>ENA-ORTW01004257-ORTW01004257.1-human-gut-metagenome-genome-assembly--contig:-NODE-4257-length-11388-cov-15.882820_pt1 | contig 11388 bp, 10 predicted proteins | sample MGYA00242072_ERZ509193 | MGnify/ENA primary metagenome ERZ509193 (study PRJEB26280, sample SAMEA2338813) | human gut metagenome | biome: human gut; feature: human-associated habitat; material: faeces...
ACTGTCGATGAGCTAAAGCATATTATCGTCAATTCCGCAAAGGTGCTTGGAGTTGAGATAGATGACATGGGAGCCTACGAGATGGCGCGTCGTTCAAGGGGTACCCCAAGACTTGCAAACAGACTGCTAAAGCGTGTCAGGGATTTTGCGCAGGTCAAGTATGACGGCAAAATCACCTATGATGTGGCAAGCTTTGCGCTGGATCTTTTGGAAGTGGACAAGTACGGACTGGATTTAAACGACAGAAATATACTTCTCACCATCATTGACAAGTTTGCGGGAGGACCGGTGGGCCTTGATACGCTTGCGGCGGCAATAGGTGAGGATGCCGGAACCATTGAGGATGTTTACGAGCCGTATCTGGTGAAGAACGGCTTCATAAACCGCACACCAAAGGGACGTGTGGCGACAGACCTTGCCTTTGAGCATTTTGAGAGAAAAAGGGCTTAAAGTTGCAATTTATATCTATAAGGCATATAATAATTAAGTATTTGATATTGAAATTGATATTAATATAGCTGGTTTGAATAAATGTGAAAACGGAGGATGATTAAATGTCTGCAAAAACAAATGCCGAGGTGGTAATAGACGGAAAGGTTTACACACTGTCAGGATATGAGAATGAGGAATACTTACAGAAGGTTGCGGCATACATCAACAACAAGATTGCAGAGTTTGATGATATGGATGAGTATAAGCATCTTCCGGGCAATATGAAGAGCACACTTATCGAGCTCAATATTGCGGATGATTATTTCAAGGCAAAGGCACTTGTCGAAAAGCTCGAGGGTGATATAGAGAATAAGGATAAGGAAATATACGATTTAAAGCATGATTTAATTTCCAATCAGGTGAAGACCGAGAATGCCGAGGCGAGCATGAAGGAGCTTGAGGCACAAAACAAAGAGCTTTTACTCAACAAGGCGAGACTTGAGGCAACTCTTGAGGAGTCACTTCTTGATGGAAAAAAGCCTGTTAAAAAATCTGCACATGCTTCTAAAGGGGCAAATGACAGTAGCGATAAATAGCAATAAAAGGGAACAGTTATCGTACACTGTTCCCTATTTTATTGCAGATTTATATAACATAAAATTAGCATCTATATGAGGAAATATATGAGAAATAAAGATTTTGAACTTCTTGCACCGGCAGGAAACCTTGAGATATTTAAGGGCGTGATAGAAAGCGGCGCCGATGCTGTGTATGTGGGCGGAAGCATGTTTGGAGCCAGGGCATATGCCAATAATTTCACAGAAGAGGAGCTTTTAGAGGCAATTGATTTTGCGCATTTACGAGGAGTAAAGGTGTATCTGACGGTCAATACGCTGATTAAAAACAGTGAATTTTCAAAGCTCTACGACTACCTGCTTGTGTACTACAAAAGAGGGCTTGATGCAGTGATAGTGCAGGATATTGGTGTGGTGAAGGCTATCCATGAGTATTTTCCGTCAATGGAGATACATACGAGTACACAGATGACGGTGACTGGAGCAGACGGAGTGCGCTTTCTTTCGCAGTTTGGAGTGACGCGTGTGGTCATGGCAAGGGAGGTTTCTCTTGCCGAGATGAAGCGCATACATGAGGAAACCGGCATGGAGCTTGAAGCCTTTGTGCACGGAGCATTGTGCTATTCGTATTCAGGACAGTGCCTTTTCAGCAGTATTTTAGGTGGTAGAAGCGGAAACAGAGGCCGCTGTGCACAGCCGTGCAGACTGCCGTATACCGTGGAGGGCAAAAAGGATGAATACATTTTAAGCCTTAAGGATATGTGTGGTATAAAGGCTCTTGACAAGCTGCATGATGCAGGTGTTTATTCGCTCAAGATTGAGGGACGTATGAAGCAGCTTGAGTATGCATGCGGAGTGGTAAAATACTACAGAAGCTATATTGACAGCAAAAAGCCTGTTAGTGATGCTGATTATGACAGGATAAAGGCACTTGGAAACCGCTGTGGCTTTACAGACAGGTATTATTTCGACCACAATGGCTCTGATATGGTGACTTATGTGAAGCCTAATTTCGTTTCAAATGCTGCAGAGCCTTCGCCTGAAAAGAGAAAGCTTTCGATAGAGGGAGAGCTTGTTTTAAGAGAAGGCGAGCCCGGAAGCCTCACTGTAAAAAGAGGTGATGTGACATACAAAGCTTCAATAGAACCTGTCAGCGCCGCACTTAAGGCACCGCTTGATAAAAAGGCCGCTATCGACAGGATAAACAAAACCGGTGATACAGACTTTGAGTTTTCACATATTAAAGCTCAAATCGGAGAAAACGTCTTTGTGCCAAACGGAGCACTAAACAAGCTGCGGCGTGATGCAATTTCAGGGCTTTGTGATAAGCTGTTGAAAAAGTATTACAGGAATGATGCACGATATGCTGATATATCAAGTATGTGTGAGCTCCCTGAACATGTCGTAAAAAGCGATGCAGCACATGAAGATGGAGCTGTAAATGCAAAGGATTACACCACCATATGCTCGTGTATGACACGCGCGCAGCTTGATACACTTATTAGCTATGACTGCTTTGATGTATTTTATCTGGATTTTGACATGTATGACAGGAAGACTCTGATACAGCAGTTTGCAGATGATGTGAAAAGCCTTACAAAGCGAAATAAAAAAGTGTATCTCATGCTGCCTACGATATTCAGGGCGGATTCATCGGATTATTTTGTATCTATCGCAAAAGAGCTTGATACGGTAAGCTTCGAGGGCTTTGTTGTGAAAAATTACGAGGAGCTTTATCTGACAGAAAATCTGTTTACAGGGAAAAAAGTCATTTTAGACCACAATATGTATACCTTTAATGATGTTTCAAAGAGTGTATTTTTTGAGCACGGAGTAAGTGGTGACACAGTGCCGCTTGAACTTAATTCAAGGGAGATTATGCATAGAAACAATATAGGCTCGCAGATGATAGTCTATGGATATTATCCGCTTATGACCACCGCCAACTGTGTGCACAAAAACACAAAGGGCTGTGATAAAAAGCAAAAGCTTATATATTTAAAGGACAGATACAATAAATCCTTTGCAGTTTGTAACAACTGTAAGGAGTGCTATAATACAATATATAATTCACTGCCTACCATGCTCACAAAGAACATAAGTAAGCTTAAGGAGGCAGGTATAAGAAGTTTTAGATACAGCTTTACAATCGAGACTCCAAAGCAGATTAAGGCGGTTATGGATGATAAGGTAGCTGAATATACAAACGGACATTACAAAAGAGGAGTAGAATAACATGGTACATCTGATAGTACAGCTTTCCAAGTATATTATGATAATACTTTTTCTCATATATACTTTTTTATGCTTTCATTTATTCAAGTATCCCGACAAGCCAAAAAAGCAGAGGCATATATATAATCTGCAGAGATTTTATATGTTTCTGATTCATTTAGATGGTTTTTTGGTGCTCTTTGTCACGACAATGGATACAAAGATAATAGGATTTTATATAGCACAGCTTGTGCTTTTTGAATCAATTTATTTGATTTATCATAAGTTTTATAAGAATGCCTCAGAGCTTGTGCTAAACAACATGGTGATGATGCTTTGTATAAGCATGATTATTCTAACGAGAATTTCGTTTGACAAGGCATTAAGGCAGTTTGTTTTTGTACTTGCCGGAACGATATTTGCGTTTTTAATACCGCTTATCATGCAAAAAGGCACGATGTTTCGAAAACTGACATGGACATATGCCGGTGTGGGAATAGTTGGACTCTTGTCGGTGCTTGTGGTAGGAGTGGCGAGCAGGGGAGCAAAGCTCTCTTTGACCTTTGGTCCTGTTTCGATTCAGCCGTCTGAGTTTGTGAAGATACTTTTTGTATTTTTTATAGCATCCATGCTGTATAAATCAACTGATTTAAAGCAGCTTGCCATAACAAGCGGCGTATCGGCAGTGTTTGTGCTGATACTTGTTGCATCAAATGATCTAGGTGGAGCGCTTTTGTATTTCTTTACATATCTGGTCATGATTTATGTTGCGACAAAAAGGTTTTATATTTTTGCCGGAGGTCTTGCATTTGTTGGGCTTGGAATGTATGCAGGCTATCATCTGTTTTCACATGTGAAGAACAGAATTGTTGCATGGCTTGACCCTCTTTCTGTCATAGACAAGGCCGGCTATCAGGTGTGTCAGTCGCTCTTTGCCATAGGTACAGGCGGACTGTTTGGCTTTGGACTGGGACAGGGACTGCCAAATAAGATACCTATTGTGTCTAAAGACTTTATCATAGCGGCTATCTCAGAGGAGATGGGCGGTATATTTGCTGTCTGCCTCATTATGGTTTGTGTCAGCTGCTTTCTTATGATATTTAATCTTTCCATGCAGATGAAGGATGCATTTTACAAGTATGTGGCGCTGGGACTTGGCAGTGTGTATGCGCTTCAGGTGCTTTTAACTGTCGGCGGCTCAACCAAGTTTATACCGATGACCGGTGTGACACTGCCGCTTGTGAGCTACGGTGGCAGCTCGCTTCTATCTACGATGATTATTTTTGGAATGATACAGGGCATGTATATTATGCAGGCAGCCCCTGAAAAAAGGAGAAATATAGATGACAAGAGACGAAAGGACCATGAGACAAAAAACAGACAAAAGCAGACAGCTAAAGAGCCGGGGGCGCAGGGAAGTCAACAGAGAAGGAGAAAACCGGCAGCAGGCGGCAAAAACAGCACGAAGACACAGAAATAGAGAGTATGCGGTTGTTACATATTTTTTCCTTATAGTTTTTGTTGGATTGATAGGTTATTTCTTATATTTCCAGTTTGTAAAAAGCGACGAATTCATCAACAGTCCATACAATTCGCTGCAGGATCTTTTCTCTAAGAACGTAGTGAGGGGCGAGATACAGACTAAGGATGGACATGTCATAGCACAGACAAAGGTAGGTTCAGATGCATCTGAGACAAGGGAATACCCTGACGGCAGGATGTTTGCGCATGTGGCAGGCTTTGCCGTAAACGGTAAGGCCGGGCTTGAAAAGCAGGAAAATTTCTCATTGCTTCGCTCACATGAGTTTTTCCTTGACCAGATAGTAAATGATATAAGCGGTAAGAAAAATACCGGTGATAATGTCGTAACCACACTGGATTACGAAGCACAGGCGGCTGCATACAATGCTCTTGGAGATTACGAAGGTGCTGTCATTGCAATTGAGCCGAAAACAGGAAAGATTGCAGTTATGGTGTCAAAGCCTGATTATGACCCAAACACCATCGCAAGTGACTGGGAGAGCGTAAACGGTGAGGGCAGCACTTCTCTTTACAACAGGGCAACACAGGGACAGTATGCTCCGGGCTCAGTGTTTAAGATTTTTACAGCACTTGAGTATTATAACGAAAATCCGTCTACATACAACGACTATAGTTTTGATTGTGACGGCAGTATTACAAAGGACGGCTTTACAATCCACTGTGCCGGCAATAAATCACACGGACAGGAGGACTTAACAAAGTCGTTTGCAAAGTCATGCAACTCGTCCTTTTCCAATATAGGTCTTTTGGTGGACAACAATAAGCTTAATACCTTGTGTGACGATATGCTTTTCAACAAGAATCTGCCCATAGCCTTTGATTCAAAAAAGAGTAAATTTGCACTGGATAACAATGCTTCGTCAGCTCTGACCATGCAGACCACGATAGGTCAGGGAAACACGCTTGTTTCACCGCTTCACATGTGCATGATTGCCGGTGCAATCTGCAATGATGGAAATCTGATGAGGCCATATCTGGTAGACCATACGGAAAATGCGAGCGGGGCGCTTGTGGAGCAGAATAAACCGGCTTCATACAAGCAGATTATGTCAAAGGATCAGGCAGCCTTTCTCCAGAATCTTATGGCAGCAGTGGTATCTGATGGAACAGGCGCAAAGCTAAGCAATCAGAGCTATGAGGCCTTTGGAAAGACCGGAACTGCCCAGGTATCAGATTCTACAGACCAGACCAATGCCTGGTTTGTGGGCTATGGAAAAAAGGATGGCTACAATGATCTGGCAATCGCAGTAGTTGTGGAGGATTCGGGTGCCGGAAGCACATATGCGGTGCCGGTGGCAAAAAAGGTATTTGATAAATATTTCAATGAATAGGCTTGTTGCACTTTTTTTAGAAGTAGGTTATACTTAAGTGTAATGACAGACGTTATCGTTCATATTTCGCTTGAACTGACAGATAGCGTTTAAACCACACTTGGAGGAATGGCAATGATAGAAGCAACGAGCTGTGGCGGTGTGGTAATCTTTCGTGGCAAAATATTACTCTTATACAAGAACTACAGGAACAGGTACGAGGGGTGGGTACTGCCCAAGGGAACTGTGGAATCTGATGAAGAGTACAAGGACACTGCAATCCGTGAAGTGAAAGAGGAGACTGGTGCCAGTGCAACGATAATCCAATACGTGGGTAAGAGCCACTATTCTTTTACCGTGCCACATGATACAGTGGAAAAGGATGTACACTGGTATCTTATGATGGGCGAAAGTTATTATAGTAAACCGCAAAGAGAAGAGTATTTCATGGATTCAGGGTTTTACAAGTATCACGAGGCATATCATCTGCTCAAGTTTGCAAATGAGAAGCAGATACTTGAGAAGGCTTACAATGAGTACCTGGATTTAAAGAAAAGCAATTTATGGGGGACACACAAGTATTATTAGTATTATTAAAAAGCAGTTTTAAAAACTGCTTTTTGAGGTTTTGGAATGAAATGGTATGAGGATTTATTTGTAGGAGAGTCTGTTACCGGAAAGATAAAGAAAATCAAGTGGAAGATAGAGCATAATGCCGGCATGCTTCACACATACATCATCACGTTTCCGTCAAATGAGGAAAATCTTTTGGATATCATTCCGACAAGAGAATTGCTGCAAAAGGGATATCCTAAGAAGAATCTGCACATAATCGCAGTAGCGGGTAATTATGATGAGGCGCTTTTGCTGGCCTGTGATATTGTTAAGGAGACATACGAAAATACAGGTAAAACAGATGTGAAGAGCTATTTAAAGAGCAGACGGAGGAAATAGATAGATGATATTTACGATTTTAAAGGTCATAGGCATCATACTCCTTGTAGTGCTTGCTCTTATACTTACAGCGCTGCTTTGCGTACTGTTTGTGCCGGTCAAGTACAGGGCTGTCGGAAGCTTTGACAATACAGACATAAGAGCAAAAGCACATGTGTCGTGGCTTTTTCATTTGTTTGCACTGCATATAGAGTATGCACAGGAGACTGACGGATATATAAGGCTTGCTTTTGTGAAGAAGAAGCTGTTTGATAATTATGAGGCTTTGGATGATGACGATATGGATGAGGCAGCTAAAACTGAAACAGAAGATAAAGTCAGTGAAAACACCGTGGATGAGCCTCAAATACCGGCAGATGAGTCAGAACACATCGCAGATGAACAGACAGAGAATGAAAGCACAGCACAGACTCATAACGAGCAAAGGACAGTAACTGATGAGAATCAGCATATAAAACAACAAACTAAGCCCACTCATCAAAAAACGTATAAAAAGCCACACAAAAAGTCACATAAAAAGCAATTTAAAGATAAGTCAGAAAAAATAAAAAACTGTATCTATAAGCTAAAAAGAGAATACAGTGATGAGAGAAATAAAGCTGCTTTTTTACATCTGAAAAAAGAGCTTTTTATCATTCTTAAAAGAATATGCCCAAGGAGGCTTAAGCTTACAATGGTTTATTCAACCGGCTCGCCGGATACAACAGGCATTTCATTAGGTGTTTTAGCATGTTTTCCTGTCGGCTATACAAACAGATGGCGGATTACACCTGATTTCGAGAGTGAAAAGCCGTATGCAAAGGGCAGCTTTGATATAAAGGGGCATGTGATAGTAATAAGTATTTTAGCGGCAACACTTAGAATTTTATTTGATAAAAACTGCCGCAGATTATATAATAGGATAAGCAGATAGGAGGAAGATATTATGGCAGATAATAGTTTCAATAACACGGTAGAGTCACTTTTTAAGGGGATGGACAGCTTTATCACTACAAAGACGGTGGTTGGTGATGCGATTCATATAGGGGATACAATCATACTTCCGCTTGTGGATGTGTCGTTTGGAGTGGCAGCAGGAGCATTTTCGGCAGAAAAGAAAAATAACGGAGCCGGTGGTATGGGCGGAAAGATTCAGCCTAGTGCAGTGCTCGTTATCCAGAATGGACAGACAAAGCTTGTCAATGTAAAGAATCAGGACGGCATGACAAAGATACTTGATATGGTGCCGGACATTGTAAGCCGTTTCTCAAAGGGAAAAAATGATGACCTTAATCTCGACGATGTAAAGGTAGACGAGGCAGAGGACGATAAGCAGGATTAATTTCATATATGAAAGCAAATAAAAAGGACATCCAAACGGATGTCCTTTAAAATTCAAAAGATTCAAAAATAAAGACTAAGCTCTCTCAACTTTGCCAGATCTTAAACATGAAGTACATACATATAACTTCTGTGGAACTCCATTGACCTTGCAAGAAACCTTCTTAATGTTTGACTTCCAAACATGATTTGATCTTCTATGAGAATGGCTGACATTATTTCCATAATGAACACCTTTTTCACAAATTGCACATTTTGCCATGATATTGCACCTCCTTGCATTTCACTAAGCTTACCATACTCTTAAGCTCACAACAAATGTATTCTATCAGATTAAAATAAAGAATGCAAGGATAAAATATAAAAATATTTGCTTTTTGTGAAAAAAAAGGTATAATAACATTAGCTACGTCACAATATGATGGAGGTATATATTATGAAGGGACAGATGGATACCCAATATGGACAAATTTTAATTGATACAGATGTTATTGCAACCTATGCAGGCTCTGTAGCTGTAGAGTGCTTTGGAATAGTAGGCATGGCAGCGGTCAACATGAAGGATGGTCTTGTAAAGCTTTTGAAGAGAGATTACCTGAACCATGGAATAAATGTAAAGGTAGATGAGAACAACGAAATTACCATTGATTTTCATGTAATAGTAGCGTATGGTATTTCGATCGGCACTGTTTCGGACAATCTTATCGAGACGGTTAAGTACAAGGTTGAGTCATTTACAGGAATGAAAATTGCAAAAATCAATATTTACGTTGAGGGCGTAAGGGTAATTGATTAAGGAGGACTACAAAAAGTGGAGATCACAAGCATTAATTCAAAGCTCCTTGCAAGGATGTTTCTTGCGGGAGCCAAGAATCTTGATTCAAAGAAAGACTGGATAAATGAGCTGAATGTATTCCCGGTACCGGATGGTGATACCGGAACAAATATGACAATGACAATCATGTCTGCGGCCAAGGAGGTCAGCTCGCTCACAAATCCTACCATGGCAGAGCTTGCAAAGGCTATTTCATCAGGCTCTTTAAGAGGTGCCAGAGGAAACTCGGGTGTTATCTTATCACAGCTTTTCAGAGGCTTCTGCAAGGTTATAAAGGAATACGATGAAATAGATGTCACTATTCTTTGTGAGGCATGCCAGAAGGCGGTTGAGACAGCTTACAAGGCAGTTATGAAGCCTAAGGAGGGAACTATCCTCACAGTGGCAAAGGGCGCAGCAGAAAAGGCTTTGGAGCTGTCAGATGATACAGAGGATGTTGTCACATTTGTTGAAGAGGTTATAAAGCAGGCTGAGTATGTGCTTGACCAGACACCGGAGATGCTTCCTGTATTAAAACAGGCAGGTGTTGTGGATTCGGGCGGACAGGGACTTGTTCAGGTATTAAAGGGAGCATACGATGCCCTTATCGGCAAGGAGATTGACTATACAATAGAGGGCGCACCAACAGGAGCAGCTCCTGCAAAGATTTCGGCTGAGACAGAGGCAGAGATTAAGTTTGGTTACTGCACAGAGTTTATTATTGTACTCAATGCGCCAATGTCAGACAATGAGGAGCACGCATACAAGGCATTCCTCGAGTCAATTGGTGACTCTATAGTCGTTGTAGCTGACGATGAGATCGTAAAGACTCACGTACATACAAACGACCCTGGACTTGCACTGCAGAAGGCACTTACCTTCGGTTCACTCAGCAAGATAAAGATCGACAATATGCGTGAGGAGCATCAGGAAAAGCTCATCAAGGATTCACAGAAGCTTGCAGCACAGCAGAAGGCTGAGGAAGAGGCTTATGAAGCTGCTCAGGCTGATGAAAAGACAAATAACATGCCTGCAAAGGAAATGGGCTTTGTATCTGTTTCAATCGGAGAAGGCATGAATGAAGTGTTTAGAGGCCTTGGAGTGGACTATCTCATAGAGGGTGGTCAGACCATGAACCCTAGCACAGAGGATATGCTCAACGCTATCGAGCATGTAAATGCGAAGACAGTATTTATCCTGCCAAACAACAAGAATATCATCATGGCTGCAAACCAGGCTGTAGACCTTGTTGAGGATAAACAGATTATTGTTATCCCTACAAAGACTATCCCACAGGGTATCACAGCGCTTGTAAATTATATCCCTGACCACAGTGCCGAGGAGAATAAAGAGCAGATGATGGCTGAGATAGAAAATGTCAAGACAGGACAGGTGACATATGCAGTCCGCGATACTGAGATTGACGGAAAAACCATCAAGCAGAACGACTTCATGGGAATCGGAGACAAGAGCATCCTTTCTGTTGGAACAGACTTAAGGGCTACCACACTTGAGATGGTAGATGCCATGGTAGATGAGGATTCAGCGATTGTCAGCATTTATTTCGGAAGTGATTCTGATGAGGACTCAGCTAATGAGCTTGCAGCAGCAATCGAAGAGAAATATCCTGATGTAGAGGTTGAGGTCAACGATGGCGGACAGCCAATCTACTATTATGTTATTTCTGTAGAGTAAAGCCTTTTAAAGAATATAAATGACATTTATTATATTTAGGAGCAAATATGGATATAGCTTCACCGATTACCGCGGTTAAGGGAATCGGGGAAAAAACACAAAAAGCATTTGCTAAAATGGGAGTATACACCGTTGGTGATATACTCCTTCATTTTCCCCGGGATTATGTAAAGTTTCCGGAAATAACGGATATTGATGAACTGAATAATGTAAACGTAAGCAGCACCTATGCCATCCATGCTGTGATTAAAAAGGCACCTGTAGTGAAAAATACAGCGAGAATGCAGATTACATTGCAGGATATCGGCTCGCCCGGGCATATGATACAGCTGGTATGGTACCGTATGCCATACCTTAAGGCACAGCTTGTGCAGGGGAGACATCTTATATTTTACGGACATATTAAGCCAAAGGGCGGCAGATATGTTATGGAGCAGCCTGTGGTGTATGAGGTGCAAAAGTACGAGGCTATACGTGATACACTGCAGCCTGTGTATTCCGTGACAAGCGGTGTGACAAACAATCTGATAGT
>ENA-ORTW01004262-ORTW01004262.1-human-gut-metagenome-genome-assembly--contig:-NODE-4262-length-11374-cov-3.155132_pt1 | contig 11374 bp, 10 predicted proteins | sample MGYA00242072_ERZ509193 | MGnify/ENA primary metagenome ERZ509193 (study PRJEB26280, sample SAMEA2338813) | human gut metagenome | biome: human gut; feature: human-associated habitat; material: faeces...
CGTTAGAATTTTAAAATCGTCCTTCATGGTAAGCATGGCGCGCTTACTGTATAGTATTAATTAATCACAGGTTGATTGATAGGATTGGAATATGCGCCGAACTAATCCTGTTAATGAACCGCTATCGACAAAAGTATGAAAAAACACTTTTACACACACTTGGGGAAACACTTTGTAAAAATAGCATTTGTTTCCGTGTTAGGTTTGATTTCTGTATCCTGCTCCGATGATATACGGACGGATGGGTTTTCAACCAATGACATCCCAGAACTGCTACCCTTAAGTAATGTACAGAAAGAGATTCTGGCTTATCTTCCAAAAGACTGTATCATCGCCCATCGCGGTACCGAGTTTTGGGCTCCTGAAGAAAGTGAAGCCGCCATGCGCTGGGCGCGTAACATGGGCGCGGACTACCTTGAATGTGACGTACAGCGTACTAAAGATGGAGTTGTACTCGCCCTCCACGATGAAAGCTTACTTCGTACAACCGATGTAGAAGTTATCTACCCCAATCGCCAGAACGATTACGTAAGCGCTTTTACGTACGAAGAACTGTTGAAACTTGATATCGGTTCATGGTTTAAGGATGCTAATCCGGAACAGTGGCGGGAATCATTCAGAGGACTCGAGATTATCACAGTACAAGATGTTATTAAAATTGCGGAAGGTTATCGTTTTAAGCGTTGGGGTAAAGATACCAATGGTGTACTGGATGGTCATCGTTATGGCGAACGCATGTATGACAAAATACAGCTTCCCGATGGAAAAGTTAAATATGACTTTAAGTATGTAGAGGATGAAGCGGACAATGGTAACCGCCCGGGTATCTACGTGGAAACCAAATCACCGTCACTCTTCAGTGGAGTAGAACAGGATTTACATGATATCTTCGTGGAATATGGCTGGTATCACGACGACATCAACCAATTGAAACGGGTTCCTTACAAAAACAATACACCGGGGTTGGTTGATATTGCTAATACACCGGCACGTATCGTTTTGCAGACATTCTCCGATCCCAGTCTCAAAAGTTTCAATTCTGTGTTTAAGCGTACCATTCCTTATGCATACCTCTATGCAGATATGGAATCGACCCCTGCTACTTATGCGCGCCTTATCAACTTTGCTATTGAAAACGGTGCCACGATTATGGCTCCCAATATTGACTATGTTACCGGTTATCCAAGCAGTCTGAAAATATGGCAAGGAGAAATGATACGTCGGGCAGGCATGGATATTCATGCATGGTCATTCAATACCAATGAGCAATATTTGGCTTATACAGGTCCTTGGAGTGATCCAAAGGGAGAAGGCGGTGCAGATAAAAACTATCTGGATATGTCATTTACCAACCTGACAGATTTATGTATCCGGTATTATAACGATACAATGCAAAAATACAAGGACGCAGGTAAGAACTATTTCCGTGACCAGACCCGTAACAGACATGCCGGTAAAGGTACAAAGACCGCACAGCAAGTGCTTGATGAGTTAGGCTACTAAATATCAACCAATTATAATAAAGACAATCATGAAGAAATATATTTTCCCGTTACTGGCTTTCGCTCTGCTGAGTACACAGAGCTGGGGGCAAACGAAGCCCACTGAGGCACAGACAGAACTCAATGCTTATATGGATGACGGTTTAGTGACATTCAAATCTCAGGACGGACAGTATAGTTTCCGCGTCGGCGGACGATTAGCGGTAGACGGTGCATATTACATCGATGACTATACAGACCGCAGTTCAGGTGCCGATCTGTCTTCGGCCCGTATACGTATCTTCTCCAAATTGGGTAGTAAACTTGATGTGAAGTTCGATATTGACTTTGCTTCCGGCGTATCTATCAAAGATGCCTATTTGCGTTGGCACACAGACCGTGCCGGCTTCTTGCGCGTCGGTCATTTTGCCGAACCGTTTTCTGCTGAAAACATAGCCAGTACATTCGACTATAACTTTATCAATAAGTCCGCCACCAACGAAGCCTTCGCACCCGGACGTGCTTTGGGAGTTTCCTACCGTCATTACAGTAACTATCTATGGGGCGAAGGTGGAATTTTCTCTCAGAAAATAGGTAAGTCTCATTCCAATGGTGATATGGGTTGGGGCGTAACAGCTCGTTTGCTGGCTCGTTACACCGGTGAAGATTGGGCTGTTCATGCCGGTGGAGCTTTCAGCTATCGTATTCCTGACGCCAACGGGTTCGCCAATGGCAATGATGACTATAACCGCTCCGTGACACTTGCGTCTTCACTGGAATCCGCCATTGATAAGACAAACATGCTCTATTCTAAAGTCAATAATGTTAAACAGACTCTCAAGTATAATATAGAGGGATTGGCTACTTGGAGAAATCTTTATCTGACAGGCGAATATACACATGGAAAGTATGTACGCGAAAGAGACTGGGATTATAACTTCCAAACATCACTCGGTACACTTATGGGTACCTTTACCCCTACACCGGAAATCTACAAGTCATTTTTCGGTCCTGATACCAACGCGGAATTCAGCGGCTATCAAGTACAGGCAGGTTGGTTGATTCGTGGCGGTGACTACCGTTACAACAAGGTAGATGCCTTGATGAACCGTCCCGGCAGAAATTCTCTCGAACTGATTGCCCGTTACAACCATACCGACCTCAACTATATCGAGCCGGGTAGCATCTTCATGAACGGTAAATTCTACTCCAATGAGATGATGGCGAGTTGGGGTATGGCCAATACCTCCGTCGTAGGTGGTGTAGCCAACACCTTTACAGTAGGAGTAAACTACTATTTCACACACAATATCGCTATGAAAGTCAACTATTCTTATGCGCATCTGGACCAACAGTACAGCGATGCTTTCAGATATGACAAGAATTTACACACATTGCAAATGAGATTGCAGCTCGAATTCTGATGCTGTAATTAATTTAAACTGTCCCCGTCACATGAGCACATGTGATGGGGATACTTAATTAGGAATCTCCTCATGTAAAGCATGAATTAAAGACGGAACGGCAAAAGGTAGAATTGCAGTATCACAAAATTTGTGCAATCCGTGCCCTATCCTCACAAATTACATTATCTTTGCTGCACACTATACTCTTAGCGTCAGAAAGATTGTATGAAACAAAAACTACCATCCAGTCCCGGTCCTATCGGTGTATTCGATTCCGGATACGGTGGGCTTACTATCCTGAGCAAAATACGGGAAGCCCTACCGGAATACGATTATGTCTATCTGGGTGACAATGCCCGCGCTCCCTACGGAACACGCTCGTTTGAAGTTGTCTATGAATTTACATTACAGGCAGTCACAAAACTGTTTGAAATGGGTTGTCACCTGGTAATTCTTGCCTGCAATACGGCATCCGCCAAAGCTCTGCGTAGTATCCAGATAAACGATTTGCCACATCTCGACCCGGCACGCCGCGTATTGGGCGTTATCCGCCCTACTGTGGAATGTATCGGTAATATAACCCGTAGCCGGCACGTCGGAGTTCTTGCCACAGGCGGAACAATCAAGTCCGAATCCTATCCTTTGGAAATACATAAACTTTTCCCCGACATCAAAGTCAGCGGAGAGGCCTGCCCGCTATGGGTATCACTTGTAGAGAACAACGAAGCGCAAGGAGACGGAACGGATTACTTCATCCGCAAATATATAAACGAACTCCTGGCCAAAGACCGGGAGATAGACACCGCTATCTTGGGCTGTACACATTATCCGATACTATTGCCTAAAATCCGGCAATATATGCCTGATGGTATCACCATAGTATCACAGGGAAAATTAGTGGCGGACAGTTTGAAAGATTATCTCCGCCGTCATCCCGAAATAGATGCAAAATGTACACAAGGCGGCGAATGTACTTATTATACTACAGAGGCGGAAGAGAAATTCGTCGAATCTGCATCTATCTTTCTGAATGAGGCGGTCACGGTACAGCGTATCGAGTTGTAGGCACAAATTGCCTGACATTAAACATTAAACCGAAAAAACTTGTTATATTTGTAAAACAAGAACTCTAAATTCATACCATTATGAAAGAAGAAGATAAAAGCAAGCTCATCGAAGTGTTCAAAGGATCGCTTTGGGAAGCCGAACTTGTAAAAAGTTTGCTGGGAAACAATGACATCGAATCAACCTTGAAAGATGGGATGGTAGTCAACATCGTCCTGCCCGAGACTGCTGTCGATGTAGCAGTGCTCGTCAATGAAGCGAATTATGAAGCAGCCATGGAGGTTGTTCGCTCATACGAAAAGAAAGAAGACGGAGATTAAACTTCCCACATCGGGAAACACACAAATATGGAACAACAACTAACGAGAATTGCTGTCAAAATAGGCAGCAATGTATTGACACGCCGTGATGGCACATTGGACGTAACCCGTATGTCCGCCCTTGTAGACCAAGTGGCAGAACTGCACAAGGCAGGCGTAGAAGTTATCCTCGTTTCTTCCGGAGCCGTAGCATCGGGACGAAGCGAGATACATCCCACCAAAAAGCTGGATAGCGTAGACCAACGCCAGTTATTTTCTGCTGTGGGGCAAGCCAAACTTATCAACCGCTATTACGAACTATTCCGTGAACACGGTATTCCCGTGGGGCAAGTGCTCACCATGAAAGAGAACTTCGCCACCCGCCGCCACTATCTCAATCAGAAGAACTGCATGACCGTAATGTTGGAAAACGGAGTGATTCCTATCGTCAACGAGAACGATACCATTTCCGTCAGCGAACTGATGTTCACCGATAATGACGAGCTTTCCGGACTGATAGCCTCCATGATGGATGTGCAAGCCCTGATAATCCTCAGCAATATCGACGGTATCTACAACGGCTCGCCGGCTGACCCTTCATCAGAAGTCATTCGGGAGATAGAGCATGGTAAAGACCTATCCTCATACATACAGACTTCCAAATCCAGTTTCGGGCGCGGCGGTATGCTTACCAAGACCAATATTGCCCGTAAGGTGGCCGATGAAGGAATTACAGTTATCATCGCCAACGGCAAACGTGACAATATCCTTGTCCATATCCTGAGAAATGAGGAATCAAGAATGAAAGATGAAGAACCTTCATCCGATATAACAGCACAGTCCAATTCTTCATCCTTCATTCCTCATTCCTCATTGAAATACACCCGCTTCATTCCCTCTCCCCAGCCTGTGTCCAGTGTAAAAAAGTGGATAGCTCACAGCGAGGGTTTTGCCAAAGGAGAGCTACACATCAACGATTGCGCCACACAGGTGCTTACTTCCGACAAGGCTGTCAGTATTCTTCCCATAGGCATCATTGATGTACGGGGCGAATTTGAAAAGGACGACATTGTGCGTATCATAGACTTTGAAGGAAATCCGGTGGGCGTGGGCAAAGCCAATTGCAGTTCGGAGCAAGCTCGCGAGGCTATGGGAAAACATGGTAAGAAGCCTGTGGTGCATTATGACTATCTTTATATAGAATAAGTCCGATTAATACCGATTATAATCACTACATTTGCAAAAGTATCAATTAATAAATCACAAAAAATGGATTTAAAAAAGACTTTTTCCGCCGTACAGTATGCCAGTCGCAAGCTATTGGCGCTGAACGACGAAAAGATTAACCAGATATTGCTGGCCGTTGCAGATGCAGCTGAGGAAAGAACAGAGTTTATTCTCGCCGAGAACCGGAAAGACCTGGAACGTATGGATATTTCCAATCCGAAGTACGACCGCTTGAAGCTGACGGCAGAGCGCTTGAAAGGCATTGCAGACGACATCCGCAAGGTTGCCAAATTACCCTCACCGATAGGACGCGTACAAAAACAGGGAGTGATGCCCAACGGGCTGAAAATAAAACGTATAAGTGTACCTTTCGGAGTAATCGGAATCATCTACGAAGCACGTCCTAACGTCAGTTTCGATGTATTTTCACTCTGTTTCAAGAGTGGTAATGCCTGCATACTGAAAGGCGGAAGTGATGCGGACTATTCCAACCTTGCCATCATCAGCGTGATACACGATGTGCTGAAACGATTTGAAGTAGACCTGCACATCGTGGAACTGTTACCCGCCGACCGTGAAGCTACCGCGGAATTACTGCATGCCAACGGTTATGTAGATTTGATTATCCCTCGCGGCAGCAGCAATCTTATCAACTTTGTCCGCCAAAATGCGACTATCCCGGTGATAGAAACCGGTGCAGGTATATGCCACACCTTCTTCGACCGTTACGGGGATGTAAAGAAAGGGGTAGCCATCGTCAACAACGCCAAGACACGCCGCGTCAGCGTGTGCAATGCTTTGGACTGTCTGCTCGTAGACGGTGACCGTATGAAAGACCTACCTGCGCTCTGTGCGCCGTTACAGGAAAGCAACGTAATTATCTACGCAGACCCGTTTGCATACGCCTCTTTGCAAGGCCACTATCCAGCCGAACTGCTGAAAGAAGCTACTGAAGAGGACTTCGGTACAGAATTTCTGGACTATAAGATGGCCGTGAAAATAGTTGAAGGCATAGACAGCGCCATAGCGCATATACAACAGTATGGTTCCAAGCACAGCGAGTGTATCGTAACCGAAGATAAGGGACATGCCGACTGGTTCTGCCGCGAAGTGGATGCCGCTTGCGTCTATGTCAATGCTCCTACTTCCTTTACAGACGGCGCACAGTTCGGATTGGGTGCGGAGATTGGTATCAGTACACAGAAGCTGCATGCACGCGGCCCTATGGCTTTAGAAGAAATCACCACCTACAAGTGGATTATTGAAGGAGAAGGACAGGTAAGAAAGTAATAACGATTAATCACTAAAAAAAGTATGAAGAACTTTACTTGCGTGCAGGACATCGGTAATCTGAAAACTGCACTGGACGAAGCATTCGAAATCAAAAAAGACCGTTTCAAATATGTAGAACTGGGACGTAACAAGACACTGATGATGATATTCTTCAACTCAAGTCTGCGTACCCGCCTCAGTACTCAAAAAGCCGCCCTGAACCTGGGCATGAATGTCATTGTACTGGACATCAACCAAGGAGCATGGAAACTGGAAACCGAACGCGGCGTCATCATGGACGGCGACAAACCGGAACATCTACTGGAGGCCATCCCCGTAATGGGCTGCTACTGCGATGTTATCGGCGTGCGTTCTTTCGCCCGCTTTGAAGACCGCGAATACGATTATAACGAAGTTATACTGAATCAGTTTATCAAATACTCCGGTCGTCCGGTATTCTCTATGGAAGCCGCCACACGCCACCCGCTGCAAAGTTTTGCAGACCTTATTACCATTGAGGAATATAAGAAAACGGCACGTCCCAAAGTTGTTATGACATGGGCTCCGCATCCTCGTCCGTTGCCGCAGGCCGTTCCCAACTCCTTTGCAGAATGGATGAATGCCACGGACTACGATTTTGTCATTACTCATCCCGAAGGTTATGAACTCGATCCGAAATTCTTGGGTAACGCTCGCGTGGAATACGACCAGATGAAGGCCTTTGAAGATGCAGATTTCGTATATGCCAAGAACTGGGCTGCCTACACCGGCGACAACTACGGACAAATACTGAGTAAAGACCGTGACTGGACCGTAAGCGACCGCCAAATGGCCGTAACCAACAATGCTTATTTCATGCATTGTCTGCCGGTACGCCGTAATATGATTGTAACGGATGATGTGATTGAAAGTCCTCAATCTATTGTGATACCGGAAGCGGCCAACCGTGAGATTTCTGCAACAGTCGTGTTGAAACATCTGATAGAAGGTTTATAAATAGTACTTTCCCGTAGTCGTAATCTCTGTATCTCTTATGGATGATACGCTTATATACGATACAAAATCTTATTATGGCTTATGTTTTTCTTCGTCCCGCAATTGTGGGATGAAGAAAAACATAAGCCATAAGTGTAACGGTATTTTGAATGTACCAAAAGTACAAAATCAAAAATAGAGGGATAAACTATTTCTCCGTTTCTTTCCCGGCCTCTTTCCAACCGATAAAGCCCTTATCAAGGTCATAAACCTTATAACCTTTCCGGCTCAAGATAGTAGCGGCTTTCTTACTGCGCTTTCCGCTGCGGCAATAAAGAGCTATCGGTTTATCCTTTTGAAGTGTAGAGTCTGCTATAACAGCAAACTGTTCGTCCAACACATTGATATTGATACTGCCCGGAATATGTTCTTCCGAATATTCGGCAACCGTGCGTACATCCAATCGCTGGATATCGGGATCAGCTATCAATGTTGCAAACTCATCCGTCGAAACGGATTCGAAATCCTCTCCTTTCTGCTGACAGGAAACGAGAGTGGAAAAGAACAGGCAAATACCTGCAAAAAACGCTTTCATAAGTTTACTCATTTTAGTCGGAATTGAAAATGTAATCAAAGTTATAACTTTTTCGTTTATGATGCCGGATATCGCGGAAAATATCTGCATAGTCTTCACTATACAACAAAAAAGAGGATGCTCACTTACTGGCATCCTCTTTCCTTTTGTTACCTCTACCACAGAGGCTCACTAACCATTATTATAAACAAATGCACACAATTAGAATTGGAACATCAAACGAGCTTGAAGCATGTGGAAATTCTTGTCATATTGGAATTTATCACGGTCAAGACGATTGTATGTGTAGCTCAACATCACTTGGGCAAACTTATTGAAAGAGTAGTTTACACCCAGAGTAGCGGAATGCATATTACCGCCGCCTACACTTAATGAAGTAGAAGGATAGTCTGCCAACAGTCCGTTAGGGTAGTATTGGTCACGTCCGGGAACATACTTTTCACCTTCAACGATATCATTCAATCCGGTATAGCTGTAACGTGCAACCACTTCAAGCGCTCTGCCATTCAAACCTTTCAACAAAGCATCAGAATTGCTGTACTGATACGGATCACCGAAGATTTTATAACCGGCTTCAATATAGGCGCCATGGAAAGAGTTCTCGCCGAGCGGATTACCTTTTTGCCATGATTCAAGTGTTCCCCAAGAATCGATAGAGCCCAAATTAGCCTCAAACAATGCCTGGTCGTCACGGTCTTTAGTAACATGTTTGTACATATACTCACCACGAGTAAAGAAATTATCTGTTTTGTATAAGAACTCAGCACCCACATCAAATACGTTTTTCGCCCACGGCAGTTGGGCTGACAAGAAGTCCTGAGTGGCGTCTACATAAGTTTCCAATGAAGAACCGATATTCAACTCTGTTTTCAATACGTTATTTTCTACTGTACCGGTAGCAATATTGGCATAGCGGAAAGCAGCTCCTACGTGGAATGTTCTGTCCTCGTTATTGATAGGACGCCATACCCAACGGCCACCGAATGACATACCTTGATAGCCTGCAGGCTGGTCATTGTACTTATTTTCCGCAAATACACCTTGATTGGCAAAGAAATGATCATTGTAGAAAATATAGCTCAACCCCAACTCACGGGATGGCGAGAAAGCGTTGGCGGCAGCCGAACGGGAAATGAAGTGCAAACTTCCGCGACTGGTATTGTTTGCCATTGATGCCGGATTGTTGTAGTAACCGGCTTTAAAGCGATGAGTGCCCTTTGCACCTTCCAACGAGTATTGCAGGAAAATATTCTTCTGTGAGAATTTACCCTTGGAAAAATCAAAATCCGCATAGAAGTACCAGTCTTCATAACTCATCGAGGTACGAATGCGTGCATCGGTAATAGCAGCGCCCGATTTCACCGGAGTGAAGTCCGAGTGATAGTATGCACCGTCCATCATAAAACGTGCACCAATCGTAAAGTTCAAGTTTTCCTTGGCGTTGCTAACATTAACAACCGGCTTATTATCAAAGTCCTGAGCTTGGATTACCGATCCTGACAGTGACAATGCAGCCAATACCGGCATTAAAATATACTTTTTCATATAATATAATCTGTATTAGTGTTAATAAATTAATTAGTAACCAAGTCTTTTAAGTGTTTCAACCGCATCCGGAACCGTTTGAGGAGCCGGCGCTTTACGCAGACCATTGTCAATTAAGTATTTCAGACTCATTTCAGAACGGTTGGTAAACAAACCGTCACCATAGATACCATGCAGAACTTCATCATATTGTACGGTATTTCCCCAGTTATACTGGCCGAAATATTTTCCCATTTGCGCATAAGAGTCGAATGAGTACGGATGATTGAGCATTCCTGATTTCTTGATAAGATAAGCCTGCCACGGAGCATTCATTTCCGGATAGTCATTGGGAGCGCCTGCAATACAAGGACCGATGATATGAGCCTTATATTCCAAACCGAGATTAATGAAAGAAGCATAACCTTGAGGTGTGTCATATTTCAAGTCGGTAGCCCCATTACCTTCCCACAACAAGAAGCACATAGGTATCTTACCCTGGAACTCTTCTGCTGTACGACGAAGACTCTCAAGAGAGAATGTCTGAAGAATAACCTTACCGTTAGTATTACCTACATTAACTTTATTATTTTTATAGAAAGGTTCTCCGTCGCAAGGCTTGGTAATGATATTCCAGCCGAGTTCGTCAAGTTTGTTATAAACGCGTTTTTCAAAATCCGAAGGGTTCAGCCAAGACTCTTTAAACTCAATATAGACACCCGGACGGTTACCGGTATCCTGCGGGTCATCCACATACTCAAACTTATACGTCAAACAATCACGGGGTTTATCCGGATTCCAAGTACCGGTAACGGTGTATATACGCTCACCGTCGGCATCACGTGCCAACATTTTCCCTTCAGCATAACGGATTTGGTCTTCAAGAGCCGAGATATACTGATGTTGTTCGGAAAAAGACTCACGAGCCTGTTCAATGCTTGTTTCGTTAAACCAACTACCGGCATCAAGAGCAAGTAATTCCTCATACATATAGGACATTGCATAGTAAGGACGAAAACTGGCTTTATCGGCTGCAACAAGCTTTTCAGCTTCTGCCTCACTCATTCCATGACGCATATAAAACGCCTTACGGGTTGCAGGTACCAGTTCGCTATATACGTTTTCAATGTTAGTGGTACGTTTCAGGTTATCATCGTGATTGGCAAGGATAACACCGTCCTTTGTACACTGAAGGTCGGATTCAAGATAGTCCGCACCCATTTCGCGTGCCCAGCGCCAGGCAGACTCTGTTTCTTCCGGGGCCCAGAAAGTAGAGCCGCGATGCGCCATTACAGCATAATCGGGTACATAGTCGCGCACTTTTGCCATTTCGGCAGAGATTGTGTTTACTTCAACACGTGTTGCATCATTATTCACATCTGTAAAATCTTGGTCTTCACAGGAAGTGAAAGCTACTAAGGCCATACCTAACAAGGTTGCGCTTAATTTGATTGGATTCTTCAACATAGTTTAATTTTTAAGGTAAATACTGGTTTAAAGTCATTCTATATTATCTTAAAAAGATTATTT
>ENA-ORTW01004277-ORTW01004277.1-human-gut-metagenome-genome-assembly--contig:-NODE-4277-length-11334-cov-2.862222_pt1 | contig 11334 bp, 10 predicted proteins | sample MGYA00242072_ERZ509193 | MGnify/ENA primary metagenome ERZ509193 (study PRJEB26280, sample SAMEA2338813) | human gut metagenome | biome: human gut; feature: human-associated habitat; material: faeces...
GGATAAACGCTGAAGGCATCTAAGCGTGAAGCCCCCCTCAAGATGAGATATCCCAACGAAAGTTGTAAGACCCCTTGAAGACGACAAGGTAGATAGGGCAGAGGTGGAAGTGCAGTAATGCATGGAGCTGACTGTTACTAATCGGTCGAGGGCATAACCAAGAAGGTAGGACAGGGTAAGGAAGAATGGATGGAGTAAAGATTTAAATTTGTATGTGGTTTTGAAGGTACATGTAAAAAGTAAGGGAGCTGTAGACCGTAAGGGTTTGCAGTTTTTTTATTGCATAGCAAAATCCGTAGGAACTTCCTGTTAAATAAAAGGCACTACGAGCCTAGGCACATTCTTTATTATTACATATTAAATAATAAAAATAGAATGCACAGTCTGAACTGCAGCATTCTTTTTCTATTATTGTTTAAGTCTGTTCTGATTACGCCAGTCTCTTGGCGATATTCCATAAATATTTTTAAATGCTCTGGAAAAATGTAATTGGTTGGGATAACCGACTGCATTACCTACATCTTTAATGGAAAGCTTTGTCAGTTTTAATAATTCAGCAGCTTTAATCATTCTATAATTCAACAAAAATTCCTGAGGAGATTTTCCAATTCCGTCTTTGAAAATTTTTCCGAAATAACTGCGGTTTAATCCGCATACAGCAGCGATGTTTTCGACAGAAATATCGTTTTGGAAATTCTGCTCTATATAAGATAGGGCTTCATGGATATAAAAATCCTGAAGACGGCTGATTTTCGATGTTTGCATGATGGAAGTAGAACGAATAAGAGCATCAATTGCAAGATAGAGATGCCCGATCAGGTGAAATGGTGTAGCGTCTCCGTGACTTGCAATATAGAGAAGTTCTTCTTTCAGTATTTCACGCAGATCCTTAGAAGTAGCTTTATAAATCGGATTATCCAAACTAAGTCCGGAAAGTTCAATGGTTTCCTTTGCACGTAGTCCGTCAAATTCAATCCATGTATATTCCCATGGGAGTTTTTCATCAGAGATATAAGTATTGATCTGACCGGGGAAAATCATAAAGCCCTGGCCACTTTTTACGTGATAGGTCTGTGTTACACCGTGAGAATCATTTGCCATTAAAATTCCGGTGCCGGAGATAATGTAGTGAAAAAGAAAATGATTACGGACGGCAGGACCAAAACTATGTGCAGGTTTACATTGTTCGTAACCGAATTGATATAATCCAAGGTCAACAAAGTTTTCGCTTGGAAATACAGAAAACATGAGCTCTTTCATACAGATTCCTTTCATTTAGTTGTGTTTTGTTAAAGTTGTGTTCAATAGCTGGTAATTCAGTGAATATATCTATATTTTACTTAATCTGAAAATGGATTGCAACCGAAATATACCAAAATGCTAGTTCGTTTACAAAAAAATAGAAAAAAATAGCATTTTGGAATAAAACATCAAATACAATGCTATTCTTGAACGCATAATGGTATGTTATAATGCAAATATAAACAAAGTACTTGATATATCGAGGAGTAGCAAAGTGAAAATATACCTGTGAGGAAGGAGAAAAAATGAGAAGGAAAAGAGCAGCAATTGTTTTGGGAATGTCCTGTATTCTGATGGCATCAGCTGTATTACAGGGATGTCAGCAAAATCCAAAAAGCGGAAAAGTGGAAATCGAACTTGTTCAGTATAAACCAGAGGCGGTAGATATATTTGAACAGCTCGAAAAAGAATTTAATGAGACACATGATGATATCCATTTAAAAATATCTTCCCCAAATGATGCGACAACAATTTTGAAAACACGTTTTATCAGAGAAGATTATCCGGATATTATCGGAATCGGAGGAGATATCAATTATTCGTATTTTGTTGATTCAGGAATACTGGCTGACCTTTCAGATTATGAAGGACTTAGTGAGGTAAAACCTGCTTATCTGGATATTATTGAAGGATTGGAGTTTGTTCCGACAGAAGGAACATATGGGCTTCCGTATGTGGCAAATGCGGCAGGAGTGCTCTATAACAAAGATATGTTTGCGGAACATGGATGGGAGATTCCGCAGACCTGGGATGAATTTATTTCTCTTTGCGAGGAGATTCAGAATGAAGGAATCCAGCCACTTTATTTTGGATATAAAGATACCTGGACCTGCCTTGCACCTTGGAATGCACTTGCAGTCGGACTTGCACCATCCGATGTTTGTCAGCAGGTGAATAAGGGAGAAACAACCTTCTCCAAAGAATATCCGCAAGTGGCAGAAAAAATGCTTGAATTGTTAAATTATGGTGAAGATGGACCGTTTGCATACGGATACAACGATGCATGTACTGCATTTGCAAATGGTGAATCAGCGATGTATACAATCGGAAGCTATGCAATTCCGCAGATCAAATCTGTAAATCCAGATATGAATATCGGATCCTTTGTTATGCCGGCTAATGATTCGGAAGAGGACAATGTATTAAATTCAGGAGTAGACCTTCAGTTCTGCGTGATGGATGCATGTGAAAATAAAGAAGCGGCATATGAAGTCCTTGATTTTCTGATGGATCATGAAAATATCCAGGCATACTTAGATGCGCAGAATGCAGTGCCTTGTAAAGATGAAGATTTTGCACTGGCTCCGGAGCTGGAAGATATGAAACCATATATTCAGGATAACCGTATGGCGGATTACCAGGATCACTATTATCCGTCAGAAATGGCAGTCGATGCACAAATCCAGACATTTCTCATAAACCAGGATGTTGACGCATTCCTGAAAAAATTTGACAAAGACTGGATCAGATATAACAGGGATATCATTCGTATGATGGAAGATTATGAAGCAGGCAAGTAGGAGGGATACAGATCATGAATAAATTGAAAAGGATGAATGGCAGAAAGCGGACATTTTTACTGATTACGATACCGATACTTGCGTTGTTTTTCTGCTTTAATACGCTGCCACTTATTAAAGGTGTTATTTATAGTTTTACAAATTTTCGAGGATATGGCGAGTTTGACTGGGTAGGTATTCGGAATTATACAGACTTATTTACTGATGCAAGAGTCGGGAAATCCTACCTGTTTACATTCAAGCTTGCAATTGTTGCAACAATAGTTGTAAATGTGTTAAGTCTTGTTTTAGCTCTTGGATTAAACAGTAAAATTAAATTTAAAAGTGCACTCAGAGGAATGTATTTCGTTCCAAATATTTTAGGAGCACTTGTAGTGGGCTATATTTTCAATTACTTTTTCACTTATATTCTTCCGGCAGTTGTAAAAATGATGGGCGGAAAAGGTGACAGTATCCTGGCAAGCTCAAAATGGGCATGGGTTGCGATCGTAATTGTATGTGCATGGCAGTCTGTTGCAATGAATACGATTATTTATATTTCCGGACGTCAGACGGTACCGGAGGATGTATACGAAGCAGGTTCTCTTGATGGAGCGACCGGATGGAAAAAATTCAAGAATCTGACATTTCCACTGATCCTTCCATTCTTTACCATCAATATGGTACTTTGCATGAAGAATTTTCTGATGGTATTTGATCAGATCATGGCTCTTACCAAAGGAGGTCCGGCGCAGAGTACAGAATCAATTTCATTTTTGATTTATAAAAATGGTATGGATGGCGGACAGTTTGGGTTCCAGAGTGCCAATGCAGTTGTGTTCTTTGTAGTGATCGTTGTGATCTCTGTATTACAGATGAACTTTTTGGGAAATAAGGAGGAACAGTTATAATGAAAGTAAAGGTGAAAGAAAGAGTAAACTGGCCAATCACAATTTTATTGATTCTGGGTCTTGTAACCGTTATTTTTCCTCTTTATCTTACAGTTGTGATTGCATTTAAGAAACCGTCGGAAATGACAAACAGTATTTCCGGAATCTTATCACTGCCAAAAAGCTGGAGCTTTTCTAACTTTGCAGAAGCAATGCGTGTAACAGATTTCTGGCATTCACTGGGAAACAGTGTGCTGATAACGATTGTAACGGTAGTTCTTTCCATTCTGATTCATTCTATGATCGGTTATGTGATCGGAAGAAGTAAAAGTACCAGTAAATTTTACAAAGTAGCCTATCTTTATATTGTAAGCGGTATGTTTGTTCCATTTGCAATTTTGATGATGCCACTTGTGAAGCAGACAGCACAGATGGGAATTGACAATATTTTCGGTGTTATTTTGTGTTATCTTGTATTTTATATGCCGATGAATGTGCTCTTATACTCCGGTTATCTGAAAAATATTCCGCTGGCACTGGAAGAGGCTGCACATGTAGACGGGGCAACAACCTGGAAAACTTACTGGAGCGTTATTTTCCCAATCATGAAACCGATGCATGCAACAGTAGCGGTACTTACAGCACTTGGTACATGGAATGATGTTATGACACCACTTGTAATTCTGGCAGGTAGTGATGTGAACACACTGCCACTTGCACAGATGACATTCCAGACACAATTTGGAACCAATTATAATCTTGCATTTGCATCCTATTTACTGGCACTGCTTCCGATTTTGATTTTCTATCTGATCTGTCAGAAACAGATTCTGAACGGTGTTGTAAATGGCGCAGTAAAATAAATTTGACAGAAGCTTAAGGAGAAGAATATGGGAATCATATACAACGAGAAAGCAAAAACATTTACATTACATACCCAAAATACAACGTATCAGATGCAAATTGATGCATATGGATTTTTACTGCATTTATATTATGGAAGAAAGACAGATGGAGTTATGGACTATCTTCTGACCTATGCAGACCGTGGCTTCTCAGGAAATCCGCAGGATACAGGAAATGACAGAACATATTCCCTTGATGTGCTGCCGCAGGAATTTCCGTGTCGACTGACAGGAGATTTCAGGAGTCCGGTGCTTGATCTTGTAAATGCAGATGGTTCTTTTGGATGCGATCTTAGATATCAGGGATATGAGATTTGTGATGGAAAATACAATTTGAAGGGACTTCCGGCAGTTTATGCTGCCGAAGAGGAAGCCCAGACTCTGATCATTTATATGAAAGATCAGGTGACAGGATTACAGGTAGAATTACTTTATGGAGTTCTTCCGGAGTATGATGTGATCACAAGAAGTGCAAAAGTGATCAATACAGAAGAAGATAAAATCAGACTGACAAAAGCACAGGCAGCCTGTATTGATTTCCTTCACGGTGAGTTTGATGTGATTTCATTTTACGGCCGCCATGCGATGGAAAGAAATATGCAAAGAACATCGGTAGGACATGGAGCTTTTGTAATTGGAAGCCGCAGAGGAACATCCAGCCATCAGTACAATCCGATGATGATACTGGCGGAAAAAGAAACGACAGAAGATGCCGGTACCTGTTATGGAATGTCTTTTGTATACAGCGGAGGATTTAAAGCAGAAGTAGAAAAGGATCAGTTCGGGCAGACAAGAATGCAGATGGGACTGCAGGAAGAACAGTTTTCTTATCCACTGAAAAAAGGAGAGGAATTTGTGATCCCTGAAGTTATTTTAACTTGCAGCAATCAGGGACTTGAAAAGCTTTCCCAGAATCTGCAGAGATGTATCCGTAAAAATCTGTGTCGCGGAAAATATAAAGAAAAAGTAAGACCGGTACTGATTAACAGTTGGGAAGCATGCTATTTTGATTTTACGGGAGAAGATATCTATCATCTTGCCGAGCAGGCAAAGGATCTGGGAATCGATATGGTTGTACTGGATGATGGATGGTTTGGAAGCCGAAATGATGACAACAGTGGACTTGGCGACTGGAAGGTTAATGAAGAAAAGCTGCAGGGAAGTCTTGGTGACCTGATCAGCAGGATCAATGCGTTAGGTGTTAAATTCGGGCTCTGGTTTGAGCCGGAGATGGTAAATGAAGACAGTGATCTTTACCGTGAACATCCGGACTGGGCAATTCAGATTCCGGGAAGAAAACCGGTAAAAGGAAGAAACCAGCTGCTCCTTGATTTTTCGAGAAAAGAAGTTGTGGATGCTGTTTATGAGCAGATGTGTCAGGTGCTCGATCAGGGAAATATCGAATATGTAAAATGGGATATGAACCGAAGTATGGCAGAAGTATATTCTATGACGGCAGAAGAACAGGGCAGTGTGCAGTATGACTACATGCTTGGACTTTATGATTTCCTGGAGCGTATTATAAGCCGTTATCCAGACCTTCTGATCGAAGGCTGCAGTGGTGGTGGAGGCCGTTTTGACGCGGGAATGCTGTATTATACACCACAGATCTGGTGCAGTGACAATACCGATGCAGTGGATCGTGTAAGGATCCAATACGGAACATCCTTTGGGTATCCGGTATCTGCAGTTGGATCTCACGTATCTGCAGTTCCGAATCATCAGACAGGAAGAAAGACATCACTCCATACAAGAGGTGTCTGTGCCATGGCAGGAACCTTCGGCTATGAACTGGATCCGGCGAAAATGACAGATGAAGAGCGCAGAGAGATCAGGGAACAGATAGTAGAATACAAAAAATACGCACAGCTTGTACAAAATGGACTTTACTATCGACTGAGTAATCCATTCGCAGAAGAAATCGGCGCATGGGAATTTGTATCAGAAGATGGGAAAGAAGTACTTGTAAATGTAGTTATGCTTGAAATCCATGGAAACATGACAGTAAATTATGTAAAAATGAAAGGTCTGTGTGCTGGACAATTCTATAAAGATTCAAATACCGGAAAAATTTATCCGGCAGAGGCGCTGATGGAAGTTGGAATTCCGATGCCGCTTGAATTTGGTGAGTACAAAGCATATCAGATTTATCTGGAAATGGTCGAGTAAAAATGAGAAAAACAAATGATATTTTTGAAAAGAGACTGGCGAAGCATATGGATGAGCTTCGCTGGCTCTATATGGAATTATATGATAATGAAGCAATGTTTGCAGAGCTCTGTGAACAGATGCAGAATTACTATCATGCAAGAAATGCGAAACTTCGAAAGAGAGATCTGGAGAAGGAAAAGGATCAGGCGTGGTATCGTAAAAAAAACATGCTGGGAATGATGCTGTATATTGATAATTTCGCCGGAAATTTAAGAGGAGTCAAAGGAAAGCTTAAGTATCTGGAAGAATGTGGTGTAAACTGTGTTCATCTGATGCCGTTTCTCGATTCGCCAAAGGGAAGATCCGATGGAGGCTATGCGGTTGCGGATTTCAGAAAAGTAAAGCCGGAACTTGGAACCATAGAAGACCTTGCAGATCTGGCTGAAGCCTGCCACGAAAAAGACATGAATCTGTGTATGGATTTTGTAATGAACCATACTTCCGAAGATCATGAATGGGCACAGAAGGCAAGAATGGGTGAAGGCGAATATATGAGCCGGTATTTTTTCTGTGACAATGAAAACTATGTCAGAGAATATGAGAAAACAGTGCCACAGGTATTTCCGGAAACTGCACCGGGGAATTTCACCTGGCTTCCTGAAATCGGACACTACGTGTTGACTACCTTTTATCCTTACCAGTGGGATCTGAATTATAAGAATCCGAGGGTGTTTAACGAAATGATGTATAATTTCCTTTTCCTGGTCAATCAGGGGATTGACATTCTGCGGATCGATGCAGTTCCTTATATCTGGAAGGAAATGGGGACAAGCTGCAGAAATCTTCCACAGGTACACACGATAGTCAGGATGATGCGTATGATCGGGGAGATTGTGTGTCCGTCGGTTGTATTATTAGGGGAAGTCGTGATGGAACCGGAAAAAGTAGTTCCTTATTTTGGTACCATAGAAAAGCCGGAATGTCATATGCTTTATAATGTAACCATGATGGCTACTACATGGAATACGGTTGCGACGAGAGATACCAGACTTTTACGGATGCAGCTTGATATTATGAACAACCTTCCGAAAGAGTATACTTTCTTAAATTACCTCAGATGTCATGATGATATTGGATGGGGACTGGATTTTCAGACACTTGCCGGTTGGGGAATGCAGGAAGTCCCACACAAAAGATATCTGAATGACTTTTTCACAGGAAAAATCGCAGAAAGTGTGAGCCGCGGGGAACTTTATAATGAAGATCCGATAACAGGAGATGCCAGATTCTGTGCAACGACAGCTTCCATGTGTGGAATTGAAAGTGCCGGATTTGAACAAAATGAAGAAAAGAAAAAAAGAGCAGTCAGATTTGATCTGATGCTGCATGCATATATGATGGTGCAATCCGGAATTCCAATGCTTTACAGTGGAGATGAGATTGGTCAGGTAAATGATTATACTTATAAAAATGATCCGGAAAAACGGGTTGATTCCAGGTATATCCACAGAGGAAAATTTGACTGGAAGCTGGCAGACGGACGAAAGAGAAAAGGAACGGTACAAAAAGAACTGTTTGATGGAATTGGAAAACTTAGATCCATCCGAAGTAAGGAAAAAGTATTTGACGCATCGGCAAATGTCTGGACGCTTGATACCTGGGAAAATGGAATCCTTGGAGTTGTGCGGGAACTGGAGGGCGAGCAGATGACAGCACTTTTTAATTTCGCAGAAGAGGACCGGACAGCCTGGATCGAAGAAGAGGGAGAGTATATGGATTTATATACCGGTAAAAAAGTCAGCCTTCAGGCAATAAAAATGGAAGGCCATTCCTTTGTATTAGCAAAGAAATGCTAAAGTAAGACAGAAAAAGAGCAGGTAAGAAATTTTATCCTTTCTTACCTGCTTTTTTTACTTTATTGGTTTTCCTGCATATCTTTCAGCATCTGGATAAGTTCCAAATCCTTTTCGGTAACACGGAAATTAGTAGTATAATTCCGTCCTTCCGGCGATTTGACGGAGATTTCGATGATGCTGTCTTTGCGACATGCATCTCCTTTTACTGCATGAATAAAAGGCATAAATTTAGGATGCTCCTGTTGAAAAGTGGAAAATGCGGATTTCAGTTTTGCAAGCATTCCAAGCTGTTGAAAGTTAAGCGCCATAAAATACTCCTTTATAATTCAATATATCCATTGAACCCTCCAAGGGTGTAATATGCTTTTTTATCTTCTGGTTTCAGATAAATGGAGAGAGCTTCCGGATTTTCTACAGCGTGTCCCTTTGCATTGCAGTCAGCGATCACACGTTCTGTGATAGCGGCTACAGTATATTCTGCACTCTGGTACTGAACATAGAATGCAGGATTTTTGGCAGGAACTTCTACTGGTACTTTGACTTCTTTTACAACTTCTTTTATCTCTACAACAGGAGTTGCTGTAGCCGGTGCTGATGATGTAGCTGTAGCAGTTACTGCTGATTCAAGTGTTCTTTTCTGTTTTTTCTTATCGATTCTTTTATTCATTATTATTACCCCTTTTTCAAATTGTACAACATCTATTATATTACTTTTATATGGAGAAGTCAAAAGGGTATTTATCACAGATATTTTGCACAAAATGAAAAAGGGTTGCGCATAATGGTGAGATATGAGTATAATGAGTATCGTGTAATTGGAGTATAACCGGGAGGAAAAGGTAGAATGAATAGAGCAGCATTATTTTTTGATATTGATGGGACCGTACTCAGTGAGATTACAAAAGAGATTCCCGCAAGTACGGTAGATGCACTTAAAAGGGCACACGACGCAGGACATTTTTTATTTATCAATACAGGAAGAACATACTGCAGTGTTCCGGTGGAACTGAAAAAACTTCCATTTGATGGATATTTGTGTGGATGTGGGATTTATTTTACATTTGATGAAGAAATTATTTTTGAAAAGCATCTGGATCCGGAGAGGGGCGATGAGATCGCTGATTATATGACAAAATGTCAGATTGATGGGATTTTTGAGGGAGCAGAAGATGTGTATTTCACTTCAAGAGTTTCAAGATTTGACAGATTGGAAAATACAAAAAAATACATGAATAACCGTGGACTTGGAATCGAGCGTTATATGGAGCAGAGAAGATGTCCATATGATAAAATCTTTATTTATACGGATGAAAAAAGTGATGTAAAAGCATTTTTTGAATTTATCAAAGATGATATGGAAGTAATCGACCGTGGAAGTAATACGTTTGAATGTATCCTCAAGGGCTATACAAAAGGAACTGCGATTGACTGGGTACTGGAGCATTTTGGAATGACGAGAGATCAGTCATATGTATTTGGAGACAGCAGCAATGATCTGGCAATGTTCCGGCATGCCGGGCATGCGATTGCGATGGGCGCGCATGACCAGGTGCTGGAACCTTATACAGAATTTGTTACAAAGACCGTTGAAGAAGATGGAATTGCTTATGCGATGAAGAAATATGGACTGATCGATTAGAGAATCCTCCGATAAAGTGACAGAGAAAAATTCCTAAGATGCAGTAGCTTTTATAAGGTCATCAAGAGAAGCAAAATGATAACCCATTTCTTCCCATTTGGTGAGAAGTTCATCTAAGATTTCAGCGTTTGTAGAGGATGTACTGTGGAGTAAAACGATGGCACCGGGATGGATTCTCCCAAGCAGCTTTTCAAAAGCCTCTTCGTGGGATGGCTGGCTATCCTGATACCAGTCGACGTAGGCGAGACTCCAGAAGAAGGTATGATAGCCAAGATCCTGTGCCATTTTCAGGTTGGCTTCGCTGTATTTGCCTTGTGGTGGACGATAAAATCTGGAAATTTCCTGTCCGGTGATCTGCCGATACAGTTTTTCAACTGTCTGGATTTCTTCAGAAAAGGATTCCATTGTAGAAATCTGTGACATGTCTTTGTGATGCCAGGTATGGTTGCCGATGGTGTTACCGGCAGCGAGGATCTGTTTGATAAGTTCTGGATTGCTTTCCAGAAGTGTGCCGACGACGAAGAACGTTGCTGGAGCCTGATGTTTCGTAAGAGCTTCCAGAATAGCCGGTGTATTTCCATTTTCATAACCGGCATCGAAAGTAAGGTAGATTACCTTTTCGCCGGTGTCCTGTGCGTAAAAGGCATCAAATTTTTTCAACTCGTCAAATGTGGCATTGCCGACAGGGGGATCCCCATCCGTTTGGAAGCTGAGCCCCCAGTTGCCTTCAGAAGAGGTGGGAACAGCGGCTGAAAAGAAATGATCATGCAGAAATGCAGCGCCGGTTCCCACAAAGAAAGCCGCGAGGAAAAGAAAACAGATCCGTATAATATTTTTTGATTTTAATCTGGAAAACATAAAAGGAACTCCGATCGGATAGAAAACAGGTGATTGATAAAATATATGTGGAAATGGAAGGAAAAGAACCGAAATAGATAAAATAGCGGTCAGAAAATAAAGTGGACAAAAAGTGATCAAAAAATAAAAAAAAGGCTTGCATTTTTTCTGAAATGTGATATCATATTATTTGTCTTTAAGACGCGGGTGTAGTTCAATGGTAGAACACCAGCCTTCCAAGCTGGATACGTGGGT
>ENA-ORTW01004281-ORTW01004281.1-human-gut-metagenome-genome-assembly--contig:-NODE-4281-length-11328-cov-2.008516_pt1 | contig 11328 bp, 9 predicted proteins | sample MGYA00242072_ERZ509193 | MGnify/ENA primary metagenome ERZ509193 (study PRJEB26280, sample SAMEA2338813) | human gut metagenome | biome: human gut; feature: human-associated habitat; material: faeces...
TATTTTAAAGATGTAAATAATGTATACAGCCTTCTTACACTGGAGCCAGTGGAGATCGAGTTTGGTTATAGTCTGATCCCTCTGGCAGATGAGTCAGTAGGCGGAAGGCTGATCAGCAGGATCGTTATATTCCGCCGCCAATATGCCCAGGATATGGGGTTTGTGATCCCATCCATCCGGCTCCGGGACAGTTCTTCCCTGGGACCAAGTCAGTATAGTATCCGCATAAAAGGAGAAGAAGTTGCAGGAGGAGAGATCCTGATTGATTATTTCCTTGCTCTGGAACCAGAGGAGGTGGAAGAAGAAATTGAAGGTATTGAGGCCATTGAACCGGCATACGGTATACCCAGCAGGTGGATCAAGCCTGAAAACAGAGATCGGGCTGAATTATATGGTTATACGGTCATTGATCCTCTGTCTGTATTGCTCATGCATCTTTCAGAAGTGATCCGGCAGCATTCATACGAACTGCTTACAAGACAGGAAGTGGTAAGGCTTACGGAAAATTTGAAAAAAACAGCTCCTGAACTGGTGGAAGAGGCAATACCACAGATGATCAGCTACAGTTATTTCCAGAGAGTTCTTACAAACCTTCTAAAAGAAGGAATCCCGATCCGTGACCTGGAGACCATTGTAGAGAATCTGATGCAGACAGCCTCAGAAACAGGTCTTCCTCCAAGAGAGCTGGACCAGACAGTAGAAAAGATCAGGACAGCTCTTAAACGTACCATTACCCGCATGTACTGTACAGATGGATGCATGAAGGTCATCACACTGGATGCCCAGCTGGAACGGGAAATGGTCGCATCCTTGTCAAAAGGGGAAAATGGCTTATATCTGGCATTAAACCCGGAAATGCTCCAGCATGTGATCCGGCAGCTGGCAGAGCAGATAAAAAAGTTCAGTGGTTTATCACAGAATCCGGTGATCCTGACTTCACAGGTTATGAGGATCCATTTTTACCATCTGGTAGAACCCTTTTATCCTAATATCAGGGTGCTTTCATTTAATGAGATCGCAAATAATGTGCAGATCCAGTCAATTGGAAATATAAGTACAATGAAAAAAGGATCATAAGTGTACGGTCAAATGATATAAACAGCAGATAACAGGAGTGAGTAAAGTTATGGAAGATAAGCAGGAAAAGGCAGAGAAGGAGTTATTTGCGCTTTATAAAAAAACGAAAGATCCGGAAATAAAGAAAGAGATCACAATGCAGTATCTGTACATAGCCAGAACCACGGCAACGAAACTATATGATCTTTATTCTACCACCATGCAGATGGAAGATGCAGTGAATGAAGGTGTGGTGGCGATCATAAAAGGGATCGATATGTATGATCCGGATAAAAACATTAAGTTTTCCACTTACATTACAACGCGGGTAAGAGGAGCAATGCTGGATTATGTAAGAAAACAGGAGTGGATGCCCCGGGGATTTTACAAGCAGTTGGGGATTATAGAATCTGCATGCGAGGACATGAAGCGTGAATTAGGAAGAACACCAACAGTTGATGAACTGGCAAAGCATCTTGGAATAGAAAAAAAACGCTGCCAGAGGATCATTTCCATGAAAAACAGGAGAAATATCCAGTCTCTTGATTTTTTATTGGAAAACCAGAATACATCCAATGGACTCCAGATCACAAACAACGATACCCAGGTACAGCCTGAGGAGGCATGCTTGTGGGAAGAGGATATGCGGGTGCTGGCAGAAGGCATAGCCCAGCTAAATGAAAAAGAGCAAAAAACACTGGCACTGCATTATATGGAAGGGTTGAAAATGGAACAGGTGGGCCGGGTCATAGGTGTCAGCCAGCCCAGAGCATCCCAGATCCACACGATCGCCTTGCGTAAGCTGCGCCATTTTATAGAAACAAAAAATGGAAAGGGGATAAAGTCAGATGTATCAGGGATTTTATAATCTGGCGTCAGGCATGCTGACCCAGAGCAGAAACTTAAATACCATCAGCAATAATATGGTGAATATCCAGACTCCTGGATATAAAAACGAAACAATGGTAAGCAGTACTTTCAAAGAAGAAATGCTTTATCGTACAGGACAGTATAGCAAAGAAAATCCAACCCAGCTGGCAACTGTTTCAAAAATAAAGACAGCAAAGCAGGTTTATACCAATTATGACCAGGGCGGTCTGGAACAGACAGATGGGATCTATGACTTTGCCTTAAATGGAAATGGCTTTTTCTGCATCCAGACATCACAGGGCATCCGGTATACAAGGAATGGTTCATTTTCAGTAGATAAAGATGGATATCTGGTTTTAAACCAGGCAGGAAGAGTCTTAAACAAAGAAGGACAGCCTGTCCAGATCAAAAATGAGAACTTTACAGTTGATTCCAAAGGACACATTACTGCTGCTATTACAAATCAGTCTGATGGTGAAGAAAGCGGCAGCCAGGAAGTTACCATAGAGGATTATGGAACTTTGAAAGTAGTGGATTTTCCAGATCAGGGGCAGCTTCATGCAGAGGATAATGGACTTTTCTCTACTGCACAGGCAGAAACAACGCCTGCAGATACAACTGTTCAATGGAAAATGCTGGAAAAATCCAATGTAGACATGGTGGAGCAGATGACAGCTATGATGTCATCCCAGAGAGCGCTTCAAAGCGCAGCCCAGTCACTGAAAATGTATGATCAGATCATGAGTAAGTCTGTGTCAGATGTCGGTAAGCTGTAAGGAGGATAAAGAAATGAATATGTCATTTTATACAGGAGCAGCAGGAGCCGGACAGTTTACAAAAAAACTGTCAGTTGTATCCAATAACCTGGCCAATATCAACAATACAGGCTTTAAACCTAAAACAGCGGCTTTTTCTGAACTGATCCACTATAATCTTAATGATTCTGAAAATGCCCAGACAGAGCTGCAGACAGGTTCAGGAGCCAGAGTGGAGCGTACCTGGACGGATTTTAGTACAGCCGGTGCTACTCAGACCGGAAAAGAATATGATTATGCAATTATGGAGCCTAATGCATTTTTTATGATACAGGATCCTGCATCAGGTGAGATCACCTATACAAGAAACGGTCATTTTCACAGGGGAGAACGTGGAGATGGATTTTATCTTACAACAGAAGATGGAAAGCTGGTGCTGGACCAGAACCGGCAGCCTCTTAAGCTGGAAGTAACAGATGTAGAAAAGCTGCAGGAGGAATCAGAGTCAGAAGACGATGACTACGATACAGATGATACAGACAGCACAGAGGATGATACTGACCTTCCTAAGGTAAGTGTATACACATTTTCAAACCCCAGCCGTCTCTTAAGCGTAGGAGATAATGAATATAAAGCACAGGATGGAATGGAAGCTTCTTTAAAATCAGATGCGGTCCTGCAAAAAGGGGCACTGGAGAATTCAGGCACCGATATGGCAAAAGAAATGGTCCATGTGATCGAATGTCAGAGAGCCTTTTCTTATGCTGTAAAAATGATCACTACATCAGATGATATAGAGGGAACGATCAATTCACTGAGAGGATAAGGTAAAAAATGGAAATAAAGCGATATGAAGATATGGACCTGCAGGCTCTGGATGTAATGCGGGAGATCGGCAGTATCGGTACTAGTCATGCAGCAACTGCTCTTTCCAAGCTTCTGCAGAAAGAAGTCCGGATCTCGATCCCATCTGTGAATATCCTTGGATACAATGATGCCATGAACCGGATCGGTGATGCGGAGGAGCTTGTTGCAGCAGCCCTTGTAAAAATGTCAGGTGATATTGAGGGGTTGATGCTGTTCCTTTTCGACCTGGATTTTGCAAATGAGGTATTGGAAAAACTGCTTGGAAGCCGTTATAAGTCCTTTCTGGATATGGACGAAATGGCCAGATCAGCACTGGTAGAAGTAGGAAACATCATTATCTGTTCTTATATAAATGCTTTTTCACAACTTGTAAATGTAGAGGTGGAACTGTCTGTTCCAAGTGCTACCATCAACATGCTGGGTGGGATCTTAATGGTACCTATTGCTGAGTATGGATATGAAACAGATAAACTGATGTATTGCAATGCAGATTTTGTGATCGGCGGAAAAGCACTTTCTGACTGGCTGCTCATGTTGCCGGACATTCGTTCTCTAAACGATATTTTAGAGAGGTTGGGAGTTTCATAATGATCGGAGGCACAGAATTAAAAGTAGGAATCGGTGATATGAAGTTTTCACGAGGGGAAGGAAGGATCATAACCTATGCTTTGGGTTCCTGTATCGGGATAACCTTTTATGATCCGGTTACCCGTCTGGGAGCACTTCTGCACATCATGCTTCCGGCACAGTTTGAAGGAAAGGATTCCAATCCATTTAAATTTGCAGACAGCGGCATCAGGGAAACCCTCAGAAAGCTGAAAATATTCGGTATGGTAAAAAGCCGGATGGTAGTTAAGATCGCAGGGGGAGCCAAGATGTTTGAGATCAGCGGAAACAGCAGCTTTGGAAATATCGGGCAGAGAAATGCAGAAAGTGTAAAAAAAGTCATGGCCCAGGAAGGAATCTGTATCGCAGCAGAGGATACAGGAGGAAATTATGCCCGTACCATGCTTTTAGATCTTGCAACAGGCGATGTGATCGTGCGTACAGTGGGACGACCGGAACGCCATCTATAGCCAGGGCTTTCATTTATGGTGGTGTCACCATCTGTGACATGCCTGTTTACAGAAAAAAGGAGAGAAGATCATGGTCAAAAATGAAAAAGAAGGGATTCTTTTAGAATCAGGAACAAACGAGATTGAAGTAATGAAATTCACAGTTCTGGGTGAATTTTATGGCATTAATGTGGCAAAAGTCCAGGAGATCATCATGAGTGAAAAGGTAAAACCGATGCCTCATGCAAACCCGGCAGTAGAAGGCATCTTTAAACCAAGGGATGAGCTGATCACAGTGATCAACCTGGCAAAATATCTTACAGGAGATGACCGGGAAAATGGGCCAAGAGATCTGTTTATCGTAACAAATTTTAATAAAATGACGGTCGCTTTCCGGGTAGACAGTATCGAAGGTATCAGCAGGATTTCATGGAAAGATATACAGAAGCCAGATAAGACCATTGCAAATGGAGATGACAGTGTTGCTACCGGTATTGCCCAGTGCGGAAAAGAGCTGGTGATCATCCTGGATTTTGAAAAGATCGTGGCAGAGATCGCACCGGAAACAACTATACAGGTGGCAGATGTAGATAAGATGGGAGACCGCCCTATCTGCAACAGTCCTATTGTGATCGCGGAAGATTCCATTCTTTTAAGTAAAATGATCGATGATTCCCTGGAAAGGGCCGGATTTACCAATGTAAAGAATTTTTCCAATGGCCAGGAGGCATGGGATTACCTTTCACAAATACATAATGATTCTGATCTGTATGATAAGGTCAATCTGGTCATTACAGATATCGAAATGCCGGAAATGGATGGCCATAGGCTTACAAAGCTGATCAAGGATGACGAACATTTAAAGAAGATCCCGGTTATCATCTTCTCTTCCCTGATCAATGAGCAGATGAGGCAGAAGGGGAAAGAATTAGGTGCAGACGAACAGCTTTCCAAGCCGGAGATCGGGCATCTGATCACAGTAATGGATGAACTGCTTGCCCGTTTTAAAAAACAGTACAGTCAGCAGTAAGGAGGACTCTAAGGATGGAAAAATATGTATTAACACAGGATCTTGTAACAGGAAATGAACTGATCGACAGTGAGCACAGGAAGATTTTTGACAAAGTCAATACCCTTCTGGATGCATGCTCAAAGGGAAAGGGAAGAGAAAATCTCTCAAGTCTGGGAGAATTTCTTGTTGAATATGTAACGAAACACTTTTCAGATGAGGAGGATCTCCAGAAGCAGTCAAAATATCCGGAATATACAGAACATCATAAATTTCATGAATGGTATAAACAGAAACTGGGGGATGCCATTATAAAAATGGAGCAGGAAGGTCCGACGATCAATTCCCTGGGCGAGATCAACTATATGGTAAGCGTGCTGGTTAAGCATATCCGGGCAACAGACCGCAAGCTGGCCCAGTGGATCCAGAATGGGACCAAAAATGAAGATACAGCTTCTAAAGCGGCAACAGGATCAGCAGTATCAGGGAAAACTTCCTATATGGATACCGTTTCAAAAGATGAAAGTACAGAAAATCTGGATATCCGCCAGATCCTGGATATAAAAGAACTTCAGCGGATCCAGGATCTGTTTTTAACGGTCACAGGCATGACAGCAGCAGTAGTGGATATGAAAGGAAAATACATTACGAGAGGAAACTCCTTTACCAGCTTTTACAGCAGGTATACCAATGGAAAACATAATGAGCTGCGAGAGTTTACCCAGGATCTTACAGTAGGAGGATTCCGTGCAGGTACAGTGATCGGCGGTATCGTCCTTGGAGATTACCCGGATGATTCAGCCCCAAGCCAGGAAGTAGTAAGTGCCGGTGGACAGCTTTTAGCTGAGATGCTGAATCTGTGGGCTAATGCCCTTTATTACCGGAAGAGCAATGCAGACAGCGTAGAAGCATTTGCAAAAGAGGAAAAGAAAGTACGGGATGCAGTAGGACAGATCAAGTATAAGGCAAAGGGACTGGAGCAGACGGCTACGATGGAAAAAATGCTTTCCCTGAATGCAGCCATTGAAGCAGGCCGTGCCGGAAAAGCAGGTGTAGGCTTTGGCGTTGTAGCAGATGAGATCGGACGTATGGCAAATGAGTCAGCCGCTGTATATCAGGAGATCCAGGAACTGGTAAAACAGGTAGAGGAATCTATGGAACGCCTTGGAGAATAATACAGGGAGATCTTTCAGAAAATATTGTATGCAGAAGAGAGGATAAAAGGAGATACATAAAATGGTCATTACGGTTTCAAATCAAAAAGGCGGTGTGGGAAAGACCACAACATCAGCAGCGCTGGCTGCAGGATTTTCGATGGCAGGTAAAAAGGTTCTGTGTATAGACCTGGATCCCCAGGGAAATCTTGGATTCTGCCTTGGTCTGGATACCGAAGGAGGCTCTACCATACTGGATGTATTAAAAGGAGATATATCCATACAAAAGGCTATCAGCCGCACAGAAGGGATCGATATCCTTCCTTCTGATATTACATTAAGCAGCAGTGGTCTGGAGTATAATCCGGGAGAAGAAAAAGAATCTATTTTAAAAAATGTTTTAAAGCCGGTAATGGATTTTTATGACTATATTGTGATCGATACACCCCCTGCCTTAAATCTTCTCACAGTTAACGCATATGCAGTTTCTGATTATCTTATTATACCAATGGCATCGGATATCCTCAGTCTGGTTGGTCTGTCACAGTTAAAGGAAACAGTAGAATCTGTCCGCATACAGATCAATCCCGGCCTTAAGATCATGGGTATCCTGCTAAACCGCTTTAATCCAAGAACATGTCTTTGCAGGGATGTATTGGAAATGGCCGGGCAGCTGGCCGGGCAGCTGGAAACCCGGGTATTTGACACAAAAATAAGGTCCGGAGTGGCGATTGCGGAAGCACCGGCCCATGGAGAAAGTATTTTTGAGTACAGTCCGAGAGCATCAGCTGTAAAGGATTATGGAAAGTTTTTAGATGAGGTAGAAAAGATCATAGGTTTCAGGGAGAAATAATATGGCAAAAAAAACAAATAAAACCTCACATGTGCTGAACCTTATCACAGGTTCACAGCCGCCAGTTGCGTCTTCTGGCGAAACACAGCCGTCTTCTTCAGCTTCCGGTGAAACACAGCAGGAAGGATCAGCTGCTGAAGAACCGGTAAGAGTGCCTTCCGCTAATGTGACTGTAGTTGATCCAAGAGAAGAAGGAAAGCTGGCAGAAGAGATCCAGAAGAATCTGATCCAGGAGCTGGAAAAAGAACAGACAGAAGAGCAGGCAGAACAGCCCAGGGAACAGGAAGAACAGTCAGAAGAGCAGGCAGAACAGCCCAGGGAGCAGGAAGAACAGTCGGAAGAACAGTCGGAAGAACAGTCAAAAGAACAGACAGAAGAACAGTCGGAAGAACAGTCAGAAGAACAGACAGAAGAACAGACAGAGCAGCCCAAAACAAACGCAGGGACACCTGTACAGAAAGAACCGGAACAACAGGAAGAGCAGAAGCAGGAAGATGGTCCAAGTTACCGGGTCGTAAATATCATGGAGGAGATTCTTACTCCGGAACTGATCCTTGACGCACTGAGAAGTAATGGTACCTGTACCTGCAGCCGCTGTCAGGCAGATGTGAAGGCGCTGATGCTTACCAGGCTGCCGCCCAAATATATTGTAGCGGATAATACGACAGTCCCGATGCTGTTAACCTTTTACCGCAATAAATTCCGTGTGGCTGTTTTAAGTCAGTCCATGAGAGCCTGTATGGAAGTAAAAGAACATCCACGCCATATCTTATAAATTTTCATGCTGCGCCGAAATATTTATATAGAATCTATAGAATCACAGGGATAAAGTATACAGAAGCGGCGCATTTTATGTACTCCGCGACATCACATGACTGAAAGGAGCAGCAGATATGTCAAGTGTATCAAGAACAAGCAGCAGTCTTGGAAATACAGCTTTAAGAGGATTTGGTGGTTTAGCTTCCGGTATTGACAGGGATGCACTGATCGAACAGATGACAGCAAGAACAACATCCAAGATCACATCCAAGAAACAGGCTATGACCAAACTGGAATGGAAGCGGGATGCATATCGTTCTATCAGCAATAAGATCATAGATCTTCAGGACAATTACCTTAGCTATTCAGCAACAAAGAGCTTAAAAAACAGTGATTTCTTTGCAAAAAACCAGGTCAGTGTACAGGGAGATCCTGACTATACAAAATATATATCAGCGACAGGAAACGCAGACACTGCATCCAGAGTATCAGTTCTGGGAGTAAACAGATTAGCAACATCTGCCACATTGATCTCCGGCGAAAAGAAAACAGAAAATGAAAAAGATTCAGCTATTACCTTAGGCGGCATCAGCGCGTCTGATTTTGAAAATAAAGAAGTAAAGACCTCCAATCTTTCCGGAACGAAGCTGACATTTGGAACCTACAGTATTACAGATAAGAAATTCACAGAGGAAGCAACCTTTACGTTCCCCACCAGTTATGAAAAAAAGGTGGACGGAAAAACAGAGACAGTCACCATTGATTATACGGCTGATTCTAAAGATGTAGTAAAACAGCTGAATGAAGCCCTTGATTCCCAGGGATTTCTCGGAAAAGATGGAAAGAGCGGCATTAAATTTACACTGAATGGTGATCAGATCCAGATCAGTCAGACACCAAGTATTACCGATAAAGGAAAAAGCTATGTGATCAGGGAAACATCATCTGCTTTAAAGAGTCTTGGCTTTAATTCCGGCAACATGAATAAGGATGATATAGATAACGGCATTTCACTTGATGAATTTAACGCATCTTCAAATAAATCTTCATTCGAGGCTGCAGCTATAACAAAGCAGCCCCTTTCCGGCTATCTTAAGGGAAAATCAATTTCTGTTTCTTATGGCGGACAGACAAAGAATATTGAACTGATCGGCGATAAGGAAGAGATAAAAGATTTTAAAGCTTTTAAGGATAGCTTACAGAATAAGCTGGATAAAGCCTTCGGTTCAGGAAAGGTTACTGTAGGTGAGGGTCAAAATGGCAGCCTGACGTTTACTGCAAAAGACAACAAACAGACATTACAGATATCCGCAGACTCAAAGGAACTCCAGAATGCCCTGGGTATCACATCTACCCAGTCAAACAAGATCAGTACAGGAAGCAGCCTGTGGGAGAACAGGGTCAAACTGGGACTGGGAAAATACAATACAAAAGAGGAATTAAACGACGCATTAAAAAACTTTACAGTCAATGGTGCAAAAATAGATAATATCACTGCAGATACCACAGTAGACGGACTGCTTACTGCGATCAATAATAATAAAGATGCGGGAGTAACTGCCATCTATCTGGGCAGTGAAAATAAATTTGTTCTTTCTTCCAATGAAAAAGGTGAGGGTCGTAAGATCACCCTTGGTGCAGATCCAAATGATACTGCTGATGCAGCAAATCTCATTTTCGGCGGGGTTAGCACAGATGGCACAGATGGTGAGATGAGTATTCTCTATAATGGGGTACAGACCACCATTACCAGCAGCAGCAATACCTTCTCCATTGACGGTCTGGATATTAGAGCCACTAATACATTTAATACAGGCTCGGCAACTGCTGAAGGAGGCGTCAGATTTACTGCATCAGCAGATACAGAAAAGGTGACAGAGACTGTAAAGAAATTCATTGAAGCTTATAATGCCATGATCGATGAGGTCCGCACCCAGGCAACAACCAAGCCGGACAGTAATTATAAGCCTCTGACAGATGACCAGAAAAATGAAATGAATGAAACCTCCATTAAAAACTGGGAGGATAAGGCAAAAGAGGGTATTCTGTACAACAGCAGCGCTTTAAAAGATCTGGACAATGCTACCCAGGGCATTTTCGCTTCAATGATGATAAACGGTGTTTCTTATGACGATCTTGAAAAGATCGGAATTTCCTTCTCAGATGATTACACAGCAGGTGGAAAGATCGTATTTGATGAAGAAAAGTTTAAAACTGCCATGGACAGTGATCCGGAAAAGGTATCAGACCTGTTCACAGGCACGCATGGTATTGTAAACACCATAGACAGTACTCTTTCTACTTATGCCACCAGATATGCAAGCAAGAATGGAAATTCCTATGGTGTGCTTATTGAAGAGGCAGGATCTGAAAAACTAAGCCTGACCCTGACTAACAACAGTATTTATAAAGAATTAAAGGATATGCAGGAAACCATCACAAACCTGCAGTCCCAGCTGTCAACTGAGCAGGACCGTTATATCAGCCAGTTTACGCAGATGGAAAGGCTGATCAATCAGATGAATTCACAGTCCAGCTACCTGTCACAGTTAGGTGGCTGATGGGGGTAAGAAAGCATGTATGAAAAGTTTAAGCAGTACAAGGAAAGTACGATCTATTCTATGAGCAATCTGGAGTTGTTGCTTTTATTGTATGATGAAGCAGTGAAACGTCTGAAAATGGCACAGATCGCACTTGAGGATAAAAAATATGAGACTTTTGAAGAATGTCTCGAAAAAACAGGACGGATCGTCCGGTATTTAATACAGATACTGGATATGCAGTATCCCATCAGCAAGGATCTGAAACGTATCTATGAGTACCTGATCTATGATATCAGCCGTGTTAAAGCAGGAAGGGAACGCAGGGCAGAAGAGATTCCAAGGATCAGCCACATACTTTCTGAATTAAGAGATGCATTTAACCAGGCAGGAAAGATTTCCGGCGATCA
>ENA-ORTW01004284-ORTW01004284.1-human-gut-metagenome-genome-assembly--contig:-NODE-4284-length-11325-cov-3.568323_pt1 | contig 11325 bp, 15 predicted proteins | sample MGYA00242072_ERZ509193 | MGnify/ENA primary metagenome ERZ509193 (study PRJEB26280, sample SAMEA2338813) | human gut metagenome | biome: human gut; feature: human-associated habitat; material: faeces...
GGGGCGCTGTAATGTCGGTTCACAAGAACCTGTAATATCTGAACACATAAATTCATTATATTATGAACTTCGTTTATAATTGATATTCGACATTTATCAATTATGTAAACTTGTTAACGCTCTGGTATTCATTATACCATAAATATGGCAGGCTTGACTATAAAAAAAATAAAGGATATAATCTGAAAGATTTTATTGGTTTCAGAAAAATATATATGTATGAATGATATGTGTTATTGGAGGAAAATTGCATGAAGCTTCAGCGGTTATTAAGTTATACACGCAAGGCTGTAGATGATTATGGTCTTATTGAGGATGGTGACAAAATTGCCATTGGAATATCTGGTGGAAAGGACAGCCTTACACTACTCTATGCACTGAGTGAGCTTAGGAAATTCTATCCTAAGAAATTTGAAATCTATGCATTGACGGTGCATTTAGGGATAGGTGGAATGGATTTTTCCGAGGTAAAAAAGCTGTGCCATGAACTTGATATCCCATATTATATAATTGATACCGAAATAAATGATATAGTATTCAACATAAGAAAAGAGACTAATCCATGTGCTCTATGTGCAAAGTTGAGAAAAGGTGCATTCAATAATAAGGCGTTGGAGCTTGGCTGCAATAAGATAGCCTATGCACACCACAGAGATGATATAAATGAAACCTTCCTGATGTCACTTATATATGAAGGAAGAATACATACGTTTTCACCTATGAGCCATCTGGACAAGACGAAGCTCACCATGATACGCCCTCTTATATATGTACCGGAGGCTGATATTATAGGATTTACCAATAAATATAGGCTTCCGGTGGTTAAGAATATGTGCCCTGCTGATGGCATAACCAAGCGCGAGGAAACAAAGGAGCTGATAAAAAAAATTAATTCAGAAGCGCCGGGCTTTCATACAAGACTGTTCACCGCCATTGTCAGCGGTAACCTGGAGGACTGGCCTGAAAAAACGGAACATATTAGAGGTAAACATATTCTATAAATAATCAGGCGCAGTGTATACAGGAATCATAAGCTTCGAACCCGCATATATGGAATCACCGGTAAGGCCGTTCAAGGTCATGACTTCGCGGATATACTGGTATACGGAGGAATAATGTTCATCTGAATATTCACATGCAATACTCCAAAGAGTGTCATTCCGGGATACAGTTATGTATGTGTAGCCTTTCACAGAATTATCGGCTGCATGCTCATCACCGGCGTGGACTATATTGCTGAATATGATTATGGTAAATACGGCTATGAGCACCAGAATAAATGATATAATGCTAATCTTCTTTATTCTTTTTCTACGTGCTACCGCCTGGCGGCTCTTTCTTAAAATCTCATTGACAGATAAACCGCCTTCAACTACTGTGAAATTTCTGGCTGTGGTTATTTTCATAATGATTCCTCCTATGCAATGTATCGAACATATATTTGTTAACCTGTGAGTACAATATAACATCCGAACACGCGTTTGTCAATATATAAATCGAACATTTATTCGGAACATTTATTTTGAACATTTGTTTGCATTTCTGATAGGTTTATGATATAATGTACAAAACAGTTTTAACTAATTTAACTGACGGCAATTTTAAATGTAGTGTTTTTAGAGGAAACATAAGATAATCAGTTTATAGCCGGAGGATATTGGTTATCATTTCGGTTAATTGGATTTATCGATTACATAGAGGAGGATTTTATATGCCAAGTGGAAGAATTACACCTAAACAACAGGAAATATTAGATTTTCTTAAGAAGGAGATACTTATGAAGGGATATCCGCCGGCAGTGCGCGAGATTTGTGAGGCAGTGCATCTTAAGTCGACCTCCAGCGTCCACTCCCATCTTGAGACACTTGAGAAGAACGGATATATAAGAAGAGACCCGACTAAGCCGCGTGCAATTGAGATTATGGATGATTCATTTAATTATCTCAGAACAGAGACGGAGATCGCAAGTATTCCGGTTATAGGAACTGTGGCTGCCGGACAGCCGCTGCTTGCAGTCGAGAATATTACCGACTACTTCCCTTTCCCGGCGAATCTGCTTCCTAATAAGGAGACATTTATACTTCGTGTCAAGGGAGACAGCATGATTAATATGGGAATTCTTGACGGGGATTATATCATTGTTGAGCAGACTAATACGGCACAGAATGGCGAGGTTATCGTTGCTCTTGTTGATGATTCTGCGACGGTCAAGAGATTCTATGCGGAAGACGGACATTTCAGACTTCAGCCTGAGAACGACTTCATGGAGCCGATTATTGTTGATCATGTGGAGATACTCGGAAAGGTTATACGTCTTATAAGAACACTGGTAGATTAAACATACGTATATTATAAGCCATGAGAATGAAATTACTGCTCACTTTTTTGAGCAGACCAGCTTCGTTCTCATGGCTTTTTGCTTAAAAGATAATCATTGCTTTTCCTATATTGATTCGGGTGTCAAAACATGCTGTATATAGCTAGCTGTGCATAAATATAATACGTTATACACTCATAAACTAAATTGACATGTTTTGACACCCGAATCATATATTATAATTAAGATGTGGGTAGTATCTTGAAGTGGATTTCACTTATTTTATTTACCTATTTTATTCTGCTCAAGTTCTGCAAGAAGCTCCTGCACCACAGCACGCTTGACCGGGTGGTATGCGTAAGGTGCAATATCGCTGAGCGGCTTAAGCACGAACATGCGGTTGTGCATGTCGATATGTGGAATACAGAGTCTTTCTGTATGCATAATCAGGTCATCATACAGAAGAATATCTATATCAAGTGTCCTTGGTCCCCAGTGGATTTCGCGGGTACGGTTGTTCACGGCTTCAACAGCGTTAAGAAAATCCAGCAGCTCATTCGGTTCGAGAATTGTATCGACAGCGGCACAGCAGTTCAAAAAGCTCTGCTGCTCTACTCCGCCGTATGGCTCAGTTTCATATATAGGTGATACTTTATTCAGACGGATACAGGAATGGTTCTGCAGGGCATTAAGTGCGTTCTGCAGGTATATTTCACGCTCCCCAATATTGGAGCCAAGTGATAAATATACACGGTGCCAGCCTCTTGTAATTTCAACAGATACAGTTTCCATTGGCAGCTTTACAGGAGCCCAGGGCTTCTTTATTTCAAGGTGTATTTTGTGTAAGTGCGGTATTGTTGTGAGCAGATATTCCGCAAGCCTGCTTGCAGCCGTCTCAATAAGCTCATAAGTATCATTTGTCAGAAATTCTGCAATTTTTTCAGATGCCATTCCATAGTCAATGGAAGAATCAAGGTCTTCAGGTGTGTAACCGGCTTGCTGAAAGTCCTCTGTGAATACACGATGTCCAACGGAATCCCTAAAATCAGTAGACAGGTCAGCGTTTATTATAAATTTCTGCCCAAGACGATTCTCCTCCTCAAATACACCATGATTGGCAAATACTTCAAGATTTTTTATATGAATTATGTCCATTTGTAGTACTCCTTCTGTGAAGAATATATTTCTATAGAATGATGTAGGGGTCAAAACATGCTAACTTAATGTACGAGTGTATAACGTATTATATTTGTGCATATTATGCATTAAAGCTTTTTCCAATAACTGCTGCTGCCATCTTAAGTGCGCGGAAGTTCTCCTTAACATCATGTACCCTGAATATTGAGGCACCGCGCATAAGCCCGATAACGCTTGTAGCGACGGTTCCCTCCACGCGCTCATCCCTTGGAAGGTCGAGTGTGAGCCCTACTACGGATTTTCTTGAGGTTCCAAGAAGAACAGGGTAACCCAGTGCACAGAGCTTGTCAAGCGTATTTATTGCAATCAGGTTTTGTTCCAGCGATTTGGCAAAGCCGACGCCCGGGTCAAGGATAATATTTTCCTTAGATATGCCGTGCTTTAACGCACAGTCGATGATAAGTCTGTTATCATCAAGATAATCGGTGATAAAGTCATTGTATTTATCTGATTTCCTGTTATGCATAAGACAGCATGGAAGACCGGATTTTGCGAGTAGCACAGCCATTGGCGATACAATGCTGCCGTCATCGGAGGTGCTTGTGTTGTGCATAAGCCCCCATATATCATTTATAAGGTCTGCACCTGCCTCAATTCCCGCTGCCGCAACACCTGCCTTGTATGTATCAAGTGATACAGGTATGTCAAAACGTGCTTTTACAGCTCTGATAACAGGCACAACGCGCTCAATCTCCTCATCATCAGATATCATCGTGTAACCCGGACGTGTGGATTCCCCACCGATATCTATAAGAGCAGCTCCATCCTTTATCATTTCCTCCGTATGAAAAAGAGCAGCATCAATATTATTGTAACGTCCTCCGTCTGAAAATGAATCGGGTGTTACGTTTAAAATGCCACACACATAGGCACTGTTTTCAAGGTCAAAATTCTTATTTCCGATAAGCATAAATATTCTCCTTAATGATTTATGAGACAAAAGAAATTAATTGTGCTCAGTATTTTATCATATTCAGTACTCTGTCCACAGCCGCACTATCATTCTCAAAGGAACCTCTGCATACATAGGTCATTGTCCTGCTGCCCGGTTTTTTCACACCGCGCATGGTCATACACATATGTTCGGCCTCGATAACAACCATGACTCCATCTGCATGAAGATATTTCATAATGGCATCAGCAATCTGTGCGGTCAGGCGCTCTTGAAGCTGCGGGCGCTTGGCGTACTCCTCCACCGTTCTTGCAAGCTTGCTAAGACCTGCTACCCTGCCGTTTGAAATGTAGGCAATATGTGCCTTTCCGTAAAAAGGAAGCAGATGGTGTTCGCACATTGAGTAAAAGGTGATGTCCTTCTCGAGTATGAGCTGCCCCTTCTGCGCCGCAAAGGTTTTTGAAAGGATGTCGCGGACAATTATCTCATCATTATCCTTAGAAGCACTCTCATTTTTATCCGGAATATCCGGATATGAAGCCGATGCCCTGTATTGTGCGGTTCTGTCCTTGTCTATCCCGGCAAATATTTCCTCATACATACGCGCGATTCTGCCGGGTGTTTCAAGCAGCCCTTCGCGTGATATATCCTCACCGATTCCTTCAAGAATCAGCTTAACCCCATCCTTTATCTTTTCCTTATCCATTCGTTGTATGCCTCTCTTATCCGGTTAAGATGCGAAAGTGAGCCAAATGCAAGCACCGCCACATCACCGTTATTATAAGTAACTGCTCTTTCGACTGCTGCTTCGATATTACAGCATGCCTCGGCAATATTTTTCTTTTTGTTTATATGCTCCGCAAGCTCCTCTGCCGGCATAGCCCGGACATTGCCGGGAGTGGCTATTGTAAAAATATGGTCAGCCATAGGGAGCATAAGTTCGATTATTTTCTCATAGTCCTTGTCTGCGAACACACCCATTATGTATATCAGCCTGCGGCAGCCAAGGCTTTCGGTTGTAAAATATTCAAGAACAGATGTTCTAAGCTGCCTTGCGGCGGGCTCATTGTGTGCTCCGTCAACAAAGAATGGCGGCTGGCTGCCGATAAGACTTAAGCGTCCAAACCACTGCGTAGCATAAATACCATCCCTGATGTCTGAATAGGAAATATTATACCCCATGTCCATAAGTGCCTCAACACATGATATTGCAAGGCATGAATTGATAATCTGGTAAGTTCCGCGTAGTCTAAGCTTGATAAGTCCTGCCCTTCTGTGGATGTAGCATGTACAATCATCATCCCAGGGACATGAGGCGTAGCTTATGTTCATGGCGTCTGTCATATAATCTGATATTATAAGCCTGCTGCCGGTATCTGAACACTTGTTCTCAATAACATTCATCGCTTCACTTTCCTGTGTGGTGGTGATGACTGTTGTCCCAGGCATGATGATTCCTGCCTTGACTGAGGCAATCTCATTCAATGTATTCCCAAGTATACCCATGTGGTCTAAGCCGATTGACGTAAATACACAGCACAGCGGATTTGAACATACGTTAGTTGCGTCACATTCACCGCCAAGACCGGTCTCTAACACAACGAAATCCACCTTCTGTCTGTAAAAATACAGAAATGCCGCCGCAGTCTCAAGCTCAAAAGCGGTCGGTAGCCTTGAAGCAGACAGCTTCATAGCCTCAACTGCATCCGCAAGCTCTCCCATGATACCGGCAAAAGCATTTTCTGAAATATATTCACCATCAATCTGTATCCGTTCGAGATATGCGACAAGGGTTGGTGAGATATACCGTCCAACTTTATACCCGGCCGTGGTGAGGATTGTCGAAAGCATCGCAAGAGTCGAACCCTTTCCGTTCGTTCCGGCAATGTGTATCACCTTTAGCTTGTCCTGAGGATTGCCAAGATGATTCATAAGCTCACGCATGGTATCCACACCCATGATGCTGCCCGCCCTTTCTGCATTGTGGATAAGCTTCATGGCATCTTCGTAGCTTAATCTCATAGATCCTTAACCTCTATTTCCCTGCCGTCACGCCATATTCTCTCAAGGTCATAGAAAAATCGGTCATCCTTGGAGAACACATGCACTATAACGTCCGTATAGTCAAGTAGAATCCATGAGGCGCTGCGGTATCCCTCCACGTTCTTAGGCTCCAGTCCAAGCTTATACAGCTCTTCCTTGACATTGTCTGCAATAGCCTGTACCTGATTGATATTGCTGCCGTTTGCTATCACAAAATAATCTGCGATAACGGATACCTTGCTGATATCAAGTATCTTTATATTTTCACCTTTCTTATCATCAAGGGCGCTGTAAATTATTTTCGTCAATTCCTTTGAATCCATAAATTACCTCCGGATAAATGTATTATTTAGCCTTGTAAATTATATTTTGGCTTTGAGGCTTTCATACGCCTTAACTGTTGTATCATCTATTGTGCCGTTTTTGGAGCGCACATATTCAATAGTGCCTTCAAGGATCTCGTAGGTGCACTGCCTTAAGTCCTTGAAGGCAAGCTCACGATAATAAGGAAGCCTCGGCGCCTTGTCGCGGTTCGGCTCGATGTAATCAGCCACATACACTATCATGTCAAGCAGATTCATATCGGGGCAGCCTGTTGTATGGCAGCGGATGGCGTGACATATCTCCGGATCCGTAACACCATGTCTGTATTCGGCATAATAGGCACCAACCTTCGCGTGCAGCAGATCCGGCTGACGTTTTTCTGCCTCACTTACCTCAATACCGAACCTGGCACATTTTTCTAAAAGACGTTCTCCGGAAAGATACTTTGCACAGTCGTGCAGAAGTCCCGCCATAAAAGCCTTGTCCATGTCATAGCCGTATCTCATGGCAAGTGCGGCGCTCGTATATGCTACACCCAGTGTATGCTCGTACCTTGAAGGGGTGAGCTTCTTCATAAGGTTTTTCTTTATAAGTGTAATCTGTTCGTTGTCCATTTTTGTCCTCGATTCTAATTTCTATTTATAATTACATATCAGACCCATTTCTTTTGCCGGTTCCTCATTGAGAACTTTAATCTTTATTTTCCAGATTTTACGATATTGAAGTAAACGATTGTTTAGTTCAGCCAATGGTCCGGCAAGCCATGCAATCTTCAACTTTATTTCACTCCAATCTCTTCTCTGTAAAGCTGGCGGAATGTATCCATTATTGTGTTGTGTTCAAGTAACTCAAATTCATCCGATGTCTCACACTGAATTTTATTTTCATCGTCTTTATATAAAGAAATATATTGTATTGCACTTTCTTTAGTACGTTTTATTTCAATATATTTGGATAAGAAATAATCATGTGTGGAGACAAAAATCTGCACTCCTTCACTTTCAAGCATAATCAATAGCTCGGCTAATACAGGGATATATTTGGGATTAATATTTGCCTCAGGCTCATCCCAAAAAAGGACAGCACAATTTTCCAAAGTTCCATTCTTTATTAATTGCCATAGAAGTGCAATTTTTCGCAGACTTTCTGCTACAAGATTAAACTCTAACTTTGCCTGTGTTCCGGGTTGAAGATAAAAACGCTCATTCTAATTCTGGCTGTATTATTGCCATTTTTATTTCTGTTTACCAAGCGCCCTATGCTGGATTGATCCGGACGGAAAAGCATTGCAGTTTTATATGGAAAAGAAACATCATGCTTGGATGCCTGACATGCGGCATAAGCCAATTTCATAATATGGGTTTTTCCCATACCGTTTTCTCCTACTAAAATATTAAGTCCTTTGCTGAAAGGAATTGTAATATTTTCAAACACTGTAAAATTTTCAGCCTGAAATCTGGTCAATGGCATTATACTCACCTCACACATTTATTTTGAACCTGTCCCTTATTATATTACAAGATGACAGTTCTGTGAAGCAGATTTCTTTAATAATGTAAAAACCCATACAAAAAGGATGTCTCAAGTGTCATCAACTTTTCCAAAGGTACTAAATCACCTGTATTGTATTCTTTATCAAGGGTAATACCCTTGATATTCGCCGGCGCTTTGCCCTCTTTCATAACCGGAACATAAAACTTAAAGGATATATTCTTAATCCAATTACCGTCCTCACGTCTTTCCGGAAAGATATCTATGCGGTCGATGAACGTCTGCATAAATTGCTTTCTCTCTACCTCTGATGCCATAGAATATAATTCATCAAAGTGTAAAAGAAATTCATAAATACTCTCGCTTGAAATCTGATCTCTACGCAAATCACGTATCTGAGAACGTATTTCTTCTACAGCGTTTTCAGCCTCCTCGATTATATCATATTGGGCGTCTAAACGCTTCTGTAAATCATTTATTTTTCTTTCATAATGAGGATCTGTAACATCCAAGGTATCCATCTGTTTTTCAAGCCTTGTTTTAATGGTCTCTGCCTGATTAAGATTTGCAAGATTCACAGATAGCTCTTTTTCCATATCAGATGTATCTGCTACACTTCCAATTTTAGCCTGTATAGCTTCTTTAAGCTTACCCTCTTTTGTCATACCGGAAATAATCCTTGCCAGCACATCATTTATCTGAGACTGCTCAATATTAAGTCTAAAGGTACATTTATGGCCTGTGGCATTAACAGTATTTTTACAATAATAGTAATACCTTGTTTTATTATCTTTCTTATGTGCCTTGGCTATATTTCCATACATTCCCTTACCGCATCAAGGACACTTAATAATGCCAGATGGGATATGTAATAGCGGTGGATACACGGGTATATATGTAACATTTTGTTTTATTATTCAATCTTTTCACTCTCCTACTTTGGCAATACTAAAGGTGGATTCTTAAGTAATGAAGTAATCATAGGTTTATATTTCGCTGTTCCATAGTCTTCCACGATTGCCGTTATTTTTGCTCCGGCATCTTTGGACGAGGCACCACAAATGAAAACTCTTTCATCAGCAGTTCCATAATCTATTACAATAAATCTGTCATGAAATATTCCACCGGTCTTTTGCATTTTTATCTGCACAGTTGGATATTCTTTACAAAAATCGGAAAATTCTATGCTATGAAGTTTATTAGCACCAACATTATCACTAAATATTATGCTCTGAACCCCCACCGGAGTATTCTTAAGATGTACCAACGTTCTGAGACCTATATAATTATCAACGACATAGATTGTCGATTTGGCTTTTCTGTAAATTGACTCAAACACTTCATCTGCACTGCTAAACTTGGCATTGAACATGAGCCACTTATCATCATCTTCCGATACAAAACTGTTCATCATGTCGGCAAGTTCAGATTTTGTAACTACATCTTTAAGGCCTTCAGCCACATCCGAAATCTGCTTTTCAAGAGAACTCATATCATGATTGATTTTACTGATTGCAATCTTGTTATTTGCCGTCTCCATGCTTAACTGGAGTAGTTCACGCTGGCCAATTAGGTCACGGTTCTCTAATATGTAATCTTTCATTTTTTTGAATGTGCGGATTAAAGCTTTACTTTGTTTTACCGCGAGCGGCCCCTTTAATACAGTCATCAACATATATAATCCCTGTTCAGTAAAGACTCTTGGATTGTATCTGCTTTTTGAACTTATATTTGCGGTCAAAAATTTTGACCGCAAATTTTCCACCTCCTCATCAGATAGTTCAAACATAAAATCTTCATCAAATTTTTCGATATTGTTTTTCACCTGCTGGTTAAAAGCCTTAGTTGTATATCCGTAAATAATGGCTAAATCAGCATCTAGCAGAACTCTTTTACCTCTAATCATATATAGTCTATCTTTAAGGTATTCCTCTGTAACTTCAATGACCGCTATTTCATTTTCATTCTTCTTATCTTCTGCCATAAACTCCTCCATCTATCTTGAGGTCAAAATTTTTGACCTCAAGATACTTCTTTATGATTTGCTGACGAAAAATCATTCGCAAACTTTCTTCCCAACTTGAGGTCGAAAATTTCGACCTCAAATCTTCAAGGTGTAAATAATTCACCTTGAATAAATTTTGTGGTGCAATTTTGCCTCCGCAAATTTCTATCCCATCGAATTCGACGGGATAAAATTAATTACCTGCATCATTATCAGCAACTTCTCTTAATTTGTCATAATACGCCTTATACCTATAAATGCTACGCTCACTGATATTGTTACGCTTAGCAATCTCTACCATCGTCATGCCACCTTCATAGCAAACAACAAAATCATTATAGATTGCCATCCACTTGGCATTATGCTTCTGACGACCACTGGCTTTTCTATTTTTGTAATACTCAACTTCTTCTTTAAGCTTTGCATTTTCCTTTTCTAGTTCCGCAATTCTTTTAAGAGCTTCCTCTAATGTCGTAATCGTTTCCATAAATATTTCCACCTCTCAACAACATGTCATTTTCATTTTGTCTCAATTATACTTATTCAAATATGTTTCGTCAATTTGATTTTGTCATGTTTGATAAAATTTTAGGCAGAACATTTGAAACACACCTCGGAGGAGATATAGTAGTTAAAATATGCCATATATCTCTTAACCGCTGTCTCCTTGAAGAAACAATCAAGCTCTTTTTGTCTCGAAGTAATAGAATCAATTTTTTCTGTTGCTTCTGTGGCGACTGCAGTTAACTTTTTGTAACTTTCAAGCCCTCTTTCACTTAAAAAGATCAGAGTTTTTGAAATAGCTTTTATATTATGACGCTTTGCCCACTGTTCATATATGGGGCCTTTATTCTTAGCAATAATGCTTTGAATATCAAGAACCACATCCAGCTTCTGGTCTGTTTTTTCTTTTGTGGCCTGATCTGAAACAGCTTTGCATAAACCTCCAGACACATCCTCTATTCCTTCACCGGCAATTCTCTTCTCAATATCTTTTTCTGTTCTTCAAAGATATTCAGATGCTTTTAAGACTCCTAAAGGCAATGGCAGGGGCAA
>ENA-ORTW01004287-ORTW01004287.1-human-gut-metagenome-genome-assembly--contig:-NODE-4287-length-11317-cov-2.440508_pt1 | contig 11317 bp, 10 predicted proteins | sample MGYA00242072_ERZ509193 | MGnify/ENA primary metagenome ERZ509193 (study PRJEB26280, sample SAMEA2338813) | human gut metagenome | biome: human gut; feature: human-associated habitat; material: faeces...
GCAAAAGTAGCAAAAAAGAACGTGAATAAAGAGCAAAAAAGAAAGGAATTACGGAGAAATTTCCGTAATTCCTTTCGTTAACGAACACGAGAATAGTGATGAGCGGTTAGTGATGAGTGATTAGTGGGCTGCGCTATAACTCCGCAGGGTACCCATCCCCCATTACTACCCCCTAATCACTCATCACTAATCGCTAATCACTAATCACTAACCACTAATCACTAACCCCTATTTCTTTCTCTTCGGCGAACATAGGGTCCCATGCAGGCAGGCGGACGGGTTTCTGTTTGAAGAGCTCCATTATCTTGGCGGGGACGTATTTGGTTTCTACGACCAGACGGAACATATATTCGTCGAACCAGTCGTCCGTCATGATGAGATGGCCTTTGTAGCCGCTGTCAGCGCCCCAACTGTTTTCAACCATCCACTTGACGGGTTTTCCGTTTTTGTCCAAGTCTACCGCCATGAGCGTCATGGCATGGGAAGAGCCGCTGGAGAAGGTTTGGATGCGTTGTTTCTTATTCATTCCGAAGGTAGTGCCCATGAGCGACTCGTAGTCATAGTTTTTCACATCGAGCAAGCCACGTTCCGAATTCAGGAACTTACCGACATCGCAGGAGAAATACATCATGGTACTGTCTTTCAGCGAGGCGACAGCCATTTGCTTGATGTCCTCTACGGGCAGGTTGACGTAAGTCCAGTTCCTGCCGTCGTAGCGGTGGCGGTCGTAGTCTATTTCATAACATTTGTAATACTCCCGGCTGGGGTCGTTCATCAGCATTACGTAGTCGGTGAGCAATTGTTTGTCACCGTATTTCTCAAGGAAAGACATCGGGGTGTGATGTTCCGTTTCTACCGGGTTGCCTTTGGCATCGGTACGCACGTAGTCGAATTCCGTAGGCGGAACACCCAAGTTCAGCACCAGCATACGGTAGACGGTACCGAGCATGGCGGTTTTCTCTTTCTCCAGGGCGGCAGGCGTAGCGCCTTTGGCGGCAAGGTCACGGAGTTGAAGGGCATATTCCTTCAGTTTTAAAGAGATGAGAGCGGCCATACGGGCGGTATTCTCGCTGCTGTTTGTTTCCGGCATGGCGCTCTTGGGCACAAGGCCATACTTGGAAACGATGTCCGCCACTCCGGTGAATGTACCGCCGTCGCTCAACGGATTGCGGAACAGCCATTCCACCATTTTATCGTTCATCGGCTTGTCGCTGGTATCGATGATGCCTTGCAGGAACAGGTTGGCCTTTTCCAGCTGATCGAAAAAGAAAGGATAGGTTTGCGAGAATTCGAAAGAACCCAGATTGTATTTGTCGATGGCTTTGGCACGCATTACGTTCAGACCGGTGAAGAGCCAGCAACGTCCGGACGATTTCTGGTCGGTGATACCCTTGGAGTTCACTTTGACAGAAAAATGCGTGTCCATCCCCTTCATGTTGTCCTGATTCAGGGCAAGCTTACGGATGTCGTTGTTGCTGATGGCGTTCCGGATAGCCTTGTCGGTAGAAGTGCCTTGATAACTCTGTTTGATTTGCTGCATCATGTCAGCGCTGATGCCGCCTTTCGCGTCCTGTGCCTGTGCAGAATAGTAAAGGGCACAGCAAACAAAAATTCGTTTATTCATTATAGATCGTTTATTAATTAACTTTGCCTGTATGCTAATAGTAATCCGTATGCAATTCCGTTTTACATACTATTAATTGGCAAAAATACGATTCTTTTTTAGATTTATTATCTATGAGAATGAAAACTAATCGAAATAAAATAGTTTCCTTTGCAGCGGATTTCAAGAAAGAATATGAAGAGATATACAATAGGTATATTGATGATGTTTCTATTCATCAATATTTCGTTGGCCCAAACAGCTGACACGGCAGTAAAAAGCGATGAACTGCAAATGACTGCAACTTCTGTCAACGAAGTCGTTTCTACAAATAGTGAAGTAAGTCTGACAAGCAACGAAGTTGTTACGGCTCATGAAGAATCTTATTCAACAGATGGGGAGATTGCCCCGACAGACTCCACTCCCACCCTTTCCAAAAAAGAATTGCGACGTCAGCGGGTAGCGAAACGTAATTTACACTACAATATATTAGGTGGTCCCAGCTATACTCCTGATTTCGGATTTCTGATCGGCGGTAGCGCCTTGATGACTTTCCGTATGAACCCGAGTGACACTACCCAGCAGCGTTCGGTTGTTCCGATGGCTATCGCCCTGATGTTCGAAGGAGGTCTGAACCTGTTCACCAAGCCACAGCTTTTCTTTAAAGGCGACCGTTTCCGTATTTTCGGCGTCTTTGCTTATAAGAACACACTGGAAAACTTCTACGGCATCGGATACAGCACCAACAAGGACTATCCGCGCGGTGAAGACACCAGCGAATACCGTTATAGCGGTGTCCAGGTGAATCCTTGGTTCCTGTTCCGTTTGGGGAAAAGTAACTTCTTTGCCGGTCCGCAGATCGACTTCAATTATGACAAGATCACTAAACCTGCCGCAGGGATGATAGAGCAACCATCGTACATTGCTGCCGGTGGCACGGAGCACGGCTACTCCAATCTCAGTTCCGGAGTCGGTTTCCTGCTGACGTATGACACCCGTGACATTCCCGCCAATGCTTATCGGGGGACCTACCTAGATTTTCGTGGAATGATGTACAACAAAGCCTTCGGAAGCGACGATAACTTCTACCGTCTGGAGATAGACTACCGCCAATACAAGACCCTCGGACGACGCAGAGTTTTGGCATGGACGGTGCAGACAAAGAATGTATTCGGCGATGTTCCGTTGACCAAATACGCACTCAGCGGTACTCCCTTCGATCTTCGCGGTTACTATATGGGACAGTTTCGCGACAAGTCCTCACATGTGGTGATGGCAGAATACCGCCAGATGATCAATACAGATAAAAGTAATTGGGTGAAGAAGATGTTGAGCCATGTAGGATATGTAGCGTGGGGAGGATGCGGATTCATGGGTCCTACTCCGGGCAAGATTGAAGGCGTACTTCCTAATCTGGGACTTGGCTTACGTATTGAAGTTCAGCCTCGTATGAACGTCCGTCTTGACTTCGGAAGAGATATGGTGAACAAGCAGAATTTGTTCTATTTCAACATGACGGAAGCATTCTAAAAACAGCATTTGCACACTATTTACGGGAAAAATTGCAAAATTGACCGCATAGTGTATCAATAAATGAAATTAATCCTTATATTTGCGCTTGCTATAACACAGCAAAAGCAGATAATAGGGTTAATTTATGAAACAGAAAAAATGCCTCTTCGGAGGATTACTATGTTTGTTTGCCTCCATCGGAAGCGTAGCTGCGCAGGAGGTAAGCGATTACTCAAAACTACAACCAAGTGATTATTCCAGCATTACACTCCCACCGCTGGATCTTCTTTTCGAGAACGCAAAAAGCGCTCCGACCTATGAATTAGCTACAGTAAAAGAACAAATTGAACGGAAGCTTCTGGCAAAAGAGAAGCGTGCCTTCTTAGGCTTCTTCAGTTTACGGGGCAGCTACCAGTATGGTATGTTCGGTAACGAGTCTACTTATACAGATGTAGCAATTGCACCTTACCTGACCTATGCAACACAGGCACAGAACGGATATACAGTAGGTGCAGGAGTCAACATTCCTTTGGACGGTCTCTTTGACTTGACAGCGCGGGTAAAACGCCAAAAACTGAATGTGCGTACCGCCCAACTTGAAAGAGAAGTTAAGTTTGAGGAAATGAAAAAGGAAATTATCCTTCTATACGCAACTGCGACCTCCCAATTAAACATTCTTAAACTTAATGCCGAAGCCCTCATGCTTGCTAATGTACAATATAGTATAGCTGAAAAGGATTTCTCGAATGGAGCTATTGATTCGGGAACTTTATCATCTGAAAAATCTCGCCAATCAGACGCACAAGAGAAATTCGAAAACAGCAAATTCGAGCTAAGCAAGAGTTTAATGATACTTGAATTAGTCACCCACACTCCCATTTTAAGAAACAAATAAACATACATCTATGGAATACATCCTTTATATCAGCAGATTCCTATATCGTATCCGTTGGTGGTTACTTATTGGAACAGCCATTATAACATTTGCTGTTTACTATTTTGGGAAACGCATGATAGGCAAAACATATAACGTAGAGGCAACCCTCTACACTGGTGCTGCTTCCGGCTACAATCTAGAAGGTGGAAATAACAAAGTGGATTGGGCGACAACTCAGAACGCTATGGATAACCTAATGAACATTATCAAGGCTGAAAGTACACTCAAACGGGTATCTATGCGATTATATGCCCGAAGTCTGATCAAAGGTAATCCAAAAGAAGACAATGAATTCATCAAAGCCAGCAATTACAACAGAATATACGAACACCTAAAGAACAGTCCGAACGGGAAAGAAATACTGTCATTAATAGATAAAAACAGCGAAGATAAAACGGTAGCCAACTTTTTCAACTACTTGAGACCGACCCAGGCGAACTATCTCTATGGAGTATTCTATTATAATTTGCCCTATTACTCTTATAATGATCTCAAAGCAATCAGAGTAGCGCGTAAAGGTGCCAGCGATCTGATTGAAATAAGTTATACGGCAAGTGATCCGGGTATCGCCTATAATACCATCGACATCCTGACCAAAGAATTTGTAAACGAATACAGTGCAATCCGCTATGGTGAAACAGATAAAGTTATCGAATATTTTAAAAGCGAACTTCAACGCATCGGAAAGGAACTTCGGCTTAAAGAAGACTCACTAACGCAATATAACGTAGAAAAACGTGTTATTAATTATTACGATGAGACCAAAGAAATCGCTGCCATCAACAAAGAGTTTGAGTTACGTGAACAAAACGTATTGATTGCATACAACAGCGCCAAAGCAATGTTAAACGAACTGGAAAAGCAAATGGGCAGCAATGCCAAACATGTAATCAACAATCTTCAGTTCTTGGATAAACTGAATGAAGCCGCTTCGCTTACAGGAAAAATCTCAGAAATGGAAACGATTTCAAGTGATCATCAGAATCAAGAAGCCTCATTACAGGAATATAAGAATCGCTTAAATCAAACGCGCAAGGAGCTTTCCGAGCTTTCAAATAAATATGTAGAGAACAAATATACCAAAGAAGGAATAGCTAAAGAGAACATCATAGAACAGTGGCTTGAAGTAACCATGCAATACGAAAAAGCCAAATCAGACTTACAAATTATACAGCAAAGCCGTATAGACCTCAACGAGAAATACAGACAGTTTGCACCAGTAGGTTCCACTATCAAACGTCAAGAGCGTAACATAACTTTTATAGAGCAAAATTACTTGTCTGTATTGAAAAGCTACAATGATGCCCTCATGCGTAGAAAAAATCTGGAAATGACCTCCGCTGCATTAAAAGTATTAAATGCTCCGGCATATCCGATCAGTGCCATGCCCACTCCTTTGAAAAAAATGGTGATGGCAGCGTGTGCCGGTACCTTCCTATTTATTTTGGGGTTCTTCTTAATTCTTGAATTATTAGACCGTACTCTACGCGATTCTATTCGTACACGTCGTTTGATTGGACTTCCGATGTTAGGCGCCTTTCCAAAAGACTCTATTTTAGAGTATCACAATTATGTTGAAGAATCAAAAAGTATAGCTACAAAACAGTTAAGCAATAGTATCCTTCGTTTCTGTCAGCAAAAGAAAGAAGGATTGCCCTACATTATCAATTTTATTAGCACAGAAGGCGGGGAAGGCAAAAGTTATGTGATCGAAGCCCTAAAAAAATACTGGAACAGTATCGGACTTAAAACAAAAGTAATAACATGGAAGTCAGACTTCAGAATTGATTCACGAGAATACAACCTGGCCAAAAGCATTACCGATCTATACACATCAGAGGAAGAAGATATTCTCATCGTTGAATATCCCAATCTGCGGGAAGCTAGCATATCGCTGGAATTACTACAAGAAGCTAATCTAAATATACTCGTAGCCCGTGCTGACCGTGGTTGGAAAGAGACCGATAAGCTCTTGTCAGAAAAGCTAAGTCAACAAGTAGGTAAAACTCCACTTTATGTTTACTTGACACACGCATCCCGCAATGTGGTTGAAGACTACACTGGTATGCTTCCACCATATACACTTTGGAGGAAAATAGTATACCGACTGTCACAATTAGCATTGACAGAAAGTATATTTACGTTCACAAAAAGAAAGAAGCAGCCGGCAACATCAGGAGATGAAGATGACGAATGATAAAGGAAAATACAGTCAATACTTAACAGTAGCCGGTAACTATTTTGCCAATAAAGGATGGGTACATTTACTATTGGCAGGAGGATTGTATATATTATACAAAATGTTCTTTCGTACTTCCCTTCCTTTCTTTCTGACGATTAGTTCATTGCCTTTAATGACAGTTATTCTCTTATTGATTATCAAATATTCAAAGCAAAGTTTCTATACACTTTTCATTCTCCAATTCCTGCTGGCAGCAGCTTATGCAGTGACAGACATACCATTGGGAGTAGCAACATTAATGTGTACATTGTTTGCCGTTGTTTTGCTCTTTGCGTACGGAATGCATGAAAAAATTGACTGGTCGGAAAGTCGTAATGGTATGCTTATGCTTTTTCTGATATGGGGAGTTTATTGCATATTAGAGATAGCTAATCCGAACAATGTTCAGGCAGCATGGAATATCTCCATCACCCATTATCTCATATATCCTATTGTATGTGCTGTCATCGTACCGTTAGCAATCCGTAACATCAAGGGGATTCAGTGGCTTCTAATCATATGGTCTCTTTTCATCCTCTTGGCAGCAGCCAAAGGATATTGGCAAAAAAACTGTGGTTTTAATGAACGTGAGCAGTATTTTTTATACGTTTTGGGAGGAGCAAGAACTCATATTATTTGGTCCGGTATTCGTTATTTCTCATTCTTCAGTGATGCAGCGAACTTCGGTGTACACATGGCTATGGGTATTTCACTTTTTGGAATTTCACTTTTTTATATAAAAGGTGTATGGCTGAAAATCTATTTTATACTTGTCATTATTGCCGCCATTTACGGAATGGGAATTTCTGGAACACGGGCTGCGATAGCTCTGCCTATCGGTGCTTTAGGGAGTTTCATTATTCTTTCACGCAATCGCAAAGCATGTATTACAGGTATTTCAGTTCTTGCCTTGTTATTCTTGTTTTTCGTATGTACCAATATAGGAGATGACAATCAATATATCCGCAAGATGCGTTCTGCATTTCATCCTAGCCAAGACGCTTCCTATCAATTACGTGTAGACAATCGAAAGAAAATGAGAGAATTGATGATTCACAAGCCTTTCGGATATGGGATAGGGTTGTCCAAAGGCGACCGTTTCTATCCCAAAGAACGTATGCCCTATCCACCGGATTCCTGGTTAGTCTCAGTATGGGTAGAAACCGGAATCATCGGTCTAGTTCTCTACCTGGCTGTTCACGGAGTCCTTTTTGCATGGTGCGGATGGATACTGATGTTCAAGATCATGAACAAACGCCTGCGAGGCTTACTTACTGCCTGGCTCTGTACCGCTGCCGGATTCTATCTGGCAGCCTATGCCAACGACGTGATGCAATATCCCAACTCCATCCCCATATACACAGCCTTTGCCCTCTGCTTCGCAGGACCGTACATTGACAAGCGGATGCAGCAAAATAAAGAAACAGAACTGAAAAACGAACAATAGATTATGATGAACGACCCTCAAGTCTCCTTTATCACAGTTTGCTACAACGGCTTTAAAGACACTTGCGAATTAATAGAATCGCTGCAAACACATGTACATTCCGTGAGCTATGAAATCATCGTCGTAGACAATGCTTCGCGCGAAGACGAAGCGACCAGAATCAAGGAGCTATATTCCGATATAGTCACCCTGCGGAGCGAGTCGAACCTAGGCTTCTCCGGCGGAAACAATCTGGGAATCAGAGTAGCCAAAGGAGCCTATATCTTTCTGATAAACAATGACACTTATGTTGAATCAGACGGATTCCACTACCTGACAGAGCGGCTGGAAAGTCAGAAAAACATCGGAGCCGTCTCTCCGAAGATACGCTTTGCCTTTCCTCCGCAAAACATACAGTTTGCCGGATTCACCCCCCTGTCGGCAATCACTATACGCAACGAAATGACAGGTTTCGGCTGTCCGGACGACGGCACGTTCGACACCCCGCACACGACCCCCTACCTGCATGGGGCGGCACTCATGGTAAAACGTGAAGTCATTGAGAAAGTAGGAGAAATGCCGGAAATATTCTTCCTGTATTATGAAGAAATGGACTGGTGTACACAGATGACAAATGCCGGTTACGAACTATGGTATGAGCCTCGTTGCACCGTCTTCCACAAAGAAAGCCAGAGCACCGGACAGTTCAGCAAGCTACGTACTTTCTACATGACGCGCAACCGTTTGCTCTACACCCGCCGCAACCGGAAAGGTGCTCAGCGGCTGCTCTCCATTCTTTATCAATCTACCATAGCTGCCGGAAAAAACAGCCTTCAGTTTGCCCTGAAAGGTCGTTTCGATTTATTTGCCACAGTATGGAAAGGTGTTGTCAGAAGCTTTTCTGTCACCTCTCCTATCCGATAACCCTTAAAAATGAAAGACCATGTATACCTTTATTGACTGGATTCTCTTTATTCTCCTGGCACTTTGTGTCGGTTATCTGCTGTTCTACGCCATTGCTTCCAAATTCTATCGTCCGCGAAAACTTTCCGAAGCACGTATCCAGCGTCGTTTTCTTGTACTCTTCCCTGCATACAAGGAAGACAGGGTGATCGTCTCCACCATCCGTAGTTTCCTCAAGCAGGAATACCCCAAAGAAATGTACGACGTTCTTGTCATTTCCGATCAGATGCAGCCGGACACGAATGCCGCCCTACAAGCACTCCCCGTCTGTTTGCAAGTAGCCGGCTATACCAACAGTTCCAAAGCCAAAGCCCTTACGCTGGCCATGAACGTCACTGCCAACGAATCTTATGACGTAGTAGTGGTCATGGATGCCGACAATGTAACGACACCCAATTTCCTCGCAGAAATCAACCGTGCTTTTGACTCCGGCCTGCATGCTGTACAAGCCCACCGCACAGGAAAAAACATGAATACAGACATCGCTGTTCTGGATGCGATCAGCGAAGAAATAAACAACGGATTCTTCCGCAGCGGGCACAACGCGATAGGATTGTCAGCCGGATTAGCCGGTTCCGGAATGGCATTCGACGTTCATTGGTTCCGCCGAAATGTAGGACATCTGCAAACATCGGGCGAAGACAAGGAGCTGGAAGCCCTGTTGCTAAAACAACGCATTCATATCGAGTATCTGGAACAACTGCCCGTATACGATGAAAAGACACAGAAAAAAGAAGGTATCAAAAATCAGCGTAAACGATGGATTGCAGCACAATACGGTGCATTGCGGGCTTCCTTGCCCGATTTCCCGAAAGCACTGATTCAGGGAAATATCGACTACTGCGACAAGATTCTTCAATGGATGCTGCCTCCCCGTCTGATACAACTGGTGGGAGTTTTCGGTTTCACTTTACTCTTTACCGCAACCGGCTTACTAATGAGTCTGCAAAGCGGAGAAAACGAGTGGTATACGGCCATCAAATGGTGGATACTATCAGCCGCCCAAGTTGCCGCCATGATCATACCTGTGCCGGGAAAGTTGCTGAACCGGAAATTAGGAAAAGCAATCCTGCAAATTCCGGCACTGGCACTGGCAATGATAGCCAATATGTTCCGACTGAAAGGAGCAAACAAAAAGTTTATTCATACTGAGCACGGAGAAGAATAAGGCCTTCGTCAAGCCCACTCCTTCTCCGCATCAAAGCACGGACAAGCCTTCACCCATTCCTCCGGTTCGATCTCCCCGTTCCCGTTCAGATCAGGGCTCAGATCACGATGCCCGCACACCCGGCAACCGGGATAGTCACGCAGCAACGTAAGCACAAGCACATGCATCGAGTGTACCTGCCATTCGGTACGGGTGTCGGCAGGCCGCCCGTGACAGTCAAGTCCGCCCTCATAGCAAATGCCGATACTTGTCCGGTTGAATCCTTTCGCATGAGCTCCTATCCGTTCAATGGGGCGGGTAGTCTTGATGTCGCCATTTTTCCGGATATAAAAGTGGTAGCCGATCCCGTTAAATCCCCGCCGGCGGTGGCACACTTCAAGGTCTGTTTCCGTGAAATCCCTGTCCGCCCTAGAGGCGGAACAGTGGATCACAATCAGGTCAATCTTCCTCATCGACCTGCCCTTTCGTTCGTTTTCCTTTTCTCTTCCTGCGGAAGAAAAGCAGGATTTCCAATGCAATCTCCAAAATCTTGTCAATCATAACTTTTTATTTTTACAGGTTATTCATTTACAGGTATCACGCATTAATGATGCTGATATACTTACCGGACTAAACGGTAGGATCGGGAGCTTCCTCTTCCCCTCCATCGCCACCGGAGCCGCTGCCGCCGCCACTACCGGAGCCTCCGCCATCACCGTTGCCTCCCGAAGCCGGCGCATTCTTGGAGATGAGTTCGAAGACCATGTTATTGTCCCCGCCACGTGTGGTGGCCGTGCTGTCGTTGGCAAGCCGCAGAGAATTATCGACCTTGAAACGAAGGTTGACACGAGTAATATTCCTCACCGTACAGTCCTTTTCCTGTTCCACGCCGGGACAAGTAAGCGTGGTATAGAAAATCCCCAAGCCGTCAACCTTCACCTTATTCCCCGCTACGAGCACCTTCTTCATCGAGCGGACAAAGGATTGCATCACGTGCTCCACATCCTCCACCGAAAGCGAACCGATCGACTCGATCTCACGCGCCAGCGACCCGATAGAATAAAGTTTCGATTCCCCCGGCTTGGGTTTGAGCACATACACCATCGGCGATTTGTCATCACCAATCTTTTTTCTGCGCTGATAGCGCACCACAGACACTGTTGCCATACTGAATTTGTATTAAAGAAAAGAAGGACATTCTCCCTTTCTGTTGGTGAAACAAAGATACGGCAGCGCACCGGCGACTTCCCGGATTACGACGGATTGCGCCGGACTATGACGGGATAAAACGGATTAAGACGGATAAAAGCAGAATAAAGTGAATCAGAAACTGATTGAAAGCATACTAAAAGCGAATACAAAGTAACCATAAAGCAGATAAAAGCTGAAAAGCTCCCAACCAACCCCGAATACCGGATCAGTTCGAAAACCCGGTTGTTTTCAGATTATTTTTTGTACGGAAATGAACTAAATTATAAATTGAGGATTAGGCACGGATTACACGGATT
>ENA-ORTW01004289-ORTW01004289.1-human-gut-metagenome-genome-assembly--contig:-NODE-4289-length-11316-cov-4.825060_pt1 | contig 11316 bp, 9 predicted proteins | sample MGYA00242072_ERZ509193 | MGnify/ENA primary metagenome ERZ509193 (study PRJEB26280, sample SAMEA2338813) | human gut metagenome | biome: human gut; feature: human-associated habitat; material: faeces...
TGTTTTATCAGAGATGATGAAGAAAACTACACATACCTGATCCTGCCGGTAAATATCAGTCAGAATCAGAATAGATAAAAATAGAATCAGTCCAGATAAGAGGTGAATGATTTGGAAATCAAAATCAGAGATGAATTTATAAAACTCGGACAGGCTTTGAAACTTGCCGGAGTCGTAGAAGACGGAGTGGAAGCAAAGTATGCGATTCAGGATGGTCTTGTTCAGGTAAATGGTGAAGTTGACCAACGAAGAGGCCGTAAGGTTTATGAAGGTGATGTGATCACTTTTGAAGATCAGGAAATCAAAGTCATCAGATAATTATGTATATAGAATCGATAGAACTTAAGAATTTCAGAAATTATCAGGATCTGCAGCTGGATTTTGATAAAGGAACCAATATTTTTTATGGAGATAATGCGCAGGGTAAAACCAATATTCTGGAATCTGTGTATATTTGTGGGACAACGAAATCACATAAAGGAAGTAAAGACAAAGAAATCATTCGTTTTGGAGAGGAAGAATCTCATATTCGAATGATGGTAAAAAAGGATGAGCTTTCTTATAAGATCGACATGCATCTTCGTAAAAATAAGGCAAAAGGCGTGGCAATCAATGGAGTACCGATTAAAAAAGCCAGGGAATTATTTGGAATCGTAAATCTTGTTTTTTTCTCACCGGAGGATCTGAATATCATCAAAAACGGACCTGGTGAGAGAAGAAGATTTATGGATCTGGAATTATGCCAGCTTGACCAGATATATCTGACGGATCTGGCAGGATATAATCATATCGTAAATCAGAGAAACCGTCTTCTGAAAGATCTTTACCAGAATCCTTCTTTACGGGAAACACTGGAAATCTGGGACATTCAGATGTTGCAGTACGGAAAGAAGATCATTGAAAAAAGGCGGGATTTTGTCAGAGACCTGAATGATGTGATTCAGGATATCCACCGTAATCTGACGGGTGGAGAAGAACATCTTGAGGTCATTTATGAACCGAGTACAGAGTCAGAATGCTTTGAAGAAACTTTGAAAAAAAACAGAGAACGTGATATGCGGATGAAAATGACATCTGCCGGTCCACACAGAGATGATCTGTGTTTTATGGTAAACGGGATCGATATCCGGAAATTTGGTTCACAGGGACAGCAGAGAACAGCGGCCCTGTCTTTGAAACTTTCAGAAATCTATCTGGTAAAAGAAAAAATAAAAGATACGCCGATACTTCTTCTGGATGATGTACTTTCAGAGTTGGACAGCAACAGACAGACATATCTGCTGGACAGCATTCATGATATACAGACACTGATCACTTGTACGGGACTGGATGATTTTGTGAGCCACCAGTTTCATATCAACAAAGTTTTCAAAGTGGTAAAAGGAGAAGTGTTTAACCCTGTAAATTAAAGCATTTTTGTGGTTATCACATTTTGACAAGCATTATGGCATATGTTACACTGTTTTTAATATTGGAAAGTTGGTGAATGCATTGGATAAAGAGGAATTTCGGATCAAACTCGAAGAAATAAATCGCCTTGTAGAAAAGAAAAATTACAAGGATGCCATGGAAGTGGTAGACAGTATTGACTGGCGTCGTGTTAAGAATGTTCGTACCTTATGCGTTGTTGGAGAAATCTATGCAGCAAATAAAAGATACGAAGACAGTAAGGAAATCTTCCTTTTGGCTTATCATAGAGCACCGATTGGCAAAAATATTTTATACCGCCTGATTGAAGTATCCCTCAAGATGAAGGATATCAGCGAAGCAGAAGAATTTTATGAGGAATTTCTGGAGGTTGCACCAAATGATAACACCAGATATATCCTCAAGTACAAAATCTGCAAGGAAAAACAGGTTTCTCTGGATGAACAGATCAGAATCCTGGAAGAATACAAAGAGAAAGAATTTACAGAGCGCTGGTCTTACGAACTGGCAAAACTGTATTATCAGAATGGAGATACTCAGAAGTGTCTGAGTCTTTGTGATGAAATGGTTCTCTGGTTCAGTGACGGAAAATACGTTATGAAGGCACTGGATCTCAAGAACAGAATGGGAATGCTGACGGGAGAAGAAAAAGAAAAATATGACAGTCAGTTTATTCCAAAACTTACACCTGTAGAAGATGCGGATTCTATCAATGAAGAAAAGCCTGCGCAGAAAGTGAAAACTGCAGAAGAGGACGGACCTGTGATAGAGAGCGTAGCAATCGATGAGAGAGATGTCAACAGTGCAGAAAGTCTTCAGGAAAAAATTTCGAAAGGTATCAGAGATATCTTCAGTGGAAACAAAAAGAAAGAAACTGAAGAAGATTTCATGAAAGAAGAACAGGAAGCTCCGGAAGAAGTCCAGGAGGAACTTATCAAAGACATTTCTTCTGATGAGACTGATGTGAATGTTCCGGAACTTGAGCCGGAAGATGCAGTGATCCATCCGCCTAAGAATCCAGGACAGTCTGTTTTCAGCAATATGGAAGAAATGATCGAGCAGGTTACCGAAGAGGAGATCAAGAGCGGTCCGGAAGAACCGACTGCCGGAGAAAATACGGAGATACTGGAATCAGAGGATACTCTGGAAGCAGCTGAGCCTGCTGAAAATGTTGAAGCTGAGAAGGAAGATAAAGCGGCTGAGAATACAGAAAAACAGGAAGAACAGCCGGTTAAAATGAAAATGCCGGAGCTTGAAATTCCGGAATCCATGAAGAATATGAATTTGGATAATCCTGAAGAAATAGAAATTCCAAAAGCACCGGATATTTGCCTGCCAGGTGCAGAAAATGCATCTTCAGATGATTTTGAATTTAATCTTGAAGATACAATCCTTGCAGCTGCGTCTGCCCAGGGAATTGAAATTCCGAAAGAACCGATTCCGGCAAAGAAACCAGCTGAAGAGGTTCAGGAAACTGTTCCGGAGGACGATGAAGAATATATGTCCGAAGAAGATCTTCAGAGTGCAGAGGATGAATTTATGAATGGTCCGGCAGGAAAAGCAGCCGAGCCGGAACAGGATGAAACGGAATCCGATGAGAATGATCAGGAAGAACCGGAAACAGATGAATTTGATTCTCTGATGGAAGATGATGAAGATTTCGGAGAAGAAGACGGTTATGAAGATGAGGATGATCTGCTGAAAGGAATGGATTTCCTCAATGATATTGATAATGCAGAGACAATGGAGATTCCTGTCAGAGAAGTTAAGAAATCCAAACCTGCGAAAAAAGCAAAAAAACCGGTTTCAGAAGAAGAAGAAATGGAACAGCTGATCGATTCTATGCAGCCTAAGAAAAATGCAGAAGATATCATTCCGAGGGAAAAAGTACTTACAGAGGATGAAGAGAAGCTCTTTACATACTTTGCAAAAGTACCTGGACTGAAAGAACAGATCCTTGATACGCTTTATGATGTACAGATGGGTGCTGCAGATAAAACATCCAGAACAGGTAACGTGATTGTTATGGGTGGTCGTGAAACCGGAAAAACCCGCCTGATCTCAAGTCTGATTCCTGCAATCTGCAAAGAGCTGAATCTGGATGCATCCAAAGTTGCCTATGTATTTGCAGATCAGATCAATGGCAAGAATATTGCAGAGATCGTCAGCAAGATGGCAGGAGGATTCCTGGTTATCGAAAACGCAAATCAGCTTACCAAAGAAACAGTAAATCAGCTGAACAAAGCAATGGAATTCCGTACAGACGGTCTGATCGTTATCATCGAAGATGAAAAGATCGGTATGCGTAAACTGATTGCGAGATTCCCGAAATTTACATCCAAATTTACATCTATGATCAATATTCCGGTATTTACCAATGATGAGCTTGTTAACTTTGCAAAAGTGTACACAAGAGAAAATGGATATACTATTGATCAGATGGGTATGCTTGCACTGTATAATCTGATCAGTACAAGCCAGAAAGAAGATCAGCCGATGAATGTAGGCGCTGTCAAAGAAATCATTGATAATGCCATTGCAAAATCCAAAGGCGGACTTCGCAAGCTGATAGGCAAGAAGAAAGTCAATCCTGACGGATACATGGTACTTTACGAGAAAGATTTCAGCTGAAAAATTAAAATGAGCATAAGCAACAGGAGGAAATTATGACCAGACCTTATCTTGGAAACCCGAAATATACCATTGAAGTTCTTCAAAAGTACGGATTTGTGTTCCAGAAAAGGTTTGGTCAGAATTTTCTGATCGATACCCGTGTTCTGGACAGGATCATTGAGGCATCTGAAATTACAAAAGATGATTTTGTACTGGAAATCGGACCAGGAATCGGAACGATGACTCAGTATCTGGCAGATGCGGCCAGAGAGGTTACTGCAGTTGAGATTGATGACGCGTTGATCCCGATTCTTCAGGATACGCTGAAAGAGTGGGATAATGTATCTGTGATACATGGTGATATCCTGAAGACAGATATCCGGAAGATCGCAGATGAAAAGAATCAGGGACGTCCGATCAAAGTTGTGGCAAATCTGCCGTATTATATAACAACACCGATCATCATGGGACTGTTTGAAAGTCATGTGCCTGTAGATTCCATTACGGTAATGGTTCAGAAAGAAGTTGCAGACAGAATGCAGACTGGTCCCGGATCCAAGGATTATGGTGCTTTATCACTGGCAGTACAATATTATGCAAAACCGGAGATCGTGGCAAATGTTCCGCCGAACTGTTTTATGCCGAGACCGAAGGTTGGCAGTGCAGTGATCCGGCTGACCAGACATCAGAATCCGCCGGTACAGGCAAAGGATGAAAAGCTGATGTTCCGTATTATCCGCGCTTCTTTTAACCAGAGAAGAAAGACACTGGCAAACGGATTAAAAAATTCACAGGAACTGCAGTTTACCAAAGAACAGGTTGAGCAGGCAATCACGGAATGTGGACTTCCACTGAATATCCGAGGTGAGGCTCTTACCCTGGAACAGTTTGCTGCACTGGCAGATATTTTTGTAGATATGAAATAATAAAAATAACAACTATAAAAGGCATCCGGTGGCTGGTCGGATGCCTTTTATAGTAATATTTATTAAATTTAAAAGGAAGGAGAGTTGATTGCTTTTCGGCAATCAACATATGAAAAAGAAAATTTTATAAAAATAATGTTGGCTGTATTATTTTTATGGTCTTAGTATATCCAGAAATTGTGATGGAATCATGTTTAACTTATGAAAAAAAAGTGAACGATTGTCGAAAGTTCTATGAATTAAGAATATTTTACAGCTTTTTTTCAGAGTGTGTTATAATGCAGTTCGTATCATTGATAGAAACTGTAATTGTATTTATTCAGGAGGTAATTAAAATGATGAAAATAAACAAATTAAGTGCATTTATTCTTGCAGGAGCTCTTACATGTACTGCACCTGCCATGGTTTATGCAGATCAGACAACAGATGCTGCTGTAGATCAGGCAGTAGAACTTCTGGAGCAGAGTGGAGTAGATGACCTGTTATCAGATCCGGATAAAGTGGTAGATCTTATTATCTCTGCCAAAGAAACTCTGGGAACAGTAAATGTAACAGATGATCAGATCAGCAGTGCACTGGATGTTGCAGCTGGAGAATTAGGGGTAACTCTTTCTGATTCTGACAAATCCACATTAATTCAGCTGTACAATAAATTCAAAAACATGGATCTGGATGAGAATGAACTGAGATCTCAGGTAAACAAAGTGTATGACAAACTGGAAAGCCTTGGAATTACGAAAGAAGATGTGAAGGGAATTCTTGGCAAACTTGTTGAGCTTGTAAAAGGATTTCTGAACTAAGAAGAGTTCTGTTATATGACAATGTATAAAATACACAACAAGTAAAATAACATAAAAAAACCATATGTTACATTTTTATAAAAAACGAGGATGAAAAACGAAAAAATTGTGCAAATACACGAAAGGTTCATGACTTGTTCATACTATGTTCATAAATGACTGGTACTATAAGGATAGTTCGAAAGAGCTACACAAAACAGACGTTGTAATGTTCTTCATTACACATAAATTTTTTCATAATAATCGCCCCGGTAAACCACTGCCGGGGCACTCCTCGTTTATAAGCCTCTATTTTGGGGGCTTTTTTTATTTTACAGGTTATAATATAATTGATATCAGGGTACAAAAGAATGTATTGAAGGAAATGCATTGCGAAAACATGTGGCATGCTATAATACAGATAATAAATAAAGAATAACAAGTATAAGTAAAGGAGAACGGAAAATCATGGCTGAATCAATGAAAGATTATGAAAAAGAACTGGAAGAGTCTATGAAAACAATAGAAGAAGGCGATATTCTTACAGGGACTGTAATCAGTGTAGATGAAAAAGAAGTAATCCTTGATCTGAAATATTATGCAGAGGGCGTGATTCCGGCAGAAAACTACAGCAGAGAACCGGGATTCAGCCTGAAGGATGAAGTACATGAAGGAGATGAAGTCTCTGCAACAGTTGTAAGAAAAGACGATGGACAGGGAAATATTCTTCTTTCCAGAGTTGAGGCAGTAGACGTGCTGGCATGGGATAAATTAAAAGAACTGAAAGAATCCGGTGAAGTGCTGGATGTTGTAGTAAAAGGAATCACAAATGCCGGTGTTATTGCGTATGTGGAAGGTGTAAGGGGATTTATTCCAGCATCCAAACTTGCACTGAATTATGTGGAGGACACAGAAGAATATCTGAATAAACCGATTCAGGTACAGGTGCTGGATGTAGACAAAGAAAGTAAGAAACTGATTCTTTCTGCCAAAGAAATTCTCAGAGCAAAAGCGGAAGAAGAAAGAAAAAATAAAGTTTCAAACCTGGAGATTGGTCTTGTAACAGAAGGAACTGTAGAGAGTCTTCAGCCATATGGGGCATTTGTAAATCTTGGAAATGGACTTTCCGGCCTGGTTCACATTTCACAGATCTGTGAAAAAAGGATCAAGAAACCATCAGAGGTTCTGGCAGTGGGAGATACGGTAAAGGTCAAAGTTACTGCGATCAAAGATGGCAAACTCAGTCTCAGCATCAAAGAAGCAACAGATATGATGGCAAAGGAAATCGAAGAAGAGGTTTACGAAGTGCCGGATGCAGGAGAGCAGGCAACGACTTCTCTGGGATCACTTTTTGCAAACATTAAATTAGATTAATTAATAAAATAAGAGGATTTTATTTTTATGAAAAATCAGGAAAAAATTTTTGTTATCGGACACAAAAATCCGGATACAGATTCCATCTGTTCTGCAATCGCCTATTGTGATATCAAAAACAGAACTACGCAGGAAAGCAGATATATTCCAAAACGTGCAGGACAGATCAATGAAGAAACAGAATATGTACTGAATCGTTTTGGAGTACATCCACCAGGATACTTAAGCAATATAGGAACACAGGTAAAGGATATGGATATCCGCCTGAGTCCGGAAGCAAATAAGAGCATATCACTGAAAAATGCATGGGATCTGATGCAGGAAAACAGCATCGTTTCTCTGCCGATTCGTGAAAAAGACGGCACATTGGAAGGCCTGATCACAATTGGTGATATTGCAAAAACATATATGGATACAACAGACAGCTATCTTCTTTCCAGAGCGAGAACGCAGTATCAGCGAATCGCTGAGACAATCGGAGGAAAAGTGATCGAAGGTAACGCACATGGATATTTTATCCAGGGAAAGATTATGGTAGCAACTGCCAATCCGGATAAGATGAAAGAATACGTAGAAGAAAATGATATGGTCATCATGGGTAATCGTGAAGAAGACCATCTGCAGGCGATTGAGCAGAATGTAAGCTGTATCATCGTTGGAATGGGGATTGAAGTTACCGAAAAGGTACTGAAACTGGCGCATGAGAAAGAGATCATCATTATTTCTTCTCCGTATGATACCTTTACGATCTCACGTCTGATCAATCAGAGTATTCCTGTTAAATATATCATGAAAACAGATAATCTGGTTACATTTAACACAGAAGATTTTACGGATGATATTCAGGAAGTAATGATCAAACATCGTCATCGTGCATTCCCGGTCATCAACAAAAAAGGCAAATGTATTGGTACGATTTCCAGACGTAATTTTCTGGACATGCACAGGAAAAAAGTGGTTCTGGTAGATCATAATGAAAAAGACCAGGCTGTAGATAATATTGATAAGGCTGATATCATGGAGATCATTGATCATCACAAACTGGGCACACTGCAGACAATGCAGCCGATCAGTTTCCGCAATCAGCCGGTTGGCTGTACAGGCACGATCATGTATCAGATGTATGGAGAACAGAAACTGGAGATTCCGCCTAAAATCGCCGGACTTCTCTGCGCTGCGATCATTTCTGATACACTGATGTTCCGTTCTCCGACCTGTACACTGCAGGACAAAATGGCTGCAGGTGCACTTGCACTTATTGCAGACATTTCCATTGAAGAATTTGCAAGAGAAATGTTTAAGGCAGGAAGCAATCTGAAAGACAAATCTCCGGAGGAAATCTTCTATCAGGATTACAAGAAGTTTATTGCAGAGGGAGATATCTGCTTCGGTGTAGGTCAGATCAGCTCCATGGATGCAGATGAACTGCGCGAGATCAAAGAGCGTCTGATTCCGTTTATGGTCAGCGAATGCGGACGTCACGGTGTATCAAGAGTATACTTTATGCTGACAGATATTATGGAGCAGTCTACAGAGCTTCTGTTCTATGGCGAGGGAAGTGAGGAAATGGCTGTCAATGCATTTAAGATTGAACCTAAGGATGGAACAATTTATCTGAAAGGTGTCGTATCACGTAAGAAACAGCTGATTCCGCCACTTATGGAGGCCGCACAGATGATCGGCAGCGATTACGTATAAATCGGAGGAAAACAAATGGCGAAACAAACATGGAAACCAGGCAATATGATATACCCGATCCCGGCAGTCATGGTGAGCGTTACAGATGGGAAAGGGCAGGATGATATTATAACGGTTGCATGGACCGGTACCATCTGTACCAATCCTCCGATGGCTTATATTTCAGTAAGACCGGAGCGTTTTTCCTATCACATGATAAAAGAAACCGGAGAATTCGTGATCAATCTGACAACAGAAGAACTTGCTGCAGCAACGGATTACTGTGGAGTCAGATCCGGACGTGATGTAGATAAATTCAAAGAGACCGGACTTACGAGAGAAAAGGCGGATATCGTAAAAGCACCGATGATAAAAGAGGCTCCGGTATCAATCGAATGCAGAGTAAAAGAAATCAGAGAGCTTGGTTCACATCATATGTTTCTGGCAGAGGTTGTTGCAGTTCATGCAGACGAACGTTATATGGACGAAAATAATCGTTTTGACCTGAACAAAGCCAGACCGCTGGTCTATTCTCATGGAGAATATCTTGGCACAGGAAAGAAGCTGGGAACTTTTGGATACAGTGTAAAAAAACGTAAAAAAGCTGTTCTCCCAAAAACGAAAAAGACCGCCAAGCCTTGATTTAAAAGAGATTGCAGAATACTGCTGTTTATGGTAAAATATTCTTTAAGCAATTCATAAGAGACAGGAGAAAAGAAATTTTATGAATAATATAACGTTGATAGGAATGCCGGGAGCAGGAAAAAGTACAATAGGGGTTGTACTGGCGAAGGTATTGGGCTATCAGTTCCTTGATTCCGATCTTCTGATTCAGAAACAGGAAAAGAGACGCCTGTCCGAAATCATAGAAGAAGAAGGATATAAAGGATTTAAAGATGTTGAGAATCGTGTCAATGCATCAATAGAGGCAGAGAATACAGTCATTGCAACAGGTGGAAGCGTTGTTTACTGCGAAGAAGCCATGGAACATCTAAAATCCATAGGAACCGTTGTGTATTTGAAATTGTCTTTAAATGCTCTTTCAAAGCGACTCGGAAATCTGAAGGGCAGAGGCGTTTTGCTGAGAGAAGGACAGAATCTTACGGATCTGTATGAAGAAAGAACTCCATTGTACGAAAAGTACGCAGATATTGTGATAGATGAAGAGGGGAAAGATCTGGAAGCAAGTCTGGAGATTCTTTTGAAAACACTGAAAGAAAAGTAAGAGTAACCATTGAAAAGCAGGGGAGCAGAAGCGTACAGAGGAAATTTTTATTTACAAATGTGAAATTTGTGTTATAATACGAAACTGAGCTTTTTAACAAAGTATTAAAAGTGTTTAAAAGTCTGATAATAAATTTCTGATATTTGCTTCGGCTTACGGAGTGAAAATAATTATAGAGGTGCTTTATGGAACAGTATGTAATTAAAGGCGGCAACCCGTTAGTGGGAGAAGTAGAAATTGGTGGCGCCAAAAATGCTGCACTTGCAATTCTTTCTGCAGCAATTATGACGGATGAAACAATCCTTATCGAGAACCTGCCTGATGTAAGAGACATTAATGTTTTATTGGAAGCAATCGCCGGTATTGGCGCACAGGTAGAGCGAATTGACAGATCTACAGTAAAAATCAATGGTTCTACGATCAACGACATCAGCGTTGATTATGAATATATTAAAAAAATCCGTGCATCCTATTATCTTCTGGGTGCATTACTTGGTAAATACAAGCATGCAGAAGTACCACTTCCTGGCGGATGCAACATCGGAAGTCGTCCGATCGACCAGCATCTCAAAGGATTCCGTGCACTTGGTGCATCTGTGAATATTCTTCACGGTGCGATCGTTGCCGAGACAGAGAATCTTCACGGAAGTCATATCTTCCTGGATGTAGTTTCTGTAGGAGCTACGATCAATATCATGATGGCAGCATCTATGGCGTCAGGACGTACGATCATCGAGAATGCAGCAAGAGAGCCGCATGTCGTTGATGTTGCGAACTTCCTGAACAGCATGGGCGCCAACATCAAAGGTGCAGGTACAGATGTTATCCGTATCAAAGGTGTTGAGAAACTTCACCGTACTGAATATTCCATCATCCCGGATCAGATTGAAGCCGGAACATTTATGTTCGCAGCTGCAGCAACCGGTGGTGATGTTACCGTTAAGAATGTTATCCCGAAACATCTGGAAGCAACTACAGCCAAACTGGAAGAAATCGGCTGTGAGGTTGAAGAATTTGATGATGCTGTACGTGTACGTGCAGGCAAGAGACTTCACCGCACACATGTGAAGACACTTCCTTATCCGGGATATCCGACAGATATGCAGCCGCAGATCGCAGTAACTCTGGCACTTGCAGAAGGAACCAGTATTGTTACGGAGAGTATTTTTGAAAACCGTTTCAAATATGCGGACGAGCTTTCCAGAATGGGAGCATGCATTAAAGTCGAAGGTAATTCAGCAATCATCGACGGTGTCAAGAAACTGACAGGCGCAAGAGTAAGTGCACCGGATCT
>ENA-ORTW01004299-ORTW01004299.1-human-gut-metagenome-genome-assembly--contig:-NODE-4299-length-11301-cov-4.401743_pt1 | contig 11301 bp, 5 predicted proteins | sample MGYA00242072_ERZ509193 | MGnify/ENA primary metagenome ERZ509193 (study PRJEB26280, sample SAMEA2338813) | human gut metagenome | biome: human gut; feature: human-associated habitat; material: faeces...
AGCGATTTTAAGAACAAAGGTTTTGTGCTGAGCGAAGAACCGCTCGTAGAAGTCCATGTATCCAACGTAGTGCCTTTGTTGGATACAACATACCACTTTTTTGGAAGAATTACAAGCCCTTTTTTCGATTTTTCACCGATAAACGTGCGAAAAATCGCATTTTTGGAGAAACGCACAAATTCAACGAAAAGTTCCCGGCAAACTGACGAACAAGCATAAAAATGAGCCGGTGCGGCCCGGAACGGCGGCAAAAAAGACGCAGAATGCGACAGTTCTTTACAAGAACCGGTCCGTGTGCTAAGATGAATACATTCAATGGGAAGTCTGCCCTGCGAAGGGTGGGCGTATGTGTCCGAGCAGGATGGCCCGGCACGGGGAAAGGAGCATATCAATGGAAAATCAGACGGTGAGCGGAACAAAAAAGCCGCTCTTCGGAGGGCGGAGGCCGCTGTTCACACAAAAGGAACTGCTGCTGCTGACCGGCCCGTTGCTGGTGGAGCAGCTGCTGGAAGTGACCGTCGGCATGGCCGATACCATGATGGTGTCCCGCTGCGGCGAGGCGGCTATTTCGGGCGTCAGCCTTGTGGACATGATCAACAACCTTATCATCGTGCTGTTTGCGGCGCTGGCCACCGGCGGCGCGGTGGTGGTGAGCCAGTTTTTGGGTGCGCGGGATCAGAAGGATGCCGATGCAAGCTCTGGCCAGCTGATCCTGCTCAGCGGTCTGTTCGGGCTGCTGGTGGGCGCATTCTGCTTTGTTCTGGCCCGGCCCATGATCCGGCTGTTTTACGGTGCCATTGATGCCGATGTGCTGGACGCCAGCGTGCTGTACCTGCGCATCATCGCCATCAGCTATCCGTTTCTGGCACTGTATAACGGCGGCGCGGCACTGTTCCGCAGCATGGGCAACTCCAAGATCTCCATGCAGATCAGCTTTTTGATGAACGTTATCAATATCGTGGGCAATGCAGTGTGCATCTTCGGCCTGAAAATGGGCGTGGACGGCGTTGCATGGCCCAGCGTGGTGTCCCGCGTGGTGGCAGCGTTCCTCATCCTGCGCAGATGCTACCAGAAGGGCAACGCCCTCACGGTGCCCAAGACCACCCGTCTGGACGCAAGGATGACCCGGCGCATTCTGGGCATCGGCATCCCCTCTGCATTCGAGAACAGCCTGTTTGAGGCCGGACGCATTCTGGTGGTGAGCATGATCTCCACCTTCGGTACGGTGCAGATCGCAGCCAACGCAGTGGCAAACAATCTGGACGGCATGGGCATCATCCCCGGCAAGGCCCTCAGCCTTGCCATGATCACGGTGGTGGGCCGCTGTGTGGGCGCGGGAGACAGCGAGCAGGCAGTCTACTACACCCGCAAGCTCTCCCTGTGGTCCTACATTGCAATGGGTCTTTCCAACGGTGCCATCCTGCTGTTTTTGCATAAGCTCATCGGCATCTATGCGCTGTCCGGTGAGACGATGGTGCTTTCCGAGACGCTGGTGCGCATCCACGCGGGCTTTGCCATCCTGCTGTGGACCCCGTCTTTTGTGCTGCCCAACGCACTGCGCGCCGCCAATGATGTGAAATTCACCATGCTCGTGTCCATTCTGAGCATGGCCGTGTGGCGGCTTGTCTTCAGCTATCTGCTCTGCGTGCGGATGGGCTGGGGTGCCGTAGGCGTGTGGATCGCCATGATCATCGACTGGATGTGCCGTGTCACCTGCTTTGTCATCCGTTTCCGCAGCGGTGTATGGAAGAACAAATATCACGCATAACATAAAGGAGTACAGCATGAAACTGATCAGCTGGAATGTCAACGGTCTGCGCGCCTGCCTGACCCACGGCTTTGCCGAGAGCTTTGCGCAGCTGGATGCCGATATCTTTTCGGTGCAGGAGACCAAGATGCAGCCGGGACAGGCAGATTTTGCCCCGGAGGGCTACACGGAGTACACCTATTCCGCAGAGAAAAAGGGCTACTCCGGCACGGCCTGCTGGTGCCGTGAGCAGCCGCTGGCCGTGACCACCGGCATCGGCATCGAGGAGCACGACCACGAGGGCCGGGTGCTGACGCTGGAATACCCGGCGTTCTGGCTGGTGAACTGCTACACCCCCAACAGTCAGGACGGGCTGAAGCGGCTCCCCTACCGGATGCAGTGGGAGGACGATCTGCGGGCGTATCTTCTGGAGCTGGACGGGAAAAAGCCCGTGGTGTACTGCGGCGACCTGAACGTGGCCCATCAGGAGATGGACCTGAAAAATCCCAAGACCAACCGCCAAAACCCCGGCTTCTCCGACGAGGAGCGGGCGAAAATGACCCGGCTGCTGGAAAGCGGCTTTGCCGACACCTTCCGCACCCTTCACCCGGAGGAGATCACCTACTCCTGGTGGAGCTACCGCTTCCACGCGCGGGAGAAGAACGCCGGTTGGCGCATCGACTACTTCATCGTGTCCCGGCGGCTGCTGCCCTGCGTGACGGACGCCGCCATCCGCACGGAGGTCTACGGCAGCGACCACTGCCCCGTGGTCCTGCAGCTGGACATCTCCTCCGGGCAGGCGTAAGTGCCGCTCGGCCTCCCGCCTGTCGATGCAGGCAAAAAATAAACAGGATTTCCTGCAAAAAAGTGCTGCAAAATGGTGAAAAATGCCATTTACGGAGGTTTTGACCGGTGTTATAATCGATTCGTTAAAAAAAGAGCAAACGATACACGCATACAGGAGGTATGTCTTATGTCTTACAGAATTCTGACCATCGATCCCGGCTCCACGTCCACCAAGATCGGCGTGTTTGACGACGAGAAGATGCTGTTTGAGGAGAACCTGCACCACTCTGCCGAGGAGCTGGCCCAGTTCGAAACCATTCCCCAGCAGGAGGCCTTCCGCCGCCGGCTGGTCCTGAAGGCACTGGAGGAGCACCATATCCCGCTGGAGAGCCTCAGCGCCGTGTGCGGCCGGGGCGGCGTTCTCAAGCCTGTCCACGGCGGTACTTACCTCACCACCGATGCCATGATCGACACCCTGAAAAAGGGTCCCTACGGCCACCATGCCAGCAATCTGGGCGGCCTGCTGGCCCGTGAGATCGGTTCGGCGCTGCACATCCCCTCCTACATCGTGGATCCCCCCGTGGTGGATGAGCTGGCGCCTCTGGCCCGCTACTCCGGCCACCCCCTCATCACCCGCCGCAGCATTTTCCACGCCCTGAACCAGAAGGCCGTGGCCAAGCGCTACGCCAAGGAGATCGGCAAGCCCTATGAGTCCCTGAACCTCATCGTCTGCCACATGGGCGGCGGCGTGTCCGTGGGTGCTCACGTCAAGGGCGAGGTGGTGGATACCGGCAATGCTCTGGAGGGCGAGGGTCCCTTCTCCCCGGAGCGGTCCGGGACGCTGCCCAGCGGCGCACTGGTGGATCTGTGCTTCAGCGGCAAGTATACCCAGCAGGAGATTCGCCGCATGATCACCGGCAACGGCGGTCTGCTGGCCTACACCGGCTCCACGGATATGCAGGAGCTGATGCGCCGGGCCGCCACCGACGCCAAGGTGCGGGAGGTTATCGACGCCTTCCACTACCGGGTCGCCAAGGAGATCGGTGCTATGGCCGCCGCCATGAAAGGGCAGGTGGATCAGATCATCCTTACCGGCGGCATTGCCCACGGTCAGGAGACGGTGGACGCCCTGAAGGGCTACGTCAGCTGGATCGCACCGGTGACGGTGTACCCCGGCGAGGGCGAGCTTCTGGCGCTGGCGGAGGGCGCTCTGCGGGTGCTGCGTGGCGAGGAGACCGCCAAAATCTACGAATAAGCCTTCTCATTCCGGACACGGGGTCTGCGGCGCTGCCGCAGACCCCGTGTTTTTATATGCATTCCGATGGTCTGTCCATCGCCCTCTTTATCACAAATCAACCGTTTGTGCCAAAGCCGTTGCGGCGGCGGAGGCATCCCGATAGAATGTAGATGTTGTAATATGCCCTGCCGATACCGGCAGGCAGGCAAATGGAATTGATAAGGAGATGATCGAATGCACTTGCGCAGTAAGACCGTGCAGCAGCTCCTGTCGGTGATCCTGTCGGTAGTCATGGTCCTATCCATGCTGCCGATGGAGGTCCTGGCTCAGGAGACGCCGCCGGTGACCACTCCCATGGACCTGACCGCCATCACGGAGGATACCTCCGGCGACGGCTGGTCGTGGACACAAAGCACCAAGACCCTGACCCTCACGGGCCTGACCCTGACGGTCAGCGACGACAGCACCCATGCGCTGATCCTGCCCGACGGGGCCACCATCGATCTGGCCGACGGTACCGCCAGCACCCTCACCGGCGGCAGCAGATCCACCGTATACAGCAGCGGCGAGGTGAAGCTGCGCGGCAGCGGCAGCCTGACGGTCTATGGCCGGGGCTGGCGCAGCGCCACGCTGGATATGTTCATCCCCGGCACGCTGACGGTGGAGTATGACAACCCCGACGGCGGTGCCGTGCTCAAGACTGACGAGGGTACCGAGGGCGCAGCCATCTGCGCCAACGTCACGCTGGATAACGGCATCCTCCGGGCCACCGGTCCGGACTTTGCCTCCGCCGACGACGGCAGCAGCGTCGGCCTCCGGGGCCGCCTCACCACCCACGGCAGCTCCGTGGAGGCCCAGCTCACCGCCCGCACCGGCTATGCCAGCTATGGTCTGTACTTCGACAAGCAGGGCAGTGGCCGGGGCGACACCTGGACCATGGGACTGGGCAAGGTGACCGCCGCCGCAGGCCACGCCCTGAGTCGATACAGCTACGGCCTGTACGTGGATTACAGCTCCGTCAATGCGCTGGAGCTGGACGGCACTCAGCTGACGGCCATGGGCGGCGAGAGTGACCAGTACGGCAGTCAGGGCGTGTTCGCCGGCGAGGAGATCATCGTCAAGAACGGCGCCACCGTCACCGCCACCGGCGGACAGGTCAACAGCTCCTATGAGAGCGTCGGCTTCAATGCCGTCAGCTGGCTCACCGTGTCCGGAGAGAACTCCAGGGTGCTGGGCTACGGCGGCACCTCCGTCAAGGGCGATTCCAAGGGTGTCCGATGCGACAGCCGCTTCACTCTCACCGACGGCTGCGTCTTCGGTCAGGGCGGCGTGTCCTGCACCAGCTCCAGAAATGTGGGCGTCGAGTTCAAGCGTCTCATTATGGAAAGCGGCAAGCTGGAGGGCATCTCCGGCAGCCCCGACTCGTCGTACCAGACCTGGGGCGGCCAGTTTAACGCCTACGGCCTTTACTGCACCGGCACCGCCAAGATCACCGGCGGTGAGCTGATCGGCACCGCCAACGGCACGGACCGGGAACTGGACTACAGCGCCTACGGCTTCTGCGGAAGCAATGAGCTGACCATGAGCGGCGGCACCCTCCGGGCCACCACCGGCGACACCCCTAACGCCAGTTCCGGGACACTGGCGGCCCTCAGCGTGGTCTCCAACAAGTCCAAGACCCAGCTCAGCGGCGGCACCATCTACGCCAGAGCCGGTGTCTCCAACGATGACCGCAGCTACGGTATGCGGATCCTCGGCACCGGCTCTACCCTCACCATGACCAATACCGAGGACGCCGCCCAGCCCCTGAGTCTCTACGTCACCGGCCGGAACATGGCCCTTTACGCCACCGCTCTGGCAGACGGCGGCCTCCTGCCGGAGATCACCGCCTCCTCCGCCTACGATGCCGAGGCCGACACCCTCACCGATGGCTACACCTTCTCCAACAAGCAATACCGGAAGGACGGCACGGCGGCCCTGTCCCTGTCCGCAGCCGCCTGCCTCCACAGCGCCAGCGATGATACCGGCCTGTGTACCAAGTGCGGCAAGCGGGTATACGAGGCTGTGCTGCTGACGGACGGTGCCGTCACCCAGCGCTATGCCGCCGCCGGCGAAGCCTTCACCGCCGCCCAGACGGAGGAGCATCAGGGCTGCACCCTGCGGCTGCTGACAGATCTCATCGACGACGGCCAGCCTCTGGTCCACGACCCGGTGGTGACCATCACCGGCGGTCGGTTCACGCTGGACCTCCACAACCACACCATAGCGGGCAAGACCTCCGACGATAGGGAGGGCGTCGTCACCGTCACCGGCGGCCAGCTCCGCATCGAAAACGGCACGCTGGAGAACCTCTGCACCGGCAACGGCAGCAAGGCCCAGGCCCTGACCCTTCTGGGCACCGACACCCATGTGACGCTGGCCAATGTCACCGCCATCGGGGCCACGCCCCCCAACGGCGACACCAGCGCCTCCGTCTATGCCCCCGACGGCGCCCGTCTCACCATCGAAAGCGGCGAGTTCACCGGCCGGGTTGCCGGCACCTACGCCTCTGCTCCGGCGGAGACGCCCCACGTCTCCATCGCCGGAGGCACCTTCCACAACGGCCTGTCCTACTCCATCCACGAGACGGAGGCCAACGCCGCCACCCTTCTGGCCATTCTGAAGGAGGGCTATGCGCTGGCCCACGCCGACGGCACGCCGGTGGATCTGGGTACCGAGCCCTCCTTCAGCCGCTCCTCCGGCACCTATACGCTCAGCGGCGAGGTGCAGGTGGTGGCCCACACCCACAACGTCCGCAGCGGACGGCCGGGCTGCTGTGGCTGTGGCTATGCCTGCCCCCACGACGGCCAGATGCCGGACAGCTACTTTACGCTGCCGGTTTGCTCCCTGTGCGGCGTCTCCTACGGCACTCCCCTCAAGGACCTGCGCACGCCCACCGGCAAGATCATCATCGATGAAAACAACTGGTGGCAGGACTTCCTGAACACCGTCACCTTCGGCCTGTTCTTCCCCACCGGCGCCCGGTTCACCATCGAGGCTGCCGATGACAGCGTTGACCACGCCGGCTATGACCCCGAGCTCTACCCCGTGACGGTGGAGTATCTGGTGACGGATCAGCGCTATACCTCCGACAAGATAGGCGATCTTGCCCATCAGTTCCGGCCCTATCCCGGCAAGGCCGTGGCCCTGCCGGACGATCAGACCAGCATCGTCTATGCCAAGATCACCGACTGGGCGGGCAATGTCACCTATCTCAGCACCGATGACCTGACGGTGGACGCCACCGCCCCGGAGATCTCCTCCGATGTGGCCGAGAACCAAATTTACTGCCAGGACGGTCTCCGCATCGCCTTCCGGGATGACCATCTCAAGAGCGTCACCCTCAACGGCACGGAGATGACCTACGCCGCCGAGGACGGCTGGTATGTCCTCCGCCTCAGCGCCGTCTCCGGCTCTCAGGAGGGACAGCAGACCCTGACCGTCACCGACGAGGCCGGCAACGGCACCACCGTTCACTTCCAGTGGTACGCCGGTCACGGCTTTGACGATACCGGCCTGTGCAGTCACTGCGGCCTTCAGGCAGAGGCCCGGTGGAACGACGCTTTCTTCCCGCATCTGGAGGATGCGCTGACCTCCGCCGATGCCGACGAGGACGGCGCCCGTTTCACGTCGGTGGTCATGCTGACCAATGTCTCTCTGCCTGCCGATGCCTTCTCTCTGGACGGCATAAGAGCCGTGCTGGCGCTGGAGGGCCACACCCTGACCCTGTCGGCTCCCATGACGCTGGAGCAGAGCTCCGGCGACCTCACCATCCGTGACAGCACCAGCTCCGGCAAGATCACCGGTCAGGCACTGACGGTAAAGGGCGGCCGCCTGACGGTGGAGGCCGGCTGCTTTGAAAACACGCTGAACCTTCAGGCCTACAACGTGACCCTCTTCGGCGGCACCTTCGCCCGCATTACGTCGGAGGATGCCGCATATCCCCGTGCGGCTCTGCCCTTCCGCACTGCCTATCAGCAGGCGGACGGCCAGCTGATCCGCCGCAGTGACATCACGCCCACGCTGGAAAATGTCGCCGTGGTCTCCTGCCCCCACGATGAGATCGACGGCATCACCTGCCGCATCTGCGGCACCAAGATGGTGGCCAAGGTGGCTAAGGATGATACCCTCCGCTACTTCGCCGTCTTTGAGGACGCTGCCCAGTATGCCGCAGCGCTGGAGGGCTCCGCCATCACCCTGCTGAGGGATGCCCTCTGGGGCAGCATGGGCCTCCCCACCGGCACCTATACGCTGGATCTCAACGGCAAGACCCTCTCCGGCTCCAACGACCTGATGATCGACGCCAGTCTCACCATCTGCGACAGTCAGGGTGGCGGTAAGCTGTGGCGGGACGGCACCATTTTGGTGCTGGGCGGCCATGTCGCCATCACCGGTGGCCAGTTCAACCGGGTGTATCTGGCCTCCGACAGCGCTGATCTGTCCGTCACCGGCGGCACCTTCGCCCGCATCGCTTACAGCGGCGAGGATACCTCCCGCACGCCTCTGTTCTTCCCGGCGGAGGGCTATACCTTCCAAAAGGCCGACGGCAGCTACGCCAATACCGGTGACGTGGTCATGGAGGAAAATCTCCGCTATCTGGAGGACGTCACCGTCACCACACCTCCCTTCACCATCACCCGTTACCCTGTGGACACGGACCTCTATCCCACCACCCCCGTCGGCTATCGGCCGGACTTCGTCACGGAGGTCACCTTCCACATCCCCGAGAGCAGCCCCACCATCGAGTTCCAGTGGTATCAGGTGGGCGATCCCGACCGGATCAAGAGCTACGGCAGTGCAGTGGCCTGGCAGAACCCCTTCACCCTCTATACCTTCATCGACGGGCCGGCCCAGTACTACGGCATCTTCTCCTACAAGGGCTATTCCGTCCGCACCGACGTTCTGACAGTACGGGAGCTGACCTGTGACCACCCCGGCGTGGATGCCGACAATCGGTGCAGCCAGTGCCGTGCGGAGGTAGCCGCCTCCGTGGAGCTGAACGGCTCCACCGGCTACTACCTGTCCCTGTCGGAGGCTCTGGCGTTGGCCCGGACCGATGCCTACCGTGGCTGCACCCTCACGGTTCTCCGCAGCAGCACCGATCCCATCTCCGTCAATAGCGGCTCCTTCACGCTGACGGCGGCGCAGGGCGTGATGCTGGGCGGCAAGGTGACGCTGGCCAAGGATGCCACCGTCACCCTCTCCGGCGGCAGCTACACCAACTCCGCCAGCATCTTCGGGTCCAACCGCATCGAAGGCGGCACCTTCTACGGTGCCGTGGCCCTGCAGGACGGCTCCTCCGTCTCCGGCGGCAGCTTCCTCGGCGCCGTCACCATCTCCGACACCGTCACCGTCACCGGCGGTACCTTCACCGGTGATGTCACCATCAACCATGGCGGCAAGCTGGTCGCCAGCGCCGGCACCTTCGGCAGCGTCAACGTCCAGTCCGGCGGAGGCGGCGCTCTCACCGGCGGCCACTTCGGCGAGATCACGCAGATCGATGGCAGCCCCTGCGCCGCCCTTCTGGCGGAGGGCTGCGCCTATTCCGACGGCGGCATCATCAACGGCTATGTCCCCATCGTCGGTGGCGTGGACGTGGTCCCCCATGCCCAGCACCAGTACGTCTGGCTGAACCAGAAGCTGCTGTGCGGCTGCGGCCATGTGGCAGATGAGGACACCGACGCCCCGGTCATCACCGGCATCACCGACGGTGAGACCTATTACGACGACGTGACCTTCACCGTCACCGACGCCCATGACTTCACCGTCACGGTGGACGGCCAGCCCGCCACCGCCGAGGGCAGCCTGTACACCCTCCCCGCCGACAACGTCTCCCACGAGATCGTGGCCGTAGACGTGGCCGGCAACCGCACCGCTGTCACGGTGTCGGTGTATCGGATCTATACCGTGACACCGCCCACCGGCACAGGCTTCACCTTCACCGGCGAGACCACCGTCCGCCACGGGCAGGATTACCGGTTCCGGGTGGATATCGCCCCCGGCTACTCCAAGCTGCCGGATTACTCCCTGCTGGTCAACGGCCAGACCCCCCGGCGGCATGGGCGATGTGGACTTCGACGAGTGCCTGATCCCCAGCGTGGAGGGCGACCTGACCATCACCGTCACCGGCGTGGCGGATATCACCCCGCCGGAGGCGGAGCTGACCATCGCCGGGAATCCCTTCCGCCAGTTCCTGAACACCGTCACCTTCGGCCTGTTCTTCAAGAGCACCCAGACCGTGACGGTAACGGTCTCCGACCTGGGCAGCGGCGTGGACACGGCGGCATGGATGCTGTCTGACACCGTCTTTGCCAGTCAGGACGCCATCACCGGCAGCTGGACGGACCTGTCCCTCACCGACGGCAGCGGCAGCTTCTCCATCCAGCCCGGCCAGAAGGGCTATGCGTACCTGCGGGTCACGGACCGGGCCGGGAACATCACCGTTCTGAACTCCGACGGCGTGGTGGTCTACACCGACGCTCAGGCGGATACCCGGCAGATCACCTATGTCAAGCGCAGCGGACAGGATGTCTCCTTCCACGTCGCCCTCAACGGCAACACCGTCACCGGCGTGCAGCTGGCGGGCGGTGCGGTGCGGGAGGTATCCGGTGTGTTCGTGGCGCTGGGCGTGGCGGGCAGCACCGCACTTGCCCGGAAGCTGGGCGCTGCCGTAGAGGGCAGCCGCATCGTGGTGGATGACAAAATGCAGACCACCGTGCCCGGCCTGTACGCCGCCGGCGACTGCACCGGCGGGCTGCTGCAGGTGGCAAAAGCGGTCTATGAGGGCGCGCTGGCGGGTACGGAAGCCGCCAAGGCGCTGCGAAAGGGGTGAGCCGTATGGCAGAAACATCTCCGCACGCCCGGTGTCTGGCCTGTGCGTTCCCGTTCTGGGAGCAGCTGACCCCGGAAGAGCAGGAGCGGCTGTGCCGCTTTACCCGCCCGGTGCACTACGCCAAGGGTGCCCGGGTGCACAGCCCGCTGGAAAGCTGCGTGGGCATTCTGCTGCTGCGCAGCGGGCAGCTGCGCTCCTATCTGCTGTCCGAGGACGGCAGAGATGTGACGCTGTACCGCCTGTTCGGCGGGGAGGTGTGCATCCTGTCCGCCTCCTGCGTGATGGACGCGGTGAACATCGACCTTTACATCGACGCCGAGGAGGACACCGAAGCGCTGTGCATCAGCGCGGGCATCTTCCGGCAGCTGATGCAGGAGAACGTCTATGTGCGCTGCTACGCCTACCAGATGACGGCAGAGCGCTTTTCCGACACCATGTGGACGATGCAGCAGATCTTGTTCATGAGCGCCGACCGGCGGCTGGCGATCTTTTTGACCGATGAGCTTGCCAAGACCGGCGGCGAGGATGTCCGCATGACCCACGACCAGATGGCAAGGTACATGGGCTCTGCCCGCGAGGTGGTGAGCCGGATGCTCAAATACTTTGCGCAGGAGGGCTGGGTGCGGCTGTACCGCGGCGGGGTGCAGGTGCTGGACAAGC
>ENA-ORTW01004305-ORTW01004305.1-human-gut-metagenome-genome-assembly--contig:-NODE-4305-length-11283-cov-2.162095_pt1 | contig 11283 bp, 6 predicted proteins | sample MGYA00242072_ERZ509193 | MGnify/ENA primary metagenome ERZ509193 (study PRJEB26280, sample SAMEA2338813) | human gut metagenome | biome: human gut; feature: human-associated habitat; material: faeces...
TCATCGTAATTATTTCCATAGGGATCAAATTTGATAAAGGTAATCTGATCGCCCAGGTCTTTCTCATAATGCATATGATTCACATAATCATATGCATGTAATATTTGTCCGTTAGCATACAATAACAAAGAACGCTTAGAAGCAAAAGCGTAAAGCAATCCGCTTCTTAAACCGGTCGCTTTCGATTTGTCTATCGTATAGCCGGCTCTTTTCTGAGGCATATCGCTCGGCACCCAACTCCGGATACTGCAATAAAACTGATAGACATAGAAATTTTGCTGATCTTCCATCAGTGCAAATGAATTTCCATTTGAACTACCTCCCACTGTATTAAATGTATTCTCACCATAAATACAAGTACGGCCCGCCGGCTGTATCCAAGGAAATGCTTCTCCTGCATTATCTTGTAACTGAGTTACACTTAACCCGCTAACAGTACTCAAAAAGGTAAAACAATGATCGTCGGCATTATAAATAATCCAACCACTCGGACTGCTTATACTGGTAAAAATATATGGAAAAGGCCGGAAGCATTTTTCACTCATCACATCCATACGGTTGGAAGGATTTCCATAATTTTCATCCGAGTACAAACTCGCTCCGAATACATAATCTTCCGTCATCATAATCCGGTTATTTGACATACCGGTAAAACGCTGTTTGGCAGCCATATCCACTACATTCAGCATATCAGGCATCGGGAAACTTGAATAAGTCATAGAACGCAAGGTATTCATCGGTCCTGAAGCAAACGAAGTCAAATCCAGATAGTAGGATCCTGATTCTGTGGATATCCACAGTTTCATAGCCGGAGTTTCCCAATAATAAGAACCGGTATACATGACCCGCATCGGTCCCCGTAATTCAGGTAGTCCATTCCCCTCCAACAGATTCTTCAACACAATCGTATCTTTTGCCGTAGAGATCATATCCAAACCTACCGTACCATCCTCTTTTTCCCCAAGAACAAAAAAACCTTTATCCGTCACACTCAAAACAGTCAGTGAGGTATAGGATTTCCAGATCAAATCGGTCTTCGTATCTTTGACTTTCAGATATAAAGTATAAGAATCAGGTTTCAAATTGACAAAATACCTCAGATTCCGTTCCGTACCCAAAACGATTCCTTTATCCCGGTCATCGGTCGAACTGCTGGCCACCACTTTCCATTCGTATTCATAACGCGAAGGATCACTGTCTTCTGTAAACTGTATCACAGGTTCTTTCCGTACGGTGTCCAGATAGGAAAGCGGAGTGATTTTTAAAGTATCGTTCTTAAAAATAGCCGTATAACCTCCTTTTTTCCAATCGGAAATTTTTACTTCATTGATCGGATGATAATCATTCGATCCCTCGTCATCATAACAGGAAATACTAAAAACAGATAGAATTCCCGCCCATAATATCAATATTAATTTTCTCATCGTAGTCAGATTTCAATTCTATCATTCTCCCGGTTGAAACGGAACCCCATAATAAGATTTCCAACTCACCCCCTGAAACCACATCAGTCGTCCATCTTTCTCCCTGATTGCATCACGATGATCGGGGCTCTTGTCATATAATGCCTGCAAATCCATAGCCATCTTGTTTTGGATAGCATATTTCAAACCGGACGGCATCGTTTCATTGGACATAAAATCTTCATAAGTCAACTCCGGAAAACGCTTTAGGATTTCTTCAAATTTTTCCTTTGAAAAGAATCCCCACAATCCTCCCTCCAAATCTCCGATTTTACCGGACTCCCTTCCCATCCAAACTTTCGGACAAGTAATAAAGTTGTTCAGGATAATCTTATGCCGTGTCCCGTCAAATTCCTCCTTGCCGCTATCATTCCCCAACATACCGCTCAAATCGAACCATTGCGGAATAGCCAGGGTGAAATCTTCGGATGGCAATAAACGAAGTACAAGATTACGTTCCACTTCATCCAATGCTTCACTATTTTTCACAGTCACCGGCACATCTGCATAACTCCAGCCTCCCTTTATGGTTTGCCATTCATCAAATTCCAGATAATTTTCACCTTTTACGGCTGTCGTACTATCCTGATCGACTACAATACGGAATTTCCGGTCATAATCTTTTACCCTTCCGGTCATTTGTACCCTTATTTTCAGAAGCAGTTCGTCTACACCCTTTTTAATAAATTCAACTTTAGTATAAGGCTGGGCGGCCCAATAAGTGGTATCAAACCAATCCGGTCCCCATTGTACATAGAAATAAACTCCTTCCTCTCCGTCGAAATCCTTGATTTCTTTTTCACATCCGGACAGACCGGCAATGATGAGGAATAAGGTCGCTATATAAACAATATTTTTCATAATTTACTCTTTTTCAGTTGAACTACTTTGATTTTCCCGTTGACTGGTTTCACTGTCAGGTAATGGAACCACATAATTCCGGAGTTGCATCGTCAACGTCTCTGCCGGCTGGGAACCATCGGGTATACTTTCCAACCGATTGCGTTTGAAATAATAGAAGGTTTGCCCCTCTCCGATAAATTCCCGGATATACTCATTCCGGATAGCCGTATTCAGATCGGTCGGCGACTCTGTATTCAGGCTGATACACTTTCTGGCTTTACGTAAAGGATTCAGGTATTTTTCCAAAGCAATACCGACCTGCCTTTCCCGGACTCCGACACATTCGGCCGCAATCAAATAAAGTTCGCTGACCCGGATCAGGGGAACCATATAAGCAAAACGCTCTGCCTTGGCCTTTGCTTCATCGGTAGTCGTCTGTACCTCTGCATACTTCTTGAAACAACAAAACTCTTTTCCTTCCTTTGTTACAGATTCCCACATTTTAAAACGCAAATCATCGGGAGATTCGAAAATGGTACGGATACGGCCATTCTGATAGCCTCCGGCCAAAGTCAGTAAATTCACCACATTCAGATCAGAGGTAAAATAGGTCTTATAAATATTATCTGTACGAATACTATTGTACAAAGAGAACAATACCTCTGTCGCAAACATATTATCATTGGAGGCTGTATCTGCATAAGTTGCTGTACACAAAGGGAACAAAGGATTCTTTTCGTCAGCGACTTCCTCAATCACCTCAATGGCACATTCTTTTGCCTTGCTGTAATCTTCCTTCCACATATACGCCCTTGCCATCAAAGCTTTCACTGCATAGTAATTCATCCGGTATTGCCGGTAAAAAAGATCATTACCATTTTCTCCTCCACTGTAATTTCTGGCTCCATCGGTAATAACAGGATCGACATCCTTCAATAAATCAGCAGCTCTTCTCAAATCGGTAAGCACACAGTTTAATACGCTGTCTGCGCTTAACAAAGGTTCGACAATCCGTTCCGAAGAAGTCTGGTAAGGTATACTTGCCTGCTCCTTTTCCGTCCAAAGTGGCCCGAACAGCCGGAGCATATCGAAATGTAACATAGCACGTAATCCCAACGCCTCGCCTTTGATCAATTTATAATACAGTTCCGGCAGCACCGGATTCCCGTCTCCGCAATGTTCCAGTATAGCATTCAAATTCGAAATCTGGGAATAAGTGGTCTTCCATACCGTTTCGAACCGGTCTTTTGACGTCTTACTATCATAAGCATAGGACTGGTAACCACTATAATTGTGCTCACTGGTGGTACAATTATAATACTGAGCCATCACATCGATTATACCGGCCGACAAATTACCTCCATAATTCGACGAACTATTCATATTCAGGTACACCCCGTTTAAAGCCATCAGAAACCCCTCTCTTTCTTCAAACAGGTCTTTTTCCATAATCTGATCCTCCGGAGCCACATCCAACCAGGAATTACATGAAGCGCCTATCAGTAAAAGCCCCAGTATCCATATTCTTTTTATTCTATTCATAATCTAATCTTTTTAGCATTAAAACCTTATACCTAAAGAAAAAGCCACACTACGGGCAAAAGGATAATCCAATCCCCGTTCATTTTTTACAGTAGATATCCGGAAAATATCGTTCATATATCCGCGTATAGTCATGGAAGAAGCACCGAAATGCCTCAGCCAGCGAGCCTGGGTTTCATACCCGATGGAAACCGATTCACAGGATAATGTATTCTCATCGGCAACAAAACGGGAAGACATCGGAGTGGTTTCATTCAGAGATATGGCTTTAAATTTAGCGACATCCCCGGGTTTCTGCCAACGGTCGTACAGGGCTCGTTTGTCCTGATTATAATACACGTCCTGATCAGAAATATTCTCTACTTTATTGTACAGAGCACTCAGAAAAATCTGTCCACCTACCCGGTAACGGAAATTTATCGAAGCCGACAATCCTTTCCAATAGAATGAACTGCCGATCACACCTTCCAGCTTAGGATCTGAGTTACCGACGATGACCTCATCATTATAATCGAATTCAAAAGTCTGAGTTCCATCTTTCTTGATGAAAATTTCCCGTCCGGTCACCGGATCGATTCCGGCCGAACGTACAGCCCAGATATCAGAAGGGCTTCCTCCGTCATAATAACGTTTCAAATTTGAACTTCCGATCTTTTGATCAGTTTCATCTTTCCGGTTTTGTGCATTGTATTTTTCCAGTGCATTCCCGATATTCTTATATTCATATTTTAAATGCCGTAAATTTCCATTGATACTCCAGTTCAGCTCCTCCTTCTGTAACACGACGACATTAGCCGAAAGTGTATACCCTTTGGTCGTCTGTTTTCCCAGATTGGTCGGTACGGAAGCTGTGCCTGTCGAAGTCGGTAAGGTCACTGATACCAATAAAGGATCGGTATTCTTCATAAAATAGTCGAAATTCAGACGTAAACGACGATGAAATATTTCTACATCGAATCCGAAATTCTGATCGATTGTTTTCTGCCATTCCAGATTCGGATTCCCGTAAGAAGATATTCCGGCTCCTAAACCGAAAGGATTATTAAAACTTGTCGTATAGCTATACATATTGGACGACATGTACAGGCTAAAATTCTGGTTACCCGGATTACCGATCGAATAACGCAATTTCAGAAAATCAATAAACGCACAGTTTTTTACAAAAGATTCATTGTGTATATTCCAGCCGACACCTACCGCCCAGGTTGTCGTAAACTTATTCGAAACTCCGAAAACAGATGAACCGTCCGCCCTGAAATTAGCATCCAACAGATAACGGTTATCATAGGCATATCCCCCGTTCATATAATAACTGGCCGAACGTTTCTGGCTGTTTGAATAAGAAGGCTTCTCTCCGGACGGATAACCATTGGAAAAAGTAGGATTGATATTCCGGTCGTCGACATAACCTATCGCTCTAAAACCGGAAATCTTGTTTTTATTATCGGACACCTGCATACCCACAACGGCATTCACCATGTGTTTATTGTCAAACAACTTACCGAAAGTCGCATTCAAATCCCCGTCATAGCTCAACACATCCCCATTGGTTTCAGAATAAGATCCTTTTTCTTTTTCACTCTTCCCGTAAAATACCGAAGCTTTAGGAGATTGAAAAACTTCTTGTTTAGACACCGACTTCGATACGCTGATTCTGGCTCTCAACCGGAGAGGTTCAATAACCCGCCAATCCACCTCAAAATTGTTCCGGAAGCCGAAATTCCGGGTTCGGTTGGAAGAATTCAAAGACATATCGTACAACGGATTGAAGACATATTCATCACCTGACATAAGTTTATATTTCTCGAGCACTGCCTCCGGCTCTCCATAATCGTTCACTTTCCGGTAATAGGGATTGGCCTGTGAGAATTTGGAAAAAGCTACTTTTTCGCGATCGGATACCGAATAATCAAAATTGACGTAATCGGTAAATGCCAGATTTTTGTAACGGTAAATCAAACGGACGTTTCCGTTCAGGACATTATTGTCAGACCCTTTCATGACACCGGCTGTCCGGTTATAATTTACCCCTAAACCATAACGCATACGGGAATCTCCCCCTTCAATAAAAAGATCATGACTGTGGGAAGTGGCAAAACGTAAAGGTTCGTTCAGCCAATACGAATCCACCCCTTTCTCCACTTCAGCCAAACGTTGGTAGTAAGTAGACTGATAACCTTCGTCTATAATTTCCCCATTTGCATCTAAAGGACCATAACGGCCGGCTAATTTTTCAAATGCCAATTTTTCACGGGCATTCATCAAATTATAATCCGAAAGATCGGCAAATGAAAAATTCAGGTTCCCATTGTAATTCACTTGCAGTTTTCCGGCTTCAGGAGCTTTTGTTTCAACGACAATAACACCGTTCGCTGCCTTGGAACCATAAATAGCGGTTGCAGCAGCATCTTTCAATACAGTGATACTGGCCACCCGGTCCATACTCAGATTACTGATTGCTTTCAAGGTCGATTCGAATCCATCCAGAATAAACAGGGGCTGGTTCGGGTCAGTATCATATTCCTGGGTTAATCCGACAACACTCGTTTTACCACGCACATTAATATCCGGCAAAGTATTGGGGTCAGAGCCGAACTGATTATTCTCAATGATCGCAAAAGAAGGATCGATGGTTTTCAGACTTTGCAAGACATTGGTATTCCCGATCATCTTCAACTCCTTATGGGTATAGGTCTGGGAAGAACCGGTAAAACTCTCTTTTTTCCTGGAATAAATACCGGTGATCACCACCTCTTCCATCTCCGTCGCTTCTTCTTTTAACACAACGGTCAAAGGTTCTGTATTCTTCAAGGTCACTTCAACCGAAGTCATTCCGATAAATGAAAATACCAAAGTCTGGCCTACAGGATTCGGTAAGCTGATTTCAAAATCTCCGTTTACCCCCGTTGTCGTACCCAAGGTCGTTCCTTTAATCATAACGGTTACACCCGGTAATGCATTCCCACTTTTATCCATCACCTGACCGCTAATCCGCTTAGCCACTTGTACTGTCTGCGGAACAGCCGATTTCCGCAGAATAATCGTATTGTTATCTATTTCCGCCGTAAACCCCGTCCCCCTTAAAGCTTGCTCCAAAACTGCGGAAATCTCTTCATTCACAGCAGTGACAGTAATGCCTTTCAAATCTTTTGTTTTATTATAATCATAAATAAAACCCACATCGCACTGTCTTTTAATGGCTGAAATAAACTCTTCCAGTGTAGCATCCTTCAACTTCAGATTTAATCGCTGATGCTGGGAAAATGCGGTTGCATTCAGATTCAAATTGAATACTAAAAGCAAGGCCACCAACTGTGGGACATATAATGCCCATTTTTTACATCCTTGTTTTCTCATAAGTTAGCATTCTTTAGTTCAACATTATTTTAGTCGTTATCATCATTCCCTCACCAAAACGGTATTGCCTGTCGTAGTAAATTTGACATCGCTTGTTTTCTCAATCAGACGAAGAATATCACTGAAACTATCGAAACGTCTCAGTTCACCGGAAAAGAGCACCTCTTTTGCTTCCGGATTTTGGAAAAACACATGAAAATCATACCACCGTGAAAGAGTAGTCAATATATCTTCAAGACGTTTCCGGGTAAAAACATATTTTCCATCTTTCCAGGCAACATATTCATAGACATCGACAGTCCGCTTTTCAATTTTCCGGTTTTGCCGGTCACAAGCCAGTTGAAAACCTGATTCCAAAAGAAATACCTCATCCGAAAAGCCCGGAAATTCTACCTGTACTTTCCCGCTAACCAAAGTGGTAGTCAGATTTTGGTCATCTGCATAATTTGTTATTCCGAAACTGGTCCCCAATACCCGGATATTTTGTATTCCCGAATGCACGATAAAAGGACAATTTGTATTTCGTGCTACTTCAAAATAGGCTTCCCCTTCCAGAAATACCTCCCGGGTAGTTCCGGTAAATACCTCCGGATATTTCAGGGTAGATTCTGAATTCAGCCAAACTCTCGTTCCATCTTCCAGAGAAATCTGAAATTCTCCTCCCCGGGGAACAATTACTTTATGCCAAGCCAAGGCAACCGGAATCAGCGTATCCGGCCGGAGATAATCCAAACAACAACTATCCACAATAATATTCTCAGAAATCCTGTTATTCCCCCCATATTCCAAGCTTGTCAGGTTATAAACCTTACCATCAGCCAGTTCCAGAATAGCATTCCGTTGGCCGGGACGGATCTGTATCTCCGCTTCCGAAGAAACGTTTTTTACATCTTGCGGCACAGTTAAAGGTATTACTCCCAACAAAATAATTATTGAAGCTGCTACCACACCACGCCATAACAGACGGTTACGTCCGGGCTTTAACCCCTGTTTATTTATCCGGCTCTGTAAATCAATCCACGCACGGTTCACTTCTGCACTATCCGGCCTTCCAGCCTCTCGTAATTCATAAAAAGATCGTAGATTCTGATAATACCTCTGATGATCGATATCCTGCATCCACATCTCAAAATGTTTGACTTCCTCTTCTGTCAAACGGTTTTCCAGTTTTCTATAAAGTAATTCTATCGTTATTTCTTCTTTTTCCATGGTATTTCATTGAACTTAATCCCACTATCTCAAATGAAAAAGGGTCGATTCTTTTTGCAGGTTTTCGCAAAAAGAATAATGGACAATTATTGGAAGCTTCGCTTCCATTAAAAAATAAAAAAGGAAGAAAAATTGGAGGCGGCACATTATTATTTGTTTGTCCCTAATTATAATGACATAATGATAGAAAATTCACTCATTAAAGATAAATTTAAAGTTATATATTATAGTGAAATATATGAATTTTTTAGAAACATACATGGCTCCTATACCACTTAGTATTAGTCCTAAAATTATAGATACTATTAAAATTGGTAAAGAATTATCTATAAAATCACCAAACATTTCATTTTCTAATACTATTTGTAATGTATATTCTGAATTATTTATTTGTATGGGACCTGTTATTAATTTATATATTTCAAAGAAGTAAATTATCCCTTTACCAATTCCATTTTCCTAGTGTTTCTTTTGGGTGATCTAATTTCCATGCTATAATATTTGGCAATTAGTTCATCTAGTTCGACGCTAATTTGATAAGTAATACTATAGTCTTCTCCATTAAGAATGCTGTTGTTTAATCTTTCCCTTAATTTACAAATTTCATCATTTAACATAAAAATCACTCTCCTTTTTATATTTTTCTTAAGTATATTTCTAAAATACCATATTTTTACAAATTAGTCAATTGTTTTTTACTTATTTTGTGGTATTTTGCCAATTTTTCGTTCGACATTTTTCTACATTATTTTACAACATATCACATTATCTGTGTCGATTTATTAAATTGCTTTTTTTTATGCTATTTTTGTGCATTTTATTTGTATAAATTCGACAAAAAATCTCTCCAGAATTCGGAGAGATTTTAATATTATTTATTAGGTTCAATTATTGACAATACTTTATTTTCATTTTTGAACATTTCATTTAAAATATTTTGTGTATATTCTTTTGTTACAGTTTCAAATTCTTCTATATAGTCAAAGCTTTGAACTTTTTTCATAGTATCTGCTAAAAACATTCTAGCTATATTAGCAACACTATTGTACTCTATAACATAATCACCATAAAGTTTTCTTCTTGCTCTTTCAAATTCTTCATCATCTAATCCTTGTTGTTTTAGTTGTTCTATTCTATCAGTTATCTTTTGAGCAACTTTTTTAGGTTCTTTTGAAGCTCCTGATATCAATGTGTGTGCATATTGTGCACTAAATTCATAATCAAAATCTGGTTGTGCTAATAATAATCCTTCTTCATATAATTCCTTATATAGTTTCGAGCTCTTGCCTATGATTATATTTAACAATATTTCAATAGCTATATGTTTTTTGATTGCCGCTTCTTGATTGTTTTCAATGTCTTTGTATGCCATCATAAATATTGGTGTACTTACTTCCATTTGAGCTATTTTTTCTGGCATATTTATTTTATCTTCTTTTGCAGTATATATTCTTTTTATATCTGCTTGGTTTTCTTTTGCAGTTGGGTGAATCTTGCGTTCACCGTAGTCTGGCTTCCAGTCTTCTTCCAACAATTTTTCTGGTTCAAAATCTCCACATACTACCATTGTCATATTTGATGGATGATAAAATGTGTTATAACATTTATACAATACATCTGGATCTATTTTGCTAATTGATTCTACTGTTCCTGCTATATCTATTTTTATCGGATTTTCTTTATACATACAGTCTAGAGCATTCATATATAATTGCCAGCCAGGATCATCATCATACATTTTTATTTCTTGGCCTATTATACCTTTTTCTTTTTCAACATTTTCATCTGTAAAATATGGATGTTGCACATAGTCCATAAGCTCATCTAGGCCTTCTTCAAAATGATCAGTACATTCAAATAGATATGCTGTGTGGTCATTTGTTGTATATGCGTTTGCATCAATTCCAAGTGCCATTAAAGTATCTAAACTATTTGTTCCATCTGGTTGTTCAAACATTTTATGTTCAAGAAAGTGTGCTACTCCATCTGGTATATATACTTCCTCTCCTGTTTTTGGCATTATAAAGTGATTATCTATTGAACCAAAGTGTGTTCCCCATATTACATATTTCTTTTTTGTATGTTGTTTTGGTATTATAATTACTTGCATACCGCTTTCTAGTTTTTCAACATATGCTTTTTCTTTAATTTTTGAACTTTCTATAATTTTCATCTTTTCACCCCTTAGTCTTTTAAAAAATAAATGGTATTGATATTTATGTTTTGTGCTAGCTTAACAATTTGGTCTTTTGTTACTGCTTTTATTTTGTCCATGTATTCTTTTAAGTCTACAAATCTATTAGCTAATTCTTGTCCATAATAATAGGTTATTTCTGTATCTTGTTCTTCTGATATTCCTTCAATAGAAGCTATTATTAGTTCTTTACTGTCTTTGATGTCTTTATCCGTGAAATTACCATTTTTCATATCTTCTAGTTGCTGTTTTATTGTATCTAAAGCTTTTTGATAATTTTGTATTTCAATTCCTGCACGAATAAATATACAATTTTTAGTTCTATTATAGTTTGATCCTGTTGTATATGCTAAACTTGCTTTTTCACGTACATTTTGGAATAATTTTGAGTTTGCTCCTCCACCTAGTATTGCATTATACACAGCTGCTATAAACCTACTATCTTCAGCTGTTTCATTTATATTTAAGCCCATTACTAGTTTTCCTTGTGTTACTTGCATACTCTCATTTATTATATTTGGCTCTCTAATTTCTATTTGTTCAGTTGTTTCATTGTTTACAATATACTCAGGTTTTCTAGCATTTAGTTTTTTAATGTTTTCATTTTGTTCTATAGTTTGTTTTACTTTTTCTTTATCTATAGTGCCTGAATAGAATATATCAATTTTACAGTTA
>ENA-ORTW01004315-ORTW01004315.1-human-gut-metagenome-genome-assembly--contig:-NODE-4315-length-11254-cov-2.520404_pt1 | contig 11254 bp, 7 predicted proteins | sample MGYA00242072_ERZ509193 | MGnify/ENA primary metagenome ERZ509193 (study PRJEB26280, sample SAMEA2338813) | human gut metagenome | biome: human gut; feature: human-associated habitat; material: faeces...
ATTGCCGATTGCATATATCAAAATTTTGCGAATGAGTGCATTTCTCATTTTCCCGTTGGGAGTGGGATTGGCTTGTATGGCACGTCCGTTGATATTGACCTTGCTGAACGAAACCTGGACTCCGAGCATCCGTCTCCTTCAAATATTATGCTTCGCCTGTATCTGGTATCCGATTCATGCACTCAACCTCAACTTATTGCAGGTAAAAGGACGGACGGATCTCTCACTGATTATTTCCGTTGCCCAGAAAATCGTAGCTGCGGGCGTACTCGTAATAACGATACCGATGGGACTTATCCCGTTATGTATCGGTCAAATTATAACTACGATTTTATTACTGATTGTCAATACTTATTTTACGGGTAAACTGATTCGGGTCGGATTATTTCTTCAGTTGAAAGCCATCTTCCCATATCTGTTTTATGCCGGAATAATGGGTGCCTGCGTCTTCTTTCTATTGCAAATTCCAGTATCGAATCCGAAACAATTGATAATCGGGACACTCGGAGGCATCGTCTCTTACATCGGTATCGCCTTGGTATGCAAGGCTCCAGAAGTCAAAGAATTGTATTCTATTATAAATAGCCATGTTGAAAAAATTTTTTAACAAATTATTGCGGCATATTGAACTGCATCTGGCGTTCAATCGACTTCGAATATGGAAAACCATATATGTCAATTTTCGGACTTTGCCGTTCCATATCGCCTGGAAGTTGCCGATTTACATTTATGGGCCGACCCGACTCTATTCTCTTGCCGGCAATATCGAAATAAAGGGGCCTATCCGTCGGGGAATGATTATGCTTGGACGTGATTTAGGACTTTTTTCCGCTCAACACAAATCTTCGATGCTCTTTCTGGATTATAATACGAAAATCGTTTTCTCGGGCCCATGCAGATTCGATATAGGCTATGCTATTCGTTTGACAAATAATGCAATTGCAGAATTTGGCAAATATACGAGATTTGGTAGCGGAACACAAATAATTGGGGATCACCATATCAAAATTGGAGATTATATTAAACTAGGTACATATGAGAATGAACCAATTTTGTGGCGTTGTGTGGACATAGATGACAACGGTCCGCTAATGCTTATGGATAAGGTGTTGGGAAGTATGCCATATGATGCCAAAACCAGCGAGAACAGTGCGACAAGATCCCATAGCCGTAATAGTTTTAGAAGTAGTTACGGTTCCAACCACTGGAGGGATAGCAATATGCGTTCGTGGCTTAACTCAGATGCTGATGCAGGCAAGGTAGATTGGCTTTGTGGCAATCCACCGAAGAGTGATTACGTTGGATATGGAAGTGAATATGACAAAAAAGCCGGATTTTTAAATGGTTTCAGTAAAGCTGAAATAGCCGCTATCAAAACTGTGACACAGCGTTCTATTGTGTCTCATCCGGAGTATAGTGCTGGTTATATAGCAGGACTGGGAGCTGATCTTCCGTATAATACAGATATTGCGTCAGTAGCATATGGCTTTGAGAAGGCGTATTATGAAAATATTATAGACAAGGTGTTTTTGCCTGATGTTAAACAACTAAACACAATTTATAATAACAGTAACATACTGGGAAATTACTATCTTGCGAAGAATAAGGATGGGATCAGGTGGTCATATTGGCTACGTACTCCGATTACGGATTGTAATCATGATATGAGGTATGTGGAAACTGATGGAAATATTTATCGTGTTGCACCGTACTTTGGACATATCGGTGTTCGTCCTGCATTCTATCTCGATACAGATTATTATATCGTTTCGGAAGGAAATGGCGAAGTGAATTCACCCTATGTCGGTGATGCTGCAGATAAACCCGGAGATGACATTAGTATTTCAGGACCTGATGAGGAAGGTGGAGATGGAGACTGGGATATTGATACAGATCAGAGTATTCAACTAAATCTTGGCCCATGGTACTCATCGGATGGCGAGTATGCAAACTCGACCATACCAGTGCAAGTGATTCAAAAGACACGTAGTGATTTGGAAAACATGGTTATTGTCATTTGTGGTGAGGGCTACACTAAAGATCAGCAGCAGAAGTTTATAAATGATGTTAAGCGAATATGGGCAGGTGTTTTGAAACATGAGCCTTACCGTAGTATGGCAGATAGATTCAATGTTTATGCTCTCTGCACGGCATCAAAGACCAGTGGGTTTGCCAGTGAAAACACATTCTTTGATATAACAATGTCAACAACTAGTAGAAGCCCAATGATATCACTTTATAAGAGTGTGCTGAAAAACCAGATTCTCACACGTTGTATTGGACCTGCATTTATTGAAAAAATTCACGATGCACATATCAAAGAAAAAACAAATCCTAATGAAATAACAATAGGCGACGAATATGCTCCTTATTATTATGTCAATGAATACATCAGTCAGTTCGTTGTACTGGTAAACAGTGGACAATATGGAGGAGCATCAATGAATAATCTTGATGTTGGTCTACATTATGTTACTGCAACGGTAGATAATATACAATCTGAATATACTTTGGCTCACGAATTGGGCCATGGTCTGCTACATCTTGGCGATGAGTATAATGCATATGGTGGAGCATATACAATGCCAGAACAGCAAGATAAACAGTCGTTAAATATAGCAGGGCTAAGGGGAAGTCCTATAACAATAAAATGGAAAGATATGCTAGGCTTTCGAAAAACATATACCTGCCGCGATAGTAATACTTCGAACTCAAGTAACATGGTTAATTCTAGCTGGCAGTGTATGATGAGGACGCAAAATCAGGAACTGTGTGATGTGTGCCAGTTGCAGGGATTTAAAGTCATGAGCCAGTTGATTAAAGATACGGATGATATCTATATAGCAATCCCGGAGGTTAAGTTGTATACCGGCAATTACAAAAATCCTTTTGAGGATTATTCAGCTTATACTGAAGCTGAATATTATGGATATTTGGCCTATGCGAGCGATCGGGCACAACGTCTTTTGAGTGGAACAAGCAAAAATAAGTTTACCAAAGATATGAAAGGTCAGGAGGTTGAACTAAGGACAATCGCTCAGAATCTCTCGGGTATTGAAGAACAAGAGATTACACTACAACTGTGGGTGGAACATGAGGATGGGACAAGGGCCGTCACAGAAAATGGTGAGGAAATTTTAAAGGAGCAAACTTTTACCGTTCCTGTCTGGGATGAAAAGGAAAACTTCTACATCAAGGGGATGAGAAACTATAGTGGTACGGAATTTGATTCAGGTCTTATGAATTGCTCTCTTATATATAAGATTCCGGAAAATGCAGACTTGAAGGATGGGGACACTATTAAGTTTTCAGTAATAGACAAAATGGGTAAAACTTTGGCTGATGATAACACAGAGACACAGAATTATGCAAATGTTACAATTAGCTATCAGCTTGAGGATAGCAACGCAGTTCCAAATACACAGACTGCTGTAATCCCTGTTCCGATTGGTACAAAGATGGATATTGAACCGCCTGGGGAGCTGTATGGATACAAATTTGTTAAGGCAGAAGGTTTGGGAAAGATTGTTGGTGATGATGGTCTGAACATTATTTGCTATTATGAGGATCCATCTGTCAAACTACCTGTTGAATATAAAGTGGAGTATGACTGGGGAACAGATTATCCGACAGACACGACATTGCCTACAGATAATACAAAATACGACAGTATCGAACATGCAAAAGAAGCGGTAAAGAATCAGAAGTATGATGAGAACTCAACGTCTACAGTTAAGAAGAATGACAAAGACGGTACGTGGACATTTAGCGGTTGGACTGCAACAGTAGAAGGAACAACAGTAAAGTTTACTGGTGCATGGACATTTACAGCAACCCCAATTATTACTTATACTGTTATATATGACTGGGGTACTGATTTCCCGACTGGTGAAATGTTGCCGGTTGACAGTAAGACATATAAGAGCGAGGAAGATGCTAAAGCTACAATGGATGGCAAGTATACAAGTTCATCAACCTCGACAGCTGAGAAAGACGGCAAGAGTGGAACTTGGAAGTTCTCAGGTTGGATTGCAACATTGATAGGAACAACAGTTAAGTTTAATGGTATGTGGACGTTTACTCCGGATGCACCGGTGGTAGATGCGGATACTCCGACCAACATTAAATTGGTGAGTGACGAATATAAGATTGGTGATAAAGCTACAGCATTGGACGGCAAGGCTACTGTCAGTGATAATGGTGTACTATCTTATCAGTGGTATAAATCTGATAAGGCAGACAACTTCAACGGAACAGCTATAGACGGTCAGAACGGCGAGACATTTGTGCCGGATACGAGCAAAGAGGGAACCTATTACTATTATGTAATTGCTACTAACACCAAGGCAGATGCAACAGGTAAAAAAACTGCCAGTGTCACAAGCTCTATGGCAATTATCAATGTTAAGGAATCTGTCAAATACACCGTAGTTTATGATTGGGGAAGCGATTATCCAACAGATGTAACAGTGCCTAAAGATGATACAAAGTACGAAAACATAGAAAAAGTCAAAGAGGCGGTAAAAAATCAGAAATATGATGAGAACTCAACATCAACAGCTGAGAAGAACAGCAAGAGTGGCAAATGGTCATTCAGTGGATGGACTGCAACAGTAGAAGGAACAACGGTAAAGTTTACCGGTGTATGGACATTTACAGAGAATGCCATACCTGTAGTAACCAGAAAGCCAAGTTCAGGCGGTTCGGGGAGCTCTGGTAGTTCTACATATAATATCAAAGTGTCACCAGAGATTACAAATGGTTCTCTTTCAGTCAATCCAAGCCGTGCTTCAAATGGTAAGAAAGTGTCAGTCATTGTAAAACCTAACAATGGTTATGTATTGAATTCTGTAATAGTCAAAGATAGTAATGATAAGGAAATTGCAGTTACAAATCAGTCTGATGGCACTTATACTTTCATTATGCCATCTAGCAATGTAACGGTTTCGGCTAAGTTTGATACTGAGATAGCGAAAGATGTTGTAACAGAAATTGAAAAATCAATCGAGTTTAAAGATGTAAAGAAGGGTGACTGGTACTTTGATGCCGTTCAGTGGGCAGTTAAGAATAACATAACAGAAGGTAGTGGAGAAGATACTTTCAGTCCTGATGTGATTTGCACACGCACACAGATGGTGACTTTCCTATGGCGAGTAGCAGGTAGTCCGGAACCAAAGATTACGAAGTGTGATTTCAGAGATGTGGATAACAGTGCATATTATTATAAAGCAGTTCTTTGGGCTGTTGAAAAAGGTGTCACAGTCGGTACAAGCGATACAACATTCTCACCAAATGAAAATGTAACTCGAGGACAGACGGTTGCGTTCCTATATCGTGAGGCAGGATCACCGTTTGAAACCGGAGAAGACGTTTTCAATGATGTAAATAGTAATGGTTATTACTTTAAGGCTGTATCATGGGCGACGAAGAACGGTATCACAGTCGGTACAGGCAATGGAAAATTCGAGCCGGATATGGACTGCAATCGTGCTCAAATTGTAGCAATGCTATATCGTACCAAACGATAATTTTGCTAATTTGCTTTTCATTTATATTCGAAAGATGTGGAAGAAATGACTTATATCTTTCGATAATATGTTGGAATTGAAGTAGATATAGTTGTTAAATACTTAATGCGATATATGATTTTTCAATATATAACATAATAAATAAAGAAAGGGGTGTAGATTGATAAAAAAGTATGAACGTGAAGTATGTGCATACGTATATGATCCGGAACTGGGTGATCCTGATGGTGGCATTGCACCAGGTATAGCGTGGAAAGATTTTCTGGAAGATGGGGTTTGCCCATTATGTGCAGTCGGAAAAGAGCAGTTTCGGAAAGTTGAATAACTAAGTAATATTTCTGAACTGACAGTTGAAAGTGGAACAATAGAATTACAATCACTTACAGCTGCGAAAAACGGATTCAAGCTAAATGTTCATAATGGTGCTAAGCTAAATTTGAAAAATATATATAGACCTGTCGTATCTGATTTTAATGGTGGCGGAACAATCGTAATTTCAAATTCTGATATGTTGACTATTACAGGAAGTGTGACAGGAACAGCTGCATTTGAAACAGCAGGAGGATTCGGAGGCGAGTCTGGAATTGCAAAAGCAGGGCATACATATATAACAGCTCCTAATTCTAATGAAAATTCTGAAGAAGGAAACGGTTCGTTAATTGCTATAACGGATAGTACCGGAAATTCTGTAATAACGATAAATGCCGGCAGTTTTTCGGCTAAAGCAGTGATTCCAACCAAAACAAATAAATCAACTGTTATGATTGCAAAATACAATGGTGATGAGTTGAAGAAGATAAGAATATACAGCGCAAATGTAATAACAAATGAAAATTACACAGTAAAAGAAACAGATAGTATTTCAGTTTCTGAAAATAAAGTATCAAATGGAGTTGGGATAAAAGCATTTATATTTGAAAATTTAGAAAATGTAAAGCTATTATGCAAGCCAGAAGAAATTTAACATTATGAAATAGAAAGAAGGAAATAGTGATATTAAAGATAAAAAATATTTTAACCTGTGCCATAAGCATTTCCTTGTTTTTAATGTCATCAACAGCTGCTGATGCAACACAAACAGCGGAGGATTTGCGAAATAGTGACATATCAAAACTAGTGAAACAATCAAAATTTGACTCGAGGGATTATGGCATTGTTACTCCGGTTAGAGATCAGGGGGATACTTCGCTTTGCTGGGCGTATTCTACAGCAAGTGCATCAGAGACATCAATACTTAGAAGTGGTATTGATAAAAGTGTAGATAAGAGTTCTCTATCACTTTCCCCGCAACAGATTGGATATGCAAGACATAATCGAGGAAGTGACCCTCTTAATAATACAACTGGTGAAATAACAAGCAGTTCAGGAAATTGGAGCTATGCAGGTGGAGGAACTAAATATGCTGCGGCTTTGCTTTCTACATGGTGTGGGCCTGTTAAATCCGATAAGGCGTATAATGTGAATGGTTGGAGTAATGCCGCCTATAAGTTGGAAAGTGCAATATCTGTTGATGGTAAGAATCTTAATAAGGATGCGGCGGCAAGAGAAAAAATGAAACGAGCTATAGTCAAATATGGTGCAGTTACATTTTCGTATAATAATGTGAGAGAAGCATATTATTATAATCCAAGCGAAGAAAGCGGAAGTTCACCGCATGCTTGTACTATAATCGGATGGGATGATACCATTCCGGCAGAAAATTTTTATCCGAGCAAAACAACAACTGACGGAGGATGGTTGGTCAAGAACAGCTATTCTTCGTTGCCTTACTTTTATCTGTCTTATGAAGTAACCTGTGAACAGATATATGCTTTTGATTATGTAATGAATGATAAGTATGATAATAACTATTTTTATGATGCGTCAGCAACTGATAGTGGCATAGGAAGTCTTTTGAAAATTAAACAGGCAGCCAATGTATTTAAAGTCAAAGGAGATACTGAAAATGAATGGATTAAGGCAGTAAGTGTAGGTATTGTTGGAGAAAATACTGATTGTACGGTTGAAGTTTATAGCGATGTACAAGACGGAAGTTTTAATCCTCAAAATGCAAAGCTTGAAACAACAAAGACAGTTTATCTTGAATATGGTGGATTTAATTGCATTGAACTTGATAAACCTGTAGAAGTAAAAAAAGGCAGTACATTTGCAGTTGTTGTTAAAGTAAATAACGCGTACATAACGCTAAGTGAAAATGAGGGGGAATCTTATGTATACCGCGGAGGTTGGACACCATCACAGGCAGTGAGAATAAAGGTATTTACCAAAAACGATGAAAAAAATCAGAATTCTATTGAGTTTATGGATGAAGGACAAGTTAAGGTGAGAGGAAATAGTGGTATAAAGCAGTTAATTATCACCATGTCCGAAAATGAAGAATTAAAAGATTTTTATGTTGAATCTATAAATTTTGATGAGAATAAAGAAAAAATAGTGACATTGCCATCAGGATGGATAAGGATAGAAAATATATGCTATAAAGCATTTCTATGGGATAATTTTGAGAATATATCTCCTGAGTGTTCAGAGATAGAGTGGTAGAAAAAAGAAAGGTGGCAATATGATATTTCATCGCATAAATATTCCGACAGTTACAAATACGATAGGAGAACCTGGAAAACAAGATTCGACGCAGAATAGTTCAGACCATATTCAACAAAAACAAACTGATGAAAATAAAGAATTGAATATAACACTTTAACAGGCAAAAGATATAGCGTTACAGAAGGCAGGTGTATCTGAGCAAGTATATTTTAAAGAAGCAAAGTTGGATTTTGAAGATGGAAGATGGAAATATGAAATTGAGTTTATGCAAGACAATGTAGAATATGAGGCAGAGATAGATGCTCAGACAGGAGTATTCTATAAGTGGAAAATTGATAGAGATTAATAGAAATGGAGATGTATTATTATGATTAAGAAGGTAACTTTATTAACAACATTAGGGGCAATTACACTAGGTATTGCTATAGGAGTATCGGCAAATGGGATTGTACAAAAAGTACAATCGGAAATTAGAGGTGATTTTGTAATAAAGACAAATGGACAGATTCAAACATTAAAAAGTGTAGATGGTGAAACTGTATATCCTATGCTTTATGAAGGAACAACGTATCTTCCGGTTAGAGCTATTGCTGAACTGAACAACAAAGAAGTTGTATGGTATGAAGACACAAAAACTATAGATATTGTGGATAAAACAAATTCTACAGTAACAGATGCTGATAAAATCGTAAATGGTGATATTAGTAAACAAACACCGGTACCAAGACAGACATCACAACCGTCACAAGGAGGATATGACATTACAAATAGCACGAAAATAACACTTGATAAAGCAATAGAAATTGTGGTAAACAAAGCTGGAGTTTCGGAAAACGACTTGTATTCAAAAAATGCAAATTATGATTATGATCATGGACAATATATCGTTGAAGTGGAAATAGATACAAAAAGCACAGAATATGATGCAAAAATAGATGCAGTGAGTGGAAATGTGCTTGAATGGAATTCGAAGAATGAAAGAGTAAATTCATATATTAATTTAAACGGAGTAATTTCTTTAGACAAGGCAATAGAAATTGTTGTTGCTGAAAAAAATATAGATAAAAACAAGATTTTAGCGAAAAAAGCAAGTTACGATTATGAAAGAGGCAAAACAGTTATTGGTGTTGAAATCTATGTTGATGGCTTTGAATATGATGTAGAGCTTGATGCAATGACCGGTGCAGTGCAGAAATGGAATTGAGTAGCAAAATATAACTTTTGAAAAATAAATCTATGATAAGGAGATATAATGAAAATAAAAAGAATCATATTAAGCATTGTAGTGAGTTTGTTGTTGCTTTCAACAGTTGCTCTTGCAAAAACATCAGAATACAAATTACAACTGTTTTTTCAACCGGCTATTATGGACGACATAACAGGAGATGTATTAACAGGCATAAACTTAAAAAATGTTGATTTAGCAATTCCACAAGATAAAGGTAGTATATGTGGATTGAATTTTGATTTTGAATATGATGATAATGTATTTAATGTGCTTACTAACAATAACGGAGAGGTTGTTATAATTACTGATGAAAATACATTAATCAAGGACAGTTCTAAAATTCATGCAACAGTTGAAAATGGTGTAATACATATAAGTTACAACGATGATAAAGATTTAATTAAATATGATGGTACTTTATGCCGATTTATACTAATTGCAAACAATGTTAATGCGTTATGGAATTCATTTGACTATTATCCAATACGATTTGTGGAAGATTCTATTTCTGTAAATACATATAACGAAACAACAGAACCGTGTTATAATATTGAGGGGATAGATGGTAAAGTTGGAGCATATATAGCTCGAAAGGAATTTGATATTTTGGATGAGGATATTCTCAATGCTATAATCTGGCATACAACAGGGAGACCTGATATGTCACTTCTGGAGAAAATTATATTTGTAGCGGATTATATTGAACCATCAAGAAGACCTATTCCTGAGTTAAATCTAATCCGTCAACTTGCTTTTACAGATATTGATCAGGCAGTCATTAAGATACTTGAGAATACGCTGAAATATCTCAATGAAAAAGGCAATCCTATTGATGATATGACACAAAAGACATATGATAGTTACATACGCACAGAAAGAGAGGATTAATCTATTGACGAGTAAAGAAACAGTAAAACTTATTATAGATAGAAGATCCGTGGAAGTCCCCAAAGGAACCACGATCTTGGATGCCGCAAAAGGAATGGGTATCCGTATTCCGACTCTTTGCTACATGAAGTTGGAGGATTTGCATTATAAAAATAATCCGGGTGCCTGCCGTATCTGCGTAGTCGAAATAGAAGGCCGTCGTAATCTGGCTCCTTCCTGTAAAACAGAGTGTACGGAGGGAATGGTCGTACAGACACACAGCCCACGCGTGATGAATGCCCGGAAAACCGTGATGGAACTGATCCTATCCAACCATCCGGCAGAATGCCTGACTTGCAGCAGTAACGGACATTGCGAATTACAAGCGATCGCCCATGATCTGGGAATACGCGAGATTCGCTATAAAGGTGAGATGTCGACGTTCCAGATAGACCGTTCACCGTCTATCGTGCGCAACATGAATAAGTGCATCATGTGCCGCCGCTGCGAGACCATGTGTAACAATATTCAGACCGTTGGAGCCCTGACTGCTGTCAATCGGGGCTTTAATGCCGCCGTCTCTACTGCTTTCGAACGGGATATTGCAGGTAGTACGTGCTCCTATTGCGGCCAGTGCGTATCGGTTTGTCCGGTAAATGCGTTGAGCGGACGGAATACGCAACAACCGGTATTGGATGCGTTGGCCGATCCGGACAAGATAGTGATAGCCCAGACAGCTCCGGCTGTCCGTACGGCTTTAGGGCGCGATTTCGGATATGAGCCAGGAACATTGGTGACTGGCAAGATGGTTTCTGCCCTCCGTGGATTGGGTTTCGATTATGTTTTTGATACGGATTTCGCTGCCGACCTGACCATTATGGAAGAAGGGACAGAGTTGTTACAACGGATCGGGAAATACCTGAAAGGCGATCAGGAAGTAAAAATGCCGTTGATGACAAGCTGTTGTCCGGGTTGGGTCAGCTTCGTCGAGCAGCATTTCCCGGAATTATTAGACAATCTGTCGACGGCAAAGAGCCCGCAACAAATGTTCGGAGCGATCGCAAAAAGCTATTTTGCCGAAAAGTTG
>ENA-ORTW01004317-ORTW01004317.1-human-gut-metagenome-genome-assembly--contig:-NODE-4317-length-11249-cov-2.857602_pt1 | contig 11249 bp, 8 predicted proteins | sample MGYA00242072_ERZ509193 | MGnify/ENA primary metagenome ERZ509193 (study PRJEB26280, sample SAMEA2338813) | human gut metagenome | biome: human gut; feature: human-associated habitat; material: faeces...
TGCCTGATGAAACGTCTGCAGATGGCAGGCAATCGTCCGATCGCACTTCTCGGTGGAGGTACCGGTATGATCGGAGATCCATCAGGAAGAACCGATATGCGTCAGATGATGACAAAAGAAACCATCCAGCACAATATTGACTGCTTCAAGAAACAGATGTCTCGTTTTATTGATTTTTCTGACGGAAAGGCACTGATGGTTAACAATGCGGACTGGCTTCTGAATCTGAATTATGTAGATCTGCTTCGTGATGTAGGCGCACATTTCTCAGTAAACCGTATGCTTACTGCTGAATGCTACAAACAGCGTATGGAAAGAGGACTTAGCTTCCTTGAATTCAACTACATGATCATGCAGAGTTATGACTTCTATATGTTATATCAGAAATACGGCTGCAACATGCAGTTTGGCGGTGATGATCAGTGGAGCAACATGCTCGGCGGTACAGAACTGATCCGTCGTAAACTTGGCAAAGATGCATACGCTATGACCATCACACTTCTTCTGAACTCAGAAGGCAAGAAGATGGGTAAGACACAGTCTGGTGCTGTATGGCTTGATCCGAACAAGACATCTCCATTTGATTTCTATCAGTATTGGAGAAATGTGGATGATGCAGACGTTATCAAATGCATGCGTCTTCTTACATTCCTTCCGCTTGAGCAGATCGACGAGATGGCAACATGGGAAGGAAGTCAGTTAAACAAAGCCAAAGAAATCCTTGCATATGAACTGACCAACCTGGTTCATGGTGAAGAAGAAGCCAAGAAAGCACAGGAAGGCGCAAGAGCACTTTTCTCTGGCGGAGCTGACACTGCACATATGCCGACCACAGAACTGACTGATGAAGACTTCGCAGAAGAAGGAACCATTGACCTTATTACCATGCTGATCAAAGCAGGTCTTGTTCCGACACGTTCTGAGGGGCGTCGTGCAATCGAGCAGGGTGGTGTTTCCATTGATGGTGAGAAGATCACAGACATCAAACACACGGTTTCCAAAGATACCCTTACAGGTGATGGAGTTGTCCTCAAGCGAGGCAAAAAGAAATTTAACAGAGTTTATGCCAAATAATAAGTATTTATATACTTTCTTTTAGGAGGAAAGAATCATGAAGAAATACGGAGTAAACGAACTTCGTCAGATGTTCCTTGATTTCATGGAGAGTAAAGGACATCTCGTAATGAAAAGCTTTTCCCTGGTACCACAGGGAGACAAGAGCCTCCTGCTGATCAATGCAGGTATGGCTCCACTGAAACCATATTTCACAGGTGCAGAGAAACCACCTAGAACAAGAGTCTCCACATGTCAGAAATGTATTCGTACCGGTGATATCGAAAATGTTGGAAAAACAGCACGTCATGGTACATTCTTTGAGATGCTTGGTAATTTCTCTTTTGGAGATTACTTCAAAACAGAAGCAATCCACTGGTCCTGGGAATTTCTGACAGAAGTTGTCGGTCTGGATGCAAACAGACTTTATCCATCTGTGTATCAGGACGATGATGAGGCTTTTGATATCTGGAATAAAGAAATCGGAATCCCGGCAGACAGAATTTTCCGTTTTGGTAAAGAAGATAATTTCTGGGAACATGGTGCAGGTCCATGTGGCCCATGTTCTGAAATCTATTATGACCGTGGGGAAAAATACGGTTGTGGCAAACCTGGCTGTACCGTAGGTTGTGACTGCGACCGTTACATGGAAGTATGGAACAATGTATTCACTCAGTTCGAAAACGATGGCAACGGAAATTATACAACTCTGAAACAGAAAAATATTGATACAGGTATGGGCCTTGAACGTCTGGCTGTTGTTGTACAGGATGTTGATTCTATCTTTGACGTAGATACCATCTGTGCACTTCGTAACCTGGTATGTGAGATTGCCGGCAAAGAATATGGGAAAACCTATCAGGATGATGTATCCATCCGTCTGATCACAGACCATATCCGCTCTGCTACATTTATGATCTCTGATGGTATCATGCCGACCAATGAGGGACGTGGATACGTACTCCGCCGTCTGATCCGTCGTGCAGCGCGTCATGGACGTCTTCTGGGAATCGAGGGAAGCTTCCTCGCAAAACTCAGTGCAGAAGTGATCAATGGTTCCAAGGCCGGATATCCGGAACTGGAAGAAAAGAAAGAATTCATCTTTAAAGTTCTGACTAACGAAGAAAATCAGTTCAACAAAACTATCGATCAGGGACTTCGCATCCTCGGCGACATGGAGGAAGAGATGAAGGCTGCCGGAGAAAAAACTCTTTCCGGAGAAAATGCATTCAAACTGTATGATACTTACGGATTTCCACTTGACCTTACCAAAGAGATCCTTGAAGAAAAAGGCTATGGAATCGACGAAGAAGGCTTCCAGAAAGCAATGGAAGAACAGAGAGTCAAAGCACGTACCGCACGTGAAGTAACCAACTATATGGGAGCTGACGCCACTGTATATGATGAGATCGATGTTAACGTAACCACTAAATTCGAGGGATATGATCATCTTACTTATGATTCCGAGATTACAGTTCTCACAACTGAAAAAGAAATCGTAACTTCTCTGGTGGAAGGTCAGAAAGGTACTGTATTTGTAAAAGAGACACCATTCTACGCTACCATGGGTGGACAGGAAGGTGATACCGGTGTGATCGAGACTGCAAACGGTAAATTTGTTGTTGAGGACACCATCAAACTCCGCGGCGGTAAATTCGGCCACGTAGGACATATGGAATCCGGTATGATTTCCTCAGGTGAGACAGTATCCCTGAAGGTAAACGAAGAAGCAAGAAAAGATACCGAGAAAAACCACAGTGCAACACATCTTCTTCAGAAAGCACTGAAAACCGTTCTTGGTTCCCACGTAGAGCAGAAGGGTTCTCTGGTAACTCCGGACAGACTTCGTTTTGACTTTGCTCATTTTCAGGCTATGACAGCAGAAGAACTCCAGGCAACAGAAGAGCTTGTAAACAAAGAGATCCAGGCAGGTCTTGATGTTCATACAGATGTCATGGATGTGGAAGAAGCCAAGAAATCCGGAGCAATGGCTCTCTTTGGTGAGAAATATGACCAGAAGGTACGTGTAGTATCCATGGGAGACTTTTCCAAAGAGCTCTGTGGTGGTACTCATGTAAAGAATACAAGCTCCATCATGCTCTTTAAGATCGTTTCCGAATCCGGTATCGCAGCTGGTGTACGCCGTATTGAGGCACTTACCGGCAAAGCAGTTATCGAATACTACAGAAAGCAGGAAGAGCTTCTCCATGAGGCTGCAAAAGCATTAAAGGCCAATACAGCCGAGGTTGTAGAAAAGATCAGTCACCTGCAGGCTGAGGTAAAGGCTCTTCAGAGCGAAAATGAATCCCTCAAGAGCAAAGCTGCCCAGAGTGCACTTGGCGATGTCATGGATAAAGTCGTTGAAGTAAACGGCGTAAAACTCCTTGCAGCCAAAGTTGAGGGCGTTGACATGAACGGTCTCAGAGACCTGGGTGATAAACTGAAAGAGCAGCTTGGCGAAGGTGTTGTCCTTCTTGCAGCAGTAAACGACGGCAAGGTTAATCTTCTTGCAATGGCAACGGATGCAGCTCAGAAAGCAGGCGCTCATGCAGGAAACCTGATCAAAGCAGTGGCAGCGATCGTTGGCGGTGGCGGCGGCGGACGTCCGAACATGGCACAGGCCGGCGGAAAGAATCCGGAAAAAGCCCAGGAAGCTATGGACGCAGCAGCAGGAATCCTTGAAAAACAGCTCACAAAATAACAAAGTTGTGCGTGATTTACAATTTTGACATTTTTTTCATAAAAATCGAAAAAGATGTTGACGAAACCACATGTTATGCTATATAATAACACTCGTGCAAGAAAAATACCCAGACAGTTGTATTTTAGCACAATCTACAACTGGAGGGAGGTTAGGTGTGAGTCTATGTCAAACGTTATCGTAAAAGAGAACGAGACTTTAGATAGCGCTCTTCGCAGATTCAAGAGAAGCTGTGCAAAAGCAGGTATCCAGCAGGAAATCCGCAAAAGAGAGCATTACGAGAAACCAAGCGTTCGTCGTAAGAAAAAATCTGAAGCCGCAAGAAAACGTAAATATAATTAATTGTGCGCAAAAATCCCTGGCTGTATGGTCAGGGATTTTTAATTAAATAGAAACAGGAACGTTTGACGAAGGAAAGAAATATGAATTTGTTTATTAAACTGATTATCAAACCATTGCGATCGCTCCTTAAATTATTATTTAATCGAATTTTTTATGTAGCTCTGGCTCTTGTTGTGCAGCTGGCATGGTTGCTGATCGCCCTTTTCCGGCTTATGGAATACTCCAGATGGGTGACGATCGGAATGCAGGCCATAGGTTTTCTGGTTGTTCTGTGGATCGTAAATAAAAAGATCAATCCATCTTATAAGCTCGCCTGGACGATGCTGATCCTTATTTTTCCGGTATTTGGTGTTTCCCTGTACCTTCTTTTCGGTAAGTCACGGATCGGCACTGTAATGGAGCAGCATTATCAGAATCTTATTGATGAAACTGCTGAATACCTGGAAGGCTCAGAGCTCACAAGAAAACGTTTAAATGAAGACGACCGTTCCATGAGGATCCAGTCGGATTACATCTGGCAGTATTCAAGATATCCGGTTCACGAGAATACCACAGCAGAGTATTTTCAGGTAGGAGATGATATGTTTCCGGTTCTGGTGCATGAACTGGAGCAGGCAAAGCATTTTATTTTTATCGAATATTTCATCATAAATGATGGGGTAATGTGGCAGACGATCCTTAATATCCTTGAAAAAAAGGCTAAAGAAGGAGTGGATGTCCGACTGATCTATGATGGCTTCGGCTGCCTTACCACATTGCCATACAAGTATGATCAGGAGATGCGCCGGCGAGGAATCAAATGCGAAGTATTCAACCGGTTCCGTCCGATTCTTAATATAATCCAGAATAACCGTGACCACCGTAAGATCTGTGTGATCGATGGCTGGACCGGTTTTACCGGCGGCATCAACCTGGCTGACGAATATATCAATCAGCGAAAACGGTTTGGCCACTGGAAGGATACAGCCGTTATGCTGAAAGGAGAAGGCGTCTGGAATATGACAGCTATGTTCCTGTATATGTGGGGAATCGTTACCAAAACAGATACTTCTCTTGATTTCGGAAATTATGTTCCGCACAGGTGGCACCCCAACGAATTTCCGGGAAACGGTTATGTCCAACCATTCTGCGATTCCCCCCTGGACGATGAGATCGTAGGAGAGAACGTTTATCTTAATATTATCAATCGCGCCAAAAACTATGTTTATATCTGCACACCATATCTGATCATAGATAATGAGATGATGACCGCCCTGTGCCTGGCAGCAAAAAGCGGTGTGGATGTCCGGATCATGACACCAGGTATCCCGGACAAAAAAATGGTATTCCTGCTGACACAGTCTTATTATAAGCAGCTTCTGGAAGCAGGTGTAAAGATCTACGAATACCAGCCGGGATTTTTACATGCAAAATCTTTTGTCTGTGATGACAAAGTAGGCGTCGTAGGAACCATAAATCTGGATTACCGAAGCCTTTATCTGCATTTTGAAGATGGTGTCTGGATGTATAAGAATGATGTGATTCTGGACATCCGGGATGATTTTACAGAAACCCTGGAGTACTGTGATCCCATTGATCTGGCATTCTGCCAGAAGAGAAATATTGTGGTACGTGCCATTCAGAACGTACTGAGAGTTTTTGCACCGCTATTATAAAAACTCTTTGACAGACAACTGTAAATTCTGTATGATATATCAGACGGGAGTTCAATGCTCCCGTCTGATATTGTCTAAAGAAAAATAATTTATAGATACATATGAAATTTTTAGTTATTGGAGGAATTGATTTGAGCCAGAACAAAGAAACAGAGATCCAGCTTCAGTACATTGAAAAATGTAAAGAACTTCTTGCCAAAAGCAGTACGAAACGTCCCACCTTCCACATCCAGAACGAAGGATGCCAGATGAACTCCATCCAGACAGAGTCTATTGCGGCCATCATGGAAAAAATGGGATATGAAATGGTAGATACCGAGGATGCTGATGCAGTTGTATTTAACACCTGCACAGTTCGTGAAAATGCCAACCAGAAGATTTACGGACACCTGGGACATTTAAAGAGCATCAAGCGCAACCACCCGGATATGAAAATCGTACTGTTTGGATGTATGATGCAGGAACATCACGTAGTGGAAAAGATCCGTAAGGATTATAAATATGTAAATCTTGTATTCGGAACCCATAATATCCATAAATTCCCGGAACTTTTTTACCGGGCACTGCAGACTGATGACCAGATCATTGATATCTGGAAAGAATCTGATGAGATCGTGGAAGGTATGCCAACCTCCCGCAAATATTCCTTCAAGACAGGTGTCAGTGTAATGTTTGGGTGCAATAACTTCTGCAGCTACTGCATCGTTCCTTATGTCCGCGGCCGCGAAAAGAGCCGCGAGCCACAGGCCATCATCCGCGAGATCGAGGAACTGGTCGCAGATGGCGTTACTGAGATCATGCTTCTTGGTCAGAATGTAAACTCCTACGGAAAAACTCTGGAAACACCGGTAACCTTTGCAGAACTTCTGAAAGAAGTGGAACGACTGAACGACGATGCCGACATCGACGGCTTCATCGTACAACTCCCGTTACCCAAGCACATCTCCGAACAACGTATCATCGAGGCCATCGATTACCGTAAAGACGTAGACGGCTTCCACCCTATCAATGTAGGACGCATGTCTATCGGATTGCCGTGTTTCGTCTCGGCTACTCCTGCCGGTATCATGGAACTACTCAAACGATACGATATCGACACAAAAGGCAAACATTGCGTAGTCTTGGGTCGCAGCAATATCGTCGGCAAGCCGGTTGCCACGCTCATGATGCAGAAAAGCAACCCGGGCAATGCCACTGTTACCGTCTGCCACAGCGCATCGAAAAATCTGAAAGAGATGTGCCGTCAGGCCGACATCATCATTGCCGCCCTCGGACAACCCAATTTCGTTACAGCCGATATGGTGAAAGAAGGTGCTGTCATCGTCGATGTGGGAACAACACGTGTACCCGACGCATCGAAAAAATCGGGTTTCCGACTCAATGGAGATGTTCTCTTCGAGGAAGTAGCCCCCAAATGTTCTTACATCACTCCCGTCCCCGGAGGTGTCGGCCCTATGACCATCGTATCGCTCATGCGCAATACCCTGTTGGCCGGCAAAAAAGCTATATACAAATAACTAGCCGAGTATGAGAATCTTTTTATTTCTCATACTTCTGTCTTGCAGCGTAATCCTTTCGGCACAAAAAAGGATTACGCTGTTCTTCGCCGGAGACCTTATGCAACATCAGGCGCAAATCGATTCGGCATATAACGAAGGCACCTACGACTACTCCGATTGTTTCTCTGCCGTGAAACCCCTTGTCTCGAAAGCCGACATCGCCATTGCTAACCTCGAAGTTACCCTCGGCGGGAAACCGTATCGGGGATACCCGGCTTCCGATCTGGCTTTCTCGGCCCCCGATGCATTCCTATATGCCATAAAAGAGTGCGGTTTCGACATTCTGCTCACAGCCAACAATCATTGTCTCGACCGGGGAAAGAAAGGTCTCGACCGCACCTTATCGATGCTCGATTCGCTTTGCATTCCCCGCATAGGCACTTACCGCAATGAAAGCGACCGCTCGCGCCGCTATCCCATGATTATAGAGAAAAACGGTTTTCGTATCGTCCTTCTCAATTATACTTATGCAACCAACGGCCTCGTCGAAACGCCACCTCATATCGTAAACCGCATAGACCGCCGTGTCATGCGGCAAGATATAGCCGCAGCCCGAGCCATACAACCCGATGCCATCATCGCCTGTATGCACTGGGGTACGGAATATAAACTACTCCCCGATCAAAGCCAAAAGCAACTGGCCGACTGGCTTCTCGGCCAGGGGGTAACACACATCATCGGCAACCACCCCCACGTCGTACAACCGATGGAATTACGTACCGACAGCACCGGCCGGCAACATGTCGTCGTATATTCACTGGGAAACTTCATCTCAAACATGAGCCGTACCCACACCGACGGCGGAGCAGCATTTACGCTCGTTCTGGAAAAAGACTCGACAGGCCATACCCGTATAACCCGTTGCGGATATGACTTGGTATGGACAGGCCGTCCGCTTCTCACAGGCGGCAAAAGATTCAGACTCTATCCCGTATCGACCCCGCCTGATTCACTCTTGCCGACCGCATACCGACGCATGCAACTTTATGCCGATCGTACCCGCAATCACCTTCGCACTTATAACATAGGTATTGGAGAGAATAGAAAAGAATAAAAAATCGAGAAAATATTTGCAAAGTCAGAGAAAATACCTATCTTTGCATCGCTTTTGCAAAAGCAAAGCGACATGGTGAATGTAGCTCAGTTGGTTAGAGCGTCGGATTGTGGTCCCGAAGGTCGTGGGTTCAAGCCCCATCTTTCACCCCGAAGAGCCGTTGAAAATTCAACGGCTCTTTTCTTTTACTCATTTTTTTCGAAAAATGTCGTACAACGACACGTTTTGTCGCCCTTAGCCTCTATATTTGTCGCAAAAGAAATAAATTATGGCTAAAGTAAACCCCATAAGACGGCTAGCAATCATTATCAACAAACTGCGAAGTTCGGAGTATATCCCGACCCAAAAACTTATCGATGAGGTAAACCAAACCATGCAATGGCGTTACTCCGAAGCAAACGGTTGCACACAACGTACTCTGCAACGCGATTTCAACACAATAGAAGAGTTATTCGGACTCACAATAAGCCACAATAAAAACAAAGGCTATTATATCGTACAAAACAATGAATATACCGATTTCCATGAAGAACTACTCCGAAACTTTGAAATGCTAAATGCCATCGATAGCGATAGCGTACTGCAACAATATGTACTTGCCGAACACAGGCGACATGCTAATTCTACACACGCCAATATCGCCGAAATACTTGATGCCATACGAAATAGGCTTACAGTGGAATTTGATTACACATTGTTCCGCCAAGGCAACAAAGTCATTCCAAAACAGGTGGAACCATACTACCTCAAAGAATCACAACAACGCTGGTACCTCGTGGGGTATGACACCGATAAACGGCTCAAATGTTTCGCACTCGACCGCATATCCCTTTTTCGTATCGCTGCCGATAAGCCATTCACCCGTCGAGAAGATATCGACATTCCGGCGTTATTCCGAGAAAGTTTCGGCATCTGGAACGATCCACAAACACCAATCGAAGAAATCATTTTACGATACGACGCCCTTGACGGCGCATTCGTCAAAACCCTTCCGTTGCACACTTCACAGGAAACAATATCGGACAACGATGAAGGTCTCATCATAAAACTGCGCTTGCGAATTACCAACGACTTCGTCATGGAACTATTATCCCGAAGCCGTTCGGTCGAAGTCATCAAACCATACTCTTTACGCAAACGCCTATATGACACTTATGTAAAAGCTGCTGCACATAATACCCCCGAAAACCATGAATAAGCAATCTTCCCGGGAAGCAGCTACATCGTCTGCTCCGAAAGCCCCCCGAAAAACGTCAAGAAACGACACTTTATCGAAAGACATGTGCCAAAAGAAAAAAGTTCCACCCGACGAAAGAATGACAAAAAACAAAGTTGCATCCCACAAAACAGGTAAAAATTCCGTCACCAGAAAAAGAAATCCGAACAGAAGCTGTAACACGCTCAGTCCCATTCACGAATATCTCAATAATCCGAAAAATGAGTATATTCCCAAGTGCACCGACAAGAACAGTATTTTTTACTATCTCGATGAACTGAATGAAGCAGATAAGGCAGATGGCATCGACAATTATACTCATGCCAACGGCAATTCCTCCGATAAGCAGATAGAACAAATAGAATATGACGAAGATGAGAACAATTACATAACCTATTACGACAACGGGGAATTCGAATACGGATATCCCTACGAAGACAATAACTCCGAGCGCCCTGATGTGAAGCACGAAAGAAACAGAAAAATTCTTTCCCGAGACACGGAATATAAGAAGAATTACATATCAAAGTCTTCCATTGATTGCCCAACACCTTCACTTCACTTCGGACGTTTCTACGGGGATTTATTGTGCTGATTTTTCTCTCATACGCCGCCATGGACTACTTCCTCATAGAACCGTACGAACAGAAAAGGAAAGAATTATGGGCACCTCGTAAACACAAGTCCCACTTCAATATCGACCCCAACAGATCGCCAAAAGAAATCAGCGACATGGACTATGTAAACCGCACGGTAACCTATATTGCTCCAATGCCCAAAGATACGATACTCCCTCCGTCGCCCGTACCCAAACTAAGCAAAGAAGATTATCTAGAAGAGCCGCTCAACCTCTATGAAGACTATTCGAAACATTCTACGACTATTATCACGACTAAAAAATCGACTCTTGCAAAAGTTGCTCTAATAAAATGTCTTACCCACCCAATTTTATGCTTATGAAACCCACAGATTATGAACACCTCGTAGGCGAATATTTCAAGAAATCGGGCTATCACGTTACAGTAACCCCTGCCAGTAACGACTACGGCATCGACATCTTCGCCACAAAAAAGGATGAAAAAATAGCCATACAGGCTAAAATGTACGGTGAAAGCTCCCGAAAGATAAATCGACAAATGATATTCGAACTTTACGGGGCTGCCGCTTATGCCGATTGTAACAAAGCAATCATCGCCACCAACGGCCGCGTTCTCGATGACGCCCGGGAAGTCGCCGAAAAACTGGGGATAGATATTCTCCCAATCAACGCACAGAAAAATTTCGAGACAACAAAAAGAAATGCGATAACAGACGATACATACACAAGTTCTATCGAATCATTCACATATAAGACCGATATTTCTCACGAGGAAACTCCCGGAGACGAGACAGACGCAATGTTCGAAAACCTTTGGGAAAAATATATTATGCCGCTGGAAGGGAAAAGACTCTCCCGACCCAACGGAAAAGGCAATGACATCGTACAAGTCGATTGGGGCGGTATAAAACGCATTACATCCAACGGTAGGCAACAGACCATAAAAATAGAAATATTCCGATATGCCATCAAAAAACTGCTGACCGAAGGATCTGTTTCACGCAACGACATCAACCAACACTACATCGGAAGAGCCTCCTCGGGCATAGTATTGATACTTTCGCAGATTCC
>ENA-ORTW01004324-ORTW01004324.1-human-gut-metagenome-genome-assembly--contig:-NODE-4324-length-11237-cov-7.125470_pt1 | contig 11237 bp, 8 predicted proteins | sample MGYA00242072_ERZ509193 | MGnify/ENA primary metagenome ERZ509193 (study PRJEB26280, sample SAMEA2338813) | human gut metagenome | biome: human gut; feature: human-associated habitat; material: faeces...
TTGCTGGCCAGCCAGGGGTACGCCGGAAAGACCGACGTCATCACCGAGCTGGCCCAGACGTCGTTTCTGCGCTACACCACCGATCGCATCGCGTCGCAGACCGACCAGGAATACGCCTCCTTCGCAAGCCTGCCGCCCGATTTGCGCGACTCCTCCATCGCCTACATCAGCAGCATTCACAGCAAGCTGGAGACACTCGGCTACGAGGTGCTGCCCGCAGGCAGCTGCTACCCTGAGCGCTGCGTAGCCGCCTTTACCGCGAGCGAGGTGGAATGTCTGGCCATTCTTGAGCACCGCCGATGGCTGCGCGAACGACAGAAAGCCGGCTGGCACTACGGCACCGCCAAGGACGTGGAACGCAAGCGCAGCCCCTACCTGGTGCCATGGGAGGAGCTGCCCGACCGCGCCAAGGAATGGAACCGCTCGGCCGTGCGCAGCATTCCCAGCCTTCTGGCCAGCGTAAACCTGTCCGTGGTGAAGTAGCGACACCTTCTCGCGCAATAGCGCCATGGTGAAGCAGCAACGGGTTGGTAATGGTTGACGGCTGCTTCTGGCGCGGCGACGTCGAAGGCTTCTAAGATGGAGGTCGCGCCTGCGCCTGCGGGCGTCCATCGACGAAAGAAGGCTCATCATGACTGAATCGACTCAGGTTCTGCATCAACTGAAAGTGGCGACCAATTACAGCAAGCTGGCCATGCACAAGTGCGGCCCGCGCAGCTTCAAAAGCGGACAGGGCGCCATGTGTAAGGTGCTCTACAAGTTCGGCGACGGGAAACTGTCGCTGAAGAAGTTGAAGGAGCATCTCGGCTGGGACGGCCACGAGGTCGTTCGCGTGGCCGAGAAAGCCCAGGAGAACGGCTACGTGCGCTTTGCCACCAGCAAGAAGGGCAAGCTGTCCGTAGCGCTGACCGACAAGGGCACCATGGTCGTCGAGAAGCGCCTGGCCGCCGAGGATCGCGCGGCCGAAAAAGCCGAGCGCGAAAAGCTGGAGGAGACTTTCCGGGCCCAGTTCCGCAACCTTGCGACCGAGATCCTGGGCGAGCAGTCCAAGCATTTCAAGGAGACCAACAAGGAGTCGCTCGACGTGCTGCTCAAACCCTTCCGAGACAACATCGCCGAATTCCGCAAGCGCGTCGAGGACATCTACACCACGCAGACGGCTCAGCGCGGCGAACTGAAGGCCGAACTGAAAAACCTGATGGAGCTCAACCGGCGCATCACGACCGAGACCACGAACCTGACGAACGCACTGAAAGGCAATTCGAAAGTGCAGGGCGACTGGGGAGAAATGCTGCTGGAAACGATCCTGGACAGTTCGGCGCTCATCAAGGGCATCCACTACGAAACGCAATACAACATCAAGGACGCCGAGGGACACAACCTGCGCCCCGACGTCGTGCTGCACCTGCCCGAGAAGAAAGACATCGTCATCGACTCGAAGGTTTCGCTCACGGCTTTCGTAGGCTACACCTCGGCCGAGACCGAAGAGGAGCGCCGCCGCTACCTCGCAGCGCACACGGCCTCCGTCCGCCAGCACGTCAACGAACTGGGACGCAAGGAGTACCAGCGCCTGCTCAACTCGCCCGACTTCGTCATCATGTTCATCCCCAACGAGCCGGCCTTCCTCGCCGCATTGCAGAACGACGCGGCCATCTGGTCGGACGCCTACGACAAGAAGGTCATCATCTCGTCGCCGACGAACCTTTTCGCCCTGCTCAAATTGGTCGCCGACCTGTGGAAATACAACGACCAGGACAAGAACACCAGGGACATCGCCGCATGCGGGCTGAAACTCTACGAACAGCTGGTGGCCTTCACCGGTTCGCTCGAAGGGGTCGGCACGGCGCTGGACAAGGCACGCGACGCCTATGACGACGCCTACAAACGGCTCTGCACGGGCAACGATAACATCATCCGCGTCGGGGAACGGCTGCGCAGGACGGCACGCCTGCAAACCAAGAAACAGCACTCCGCGCGCACGCTCGAAGCCGCCGGGGAGGACGACCTCCCAGGCATCCCCGCCACCGAAGCCGGGGGCGGGAATCCGGTTCCCGGAGCCGGAGGCGAAGAATAACCGAACTGCCCGGCGCACCAGCCCGGAAACACGAGAAGCGAGAAACAGAGGAACGCCGGAACAAAGGAATCCGGGAACGCGGGAACGGTAGGAACCGAAACACAGAGGAACATGGAACACGGGGAGGGCAAAGCCCCCTATAATATGTAAAAGCCCGCCGAACATCGGCGGGCTTTTACATTTCCCGGCAGGAGATTTCCCATGTCGTGCGCAAAACCCGATTCACGGCCTGCGGGATTCCTTCCAGCTTTTGCGCATCCGCACTTCGATTCCCGGCGTTGCGTCGTGCGCCATCGTCTCCACAAGGTCGTCCCACACCTCCTGAACCCAGCCGACACGCTGCCGGCAATGCTTCAGCACCTCGACCGCCCAAATCTTCACGGCGACCTTCGCCCCCGGATCGACCGCCCACCGGGCGGCAGCCTCGGCAATCCGCTCCAGATCCCGCACCTGGGGCGTGAAACGCCCCAGCAGGTCGGCCATGACCTTTGCGAAATGGCGCCGGGCGCTGGGATCGGCGCAGGCAGGGAAATCCGTCCGGCAAAACAGGCCGGCATAGGGCATGAACGAATCCGGGGCGTCGAAATAGATCTTTTCGAGCACATACGCACCCCGGAAAGCCACCTTGTGCCTCACGGCACGCGGCAACCCCTCGTAGCGGGAGGTCACCACCTCATACAGCAACCCCACGGCATCCGCATCGCGCACGCGCCGGGCCACCGTGTCGGCAAAATCGGAATAAAACCGCTCCGACAGGCATTTTATCAACTCCGCCTCCGTCATACCGATACACTCCCGCCGAAACCCCGATTCTGTGGGTTCGCCGTACAGCAACCCCGAAAAGCCCCGGGTCTTACGGCCATGCCGGACGCCACAGCATGAAAAACACCGTCAAAACAACTTTTTCTTCGACGTCGTAACGACAAAATCCTTCAGGTAGAAAGGTTCGAAATAGGCGATATCTTCCGTGCATCCCGCATCGAGCGCACGCTGGGCCAGCCGCGCAAGCCCGCGTGCGGAAGGGGCTACCTCGACAAGCACGGCGTCGGGCAGTATCCCGGCGCATTTGCGGGCCCCGCTGCCGAAGATCACGAACGGCCTCCCCTGCGAACGGAAGTGCGCAAAACTCTCCCCGTCGACGACCTCGGCCGAAACCTCGTTAAGGGGCTTTCCGGCCGTATCGAATACCTGCGCATAGACCTCCATGCGGCGGGCATCGACCATCGGGCAGAGGCAGGCATGTTCCCAGTCGGGGACGGAAAGAATCCCGGCTTCGTAATCTTCGAGCGCCACTTCGGCCAGCGCATCGAGCGACCCGACGGCCACCAGCGGCTTACGCACCCCGTAGCACAGCCCCTTGGCGAACGAAACGCCGATCCGCAGCCCCGTATAGGAGCCGGGGCCCTTGCCCACGGCCACGGCATCCAGTTCGTCGGGCGCAATGCCCGTTTCGCGCAAAAGCTCGTCGACGAACACGCCGACCTTGCGGGCGTGGTCGCGCCCTTCGTCGCTCTCGCGCAGCGAAAGCAGCTCCCCGTCCTTTGCAATACCGACCGAACAAACGTCCGTACCGGTCTCGACACATAGAATCAAGCTCATATCTTCGATAAATTCAAACTCAATCGTCCAGAATACCCAGATGCCCCAGCGCCCGGGCAATGCCGTCCTCGTCGACCGGGGCGGTCACGTAATCGGCAGCGTTCAGCGCCTCCTCGCAGGCATTGCCCATGGCAACCCCCACCCCCGCGGCCGACAGCATCGCCACGTCGTTGCCGCCGTCGCCGAAGGCCGCTACTTCCGAAGCCCGGTACCCGTAGGCGGACATAAATTCCCTCATGCCCGTGGCCTTGTCGATGCCTGCGACATTGATGTCGGCGAAAATCGGGCACCACCGGCTCGCCGCAAGCCCGGGCAACTGCGCCATGACGCGCCGTTCGGCCTCCGTATCCAGATAGAAACACATCTGGCAGCACTCGCTCCGGTCGAAAAGCGCACGGAGGTCGGTCTGCTCGGGCACGGGATGCGCGACCATATGCGCCAGCCGTTCCACCTCGGGCGTCACACGGTTGACGAATACGCCGCGCTCCAGTTCCAGCGCCAGCGGGAATCCCATCTGCGAGGAGAGTTCCATGGCGCGTTCGAAATCGGCCCGCGGAATCAAGTGCTGGCTTACGACACGTCCGTCGGCAGCCACACACCGGGCGCCGTTGAGCGACACCACGCCGTCGTAGGGAATCCCCTCGAGCAGAGCGAGGTCGTTCGCCGCACGCCCCGTAGCGATAAAGAGCCTGATGCCCTGCGCATGCGCCCGCACCAGCGCATCGCGTGCCGAGGCGGGTATTTCATGGGTTCTGAAACTGATCAGCGTACCGTCTACATCGAGGAAAATAGCTCGTATCATCGTTTGTAATTTTTCATCGCCTTGTCGATCTCTCGCTTGGCATCGTTTTCCTTCAGGTATTCGCGCTTGTCATAGGTCTTCCGGCCCCGGGCAAGCCCGACCACGACTTTCGCCAGCCCCCGCTCGTTCAGGAACAGGCGCAGCCCCACGATCGTGAGGCCCTTGTCCTGCCCCGCTCGCTGGAGCTTGTCCAGCTCGCGGCGGTTGAGCAGCAGTTTCCGGTCGCGGCGCGGCGCATGGTTGTTGCAGGTGCCCCACCCGTATTCGGCGATGTTGACACCCCGTATCCACAGCTCGCCCTTGTCGAAATAACAGAACGAATCGGTCAGCGAAGCCTTGCCCGCACGGATGGACTTGATCTCGGTACCGACGAGCACGATGCCCGCAACGTACTCTTCCAGAATCTCATAGTCGAACGTCGCGCGCTTGTTACGGATATTTATCTTTTTCTGTTCACTCATATATTCGGAATCGGCACAATAATTGCCTATTTATTCGCAGGGGTGGGAATCGGTCAAGGTAACTAATTCTTTTATCTTTGATATGTTTTACACATCTTTCTGTTTATTTTCTGTTTGCACACGGTATGCGTAGTGATACGTGTACGACCCGAGACCCGCCCCTTTTTTCTTTTAATATTCAAACCCCGGCATATCCCCGCCCGGCACTCCGCCGGGCGCGGGTCATAATATCAACCGCTGCAATTTCTTTGCAATCGTCACTTTCACCTTGTTGAACCCGGCCAGCCGCTGGATCACCTCGCCGACCTGCTCGTCCGTCAGGCTCTCGTCCGCGAGTTTGGCCTGCCACTCCTTGATATAGCTTTCGATCACCTTCGACTTGTAGAGCGTCACGGCCTTCGGCACCCCTACGGCCAGCATCTCGGCATCGCTCTCGACATGGATGTCCTTGCGCCGCCACAGCTGGCTGGCCACGTAATTGTCGTCCGACGTAAGGATGTCCACCGAGGCGTTGCACACCTCCGGGTCGGGATGGTTCAGGAAAAAGTGCGCCGGAACTTCCACCCCTGTACCGAGAATCTTCCACTGCTCACGGTAAGTAGCCAAAATACTGTTGTATAACGGATTGCGGAACGCGAGCCCGTCGCTGTCCAGCTCCAGGAAGATCACCTCCGCGACGTTGCAGGGCACCATCGTGCGCCCCTCCTTGAATTCGAACGAACAATGGCCGTATTTGAGCAGGTATTTCACCAATTCGCGTTCGAGCGCCTCGCTGCTGCTCCCGGCCTCAACCTGCTTCACGAATTCCACCTCGGGCTGCGAAGCCTCCGCATGCCGCAATGCCGTCTGGCGGCGTACGAACTCGTCGGCCTCGCGGTCGCCGGTCGTCGCCATGCGCTTGCGCGCCACCTCCGAGATCAGAATGTTCTCGTCGATGTCCATGATCCGCGCGCACTCCTTGATGTAGACCGACCGCTGGATCGGATCGGGAATCTGTGCGATCGACTGCACCATGTCGGCGATCAGCGCCGCCTTCCGGATCGGGTCGCCCTGGGCGGCCTCCAACAGCAATTTTGCTTTGAAGGCCAGGAAATCCTGTTCGTTGGCCCGGATATATTCCTGCACCTCGGCCGCAGTGTGCGCCCGGGCGAAGGAGTCGGGATCCTCGGGTTCGGGCAGCAGCACCACGCGCACGTTCATCCCCTCCCGGAGGATCATGTCGATCCCGCGCAGCGAAGCATGGATACCCGCCGAGTCTCCGTCGTAAATGACCGTGATGTTTTTCGTAAAACGGTTCAGCAGGCGTATCTGCTCGGTCGTGAGCGATGTCCCGGACGACGACACGACGTTCTCGACACCCGCCTGGTGCATCGAAATGACATCGGTATAGCCTTCGACCATGATGGCGAAATCGAGCTGCTGGATCGCCTTCTTGGCGAAATAGAGGCCGTACAGCTCACGTTTCTTGCTGTATATCTCGCTCTCGGGCGAATTCTGGTATTTGGCAACGGCCTTGTCGGTGCGCAGCGTACGGCCGCCGAAAGCGACGACGCGCCCCGAAATGTTATGTACGGGGAAAATCACCCGGTCGCGGAACCGGTCGTAGAGCGAACCGTCGCTCTCGCGTTCGAGCGAAAGGCCGGTAGAGACGAGGAACTCCTTTTTATATCCCGCCGCCAGCGCATCCTTCGACATCCGGTCGCCGCGCGCGGGGCAGAACCCGAGGCCGAACTTCTTGATCGTGGCGTCGGTCATGCCGCGTTTCTGGCGGAAGTAAGCCATGCCCACGCTCATCCCCTCGGTCTCGTGATGGAGGTAGTTGGCAAAATAATCGGCCGCCCAGCCGTTGAGTGCGAACATCGACTCGCGGTCGTCGTTGCGGCGTACCTCTTCCTCGGACATCTCCTTCTCCTTGACTTCGATGCCATAGCGTTTGGCCACCATCTTCAGGGCTTCGGGATAGGTGATGTTCTCGTGCTCCATCAGGAACGTGACGGCATTGCCGCCTTTGCCGCAGCCGAAGCATTTATATACCCCCTTCGAGGGCGACACGACGAACGACGGGGTTTTCTCGTTGTGGAACGGGCAGCAGGCCTGGTAGTTCACGCCCTTGCGCTTGAGCGTGACGTACTCGCCGATAATATCCACGATATTGGCGGCTGCATAAATGCGGTCTACTGTTTCCCTGTCGATCATGTTTGCAAAGATAGCAATAATTCCCCAACCCTTGGCGGGGTGCAAAAAGATTTTGCCCGGCGGAGAGGGTCAGTACCCGGCATTGCGGATGATGTCCAGTTCGGCACGTATGTTATCGTTCATATCGCGGAACATCATCAGGTAGGCGGGAATCGAGCCGCGGGTTATGAGCCCCGCGCAAAGCGTGTCCTCCATCAGGCGGCGGAAGCGGTATTCCAGCCTTTCGTGCGGCGAAGTTCCCCGGTAACTCCAGTCGAGCCTGCCGCTCTCGTACAGGTGCTGTTTCGCCCCTATGACATTGGCTACCATCTTGTCCTGCTGCCGCCAGAAGGTCGTGATGACATTGCCGATTTTAGTGACCGATTCGACGACTTCGGGTTCATGCACCGCGCTCAGCGCCCCCGAAACTTCGAGTATCTTCATCCCGACGGGCGAATAAACATCCCCGCGCACGGAGAAGAACATGCCCAGGGCATAACGAAGCGTATCTTCGGGGATTTCCGCCAATTCCTTCCTGGCGTATGCGACGGCACATTTCCGCAGGGCACTCATCCCCGCCGTATAATCATCGAGCAGCCCCTCCGAAATTTTGAGATGCCGCTCCACGTCGATCTTGAACAGTCCGACGATCTCCCGGGCATCCTGCCGTTTCTGGTAGTTCGTAATAAGCCGCTCGCCCCCGAACGTGATGACGATACCCAGGATCACGGCCAGAAAATTGGGCCAGAACGACTTCCAGCCTTCGCTTTTAAATAGCTTCATACGTTAAGACGATTTACCGGCACAAAGATATACAATATTACCGAATTACCGAAGATATGGCGTGGCGGGACAATTTTAACTGTCCCCGGTACGTTTCCGAAACAGACGCACCATCCCCGGCCAAACCGGGGCGGCATTTCACCATACCGTTTTTTTTACCTACTTTTGCACCATGGATTTCAAGTTGGTATCGGATTACGCCCCGATGGGCGACCAGCCGGAAGCGATCGCACAGCTCGTCGGCTCGATCCGGCACGGCTCCAAACATAACACCCTGCTGGGGGTGACAGGCTCGGGAAAGACCTTCACCGTGGCCAACGTCATCGCGCAGCTGAACCGCCCGACGCTCGTCCTGAGCCACAACAAGACGCTCGCGGCGCAGCTTTACGGCGAGTTCCGCAATTTCTTCCCGGAGAACGCCGTGGAGTATTTCGTCTCCTACTACGACTATTACCAGCCGGAGGCCTACCTTCCCTCGACGGACACCTTCATCGAAAAAGACCTTTCGATCAACGCCGAGATCGAGAAACTGCGCCTGCGCACCGTAGCCACGCTGCTGTCGGGGCGCCGCGACGTGATCGTCGTATCGAGCGTATCGTGCCTCTACGGCGCAGGCAACCCGGCGGATTTCCATGCCACGGCCATCAACATCCGGGTCGGGCAGGTCGTCAGCTACAAGCATTTCCTCTACAAGCTGGTCGAAGCGCTCTACACCCGCACCGAACGCGACCTGGAACCGGCGACGTTTCGCGTCAACGGCGACACGGTGGACATCATGGCGGCCTTCGGCGAGTTCGGCAGCCAGTGCTTCCGCGTAATGTTCTACGACAACGAGGTCGAGGCCATCCAGACCATCGACCCCGCGACGGGGCAGCGTATCCACACGCTCGACAACCTGACGCTCTACCCCACGAGCCTCTTCGTAACCACCAAGGAGCGCATCAACTGCGCCGTACAACAGATATACCTGGATCTGGGTAGGCAGATCGAATTCTTCGAGCGTGCCGGACGCACGACGGAGGCGCAGCGTATCAAACAGCGCGTGGAATACGACGTCGAGATGATCAAGGAGCTGGGGTACTGCCCCGGCATCGAAAACTACTCGCGTTATTTCGACGGCCGCGCCGAGGGCACGCGCCCCTTCTGCCTGATCGACTATTTCCCGAAGGATTACATGCTCGTCGTAGACGAAAGCCACGTCACGCTACCGCAGGTACATGCCATGTACGGCGGCGACCGCGCCCGCAAGGAAAACCTCGTGGAATACGGATTCCGTCTCCCGGCGGCCAAGGACAACCGTCCGGTGACCTTCGCCGAGTTCGAGCAGTTGCAGGGCACGTCGATCTACGTGAGCGCCACGCCCGCCGACTACGAACTGATGAAGAGCGAAGGCGTGATCGTCGAGCAGCTGATCCGCCCCACGGGGCTGGTCGACCCGCCGCTCGAGGTGCGCGTTACGGCCAACCAGATCGACGACCTGCTGGAGGAGATCGACAAGCGCGTGAAAGACGACGACAAGGTGCTCGTGACGACCATCACCAAACGCATGGCCGAGGAACTTTCGAAATACTTCGACCGGGTGGGCGTACGCAACCGTTACATCCACTCGGACGTGGATACGCTGGAACGCATCCAGATTCTGGAAGACCTGCGGGCCGGAATGTTCGACGTGCTGGTGGGCGTGAACCTGCTGCGCGAAGGCCTCGACCTGCCCGAAGTGGCGCTGGTGGCGATCCTCGACGCCGACAAGGAGGGCTTCCTGCGCAACGTGCGGTCGCTGACGCAGATCGCGGGACGTGCCGCACGCCATTCGCAGGGCAACGTGATCCTCTATGCCGATACCTGCACCGACTCCATGCGCTTCGCCATCGAGCAAAGCAACCGCCGGCGCGAGAAACAGGTGCGCTACAACATGGAGCACGGCATGCTGCCGCGCCGGGCGCAAAAAAGCGGCACGGGGCAAAGCACCCTGCTGTCCGCGCGCACCGACGTCCCGGAGATAGCGGCGGCCTACCCGCTCGCCGAAGACCACTACATGGCCGCCGCGGACGTACAGAAGACCTATGTCGCAAGCGAGAACATCGACACGCTGATCGACAAGGCGCGCGAGGACATGGAACGTGCGGCCAAATCGCTCGACTTCCTCGCCGCCGCGAAATTCCGCGACAGGATGTACGAACTGCAGAAACTCAAGGAGGAGAACCGGAAAGGCTGACACGCCCGGCCCCGCGGTTATTCGCGGACGGCGTTGCGGAAGGTGAAATACTTGGCGGCCAGGTAGCTGTACACCATCGTCCCCAGCGAGGCCATCATTTGCGAAGGCGTCGCCCAAAACCCGCACAACTCGACGAAGAATTTCAGGAAGAGATAATTGACCACCACCGAGCCGGCGACGGAGAGGAGGTAGCGGAAAAGCTGCGTCCCCGTGGCAAGCGGCGAACGGCGGAACGCCACATGGCGGTTCAGCCAGAACCCCGTGAAGAAGGTCAGCGGAAAAACGATCAGCATCGCCGCGACATGCGGGGAAACCGCGATGAAACCGAGGTCGAGCAGCTCCTTGTCGAGCACGAAATTATAGAGCAGGAAATAGCATCCCCAGCCGAAAACCACGTTCGCGCCGCCGCAAACGGCATAACGGAACGTCTGGCGCGGCAATAGCGCAGAAACAGGCCGGCGGTAGAACCAGTCGATGAAACGGATTATCAGCTCGGAAAGACGCATCAACGGGCAGTGTAAGTCCACAGCCCGGGGAAACGGTCGCTATAATTACGGATGAACAACGTACATGCCTCCGCATCGGGCGCCTCGAAAGGTGAAACCATGAATTTATTGCCGAAACGGTAGACCCCGCAGCGTACCGATGCATCCCTGGCTTCGGCATCCGCGGCGGCCCGGGCCGCATTTTCCGGCGTACTGAAAACCCCCAACACGACATACCGGTGTCCCGAAACGAGCGATGCAGGCTCCGTGGAGACCCGTGCCGCCGACCCGGGACGCAGTCCGGCAGGTTTGGCATCCGCACGGGTTACAGCTGCATCCGCACGGTCACCGGCGCTGTCCGCCGTCCCGGCCGCACCCGCAGCACTGCTCCCGGCAACGTCGGTTTCCGCAGCCTTCGTTCCCGCAACTGCCGTCGCAGTCCCGTCGTCCGTCACACCGGCCGTCGCGGACGAATCGGCGGGAATCCCCGCATCCGCGGCGGGCAAGGTGCGCGCAACTTCGGCGGCCGCACCGGGTTCCGGAATATCGGAAGAATTGATGCGCAGGAATTCGGCGCCGCCGAAACCCGCCGCAATCACGATCGCCGCGATGCCGACCCACAGCGCCCAGTCCAACCGGCGGG
>ENA-ORTW01004334-ORTW01004334.1-human-gut-metagenome-genome-assembly--contig:-NODE-4334-length-11218-cov-6.258353_pt1 | contig 11218 bp, 6 predicted proteins | sample MGYA00242072_ERZ509193 | MGnify/ENA primary metagenome ERZ509193 (study PRJEB26280, sample SAMEA2338813) | human gut metagenome | biome: human gut; feature: human-associated habitat; material: faeces...
GCAAAGACGTGGAGACTATCGAGGTGAACCCGATCATCTTCCGCAAGCTCACACGGGAAGATTGGTTGCATATTGTGGATGTCTGCGATAAGAGCCTTGAAAAATATTATTTGCGGCTCAAAAAATGATATGAACGCCGATGATTGACTGCGGGTGACGTGCATGATGAAAATAGTGAGAAATATGATCCGGTGTAAAAAGTGCAGGGATGTTATTGAAAGCTGCACTGTACATGATTTCAAATTTTGTTCTTGCGGATCGTGTGCAGTCGATGGCGGGCATGAGTATCTCCGTAGGTGTGGAAACTCGGAAGACTGGGAAGAATTATCTGAAACGCAAAGTGTAGATGATTGAAAATTAAGCTGAACATGATCTTTGAAGCAGAAGTTCAGCGGCAAGCAAAAAGCTCTTGGCCTCTATATTAAAGGTCAAGAGCTTTTTGCAAAGATGATGCTGTAAAGAAGTAAAACAGTGAAAGCGATAAGAACAGGTGGTCAATTACTTTGCATTTTTTGCATGCGTTGCGCTAACCAGTGATTGAGAAGGCGTTAATGGAGCAAGCCATACTTTGCCAGTTCCCTTATAAACATTTACCAGACCCTCACCGGATGCGGCAGAACCAAGCAAGGTTTTTCCGGAACGTTCAACCGTAAAGCTGAGACTGCCGGACCAGCAAATCGCAAAGCTGCCATCAATTTTTAAAACGTCGTCTTGAAGGTCGATTTCTACGATTTCCGAACGGGGAACATTACTTTCCAGTACACATACACCATTGCCAGCAAGCCGTAGATTGAAGAGTCCTTCATTTCCGAGTGCTGCGGAAGAAAGCGAGGAGCGTGCCTGAACCTCGTGCTTGACAGTGGATTCACAAGCCAGGAACATGCCGTCTTCCATTACAAGACCGCCTGTCCAGTCACCGACATTTTCGGTCAGAAGATATTTATAGGTGGGTTCGGTCACGAGCACACCCGTTCCGACGTACTCCGGCTTGATTGCGCTTTCTTTTGTGACGGAACTTTTTACCATTTTGCCTAAGAAGTCGCCAACACCCTTCAATCCGGTGGTTGCTTGCACGTTGCCAACAATGTACTGCATTGCGCCCGCTTGGAGAACAAGCCCAACTTTTCCGTTGAGATTGGCAATGGCCTGTTTCCGTTTGACATTCATCTGGCTCATATAGTATTCTTCCATTGCATTGCAAGGCGCTACGGAGAAATCGACATTGTGCTCAACAATGGAGAAGATACCCTTCTGTTCGGTGACGATGTGACTTGTCTGATTTGCCAGATTGTTGATTTTAAACATAAGCAAAATACCCCATTTCAAAGCAGATCTCGCATTTTTGTATGCAAGATTTGGTATCCGTAAAAATGCTTAGATAAGTAGTCACAGTACAACTGAATAACTCCTTAAAATTCAGTGTATCATACGTCAACTGAAAATACTATCATCAAACCACACAAAGCATTTGAGACTTTTTTGGCGAGGGGAGAGTATAGGAGTTGAAAGTTTGGCCAGTGAGAATATAAAAAACAGGTTACTGATGCAAGTCGAAAAACTACCGTTTGTAGCAGATCTGTAGCAAATCATTCAAATTTTACGAATTATCGCCGTAAAAATCAAAAAGTCATCATGCATCACACGCAGGGGGTCTGGGGTTCGAGTCCCTAATTCTCCACCATACAGTTCGTACTCGAACCCGATTCTTTGTGAAAAAGGGTTCGGGTGCGTTTTTTGTTTATCAGAAGTTTGCGTTTGCGACAGCAACAAACACCCCAGTGGGGTGTTTGAGCAACAGAATAGGCTACCAGGAAATCCCAAGTCGTATGACGTGGAATTTTTTGTTTCGATCAAGGACTCGAATGGCATCTACGTAAAAAATCCATAGCAAATGAGCCGGAAGCCTTCTGTAGATCAGAGGCTTCCGGCTCACTGTATATTCATGATAAAAGCAAAATTCCTGCCACCAGTACCATGTTGCAGGCAAAAAAAACAGCGCGGGCAGTGCATCCACAAAGGCCGGCGAAAGAGTGAAATCGTCCGGGACAGGATCGTTTTGATTCATGTGATCGACCTTGACATTTCTCCACGCAGCGCCGGAGAGACCTTTCTTGCTGAATTTCTGAAAAAAGAGCAGTGCTTTTACGCAAGATCGTCAATGCGTTCTGTAGCATGTCACGGGTCAATATCCAGCTCACGCAGAAGCAGCCGGAGGGCGGGCGAGATGTTCTCGCGGTTCCACACGGCCCAAGCGGGAACGGTATCGTTTTCCAGCGGGATAAAAGTGAGGTTTTTGTTGGCGGGCAGCTGAGCCAGCACCGGCTCGGCAAGGATGGTATAGCCGCCGTAGAAAGCCAGCTGCAGCATCAACTCCTCCATGGAATACGCAAATTTGATGTTCTGCGGGTCGCTGCCGTGGCGGGTGAGAACTTGCGCAAACTGGTTCCACAGCTCCCGGTCCATGGCGGGTACATAATATTGTTCGCTGGCAAGCTGGCTGCGGTGCAGGGACGCATAGCTGGACAGGTGGCTCTGGCGATTGAGCACTACGTACTGGCGCAGCTGGCCTACTTGAGCACGCAGCAGGGAGGAGGCATCCTCCAGCGGGACCAGCTCCAGCTGCAGGGCAAAGTCCAGCCTTTTCTGCTGCAGGCGTTTTTTCAGGGTGGGAAAATCCCCAAGATGAAAGTGCAGCGGAATGGCAGGGTGCTGCTCCTTGAACAGCAGCAGCTTTTCCAGAATGGGCAGATTTTCCATGCCGCTCATCATGCCGATCTCAAGCGGGGTGCTGCACTCGGCGGCAGCGGCGCGGGTGCGGCGGGCGGCATCCTCCGCAAGATCGGTGATGCGCACCGCATACTCGTAGAATACCTGCCCGGCACTGGTAAGCGCCACCGAGTGCCGTGTGCGCTGGAACAGCTCAGTTTCAAGTTCTTCTTCTAGCAGCTTGATCTGCTGGCTGACCGCCGTTTGGGAAACATAGTGCTGCTGTGCCGCTTTGGAAAAGCTCAAATTCTGTGCCACCGCAATAAAATAGCGCATCTGCTGCAGGGTCATGACCGGCTCCTTTTTCTCTTAAAAAAATGCTTATAACTTTTACTTCTAATTATAAGAAGAAAGCAATATTTTTCAAGTGAGAGATATTGTGATAGAATTAACAATCGAAAGGGGCACACGACCCCGCACATTGAGAAGAAAGAGAAAAACGAAAGGAATCACCAAGATGAAAAAGATCTCGCGCAAAAGCTTTCTGAAGCTGGCTTCTGCTGCTGCCATGAGCGGCATCACCGCCGGTGCACTGGCTGCCTGCAATGCTGCTTCCGGCAGCACGGCTGCATCTTCTGCCGCTGCAAAGTACACCCCGGGCACCTACACTGCCACGGCCAAGGGCATGAGCGATATCACCATGACCGCCACCTTCAGCGAGACAGCCATTACTGACATCCAGCTGGATCTGTCCGGTGAGACCGACTCCATTGGTCAGGCCGCAAAGGATGACCTGATCAAGCAGCTGCTGGAAGCTCAGAACAGCACCATCGACGGCGTGTCCGGTGCAACCATTACCAGCGATGCTGTGAAGCAGTGCATGAACGACTGCATCACACAGGCCATGGGCGGCACTGCAGTGTCTGCCCCGGAAGCTTCTGAGCAGGCTGCCAGCTGGCGCACCGCCCCGGAAGCCATCCCGGACAGTGAGATCACCAAGACCTACGATGTTGACGTTGCCATCATCGGTATGGGCTATGCCGGCCTGAGCTGCTACCGTGAGCTGGCCGAAGAGGGCAAGAACGTTCTGGTGCTGGAAGCCATGCCCCGCGAGAGCTGGTGGACGGTCGGCCACGATATCGGCCACATCAACTCGGACTACCTGCTGAGCCACGGTGTGCCCAAGGTGGACGAAGTGGAGTTTGTGAACAACTGGATGATGCAGACCCACGGCAAGGCAAACACCGCACTGGTGATGAAGTTTGCCAAGAACAGCGGCAGCACGGTGGACTGGTGGCTGGACAAGATCAACCCGGACACGCTGGCCAAGACCCGCATCCAGTTCTGGCCGGACAACGAGTACACCGTGCACCAGCTGAACAACGGCATGCACTACTACACCGGCACGCTGGAATGGTGGGAGAACTACTGGGAGAACCCCGCCAGCGGCGAGAAGAACAACAACACCGCCGGTCAGCTGGAGCTGAAGGACCTGAGCTGGGACAACTACAATTATGTGGAGGAGAATTTCTCTGACAATGCCACCGCTCTGTTTGGCACCAAGGGTGTGCAGCTGGTAATGGACGGTGCAAAGGTCACCGGCGTGATCGCACAGGACAGCGACGGCAATTACCTCAAGATCAACGCCAAGAACGGCGTTGTGCTGGCAGGCGGCGGCTTTGGCGGCAACAAGGAAATGATGGACGATCTGCTGCCGGACATCAAGCGTCTGTTCACCAAGGATGAGGACTTCTTTGCTCCCTTTGGCCGCGACGGCTCCACCATCCAGATGGGTGTGTGGGCAGGCGGCCGTCTGGAGGGCGACATCTCCACCATGAACTTCGACTCCATGACCGTGCCCGACTATCTGCCCGGCCCCCTGTGGGTGGACGAGAATGGCCAGCGCTTCCAGAATGAAGCCTTTGCCGGCCCGGAGATCAACGGCTTCTTCATGGCACGTGCAAAGCGCGGCAATATCACCTCCATCTACGACAGCACCTATGAGACCCAGATCCTGCGCGGCTTCCCCGGCCATCAGGCATTCGAGTACGACATGCCCGCTGTGGTGGAAGCCATGAAGGACAACTTTGAGGCCGCAAAGGCTGCTGGTGCCGAGGGTGCCAACGGCTGGTACTGCGCCGACACCATCGAACAGCTGGCTGAGTACATCGGTGTGGAGCCTGCAGCCCTTTCCGCTACTGTGGAGCAGTACAATAAGGTTTGCGCCGAGGGCTACGACAGCGACTTTGCCAAGGACCCGCACTTCCTGAATGCAGTTGCAAAGGCTCCCTTCTACGCCCATGTCACCACCCCGAGTCTGGGCTTTGCACTGGTGACCACCGGCGGCTTTGTGACCACCAATGACCAGCAGGTGCTGAACGAGGATTATCAGCCCATCGAGGGCCTGTACGCTTCCGGCAACACCTGCGGTATGCGCTTTGGTCCCGAGTATATCACCCCGATCCCCGGTATGCGCTTTGGTCCCGAGTATATCACCCCGATCCCCGGTGTGAGCATTGGTATGTGCCTGACGCTGGGCCGCGAGCTGGGCAAGTATCTGGCTGCAAAGTAAGCAGCTGCCTTCGTCAAGGCCTGATCGGCTGCAGTAAAGCCCCATAAGCAATAAAAGATCCCGTCCACTTCTGGGTGAACGGGATCTTTTTTGCGTATCAGACAGGAAAAAGCGGCTCAGAGGTCGTTTTTCTCCTGCCCCAGATTATCGGATTCCAGGACGACACAAACTATGTTGCCATTGGCGGCGTAACGCCGGAGAACATCCCGGAGTTCCGCAAGGCGGGCTGCCTTGGCGTGGGCCTTGCCAGCAGCCTGATGCCGAAGGGCAAGGCCGTCTGCCCGTTGTGGGTGGGCGGCTTTGCTGCGTGAACCACTTTCACTCCTGAAATGAACTGCATGAAAAATCAGAAGGCCCCATTCTATTGACTTTGCCTTTGCAGGGGAGTATACTCCATGTCACCAAGAATATTACGGCTATGACGAGAAAAAGTACCCGGAAGGAATGCTGCAGAGAGCTGCCGGTTGGTGCAAGGCAGTGCAGGGCATCCGTGGGAAGATCCTCTCCGAGCTTTCCGGCTGAATGGACGGTGTGCGCCCCAGTAAGCAGGAACGGCAGGCCCCCGTTATCACGGGCCGCGCGTTGTTGGACGTGCACTGAGTGGTCAGCGTTGTGCTGGCAATAAGAGTGGTACCGCAGAGGATATTACACGCCTTTGTCTCTTACAGACCGTAGGGGACAAGGGCGTTTTGTTTTGCGGATGCTTTTGTCCCAAAGCATGTCAGAAGGAAAAGGAGAAACAATTATGAAGACACTGGAAAAAGTAAGCGACTTTGTGGGCAAGTACATGGCCGCCATCGTTATTGTGGTGGCCGCGGGTGCCTTGTTCTTCCCCGGCCCGTTCAGCGTGGTAAAGACGGCGTGGGTCAATAACCTGCTGGGCATCGTGATGTTCGGCATGGGTCTTACCCTGAAGCCGGAGGACTTCAAGGTGGTGTTCAGCCGCCCGAAGGACGTGATTATCGGCTGCGTTGCACAGTTCACCCTCATGCCGTTTCTGGCATGGGCGCTCACGCAGGTGTTCCACCTGCCCACCGAGCTGGCCATTGGCGTGATCCTGGTTGGCACCTGCCCCGGCGGCACCTCTTCCAACGTGATGACCTACCTTTCCAAGGGCGACGTTGCACTGTCCGTTGGCATGACCGCTGTTTCCACCGTGCTGGCTCCGTTCCTCACCCCGCTGCTCACCCTGCTGTACGCTGGCCAGCGTGTTGACGTGAACCCCATGAGCATGTTCATGTCCATCGTCAAGGTGGTGCTGGTGCCCATCGCACTGGGTTTTGTGGTCAATCACTTCTTCCATAAGTTCACCGAGGAAGCCGTCCGTGTGCTGCCTCTGGTCTCCACTACCGCCATCGTGCTGATCATCTGCGCCGTGGTCTCCGCCAACAGCGCCAAGATCATGACCAGCGGTCTGCTGATCCTTGTGGTGGTCATCCTGCACAATGTGCTGGGCTACCTCACCGGCTTTGGCGTGGGCAAGCTGCTCAAGCTGGACTCCACCAAGTGCCGCGCGATCTCCATCGAGGTGGGCATGCAGAACTCCGGCCTTGCAACCAGTCTGGCCGCCGCACACTTTGCACAGTATCCGCTGGCTACCATTCCCGGCGCTGTGTTCTCCGTGTGGCATAACATTTCCGGTGCGATCCTCGCCAACTTCTTTGCCCGCACAGCAGAGAAGAAGGATTGATCTTTCATAACACAACAAAGCCCCCGGCAGGCGCAAACCTGCCGGGGGCTTTACTGTGCCTGCGGGCCGGGCAAGTGCAACAAAACCGGCACAAATGGTGCTTTTCACGCTGCTTTTAGGGCGATTCACGCAGGTTTGCTTCCAAAATCCGGTAAAGTGTGAGATAATCAAAGTACCGTAATGCATACCCCCCCCCCGTAATAATTTTCGCAAAGGAGGAACCCCTATGAAACGAAATATTTTGGCCCGGCGGGCAGCTTCCGCTGCGCTGGCAGCGTGCATGATGTTCAGCCTTTCCGCCCCGGCTCTGGCCGCAAGCACCGATGCCCTGCTCCAGCAGAGCACCGCCGCCAAAAGCGCGGTGAGCGTGCTGGACGAAGAGAACGGTATGATGGAAGAAGAACCTGCGTATCAGATGGATCTCAAGTACGGCAGCATCAGAGTCTATATTGGGGATGATGGCAAACAGTATGTCCAGCAGGGCGAAAATGCTCCCCAGCAAAGTGGTAATCTGTATATCACAGGCAGCACGACGGCCAACACCCTGACCATCGAAGGCGGCACCACTGGTGCAAAAGTCACACTGTCTAATGTCAATATCGAGACTACTTCCGATGCGGCAGTCTCGGTCAGCGGCAATGTGGAGCTGGTCATTGCAGGCACGAATACCCTGCACAGCGGCACGGACCGCGCCGGTCTGGAAAAGGCAGACGATGACGGGACCCTGACCATCGACGGCACCGGCAAGCTGTACGCCTACGGCGGTGATTGTGCAGCTGGCATTGGCAGTAGAGCGAATAACAACGTCCGTAATATTGTCATCAACGGCGGCACCATCACTGCAGAGTGCACAGGGAGGGATGGTGCCGGCATCGGCGGCGGCCATTCTGGCAAGGCTGAAAATATCAGGATCAATGGCGGCGTGGTGACGGCCACGGGCGGCGAGTGGGGTTACGGTATTGGCAGTGGTTATAATGAATATTCGCTGTTGCCTACGACCATTACCATTACCGGCGGCACCGTGAAGGCCATTGCAGGAAAGCCCGGAGCAGCCATCGGCGCGTTGGCAAGTGCGAATGACCTGACCATGACCGGCGGCAGCCTTACCGTACAGAAATTCGAAAATAGTTGGGGCTGGATCATAAGTCCCAGCAGTACCATCAGTGAGGTGGACAAAAACAGCCTGACCGGTGCTATCACCTATTTGGACCAAAACGGCAAGGTGGAGGATACCGCAAACTGGGATATTACAGTCAATGAGACAGCTGTTAACGGTGTAAACTATAAAGATATCTTAGGTGATGGTGCCCTCTGCTATGACATTGAGAAAAAGACCCTGACGGCAAAAGAGAGGATCAATTATGTGCTGAAGGTCAGAGCGCCGGAGACGGATGTCATTTTGAACGGCGGCATCGGCGCAAGAAGTAGTTTGACGATCGGACAGCAAGGCGATTCGAGTGCTGTAGGTGCACACGATGTGACCGTTACCAGTGACCGGTATGATGCAATTCAGGGCGAGGCTGACATCAACTGCACCGGTAAGGTGAATATCCGCAGCGACAAAAGTATGGCTGTGAACGGAAGCCTGAACATTTATGATTCCAGCGAAGTGACGCTTTCTGCAGGCAGCAACGTTGTGAATGGCAGCGCAAATATCACCAGCAATGGTAACGTGGCCATTTACAGCACCGTTGGCAGAGCGGCGGAAAAACTGACCATCAACAACGCCGAGAATGTCACCATTTCCATCAGAGATGCCGCAGGAGCAGTCTCCGGAGATACCAAGATCACCGCTTCCGGTACTGTGACCCTGAAAAACAACGCACAGGGCGGCCGTGTGGGCACTGTTGCCTTTACACAGGCAGGCGGCAAAAACTACGTCTACTATACCAGCGAAGAGCCGGATGCAAAGCTGATCGACCCGCGCATTCATCCGCTTGCAGAAGCGGCAGGAAGCAGATACCTGCGCATTGAGCCGAGGGAGACTTACAGCATTACCGTGAAAAACGGCACCGCGCAGGTCGTTGGTGACACTGATGGAAAACTGACTACCGCCTTTGCAGGCGAAAAGGTCACGGTGAGCGGTAACAACAAAAACCCGAGTGTTACAAAGTTCGGCGGCTGGAAAGTGATCAGCCCGGAAAGCTTTGAACTGACCGAAGAGCAGAAAAATGCCGAAGAAAATATGACCTTCACCATGCCGGCCAGCCCGGTGGAGCTGAAAGCTTCTTATAGCTTCCCGGCACCTGTAGTAGATATGCCGGTCATCGTGACGGGCGGTACGATCCGCGTCGGAGAGGGCGAAAGCCAGACGGGCACGGTGTTCGTACAGCCGGGCCAGACCGTCACGATCGAAGCCGATGAGCCTGCCAAGGAGAATGAGTCGTTCCATCACTGGAAGGTGGAAAAAGATTCCAGCAAGAATATTGGCATAATTGAGGGTAGTCTGGGCTCCGAAACGGAAAAGGGCACGGAAAAGATCGTCTTTACCATGCCGCAGGACGGCGTGAAGCTGACCGCCGTTTACAGCATCCCCGCTTCCGTGCTGAGGAGTACTGTTACTGTTACGGGCGGCACGGCAAAGTCCACTCTGGGCGAGGGCAGCGATATCCCCGCAGAGATCGGCACCACGGTGGAGATCACAGCTACCCCGTATGATGCCGAGAAATACCCCGGCATGGAGTTCGTGGAATGGGAGATCAAGTACCCCGATAGCTTCTACGAGAAATTCCCCGATGGCATTCCGGAAAATCTGCAGCTCAAGCTGGACAATGCCAAGAGCGCGACCACTACGTTTAAGATGCCCGTTTACCCGGTCAAACTGATCGCCCACTGGTCGGCAAGCCCGGTGGCCAAGCCTGACCCGGACGAACCTATTGATGAAGACTTCGGCGTAGAACCTGCACCCATGGATACCACAGGTGGCACCATTGCCGCCGTGGCCGTTGGCGGTGCAGCCATCTGGGGCGGCTACGAGATCGCCACCCGCGTGATCCTGCACGGCCTCCTGCCCGAGGGCGCGGCCATCCCCGCAAACCGCGGCCAGCTGGCACTGCTCATCTGGACTGAGAAGGGCAAGCCCGAACCCGCCGCACAGCCCGCCTTTGCAGACATCACCGACGCCGAGCTGGCCAAGGCCGCTCAGTGGTGCGTGGAGCAGGGTCTGCTGGATGCACGGGAAGGCAAGTTTGAATCGGACGGCTGGATGCCCAAGTTCAAGACCATTGAGATCTGGAACAAGGCGTTCCCCAAAAAGTAACCTCTGAGCGCTTCCTCCGTAAAGCCTCAGAATGACAGATCCCCCCGATACCGGATACCCGGTATCGGGGGGATTTTTTGCGCAGGCACGCGTGGCATTGGCGGTGGCAATCATCTCCGACATTTCAATGATCCAGTGACCTTGCAGTTTGCGCGAAACAAAAATACTCCGGCAACTTTCCAACCAAGAGAAAGTTACCGGAGTATTCCGCTTTACTTATTTGTTTTTACCAGCAGTGCCTGATACGGCTCCAGTTCCACATCCGCCAGCCAGACGGAAGTGCCCTCCGGGGTGTGATACTCGCCGCCCAGAGCGTCCAGACTGGCCCCTGCCGGGTACTCGGTAAAGTTGAACAGTCCCACCAGCGTTTCCTCACCGCGCTTGCGCACCAGCGCCAGCACGCCGGGGTTGTGGCTGTCCCATGTGGTCACCCACGCATCCGGGGCAAAGCAGGGGTCTGCACGCATTTGGCGCAGCTGCTCCATGCCCTGCCACAACTTGTTTTGCAGCGTGCCCTTCCGGGTGCGCTGCTTTGCGTCCTCCCAGTTGAATTTTGTGCGGTGCAGATTGCGGCTGTCCTCCACACGGTCGGGGTCGTTTTTATAATCCCAGCCATTGAGTTGTGCAATCTCATCGCCGCAGTTCAGCATGGGGAAGCCCTGCAAAAACGCCATGGCAGTGTGCAGCAGCAGGTCACGCTTCACGGCATAATCCAGTGCGGTCTTATCGTCCTTTTCCAGTGCCTGCTCGATACCGCACAGGCTGGCGGTGGTGCCGCAGCTCCGGGCATCGCCGGTGGCAGGGTCGTAGTTGTACAGCTCGCCCTTTGCCCAGCTGCCGGGGAAATTGCCCTCGTAGAAGTGATACAGATATTCTTTGTGCTTTTGCGGGTCAATGCCAAGCCGTTTCTCCACCGCCTCGTCCAGACCCCAGCCGATATCATCGTGGCAGCGCAGATAGTTCACGAACCAGCAGTTGTCCGGCAGGGCGT
>ENA-ORTW01004347-ORTW01004347.1-human-gut-metagenome-genome-assembly--contig:-NODE-4347-length-11197-cov-2.217286_pt1 | contig 11197 bp, 9 predicted proteins | sample MGYA00242072_ERZ509193 | MGnify/ENA primary metagenome ERZ509193 (study PRJEB26280, sample SAMEA2338813) | human gut metagenome | biome: human gut; feature: human-associated habitat; material: faeces...
GGCTACAAGTACTTCAATACGCTGGGCGGCTGGCCGGTACGCGATGATATCGAACCGGCTGAGGGTTCCACCCCGTACAGCGAGCTGCACGTTTCTGATTTCAACGTTACCGATATCTATGAGAACATCAACCCGGTTCGTGATTTCTGGACGCTGCTTGGCTAAGACGTAATCAAAAGAGAAAACGATACGGACGCGGCAGGCTGAAAAGCCTGCCGCGGATAGTAAAAGCGGAAGGAGCATACAGAATGGCTTTATTCGTAACCAAGGAAGGCAAGCGCAAGAGTCCGATGGCAGTTACCTGCTTTTTCGTGGACCTGCTGTTCTGCCTGGTATTCGGCGGTATGTATGCACTGCTGACCGGCGTACTGCATGACCATCTGCCTCTCGGCGGAGGCATGGCAGAGAACTGGATCCACTGCGGTCTGATCGCTGTGGTGGGCACTGCGGTCTGCTGCATCCTGTTTCTGCTGCCGGATAAGCGGATTGTGCCTTACAGCTTTGCGAGCCTGCCGGTTATCACGATCATGTGCGTGGTCGCAGCGTTCCAGCTGGAGCCTGCTGCCCGGAATATGATGCTGTATGTGACCTTCCTGTATACCCTGATGCCAATCCTTGTCGGTAACGCAGTATCGTGGACGGTATATTTCAAGCTGTGCAAAAACCCGATGCCGCGCCGCCTGTAAAGGGGAGCAGTATGGAAAAACTGACAAAAGAATGCGTGCTGCAATCTGCGGCACGGTTGGAGCAGGAATCGCAGGATGCGGTGATGCAGGATATTCCTCAGTTTTTTGAGGCGGAGATCGTGACCCGGTTTGCGGGTGCGACGCCGCAGAAGAAAGAACTGAATCCGCTGGTGTTCAACATGGAGCGGGGCATATGCCTTGCCGAAACGGTGGATTTTCTCAGGGAATGCCCGGCGCTGCGGCCGTATGACCTGATCCTGGCCAATGAACTGGATAGCGGCTGTGCCCGGTCGGGTGAGCGGGATACTGCCGCAGAGATCGCCCGTGCGCTGGGAATGCAGTATGTGTTCGGGCTGGAGTTTGTCGAGCTGAAGGACGCTGCACACGGGTTTCACGGCAATGCAATCTTTTCGCGCTGGCCGATCCTGTGGGCAGAGGTGCTCCGTCTGCCGGAGCAGTATAACTGGTATTACGACCGACAGAAGCGCATCGGCGGCCGCAATGCGGTTTTTGCAAAGCTGGATGTGCAGGGACAGGAGGTCGGCGCGGTATCCATTCATCTGGAAAACCGGACGAGCGGCGCGGGACGCCTGCAGCAGATGAAGGCTGTGCTGCAGGAGGCCGAGCGTGTATTTCCGGGGATTCCCGTTGTGCTGGGCGGCGATCTCAACACCAATACCTTTGACGGACGCGACAAGGCGGTGATTCGTCATCTGTGTGACGAGCCGGAGGAGCTGGCTGCGGCGATCGAAATGATCGACCGGTATGAACCGCTTCTGCAGGACTGCACTGCAGCAGGCTATGCATGGCGGGAGGCTTCGGGTGGTGCGGACTGCACACGGCGCAAACCGCTGCCGGAAGGCGGCTGCCTGCATATGAAGCTGGATTGGCTGCTGCCGCGCGGCTTTACCGTGCACTGCAGCAGTGTGATTTCTACACTGACGGCAGACTGCGGCTTTGCTGCGCCGGACAGTGCGCTGGCCCGGTATGCACAGCCGGAGCTGAGCGATCACAATGTGGTTCGTGCCTCCCTTGCACTGCCGCAGAAGGAGGAGTAAACGTGATTAAGACTATTTTATTTGATATGGGAGGAACGCTCGAGGATATCTGGTATAATGATCAGACGATCCGCACGGTTACCGGAGAACTGCGGACGTTCCTTGATGAACATGATCTGGGTACAGGCTGCAATGACATTACCTTTTGGAACAAGCTGAACAGCGGTATCCGTACCTACAAACAATGGAGCGAATCCAACGAACTTGAGAAAAAACCGGAGGAAATCTGGCCGGAGTATTATATGGCGGACTTCAATCTGAACCGTGAAAAGCTGCAGGAGGTAGCGGAACGGCTGGCCGGTATGTGGGAAGTGACCTATTATCACCGCGAGCTTCGTCCGAAGGTCAAGGAAACACTGGAGGAGCTGAAAAAACGCGGGTATCATCTGGGCGTCATCTCCAATACGGCATCGCTTTATTCGGTGTTCGATGTGCTGGAGCAGTACGGAATCCGCGATTATTTTGAAGATGTTACCCTGTCCAGCGTGACCGGATACCGAAAACCGCATCCGTCTATTTTCCAGATCTCGCTGCGCCAGATGCAGGCGAAGCCGGAGGAATGTGCCTATGTGGGCGATACGATCTCGCGTGATATCATCGGTGCAAAGCGAATGCATTTCGGTGCCGCAATCCAGATCCAATCGTTCCTGTCGGCGCAGAAGGATGCCGGTGTAGATGCTGCTTACCAGCCGGATCATATCATTCGGGAATTGCCGGAGTTGGTAGATTATCTGGAGGAGCGAAATCGAGCAGAGCGCTTGACGATGCAATAAGAAAAAGAACGTAACCGTAACAATCTCTCTCTCTTTTTCTGACCGTACCCTGCCATTGCAGGGTGCGGTCAAATATTTTAGACAGGAGGGAAACGAAAATGGGGAAAATTACAGTGGTGGATATCGTGCTGCGGCTGCTGGGTGCAGTGATCGTCGGGTTTGCCGTCGGCGCGCAGCGCGCACGAACCTCGCATCCGGCGGGAATCCGCACACATATTCTGGTAGCACTCGGCTCGTGCGTGGTCATGGTGACAAGCTGCATCATGTATGAGCAGACGATCGCGGTATTCGGCACAACGCCCTCTGACCCGGCGCGACTGGGCGCACAGGTCATCAACGGCATCGGTTTTCTGGGTGCCGGTGCGATCTTGCGTGAGGGATTTACCGTTCGCGGACTGACAACGGCGGCCAGTGTCTGGGTCGTTGCCTGTCTCGGTCTGTCGGTCGGCATGGGATACTATGTGCTCACGGCGGTCGGTACGGTGATTGCCTTTGTAACGCTGGTGGCGTTTGACGGGATTCAGGAGAAAATCCGCACCAGAAGACGCCCGGAGCTGGATCTGCAGATCGAATGTGACCACATGGGCGACATCATGGTGGAGCTGTCGCATCTGGCAGAACGGCATTTCGCAAAGCTGCTTAATCTGTCCTTCGGCAGAACTCCGCATAACACCTACATCATCAGCTTCCGTGCAAGCTTTCCGCCGCACGGATATGAGTCCGCGCAGAATGCATTCTGTCAGGAGCTGGCAGGTGTTTCCGGCATGATCCGCATGGAAAATCAGATTGACCATATCTAAACGATACCTAATTATGCGGTATTGTCCTATTTCTTCCCGAGGGGAACAGCAGCACCCGAATCAGTGGCATGGTCGGTGCTGCTGTTTCCTTTTACTCGCAATCATACACCGTCGGGAAAACCACAGCAGTTCCCGCGGTCATTTCTCAGACAAAGGAGTCGGTACAGTATGAACCCGGTTTTTGTTATCGGACACCGTAATCCGGATACAGATTCGATCTGCTCTGCGATCTGTTATGCAGAGCTTAAGCACAGGCTGACCGGAGAACCATATATCCCCTGCCGGGCAGGCCATGTCAATACAGAGACCAAATTTGTCCTTGAGCGCTTCGGTGTCAAAGCACCGCGGTATATCAAGTCGTTTGAGCCGTGTCTGAGCGATGTGCAGTATCGTAGGATCCCCGGTATTGATGAGGAGATGTCGCTGCACCGCGCATGGAATTACATGAACGAAAATGATATTCAGACGCTGGCCGTTGTCGATGAGGACCGTCATCTCAAGGGACTGCTGACGCTGAGTGATATCGCGCGCTTCTATATGGAGGACAAGGATGCGAACGCATTGGCGGAGGCCGGCACAAGCTATCGCAATCTGGTGGATGTATTGGATGGTACGCTGATTGTCGGTGATATCGAAAAGCGGTTCGAGCAGGGCAGCGTGGTGGTTGCGGCAGCCAATCCGGATGTTCTGGAGGATTATATCGGGCCGCACGACATGGTTATTCTCGGCAACCGCTATGAGAGTCAGCTCTGCGCTATTGAGATGAATGCGGGCTGCATTATTATCGGACTCGGTGCGAAAGTCTCGCGTACCATCCGCAAGCTGGCAAGTGAAAATCAGGTTTCCATCATCGCAACGCCGCTGACGACATACAGCTGCGCCAAGGTGGTCAGTCAGGCTGTGCCGGTGCGCCATGTCATGCGCCGCAGGGGACTGATCACCTTTGAACCCGATGACGTGGTAGAGGATGTAAAGCGCGCGGTATCCAAAAAGCGTATGCGCTACTATCCGCTGCTGGATGAGCAGGGAAGGTATATCGGAATGTTTTCTCAGCGCAATCTGCTGGATCTGGAGCGTCCGTCGGTCATTCTGGTCGATCATAACGAGCGGGATCAGGCGGCAGACGGCATTCGTTCGACTAATATCATTGAAATCATCGACCATCACCGCATTGATTCGGTTGAAACGAGCGGGCCGATCTATTTCCGCAATCAGCCGCTCGGCTGTACCGCGACCATTATCACAGGAATGTATCATGAGCATAATGTGCCGATCGAACCGAAAATCGCGGGTCTGCTGTGCTCTGCGATTCTGTCGGATACACTGATGTTCCGTTCTCCGACCTGTACGCCGCTCGACCGCGCCGCCGCAGAGGAGCTGGCGCAGATCGCAGGTCTGGACATCAGAGAGTATGCAACGGAGATGTTCCGCTCCAGCTCGCGCCTGCGCGACCGTTCGATGGACGAGCTGTTCCACATGGATTTCAAGTACTTTCAGGTACAGAATAAAAAAATCGCCATTTCGCAGATCACGAGTGTCAGCGAGAATGAGCTGAACGGCATACGGGATAAAATGCTGGACTATATGGAGGACTATCTCAAGACGAGCGGTCTGTCCATGCAGTTTGTCATGCTGACCGATATCATCGAGGAAAAGACCGAACTGCTCTATGTCGGCAGGGGTGCAAAGAATCTGGTGTATACCGCGTTCCGCAAGGAATGCGGGGAGCATTCGGTCGTGCTGCCAGGTGTAGTCAGCCGCAAAAAGCAGATGGTAACGCCGCTGCTCAGCGCAATGGAGGAGGAAGGGACCATGTAAGGCGGAAGTGCCTTGTGCTGCGTGCAGGCGCAGTTCGTGCGATACGGAACGAATACCCCCATCCTGTACAATCTGTGCAGAATGGGGGTATTTGCGCTCTGCGGAAGGGAAAAAACAGTTCGGAGAGGCTGTATTGAAATGAAAATTTTCACAAATGCAGATATTTAGAACTTAATATATGATAATATGAAGATAATTAAATACACAAACGTTTGCGAATGTACAAATTACACAAAAATAAACAAAATACTTCTTACAATGTGAGGGATGAAACTTGACCTGATCCAGTGTTATACTGTATATATACCAAGGAGTACGGTGTGTAAAACGACCATCAGCGCAAACGTGTGCGTACGCGGTTTCCGCAGGAAATGAGGAGGAGCAGAACATGACAGAAACGATTGCATATCTTCGCGAATTTCATTTTGCATCGGTCGTGCTGCGGCTCGCTCTGGCTATGCTGCTCGGCGGCTGCATCGGTCTGGAGCGGGAACGAAAGCGCCGTCCGGCGGGGTTCCGCACTTATATGCTGGTGTGTCTGGGCGCGGCACTGACCGTGCTGCTCAGTCTGTATGAGTATACGCTGATAACCGGCCCGTGGTCGGCGCTTGCAGCCGAGCTCGGTATGAAAACCGACGTTTCCCGTTTCGGCGCACAGGTCATCAACGGCATCGGCTTTCTCGGCGCAGGCACGATTCTGGTCACCGGTCGTCAGCAGGTCAAGGGACTGACTACCGCCGCCGGATTGTGGGCTTCAGCGTGCACCGGCCTTGCGGTCGGCGCGGGATTTTACGAATGCGTACTGATCGCGTTTGCTATGATCTTTTTGAGCATCCGCCTGTTCCCGATCGTGGATGCATACATTCAGGAGAACGCGCGCGACATCAATCTGTATCTGGAGTTTAACTCGATGGATGATATCAGCACGATCATCAATCAGCTGAAGGCGCAGAATGTGCAGATCTATGACATCGACATCGAGCGCAACCGGAGCGGTGAGCAGCTGCATCCAAGCTCGATCTTTTCGATCCGTCTGAATGAAAAAATACCGCATACGCAGCTGCTGTCCGAACTGGCCGGGCTGGATTGCCTGTGCACGATCGAAGAGCTGTAACGGGAGGAAGACAATATGTTATCTGTTTTTGACGGTCTGCGCAGCGTTACCACACTCTCTGTGTTTGTGCGTCTCGCCTGTGCATTTATCTGCGGCGGCATCATCGGCATCGAGCGCTCGTACAAGCGTCGTCCGGCAGGCTTCCGCACCCATATCCTCATCTGTATCGGTGCAGCGATCACCACGCTGACCAGTCAGTATCTGTATCTGAATATGCACTATTTTGATATGGCGCGTCTGGGCGCGCAGGTTGTTGCCGGCATCGGCTTCATCGGCGCCGGTACGATCATCGTTACCAAGCGGCAGAATGTGAAGGGATTGACAACGGCGGCCGGACTGTGGACCTCGGCCATCATCGGTCTGGCGTTCGGCGGCGGCTTTTATGAGGGCGGCATTCTGGCCACCGGCTTTATCATGCTGGCAGAGCAGGTGTTCTCGCGGCTGGAGTACCGTGTACTGGAGCACGTTCCCGAGATCAATGTGTATATGGAATACGAGGATAAAACGTGTCTGGACGATGTGCTCCAACTCTACCGCAGCTGCAATGTCAAGGTGTTGAATATCCAGATTACCCGTGCGGCGGAAAACGAGGAGCACAATGCCTGCGCCATCTTCACACTGCGCCTGCCGCGCAGCTGTACGGTAAACCGTTTGATGACACTGGTCGGCAAGCGTAAAGGCATCGTGTCGGTCGAGGAACTGTAAAACAGAACAAATCTATTGCATTTCATCCTTTCAGGCAACACCGCATAATGAGACAAAAGGCGATTTGCGAGCAGGTTTTGCGTGCTGACGAGGCTGGGTTCTGCAGTAATACTTGAGTATTACTGTGAAAGTACAGCAAAGTCAGGGCGCAGAATTTCAGCAAAGCGCCGCAGCAGCGCGACCGGAGTCTGCGCAAGAAGCTGTGGTTCTCGTTATGCGGTGTTGTCTTAACAGACCGTGAACCTTTTAACGCGCACTGGCGTGCGAATTATTTAAATTGCAGGAATATGATATTTTGACAGACTGAGACGCACCTCTTACGATGTGCGTCTTTTTGTGTATTTGCACGGTTACAGCTCCGGCACATCTGTATCTATAAACGGTACATCGGTTTTGCATACCGCATCAATCGCTTTGGACATATGCCGGATACGGTACTGCCGCGGTGACGTGCCGACCTTCTTAACAAACAGGTTGATCAGGCTGCCGCTGGTCGAGTAGCCGACCTCCTCGGCGATTTCCGCAATCGGCTTCTGCGTGCGCACAAGCAGGACTTTTGCCCGCTCAATGCGCGAGTTGATTACATAATCGGCAGGGGAGAAGCCGGTGCGGCGCTTGAACATATGCGCGAAATAGGATGCGCTCAGGCACACGGTAGACGCCAGCTCCTCCACGGAAATCGGCTGACCGATATGCGAGCGAATGTACTGGATGGCCTGCTCGACCGGCGTATCCGCTGACTGCTCGGCGGCACTCGGCGAGAGCAGCAGGTCAAACATGCGGTAGATGCGTGCCGAGCGCTGCATGTCGGTCTCTACACCGTTTTCATCGTAAAAGCGCACCATGTCGTACAGCAGATTGCCGATCAGCGTGTTGTTGTCGCGGCGGATAAGCCAGCCGTGCCGGTCGGTGATGCGGCGGCACAGCTCACGCGCGTTCGAGCCTTCAAAGTGCATGTACACGAACTCCAGTCCGTCCTCGGCGTGGTAGTAGTGCGGCTCGATGCAGTCGAGCAGCAGCACGTCACCGGTTTCGGCGACATGGAATTCACCGCGGTACTCCACGCGGAAGCGTCCCTTGCGGATGTAGGCGATGAGCAGCGGCGGATAACTGTCGCGCTTCATAAAATAGTTGGCGGTGCAGTAGTAGTGACCGCACCATGTCGGGTAAAACAGCAGCTCTCTCGCGGTCTGCGACGGCGTAAACGGAAAACAAACCGACTCACTTCGGATGCCGGGATCAACACTTTGCATATACTCTTCTCCTTCCTTGTTTGGCCCTCATAGAATCCGTGAACGAAATAGCAGGATTGATGAACTGGTTTTCTGTGTTTTCTCGCAGAAAGCCGGATTGATGAACTTTATGGCAGAAACGCTTATTGAATATATCCATAAAACATTTTATACTTAGACCAGAAGTTAGGAAATAGATGCAATAAACAAAGATAAACCGAATTTATTGTATGTGTTTCACAAAACATCAAAATTAGCAGTACAAAAACAGAATCAAACACTTTTTTACAAATCAAAGAAAGAAGGAAAACATTATGTTTATCGGTGAAAAGAAAATTGCTCGTCCGTTCCGCTGGGGTATCGTAGGCGGCGGCCGTACTTCCGGCGTTGGTTACAAGCATCGTCTGGGCGCTATGCGAGACAACACCTCGTTCGTACTCAAGGCTGCAGCGTTCGACCTGGACTTTGCCCGCTGCGTAGACTTCGGCAAGAACCTGAACATGGATGAGGAACGCCTCTATCCGGATTACAAGACCATGTTCGCTGAGGAAGCAAAGCGCGAGGACGGCATCGAGGCTGTTGATATTGCAACCCCGAACTTCCAGCACTTTGAGGTCTGCAAGGCAGCTCTGGAGGCCGGCCTGCATGTAATCTGCGAGAAGCCGCTGTTCTTCAAAGTTGAGGAAGGCGAGGAGATCAAGAAGCTGGCTGAGGAAAAGGGCAAGATCGTTTGCGTAACCTACGGCTTCTCCGGTTTCGACCTGCTGAGCCAGATGCGCTCCATGGTCCTGAACGGTGACATCGGTGAGGTTACTATGGTAGACCTCCGCTACGCACACGGCTTCGCTTGCGACCCGACCGGCGACAAGCAGGCTGAGGGTCAGAAGTGGCGTGTTGATCCGGCAAAGTCCGGCCCGTCCTTCGTACTCGGCGACCTGTCCACTCACACCTTCTACATGTCCGAGCTGATTTGCCCGCAGCTGAAGCTGAAGCAGCTGCTGTGCGACCGCCAGAGCTTCATCAAGTCCCGCGCACCGCTGGAGGACAATGCTTACGTCCTGATGCGTTACGAGAACGGCGCAGTTGGCCGTATGTGGGCATCCGCAGTTAACGCAGGCGACATGAGCAGCCAGCACATCCGTATTGTCGGCACCAAGGCTTCCCTCGAGTGGAACGACATGCATCCGGATGAGCTGTACTACGAAGTACAGGGTCAGCCGCGTCAGACGCTGGTTCGTGCAATGGATTACCTGAATCCGGAAGCTCTCGAGTACGAGCGCCTGGGTGCTCTGCACTACACCGGCCTGATCGAGTCCTGGAGCAACCTGTACACCCGTTTTGCTATCGCAATGGATGCAAAGAACCGCGGCGACGAGGAAACCCTCAAGAATCTGGTTTACCCGGATCTGGAGCACGGCATCGACGGCATCCGCTGGGTAACCAAGTGCGTAGAGTCCGCTGACAAGGGCGGCGTATGGGTAGATTTCAAGTAAGTCTCCCGATTTCCATCTAAAATCAGATACTCTCTCATTTCTTTTCTCTGTGCCGCTGCCTTCCGCAAGGCGGGCAGCGGTAAACTCTTAAACGTTTATAACGCTAAAATTCCCTCCTGATAATATACTTGAAAGAATTCTCTCTCTAAAAATCGCTCCAACGATTTCTACTACAACCAAAAGGAAGAAAAGTGAGGTTTTTTATATGAAACTCGCAATTTGCACGGATGTTTTTGCTGATCTGTCCTACACGGATATGCTCGATAAGGTAAAGTCTCTCGGTATCGACGCGGTTGAGATGACCGCAGGCGGCTGGGGTGCCCGCAAGCACTGCAACACCGCGGAGCTGCTTGCTGATGAAGGCAAGCGCAAGGAATTCATGGGCGAACTCGAGAAGCGCGGCATGCGCATCTCTGCACTGAACACCTCGTGCAATCCGCTCTGGCCCTCCAAGACCGGCGAGGAATACAAGAAGTCCATGTACGACTGCGCTACGCTGGCAGGTCTGCTGGGCGTTAAGAAGATCGTTGCTATGGCTGGCCTGCCGGCAGGCAGCGAAACCGACACCACCCCGAACTGGATCACCTCTACCGTTTCTTGGCCGGACTTTATGGCTCCGGCTTACGAGTACCAGTGGAAGGTAACCATCGAGTTCTGGAATGAGTTTATCGCACACTGCAAGAAGTGCGGCATCGAGCACATCGCTATCGAGGAGTTCCCGGGCACCATGGTTTGGTCTGCTTCGACCCTGCTCAAGCTGCGTGAGGCTACCGACCCGATGCTCGGCATCAACCTCGACCCGTCCCACATGATGGTTCTGGGTGCTGACCCGATCGCAGCTGCACGCGCACTCAAGGGCTGCATCTTCCACGTTCACGGCAAGGATGCCCGTATCGAGCGTGGTCTGGCTGACACCGACGGCATTCTGGAGCCGCGTCCTGTTACCGAGTCCGCTGGCCGCGTATGGAACTACGTTGCAGTCGGCTGCGGCAAGGACCTGCAGTGGTGGAAGGAATTCTTCTCTGTATGCCACATGATGGGCTACGACGGCGACGTTTCGCTCGAGATGGAGGACCTGACCATGACCGTTGATGCAGGTGTCAACACCTCGATCGACGCACTGCGTCAGACCATCAGCCAGTAATTTTACAGTTCGCCGTCTTTACGGCAATACTTCATCTGTTAAAACCCCGGTCTGCACTTGTTTGCAGACCGGGGTTTTTGATGAGGGATATGATTATATTGATATACATATTCCCAATTTTGATGGTATGTACACCAAACGATTGAAAGCATATAAACATATACGCATTTATTTGCTATCCATAAGCGGCCACTGTTCTTGAGGCAGATTACTTGGTTTGCTTACAGCGGTCAATCCCTTCTTCTCCTACAGTTTGTGGGCGGGAGAAGGTGAATGCGTTATGAAGGAAAAAGCATTTCGTCTTTTTATTTGTGTGGTCATCGTACTGCACATTTCCCTTATAAATGCGCGATGACCGCTTGGGTAGCCTCCAA
>ENA-ORTW01004348-ORTW01004348.1-human-gut-metagenome-genome-assembly--contig:-NODE-4348-length-11194-cov-2.497711_pt1 | contig 11194 bp, 10 predicted proteins | sample MGYA00242072_ERZ509193 | MGnify/ENA primary metagenome ERZ509193 (study PRJEB26280, sample SAMEA2338813) | human gut metagenome | biome: human gut; feature: human-associated habitat; material: faeces...
GAGCTTCTGCCGCCGGAGGACGGAAAGATCTCGCAGAAGACGGAAGATCTTGTGGGACCGTACGAGCTTCATGATTTTTACCTGTACCACATGCTGCGTCTTGGATTTGCACCGAAAAAGGTGTACCGTCTCGCAAAAGTGGCGTTTGACGGCGTCTACGACGATGAGACGATCTTAAAATGGCTGAAAACCTTTTACCGGCGCTTTTTTGCACAGCAATTCAAGCGTTCCTGTCTGCCGGACGGACCGAAAGTCGGTAGTGTGGCGGTCTCTCCGCGCGGGGATCTGCGGATGCCGTCGGACGCGTGTGCGGCTGTCTGGCTGCAGCAGTTGGAGGAGATCGGATGATCATGCAGTATCGCAAGGATAAAAACGGAAATGAGATTTCGGTGCTCGGCTACGGGTGTATGCGTTTTACCAAGGAGGGCGGGCATGCCGATATCGATAAGGCGGAAAAGGAGGTCATGGCGGCGATAGATGCCGGTGTGAACTATCTCGATACCGCATATGTCTATGCCGGAAATGAGGCGGCGGTCGGGGAGATCCTCGCGCGCAATCATTGCAGGGAACGCATCTACCTGGCAACCAAGCTGCCGCACTACCTGATCAAGTCGGTGGAGGGCGCCCAGAAGATGTTCGAGGAGGAGCTGCGCCGCTTACAGACAGATTATATTGATTACTATCTGATGCATATGCTGACGGATCTTCCCACCTGGGAAAAGTTAAAAAAGCTTGGCATGGAGGACTGGATCCGGGAGAAAAAGGCGTCCGGAGAGATCCGCAACATCGGATTTTCCTATCACGGCAGATCGGATATGTTCATGCAGCTGATCGACGCCTATGACTGGGATTTCTGCCAGATCCAGTATAATTATATGGACGAACATTCGCAGGCGGGCGTGGAGGGGCTGCGCTACGCGCACGCGAGGGGGATTCCGGTGATTATTATGGAGCCGCTGCGCGGCGGCAGACTGGTCAATCTGCTGCCGGAGTCGGCGAAGGAGCTGTTCGCACAGGATGAGGAGCACCGCACCCCGGCAGAATTGGCACTCAAGTGGCTGTACGACCAGCCGGAGGTGAACTGCGTGCTTTCCGGCATGAATTCCATGGAGATGGTCGAACAGAATGTGCGCACAGCTTCGGAATACGGCGTCGGGTGCATGACGGAGTCAGATCGCGCGCTGGTGGAAGCGGTGCGGCAGGAGATCACAAAGCACGTCAAGGTGGGATGCACCGGCTGCGGTTACTGTATGCCGTGCCCACGCGGGGTGGATATCCCCGGGACATTCCGCTGCTACAATGCGATGTACTCCGAAGGAAAAAAGTCCGGCCGCAGGGATTATCTGCAGTGTACGGCATTCCGCAAGAATCCGGCGAGCGCCTCACAGTGTGTGGGATGCGGCAAATGCGAGCAGCACTGTCCGCAGCATATTGAGATCCGAGGGGAGTTAAAAGCGGCGGCGGGAGAACTCGAGACGGGGAAGTACAAGTTCATGAAGACGGCAATCGGCGTGCTGAAGCTCTGGTAGAAACACATGGCAGGAATAAATTCTATCTGGTAAATCGGAAAAGTGTGTGTTATACTACAGTGCAGATACAAATGAGAGGAGGACTTTGTTATGAAAATGAAGTTTGGTATTAAGGAAGTTGTTGCAACCGGTATTGGCACCGCGCTGTTCGTTGCGCTGACAGAGGTACAGATCCCTCTGGGATTTATCCCGAACACCGCATTACAGCCGAGAGCGGCATTGCTCGCATTCCTTGCAGCCGTATTCGGTCCGGTAGTCGGCGGTATTGTCGGTCTTCTGGGACATGCAATCGGTGATGCACTGTTTTATGGAAGCGTATGGTGGAGCTGGGTATTCCCGGATGCGGTATTCGGTATTCTGGTCGGACTTTTCGCTGCAAAATATGCGATCAAGGACGGCGGATTCGAGAAGAAACAGATCGTGCTGTTCAACGTTGTGCAGGTTGTTGCCAACCTCGCTGCATGGGTGATCGTTGCGCCGGTACTTGACATTGTGATCTACGCAGAGCCTGCCAACAAGGTATTTGCACAGGGTGCATGGGCATGCCTTGGAAACGTGATTATTATTGGTATTCTTGGTACTTTGATCGCAGCAGGATACTCCAAGATCGGAGCAAAATCGTCCAGTCTCTCCAAGGAGGACTAGGCGGATTCCGGCAGCAGCAGAAAGACAGAAGCAGACAGAGTGCGCGGAGACGGGGTGCAAAATGTGACCGGTTCCGCGCACTTTTTCTTCCATTTGGAATTATTATCAAGTATAATAGTCGGGAAGTACCACAAGAGAGGAAGACGAGGATTTCGGAATGGAACCGATCATAGAATTTCAGAATTTTTCTTTTAAATATCGTTCCCAGAAGGAACCGACGCTAAAGGACATTAATCTCGCCATTTATCCGGGGGAGAAGGTTTTGATTGTCGGACCGTCCGGTTCCGGAAAGTCGACACTGGCGCACTGCATCAACGGGCTTGTGCCGTTTTCCTATGCCGGAGACATCACGGGGACTTACCGCATTAAGGGCGAGGATCCTGCAAAGCGTGGTATTTTTGGATTGTCGAAGTCTGTGGGTACGGTTTTGCAGGACACGGACGGTCAGTTCATCGGGCTTACGGTGGCGGAGGATATCGCATTTGCGCTGGAGAATGACAGAGTGGAATATCACGAGATGCGCGGGCGCGTGGACAAAGCGGCGGACGCTGTGGATGTAAAAGACCTGCTCGATCACGCGCCGGGGGCGCTGTCTGGTGGACAGAAGCAGCGCGTATCCATGGCGGGCGTGCTGGTCTGCGATGTGGAAATTCTGCTTTTTGACGAGCCGCTGGCGAATCTGGACCCGGCTACAGGTAAGAGAGCAATTGATCTGATTGACCGCGTTCAGAAAGATAAGAATGTAACAATTGTTATCATAGAGCATCGTCTGGAAGATGCCCTTTATCGTGATGTGGATAGAATTATTGTAGTGGGTGATGGTCAGATTGTAGCGGATACGACACCGGATGAACTGCTGGCGATGGATGTGCTGGAACAGCAGGGAATCCGTGAACCTCTGTATCTGACAGCATTGAAGCATGCAGGATGTCAGATTACGAAGGAATCCAGACCTCAGCATATTGAAAGCATGAATCTGGAACCGTATCGTAATCAGGTGAATACGTGGTTCCAGAGCGTACAATTACCCCCAAAAGAGAGACAGACAGAAACGATTCTGGAAGTACGGGCTCTGTCTTTTGCCTATACAGAGGGTCAGCCTGTGCTGCAAGATGTTGATTTTAAGATACAGAAGGGCGAGATGCTCAGTATCGTAGGCAAGAATGGTGCGGGTAAATCGACGCTTTCTAATCTGATCTGTGGATTCCTTACTCCGGCAAAAGGCGCTATACTTCTGCATGGTGAAGATATGAAGGCTCTCTCCATTAAAGAGCGAGGAGAGAAGATCGGACTTGTGATGCAGAATCCGAACCAGATGATCAGTAAGCCTATGATCTATGATGAAGTTGCACTTGGTTTGCAGGTGAGAGGTGTTGCACCGGATGAGGTAAAAGACAGGGTATATGAGACATTGAAGATCTGTGGATTGTATCCTTTCCGTAACTGGCCGGTATCGGCATTGAGCTTTGGACAGAAGAAGAGAGTATCTATTGCTTCTATATTAGTATTGAATCCTGAGATATTGATATTGGACGAGCCTACAGCCGGGCAGGATTACCGTCATTATACAGAGATCATGGAATTTCTGAAAAAAATAAATGAAGAACAGGGAATTACCATTATCATGATTACCCATGACATGCATCTGATGCTGGAATATACAGATCGTGCCATTGTAATTGCGGATGGCAGAATGATAGCAGATGATACACCATCCAGAATTCTGACCAATGAACAGATAGCAGATACAGCATATCTCAAGAAGACTTCCCTGTATGAGCTGGCAGTAAAGTGTGGTATCTCAGAACCCTCTGCATTGGTAGAGCGTTTTATTGCAGATGACAGACTCAGACGTGAGAATGGAAAGTAAGAAAGGTATGGAACAATATGTCTAAAGTATTAAGTTATGAAGAAAAAGACACCTGGATACACAGGCTGAGTGGCGTAACGAAGCTGGTATTCTTCCTGTTGTGGTCCATTACCAGTATGCTTTCCTACGATACCCGTGTTCTTCTGGTCATGCTGGTATGCAGTCTGATCATATTTAAAATGTCAAGAACAGAGTGGAGACAGGTTGGTACAGTTTTCAAGTTCATTATGTTTTTCCTGGTAATCAATCTGCTGGCTATCTTTATCTTTTCGCCAGATCAGGGAACGAAGATATATGGTACCCATACAGAGCTTGTCAAGATTGCAGGACCATATGTGATTACTACGGAACAGCTATTTTATGAATTTAATGTTATGGTGAAATATCTGACAGTAATACCGGCAGTATTTATGTTCATTGTAACAACGAATCCCAGTGAATTTGCAGCATCCATGAACCGTGTAGGAATCAGCTACAATATCTGCTATTCGGTGGCACTGGCTCTCAGATATATACCGGATGTGCAGGACGAATACAGGAAGATCAAGCATGCACAGGAGGCAAGAGGAATCGAAATGTCTTCCAAAGCATCCTTGATAGACAGAATCAAGAAATCCTCCACAATTCTGTTCCCGCTTATTTTCTCCAGCATGGACAGAATAGATGTTGTCAGCAATGCCATGGAACTTCGTGGATTTGGAAAACATAAGAAAAGGACATGGTATTCAGCCAGACCACTCAAAAAGAATGATTATATCGTGCTCATTGTTACCGTGATTTTTACAGTGACAGCACTGGTGATTACATTTCAGAATGGAAGCAGATTCTATAATCCGTTTCTATAATAAGTTTAGAAAGATATCTCATGAAAATGAGATATTTTTTTCACATAAAATCATTGACAATACCCACCAAAGTGTTATAATACAATCAAACATATGAATAAGTGTTCATATGATACGCTGATAAAAAAGAAAAGCTGTGAAACAGCGATTTTGCGAATGGGGTTCTGAATAGTTACAATAAAATAAGAAAGGGAGTTGTAAAATGAAGAAAACATACAAAATTGATGTAGACTGTGCAAACTGTGCAAACAAAATGGAAGAGGCTGCTAAGAAGACAGCTGGTGTAAAGGATGCAACTGTAAACTTCATGGCATTGAAGATGATTGTTGAGTTCGAGGATGGACAGGAAACTAAGGAAGTTATGCAGGAGGTTCTTAAAAACTGTAAGAAAGTCGAAGACGATTGTGAAATCTTTTTATAGGATAGATGACCGCAGCCTTTCGGGCTGCGGTTTATAATCAGTAGATACCGAATAAGAGAAAGGTATGATGAATATGAATAAGAAGCAGAAGAAAGTCCTGATACGTATTATTGCATCACTGGCATTGATCATCCTGTTGTCATTGCTTCAGGTTAGTGGATATTTTGAATTACTGTATCTGATTCCTTATGGCATTATCGGTTACGATATTCTGATTAAGGCATGTAAAGGAATCAGGAATAAACAGGTTTTTGATGAAAATTTCCTTATGGCAGTGGCTACACTGGGAGCTATTGCACTGGGTGATTATAAAGAAGGCGTTGCGGTTATGCTGTTCTACCAGATTGGAGAGCTGTTCCAGAGCTATGCCGTAGGTAAGAGCCGCAGAAACATCAGTGAACTGATGGACATTCGCCCTGATTATGCCAATATTGAGAAAGATGGCAGGCTGGAGAAGGTCGATCCTGATGAAGTAGAGATTGGTACAGTCATTGTCGTACAGCCGGGTGAGAAGATTCCTATTGATGGTATTGTTGTAGAAGGTCAGACAACACTGAATACCAGCGCATTGACAGGCGAGAGCCTTCCAAGGGATGCGAAGGTGGGCGACGAAGTTATCAGCGGCTGCATCAATATGACCGGTGTACTCAAGATTCAGACAACCAAGGAATTTGGTGAATCTACAGTATCCAAGATTCTTGATCTGGTAGAGAATTCCAGTTCAAAGAAATCACGTTCCGAGAATTTCATATCCAGATTCGCCCATTACTATACTCCGGCAGTATGTTATGGCGCTTTGGCACTGGCAATTCTGCCTCCAATCGTGCGTATGCTGTTCATGGGGCTGGCACCTGAATGGGGAGACTGGATTTACAGAGCCCTGACTTTCCTTGTAATCAGCTGCCCGTGTGCCTTGGTTATCAGTATACCGCTCAGCTTCTTCGCAGGAATCGGCGGAGCCAGCAATGCAGGCGTACTGGTCAAGGGTTCTAACTATCTTGAGACTTTGTCACAGGTTAAATATGTAGTTTTTGACAAGACAGGTACTTTGACAAAAGGTGTTTTTGAAGTGAGTGGTGTGCATCATAATACAATGCCGGAGGATAAGGTATTGGAGTATGCAGCCCTGGCTGAATGCTATTCCAGCCATCCTATCAGCAAGAGCCTGAAGAATGCCTATGGAAAAGAAATCAATCAGGAGCGTGTCACCAATGTGGAAGAAATCAGCGGTAACGGTGTAACTGCCATTGTAGATGGCGTATCTGTTGCAGTTGGTAATGCGAAGCTGATGAAGAAGCTGGGCGTCGCATATTCTGACTGCCACAAGGTAGGTACTCTTGTACATGTAGCGGTAGATGGTGCTTATGCAGGGCACATCCTGATTTCAGATGTTGTAAAACCACATTCCAAGGAAGCTATTGCAGAGCTGAAAAAGGCTGGCGTAAAGAAGCTTGTAATGCTGACCGGTGATGCTGACAGAGTAGCGCAGCAGGTTGCAGGTTCACTAGGAATTGATAAGGTATACAGCGAATTGCTTCCAGCCCAAAAGGTGGAAAAAGTGGAGGAGCTGTTGACAAGCAAGTCTGAAAAAGATAAACTTGCCTTTGTAGGTGACGGTATTAATGATGCCCCGGTATTGTCAAGAGCCGATATCGGTATTGCAATGGGAGCACTTGGTTCAGATGCGGCGATTGAGGCAGCAGATATAGTCCTGATGGATGATGACCCTCTCAAGATTGTAAAAGCAATCCGTATCTCCAAGAAATGTATGAGAATCGTATATGAGAATATCTATTTTGCCATAGGCATCAAGATATTGTGCCTGATTCTCGGTGCGGTTGGTATTGCCAATATGTGGCTTGCCATCTTCGCAGATGTAGGAGTCATGGTAATTGCGGTACTGAATGCAATCCGCGTATTGTTTGTGAAAAAGCTGTAGCTTAACAGTTACAGAAGTAGAAGAAATGAGGAAAAGACATGGCAGATAAAATGTGCTGCGATTCGACGGAAGTGCATGAGGATTTGCTGAAAATCGTAAATGACACCATGCCGGAAGAAACAGAGCTTTATGACCTGGCAGAACTGTTCAAGGTATTTGGAGATTCTACCAGAATCAGAATATTATTTGTACTATTTGAAGCAGAAGTATGTGTATGTGATTTGGCGCAGGTATTGAACATGACACAGTCGGCAATCTCACATCAGCTCAGGATTCTGAAACAGAACAAGCTGGTGAAGAACCGCAGGGAAGGAAAATCCATATTTTATTCCCTGGCAGACGATCATGTGCGTGCAATTATTGCACAGGGCAGAGAACACATAGAAGAATAGACAAAAGAGAGGAGCAGTGTTGCTGTTCCTCTTTTTAACGGCATACGTCTGATAACGCATAAAATAAAACAGTATGGACATCATAAAAAGGGATGCAACATTTTCTATAAATTGTTGCATCCCTTTTGCTTTACACTATATATATCGTCACATCTTACAGAAACTTTAGTGTGCATTTCAAATTTTTTCAAAAAACGTCATATTCTGTCTTATTTCATTGTACTACAAAAACTGCGCCATATGCAATGCCGCAGAAGTTATTATTGTAATGTTTTATAACTCAGATCAGGATACTTCGATATATTTTATCTTTGTCATCCTGTTCAATACACAGATATCGTTTGGTAATGTCAAAGGAAGAATGGTTATAGATGAGCATAATTACAATAGGGTCAGCCCCTTGCTTCCATGCGCGGTAGCCAAAGGTCTTGCGCAGGGAATGGCAGCTGACCTTTTCCTGTATTTCTACAGATTCAGCAGCGTTTCGTATCATACGATATACCTGATAGCGTGACAGAGGACGCTGGCTGACATATGGACTTGGAAAAAGATAGGGATTTCCTGTTTTATAGGCAGCAGATTTTACTAGAAAATGACGGTAAAGATTCAAGGCTTTACGGACTTCGCGGTTAAGCAGGATTCGATTGATTTTTCCCGTCTTTTGTTCTTTTACAACGATATGTTCACGAACCTTGTTATGGTCATAGACCATTTCACTGGTCAGGCTCAGAATATCGCTGATTCTCAGTGCAGTGTTCAATCCAAGCACAATAATTGCATAATTGCGTGGGTTGGGCTTCTGCGTCTTATAAAAATTCTTAAATTTCTGTAGAGATTCCTTATCTCTGATTGGTTGTGTCGTACTCATATACTCCTCCTTGTGGGTATCCGCATGGGTATGCAGACAGCCGCTCCTTCAGCTTTCCCTATTTTTGTATTTGGTAATTAAATACAGTCTTATTTTGATAATAGATTACGTAATAGCAGGATGCAACAATTTATAGAAAAAGTTGCATGCACTCCGAATGCAAGGAGGCACGGAAACAGTGGCTTTTCAGGGCAGGGACAGTGAATAACCCACAGTTGGCTCTGGCTGGCGCATTTCGAAAGAACAAGGAAACAGATAAAAGATATTATCGAACAGTCGAGAGGAGGAGCTAAATTGCTTAGATTATCCGTACAGAAGAATGAATATATCATGGTGGGAAAAGATGTGAAGATCACATTCCTTGGTGGAGTGAAGAATCAGGCACACATCATGATCGATGCCCCTAAGGAGATCAATATCGCCAGAGGACGTGCGATTGAGAAAAGGGAATCCAACATGAAAAATCTGTAATGATACAGTAACTATTCAGACCCCATTCGCAAAACCGCTGCTTTGCAGCTACATTTTTGCTCATGTGGTTACTTCGCCATATAAATTGTGCCAAATATGTTTGCAAGCAACCATATTCGTCTCAATTTGCATGGCTCTGAATAGTTACAAGGGTAATAACCGGAGGCTGACGCAATGGGAGTGAGCGCGCGCAGACTGTTGAAGGTGAGTCTTCGGATATTATAAATAGGAAGTTTGGATACTCACCAAAGTTCCTGACAACTGAATAAGGGAACAAAGAACAGGCGGTAAAACGGATTTTTATCGCGACAGCAAACCGGAGTCGGAGGATATTCCTAAGGCTTTGGTTAACACATGGAGGTAAAATTTTATGGTAGTACAACACAATTTAACAGCCATTAACGCTAACAGAATGTTAGGTATCACACAGGGTACATTATCAAGCTCTACAGAGAAGCTTTCTTCCGGTTATAAGATTAACCGTGCAGCAGATGATGCAGCAGGTCTGTCTATTTCTGAAAAGATGAGAAAGCAGATCCGTGGTTTAACAAAGGCTTCTTCCAATGCAGAAGATGGTATCAGTGCTGTACAGACAGCAGAAGGTGCTTTGCAGGAAGTTACCGATATGTTACAGAGAATGAATGAACTGGCAGTTCAGGCATCCAATGGTACAAACTCTACAACAGATCGTCAGTCTATCCAGGATGAGATTGATCAGCTGACAACAGAAATCGACCGTGTAGCTGAGACTACTAAGTTCAATGAGACATATTTATTAAAGGGTAATGCAGATGGAACATCTTCCAGCCAGTTAGTAAATGCTCATGATGCAGGCCTGGCAGGTAAGCTGGTAGACAATGGAAAAACTGCTAAGTTTACTGTTGATAGCAAATTAAATGAAGGCGATAAGGTTACCATCGCTGGTGCAGAGTATACAATTGGTACAGATGCAGCTGGCAAGAGTGGCACAGATGGTTATAAGAAAATTCCAGCAGCAGTAGATACTACAAAAGTCTCAGCAGGAGATAGTATTACTCAAAAATCAACAGGTATTTCTTATACTGTTGTAGATAAAGCTACAGTGGCTGATTTAACAGGTGATTATGAGATTACTCCAGGTAAGAGTACTTTTACAGTAACACATGCAGATGGAAGCACATCTGTTTATGATGCCATTAATAATGTAGATGATGCAAAAAATGTAATAGCAAAAGAACTTGCAGCAGGTTCTACTATTACATTAACTGCAGATAAGAATGGAAATGCTTGTAATATCGAAATTGTCAATTCACTTACAACAACTGGAGCAAATCGTGAGATTAGTAGTATTAAAGCAGGTACAGTAGACGAATTAGTAAAAGCATCAACTATTGCGGCAGATTCTACGCAATTAAAGGAAGGTGACTCTGTAACAATTAATGGTAATACTACTACATTTTTAGCAAATACTCGAGCAACGGCTTCAGATCTTGCAGATATTATTTCTAAGTTAGATGATGGGGCAAAAGTACAAATTGGAAGAAATGATGGAAACAATACTAAAACTCCCGTAGAGTATACTGTAGGTTCTAAAACAGATGTTGTAAATAATGTATATACAGTAGCTGATCTTGCTAATTTAATTCAAGATGGTGATAAAGTATGTGTGGGCGTTTCTGGTGGTAAAGATTCTATTATGGTGCGATTAATGAAGCAGGGGCAAAAGGAATTACTATAAGCAATACTGGTGCAATTGTTGCAGCAAACAAGTATACAGCTGTTGGAAATGTTAAGAGTGAAAATAGTGATGTGATTTCTAAAGCAGATGCACTTCAAAAGATTGCAGATGAACTTCAGAAAGCTTCTTCTATTGGTACAGATACAGCAGCTACTGTTACAAATAACAATGATGGTACTTTTGAAATTAATAAGGGTTCTGTAGAAGTAAAGGATAAGTTAAATTTCTCTTTACATGTTGGTGCAGATGCTGATATGACTAATAAGATTACCGTTAATCTTGAATCCATGAGCGCAGCAGGTCTTGGAATTAAGGGTATTAATGTAAACGATGAGACTGGTATGTCTGCTACATACGCTGTTGATTCTATTGAAGATGCAATCAAGAAGGTTTCTTCCCAGAGATCCGCTCTTGGTGCTGTTCAGAACAGATTAGAGCATACTATCAAGAACCTGGATAACGTTGTTGAGAATACAACATCTGCTGAGAGCCAGATC
>ENA-ORTW01004354-ORTW01004354.1-human-gut-metagenome-genome-assembly--contig:-NODE-4354-length-11185-cov-2.283019_pt1 | contig 11185 bp, 8 predicted proteins | sample MGYA00242072_ERZ509193 | MGnify/ENA primary metagenome ERZ509193 (study PRJEB26280, sample SAMEA2338813) | human gut metagenome | biome: human gut; feature: human-associated habitat; material: faeces...
AGCGAAATACACCCATCGCACAAAACTTCGTTTTATGCTCTGTGTATTTCGCGATTGCATCGAGCTAAACGCGGCTGCTTGCAGACGGACTTAGTGGGAGCCGCGTAATGAAGAAATTGCTCTGCAATTTCTGAATGCGCCCTTGCAGGGCTGTTATGCCGGATACGGCAACAGGTTCGTAAACTGACACCTAAGTGTCCACTCACGATAGCAAAAGTCGCTATCATTTTTTAAAGAAAGGGGGTAATGCCTATTGTAAGAAATTCATTTATACAAATGTCAAAGCTGCCAAATGTAAAGGGCAGAATTAGTTATATATCGAGTAAAGCAAGGCAGGAAAATTTGTATGCAGTTTATGAAACAACTGACCGCAAATTTTGGACAGAACTTGCTAGGTGCAATCAGGAGGAATTTAAGAAAAGTGGAACGGAAGGAACCTGCATTGAAGCCAGGGAACTTATCATTGCTCTGCCGGAAAGTTTCGTGGATTATGAGCCGGACAAGTTGTTGAAGCTTTTCACAGAGCATTTCAAACAGAGTTACGGTGTGAAGTGTATTTCAGCGTTGCACCATAATAAACGCAAGACCAATTATCATATCCATCTTATCTTTTCAGAGCGAAAACTGCTTGATGAGCCTGTGGAGAAGATTGCAACAAGAAATATGTTTTATGATGAAAACGGAAAGCATGTACGTACTAAAAAAGAGATACTGGATGAGGCCGGACTGCTTCGGAAAGGCTGTAAAATTATTCCCAAGGGCGAGGTATATGAGCGTAATCTTTTTACCATAAAGGACAGTCGATTTAAGAGCGACAGTTTCCTTGATGAAGTAAAGCGCTCCTATACAGACCTTATCAATATTTATGTGCGGGATGATAAGGAGAAGCTGAAAGTATTCGATAAGAATGGTGTGTATCTGCCAATGAAGAAAATTGGAAAAAACAATCTCAAAGCAGAGCAGATTGAAGCGGATAATCGGGTTCGTACCATGTGGAACCAGACGGTGGACAGGGCATTGGTCAGCGGTGTGCCGGAGGAACAGATTTTAGAAGTGAAACAGAGTGAAATCGGACAGACAGCAAAAGCGTCTATTCAGAAGTCAGGGAGAAATCCGGCACTGTTTAAAAGCCTGATTATGACGGCAATATATGCTTTGGAACTTCTGATTAGTAAGGTGCTTAAAATGGCTTTGGAAAAGGCTGATAAGGTTACGGAAGCGTTTGCAAAGTCAGAACCAGAGCAGACGAAGGTTCAGGCAGTCAATGAGCCTGTGATGGCGAAAAGTGAACCGATACCGGAAAAGCCAAAGAAGTCTGAGTTTGCTTCCAAATATCTGAGACTTGCGGATATTTATAGCAAGCTGGAGAAGCAGAATACAGCCATTTATCAAAGGGAGCAACAGCTTGCAAGTGTTGAGAAGGAGATTGCCGGAACAAAAGGGATTTTCAAGGTAAAACAGCGTAAGGAGTTGCAGGAGCAGGCAGAACAGTTAATGATACAGATAGCCAATATGAAACAGTATTTGTCAAGTATTGTGCAGAGTTATGGCTATAACAATGTAAAGGAGTTCTTGGCTGAATACCATACCTGTAAAACTGAATACTGCGATTATCAGTCTGCAGTTGCAAGGTGGGAACAGCAGGCTGGAAATAAGGCAGAGTCGGACAGCTTAAAAGCAAGGCTTCAAAGAAAGGCGCAAGAAGTAAAGGAACGAGAAAACAACAGACAGAGCCAGCATTACCGGAGCGATAGAGGTGGCAGATAGGAAAATATATAATCATATTGACAAACAAGACCACAAGTGATAGTCTCTAAATAAGACTACTGCATGTGGTCTGTTGGATTTAGGAGGATACACATATGGAAATTCAATTAGGTGTGATCGAGGCAAGATATGCAGATATGATTTGGGAGCATGAACCGGTTACTTCATCGGAACTGGTAAAGATGACGGCAGTGGAATTTAACTGGAAGCGCACAACTGCACACAATGTTTTGAGAAGATTGATTGATAAGGGATTGTTTCGGAATGAAAACGGACTGGTAACAGCCGTAATATCCAGAGAGAATTTTTATGCAAGACAGAGCAGACAGTATGTAGAAGACACCTTTGCAGGGTCTCTTCCGACATTTATTGCAGCATTTACGCAGGATGCAAAACTGACACCGAAAGAAGCTGAGGCAATTCGTAAGATGATTGATCAGGCGGAGGAAAAATGAATATGGGAGAAATTTTCTTAAAACTGCTGAATATGAGCATCACAGCCAGTTGGATAATTTTAGCAGTATTAGGTATTCGACTTCTATTTAGGAGGATACCAAAGTGGATTAGCTGTTTATTATGGGGGATAGTAGCAATCCGACTGATATTTCCGTTTTCCATAGAAAGTACATTTAGCCTGCAACCAAGTGCAGAGCCTATCAAGTCCAGCACTATGGTGGAGGGAGAACGGATACCTTATGTGTCGTTCATAGACAGTAACGTAGATGTTGTAGAAAATACGATAAATCCCGCACTAGCAGAAACCTTTGCATATCAGGAAACCCAAAGCGTGGCTCCGCTACAAATAGTGACAGAAATCGCAGGGGGGCTTTGGTTATGCGGAATGGTGGTGCTTCTTATTTTGGCATTGGTGAGTATGATAAAATTGTGCCTATGTGTAAGGGAAGCTGTGCTATATAGAGAAAACATCTATATTTGTGATGCAGTAAAATCCCCTTTTATTTTTGGAATTATCAGACCCAGAATATACCTTTCCTCTTCACTATCAGAGGAAGAGATGGCATATATTATAGCGCATGAGAGTGCACATCTTAAAAGAAAAGATCACTTGTGGAAACCTTTTGGGTATTTGCTTCTTTGTATCTATTGGTTCAATCCTCTTTGCTGGGTTGCATATATTATGCTATGCAAGGATATTGAGCTTGCCTGTGATGAAAAGGTGATTCGTGATATGAACTTTGAGGATAAGAAAAAATATTCCAGAGTGCTATTGTCTTGTGCAACGCAGAGGCGATTAGTAATGATGTGTCCGTTGGCATTTGGAGAAGTGGGAGTAAAGGATAGAGTGAAGTTGGCACTGAATTACAAAAAGCCATCCTTTTGGATTGTTTTGATATCCATGGCTGCCTGTGTAGTAGTGGCTGTATGCTTTTTGACAGAACCGAAAAGTGATTTTTCGATAGCAGACTACAAGGCAATCAGTTATAGAGAATATCAAAAATTGACAGGATATGACGCGGAATTCTATCATGCCTTATATTATATCGGGGAATTGCCCAAAACGGAATTATCAATCGTTTTTGAAGGAGACTATGATGAAGATTTAGCAGGGGCTGTTCTGGCTGAGGATGCGAAAGCAATAAGGATACAGGGGAGATTATCAGAGTTGTTTGGCGATGATACTAAACAATTAAGTGAGTCTGAACTCCTAAAAAAAATAAGTGAAAATTACGGAAATGTTATTTCCATAGATTATAGGGAAGGGGCGGGAACCGCATATTATGTGGGGGATTATTATGCACATATAGCAGTTGCAGCTGATACGGATGATAATAGGAATACTGTGTTTGAGATTGCAGTGGAAAATCAGACGAAAAACGAAAAAATATTTTCAGGCAGCAGTTCTTTTTGGCTTATCTGGGAAGAGGAGGAGCCAGTCAAAGAAAACGAAAATGTGGAAAACGCAAAAGATGACAATGGATACATATGGCTATCCGATACAGTGTTTATAAGTGAACTTAAGGACTTGGATGGCAATGGTACAAAAGAATATGTGGAGGTCGATCTAGGAGATGAATCAAACAACTTCTATTCCCATTTCAAGTTTTATTGGAATGGTGAGATGATTTATGAGTATGAGGATCCTTGTAGAATTGACCCATGCGTAGCAGAATATGTAGACTTGGATCATGATGGGGAAAAAGAAATTTTCTTTTCATTTGCTCCAAGAGTAAATTCCATGCCACTTATGGAGTATATCGTATTAAAGCAGAACAATTCAAGTTGGAAACCGCTGGAGATGATTCATGGCGAAACGATGATGGATAATGCATTTCCATTGTCTGTTACAAAGGGAGACACCAAGTGGCAGGCTGTGATATCCTGTGAAAATTTGGATGAATCAGTTACTTTCGATGTAGAATCACATTATTTAGATTTGAAAAGAGAATTTCTTTCAGACAACGGGGAAGAAACGGAATTTACCAGTCAGTTGGTTGAGTGGTATGAAACAGAATTTGTAGATTACCCTTCGGGAGAAATCTGTGGGAATGTGTCAGCGTGGGGAATTTGGAATATAGAAGTAGGAGAATATGAAGGAAAAACCTGCCTGATTGCAACACATGGGATTCAGTGTTATGATAAGTTTGATTTTTGGGGAGAGGCAGATGTCTACTTTGATTATGATGAAAAAGGAAATACAAGATTTTTGAGCATCCAGTTTAGACCACAGTACCAGTATTTGGATCAAAATAAAGAAGTCGAAGAGAGAATTTATGAAGGTGAGACGCCCGGCGTATCTTATGGTGATATTGCGGAAAGATATTATACTGTAGGTCAATATATGAAAGAGGTAAAGGATGTATCAAAGGCTATGGCCGCAGCAGGGGATTCGTATATATGTGATGAGTACCTAAATGCGATGGGAAGCCCGGAGGCTGAATCTGTATATGTATTGCATGATTTAAATAATGACGGTATAGAGGAATTTTTTATAGGTCTTAAATTTAATTATGATATACCTTACTATGTAATTTATGATGTATATACGTGGAAAGACGGAAGAGCGTATCAGTTAATGAGAGGTATCGGATATCGTAATGGCTCGTGTAAGATATGTGAAAATGGAGTAATAGAGGATAATTATTCAGGGTCGGCATGGGACGGGCAAACATTATACCATATTTTACCTGAGGGAGGAATTGAACTTGAGACAATAGACAGTGTTTCTTCAAGGCGAGACGGCACAGTTCAATCCTATTATCACTGGAATGAATTGATAGATGAAAATTCGCTACAAACGATATTGGAGCAATATCAACCGGAGTCTGTCACATATGTCGATTGTAATAGGGAGACAATTGAGCAACTACGTCTGAGTGGAATAAGAAAATAACTTACCGATTGACTTATAACTGATATTAAGGACAAGATGCATATTAGCTGAGCAGGAGCAAGTATTCCGGTGCCAAAACGGTGCCACGAAACCATGCAAATAAAAATAGACCATGTAAAATCAACGAAACTATGCAGATTTCAGCCATAAAAAGCATAGAAAATATGTTGAAAAACGCTATTCAGATAACGTGAGGGTGGTAGAACTGTAGGTTCAGGTCGTGTTGCTACAATCATCGAGTAATCTGATTTAGGTAAGCAGACTATTTAATTATATATTTGTGATCAAGCGTAAAATTAGGCTTCCAGGAGTAATCTTGGGAGTCTTTTTTGTGGTAATATAAATTATGCATTGTATTTCACAGTAAGAATATGGTAATATATAAGAAAATGTATGACTAATTAGTCTGAACTCACAACATATTAAGCACAGAAGAACCAATGAAGGAGGGAGAGAGCTCCTTGAGCCAGCGACAGCAAACAAAGAACAGAAATAAAGAGCAGATGAAAGAAGAACTGAAAGAAGAACTGAAAGAGAATGCGAGTCATGGAACAATTGGATGGCCAATAGCTTTATATGAGTGGCAGGGAGATCAAAACTGGCATGTTACACCTCACTGGCATGAAGAAATAGAGTTTATATGCTTTAAAGAAGGCATTTTCCGGGTATGGTTAAATGCAAGGGAATATATCATAGAATCTCCGGCACTTTTATGTGTTCATCCACAGGAGCTGCATTCTATTATGCTGACTGCTGGAGGCAGGGAAAGCGCCATCGTCTTTTCTCTGGATATTTTAAGTTTCGAACATTATGATGCAATCCAGGCGCAATTGATCAGTCCGCTGATGGATGGAAGGCTGCGTTTTCCGACAGTTGTTCGGGAACAGGATGCATTGTATTCTGTGTTGAGAGCAGCATATGACAGAGCGGAAGAGAAGATACGTGCAATGAATGCCTTTTCAATACAGCAGGAAATAGAGAAAAATACATGTTATCTGAAAGTAAAGACTATGCTGCTTGAAGTACTTGCACATCTGTACAGTAATAATTGTCTGGTAAAAGAACCGGATCTAAGGACGGAAAATGGACAGCAGATTGCGAATCTGAAGAAAGTAATTACGTATATTATGGAGCATTATGATGCGGATATGCGATTAAATGAACTTGCTTGTCTGGTAAATATGAATCCTCAATATTTTTGCCGTTACTTTAAGAAGAATATAGGGAAGACAATTACTGAATATATCAATGATGTCAGAATCGAGAAAGCTGCGCAGGCGCTGGCAGAGACGAATGATAAGATTATTGATATTGCGCAGAACTGTGGATATGAGAATGTAAGCTATTTTATCAGACGTTTTAGACGGACAAAAGGTATGACGCCAGTGCAGTATAGAGAAATGTCAAAATAGTATCATAAACAAGTCAATAGAGATTTAGAAAGCCCTGCTTTTACGTGTATAATGTAATTAAAATATTATATAAGAAAGGCAGGGCTTTAGTATGCAGAAACAGTGGTGGCATGACAAAGTAGCATATCAAATTTATCCTAAGAGTTTTAATGATACAAATGGAGATGGAATCGGAGATTTAAGAGGAATTATTGAAAAGCTGGATTATCTCAAAGAACTGGGTATTGATATTATATGGCTTTCGCCGATATATCAGTCGCCCTTTGTAGATCAGGGATATGACATATCGGATTATTATAAGATAGATCCCAGGTTTGGCACAATGGATGATTTTGATGAATTGATTGCAGAAGCCAGAAAACGTGGTATGTATATTATTATGGATCTTGTAATCAATCATTGTTCTGACCAGCATGAATGGTTTCAGAAAGCACTGAAAGATCCGACTGGCAAGTATGGTGATTATTTCTACTTCAGAAAAGGTAAGAATGGGAATCCGCCTTGTAATTACCGGTCTTATTTTGGAGGCAGTGCATGGGAAAAGGTAAAAAATACAGAGTATTATTATCTTCATATGTTTGCAAAGGAACAGCCGGATCTGAACTGGAATAATCCACAGGTATTAGAAGAACTGTATAAGATGGTAAACTGGTGGCTTGATAAAGGAGTCGCAGGATTCAGGATTGATGCAATTATTAACATCAAGAAAGACCTGGAGTTTAAAGATCTGGAACCGGATGGAGAAGATGGTCTTGCAGGCGTGTGGAAAATGGTAGAGAGCGTGGATGGTGTAGGAGAACTTCTGGAGGATTTGAAGAAGCATACTTTTGAAAAATACAATGCATTTACTGTTGCAGAGGTATTTAATATGAAGAAAGATGAATTACGGGAATTCATTGGAGATCATGGACATTTCTCCACGATGTTTGACTTTTCGGCGCATTCTTTGTTTTTTAATGATTATACAAGCTGCGAATATAAAGAGCTGGATATAAGGCAATTGAAACAGGCTATGTTCCATTCTCAATTGGAATGTGAGGATGTTGGATTCCTGGCTAATATTATTGAGAATCATGATGAACCAAGGGGCGCAAGCAGATATCTGCCCAAGTATCTTCAGAATGAAAATGGAGTGAAGATGCTTGGAACAATCAGCATATTGCTTAGAGGAATTCCTTTCGTATATCAGGGACAGGAGATAGGAATGCGCAACTGCCGGTTTAGTACAATAGATGAGTACAATGATATCAGTACAAAGGCTGAATATGCAGATGCAATTAAAGCTGGAGTAGATCCGGCTAAAGCCTTGGAATATTGTTATCATGCAAGCCGGGATAACGCAAGAACACCAATGCAATGGGCAGATGCCCCAAATGCCGGCTTTTCAACAGGAAAACCCTGGCTCAAGGTGAACCCTAACTATCATGAGATTAATGTAAAGGAGCAGGAAACGCGTAGAGATTCTGTTTTGCAATATTATCGTCAGTTAATCGCGCTGCGCAAGTCAGAACAATATAAGGAAGTATTTACCTATGGACAATTCCATCCTTTGTATGAGGATAGTAAAGAATTGTATGCTTATGAAAGAAGTACACAACAGCAGAATATTCGCATAATTGCCAATTATGGAGGTGAGGACGTTTCAATTCCATGGGAAAATACATATAAGCTTCTGCTGAACAATATGAAAGAACTGCTTACAGAGGAAGGACGGGCATCTCTTCGTTCAGGCCAGGTAATCGTTCTGGAAGTAAGAACCTGATGAGTGCTTCCTGCATATACTGAGAGTAGATTAAATATGAAAAGAGATGTCAGATATGCAGGATAACACGAAAACTTCATATGAAACAGGTGCATCACAGGATAATACACCTGTAATACCATTGCCGAATCCGGGAGAAGGAGGCCCCGTGCATCCCGGAAATACAAATGGCAATATACAGGATAATACGCCTGTGATATTGCTGCCAAATCCAGGAGAAGGAGGACCGGTATATCCTGGCAATATGAACAATCAGGGGAATAATGTCAATAATATGCTGTCCAATATTATAGGCACAATTATTTCCACACATCCAAGACCAAATGTACCATGCAGACTGTGTAACTCTTCCAGTACAAGAAGTGGATATATACGTTTTTTAAATGCAGCTACCGGTTACAACCCATTTGTAATCTTTGTCAATGACAGTATGATATCGGATAATTTTAATTTTGCGGAAGTAACAGATTATGAGAGGATATCAGATGGCAGACATATTGTTACAGTCATGGGAGAGAATGGATATATTTATGTGCAAAAGCCCATAGATGCCACGGCAAATCAGTATGCTACAGTAGCAATCATAAATACTGACAGCGGATTGGATATCCAGATGATTGCGGATAATGGCTGCGACAGAGGTTCTAATATGGCGTGTATACGTGCAGCAAATCTGGCACACAACAGCGGCGCATTGTCTGTTGTAGTGGGCAACCAGTATGTCAATTTCACGAATCTGAGATATCGGGCTGTTGCAGATTTTGAATCTATATGGCCGGGACTTTACATTTATACGGTCAGTAGAAACATGACAGCAAGATTTCCTGGATTTGGAGGAAATATTTTGTTGACTGCATCCATAGCAGTGCAGAAAAACCGTAATTATACGATTTATCTTCTGAATTGGAAAAGAGATAATAATAATGACACCATCAAGGCATTGATCGTAGAAGACATGTAATCAGGATATATGTAATAGGAAGGGGTTGTTCTATAGAACTCCTTCCTTTCTTGCTAGTGGGGAACACTAATGCTATAATATTATAAAAAAAGTAAACTTTGGAGATTTATGTACAAAATAATACAACGCCTGCTGCAGGATATTAAGAATTATTATATTGGAGTGCTGATATTTATCTTATACAGCATAGTGGTAAGACATATTTTTCATGCCTTTTGCCCACAGTTAATTATTACGGGGATACCATGTGCAGGGTGTGGGATGACCAGAGCAATATACTATATTCTTACAGGACACTTCCAAAGAGGGATGGATTTGAATCCGGCGGCTCCTTTGTGGATCATATGGTTTATGCTTGGGGCAATTGAGAGATATGTGATTGGACGCAATCGAAAATGGATTCTATATCTATTGGTATGCGTGTGTGTTGTAACCTTGTTGATATATGTATATCGAATGAGTACGCAGTTTCCATCGTATCCTCCCCTGACATATTACAAAAGAAATTTATTGTCCAAATACTGCACATTTTATCACAATTTATTGCAATATATATGGGATATATGATAAAATACATTTATAATTTTCTCTGTTTAACAGAAGAAATGTATTTCTTATGAGTGGAGGACAACATAACATGGACAACAATAACATGTTCGATCAGGGACAGGAGCAGCAGCCACAGTTCCAGCAACAGCAGTTTCAGCAGCAACCATATCAACAACAGCCATATCAGCAGCAGGCTCCATATCAGGCGCAAACAGGAGATTTAGAAGAACCGGTATCTTTTGGTGAGTGGATGATTACTCTGTTGATTATGATGATTCCCTGCGTGAATATCGTCATGATGTTCGTATGGGCATTTGGCAATAGCAAGAAGAGTAAATCCAATTATTTCAAAGCTTCTCTTGTATGGGCATTGATCAGCATTGTAATAATGATTTTATTCATGGTAATTGGTGGAGCAACATTTGCTGGAATCATGAATCAGGTTTCATATTATTAAGATACACTAATACATAAACTATAAAAGGCAGACCCTATCCTGTAAGGTCTGCCTTTTGCATGCATATATTATTATTTGTTCTGAGTCCAGCGTCCGCTTGCACCACAGGGGAGAACAAGTCCGTTTGATGAAACGGGAAGTCCTATTTCAGAGGATTCTACAACTCCGCCAAACCTGGGTACAAGAGCAGTTTGAATCATATAAGTAAGAACTGCAGGCTGAAGACCGGTGGTATAGGAATTCACCAGGTAAAATAAAGGCTTGTCTGTCAGAATCTGCGTTGTTAATTCAATAAATGGATAAATAGATTCTTCTATTTTCCATATTTCTCCCTTAGGTCCGCGTCCATAGGAAGGTGGGTCCATGATGATAGCATCGTATTGATTGCCACGACGTATTTCACGTTCTACGAATTTAACGCAATCATCTACAAGCCAGCGGATAGGCGCATCTTTTAAACCTGAAGCAGCAGCATTTTCCTTTGCCCATGCAACCATGCCCTTGGAGGCATCTACGTGTGTAACATTAGCGCCTGCCTTGGCTGCACTCAGCGTTGCACCACCGGTATAAGCGAAGAGGTTCAGTGCTTTGATTGGTCTGCCCGCATTACGGATCAGTTCAGAGAACCAGTCCCAGTTCACAGCCTGTTCCGGGAAAAGTCCGGTATGCTTAAAACTGAACGGTTTTAAGTGGAAAGTAAGTTCTTTATAATGAATACTCCATTCTTCGGGGAGATTCCAGAACTCCCATTCACCGCCGCCCTTGACACTGCGGTGGTAATGACCGTTTTTCTTACGCCAGCCGGCATTGTTCTTAGGCGTATTCCAGATAACCTGCGGATCAGGTCTTACTAATATATAATCACCCCAGCGTTCCAGCTTCTCACCGGTTGAGGTATCAATGACTTCATAATCTTTCCATTGGT
>ENA-ORTW01004358-ORTW01004358.1-human-gut-metagenome-genome-assembly--contig:-NODE-4358-length-11171-cov-4.872526_pt1 | contig 11171 bp, 9 predicted proteins | sample MGYA00242072_ERZ509193 | MGnify/ENA primary metagenome ERZ509193 (study PRJEB26280, sample SAMEA2338813) | human gut metagenome | biome: human gut; feature: human-associated habitat; material: faeces...
ATACAGGATTCACTATATGAAAGTGACTTTGATAAATTGATGAATGATATGGAAAGAGGCTTGCATAAACGCAAATGATAATGCAAGAGAAAAAAGCACAAAGGCAGGCAAAGAACTCCGTGCAGAACGGAAAGAAAAGGAGAAGTTAGAAAAAGAACTTGCAAGAAAAGAAAAGGCATTGGCTGAAGCAGCTGCATTATTGGTGCTACGAAAAAAGCAGATGCGATTTGGGGAACGGACGAAGAGGACGAATGATCAACGCTTTAGATCGCAGACAAGCAGTAGAGTTGATCAAAGAAGCAGTAGATTCAGGAGCAGCATTGTATAAAGCATGCGCAGAGCTTGGAATCAGTAAGCGAACATATAACCACTGGAAGAATACAGACAGTGATTATATAGACAAACGCACGATATGTGCAAGACCAGAGCCGGCGAATAAGCTGACTAAGGAAGAAAGGCAGGAGATATTGGACATATGCAATACAGAAGAGTTTGCATCAAAAACACCAAGTGAGATTGTTCCAATGCTTGCGGACAGAGGAAGCTATATAGCAAGTGAAAGTACATTTTACAAAGTGTTAAAGGAAGCAAAACAGTTGACTCACAGAGGACGGGAGCAGCGGAAACATAAGAGACCAATATCAACGCACAAAGCAACGAGAGCCAATCAGGTGTGGATGTGGGATATCACATACTTAAACGGACCGATCAAAGGAATGCATTATTATTTATATATGTTTTCTGATTTATACAGCAGGAAGATTGTTGGCTGGGAAGTTTGGGAAAGTGAAGATGCAAAGCATGCGAGTGAATTGGTGAAACGAATTTATCGTGATGAAAAGATATATATCAGAAATATGCAGAAAGAACCATTGGTGCTGCATTCTGATAATGGAAGTCCGATGAAGGGAACAACAATGTTGGAAACATTGTATGCACTGGGAATTACGCCATCGAAAAGTAGACCTCGGGTAAGTAATGATAATTCATATGCAGAGAGTTTGTTTAAGACATTAAAATATGTGCCAAATTTTCAACCACAAGGATTTGCCACACTGACAGAAGCAAGATTGTGGGTAAAGAGATTTGTGGAATGGTACAATAACGAACATCGTCATAGTGGGATAAACTATGAGACACCATCACAGAGACATATGGGATTGGATCAGGAAGTTTTAAGGAAGCGAAAAGAGGTTTACGAAAAAGCGAAAGAAAGACATCCAGAAAGATGGGCAAAAGAAATCAGAGCCTGGAGTTTTTCAGAAGAAGAATGGCTAAATCCAAGACAAGAAGCAGAAACAAAAAAAGAGGCGAAAGTCTCGTGAAATTAAAAGAAAGGAAAATCGGGTAGGGTGACAACCACCCCCAAAATTCCAGAAGATAGTTTGCAAGGTGCACTCAGAGAAGTAAAAGAAGAAGTAGGGGGAGATTTATTACCGGAAAAAGGACATGTTATTTTGTCTGATATAAAGAAAATAGAGTTCGGTAAAGTAGTTAATAAAATTGTAGATGTTTGGTTGTTCGAGTATGATGGAGAGGTTGATTTGAGCAATGCTACAACAGATGAAGTGGCGCAAGTTGCGTGGATGAACAGAAGTCAAATAAAAGAATTATTTGATGCAAATATGTTTGTGGATACATTGGAGTATTTTTTTACGGAAGTGGATAAATAATAAGTTGTGACAACTTTAACGTTAGTAAGAAATGCCTTTTGACATAGAAAGAAAAGTAGTAAATTTGCGAAAGGAGTTTGTTGAATATGAAAGATATTTCAAATTATGAAATTATTGAAAATGATGCTGAACTTGAAAAATTATGTACTGATTCAGTAGAATTAATAAATTACGCAAGAAATATTGTAGTAAAACATGTAAATATTGTACAGATAATGACTTACTATTCATTAGGTAGATGGATTGTAGAAACGCAACAAATGGGAGAAAAGCGGGCAAAGTATGGAAGTAAGGTTATAAAAACATTATCAGAAAATCTTCAGAAAGAGTTTGTTAAAGGATTTTCAGAAGATACATTAAAAAATGCCAGAAAATTTTATTTGACTTATAAAGAGCGAATAAGCGAAACGGTATTTAGCCTTTTTGCAATTGAAAAAAGTGAAACAGTGTTTAGCCTTTTTGAAAAAGAGCCACCTTTTGTTGTTTCGTGGTCACATTATTTACAGTTAATGCGCATAGAAAATGAAGCTGAACGTAACTTTTATGAAATTGAATCGGCAAAAACAGGATGGGGAGTTCGTACTTTGCAGCGACAATATAATTCCAGTCTATATGAACGTTTGGCGTTGAGCAGAGATAAAGAAGGTGTTTTACGCCTTGCAACAGAAGGCAATGTTATTGCAAAACCAGAGGATATTATAAAGCAGCCTACGGTTCTGGAATTTTTGGGTATGGAAGAAAAAACAAAGTATTCTGAAACAGACTTGGAAACAGCCTTAATCAATAAATTACAAAAATTTTTGTTGGAATTAGGAAAGGGGTATCTTTTCGAGGCAAGACAGAAACGATTTACATATGATGAAGATAATTTTTATGTGGATTTAGTTTTCTATAATCGATTGTTGCGTTGTTATGTATTGATAGACTTGAAAGTGGACAAGCTGACACATCAGGATATTGGTCAGATGCAGATGTATGTTAATTATTATGATAGGTATGAAAAGTTAGAAGATGAAAATCCCACAATAGGTATTCTTCTGTGCAAAGAAAAGAATGATGCTTTAGTTGAGATTACTTTGCCCCAAGATGCTAATATTTATGCATCAGAGTATAAATTATATCTGCCAGATAAGAAGTTACTTCAACAGAAACTGAAGGAATGGATTGAAGAGGAAGAAGAATAAAAAATATGATAGTACGCATAAAAGAAAGAGGTGTTTTTACAAATGTGGAAGGATAGCGAAACAGAAATTGACTATTTGGATTTTTTATACATTGTTGAAATTATGAAAGATACGATAAATGATGAAAAGTTGTTGCCTTCGTGTATTGGTTTGTATGGAGACTGGGGAAGCGGAAAATCAAGCCTGATGCATATGTGTAAGAAACAATTAGAAGAGCAAAAGGATGGAACTGTATGTTTACTCTTTAATGGCTGGTTATATGAGAGCTATGATGATGCCAAAACTGCTATTTTAGCATCAATTTTAGATGGGATAAAAGAAGGTCGTGAGTTGTCTGGTGCGGCAAAAATAACATTGAAAGCCTTGTATGATAGTATTGATAAATTTAAAGTTATAAAAGGTGGAATAAAATTTGGTATAGATATGGCGGTTACAGGCGGTCTCGGCGCTATAACCAATCTCACAATAAAAGAAATTACAAAGAAAGCTAAAAAGGTTGCGGAAGATGTTGATGAAGAAACCATGCTTCAAGCAATAAAAGATAAATTGGACTATAAAGAAGTTCGTGAGGATATACGGGAGTTTAGAGAAAAGTTTGCAGAATTAATAAAAGAAGCAGGCATTAAAAAACTAGTAATATTTGTTGATGAATTGGATAGATGCAATCCGGCTACCATATTAGATACATTAGAAGCAATGAGACTCTTCTTGTTTAGTGGAAATGTGTCTTTTGTTATAGGAGCTGATGAGAGACACGTTACATATGCAATTAGATCAAAATTTGATAATATTGAAGGTATTAATATGGATATTGGAAAAGAGTATCAAGAAAAGCTTATCCAGTATCCTATAAGAATACCATGCATGAATAAGGATGAAACAGAATTTTATATAATGTGCTTGTTATCGGAAAATGAATTGAGTGAAACAGAATTTGATGGTTTGTTGAAATTTTTGCAAGCAAAGAGAAAACAGAATCCATTAGAGTTTTCTATAACGATGGAAATTCTTAAGGAGTATGATGAGAGAATCGCTACAAAATTAAATGATAGTTTAGTCTTATCGAAGCAACTATCGGGAATATTGACTCAAGGATTGAATGGCAATCCCCGTCAATGTAAACGTTTTCTAAATACACTGGATATGCGACAAAAGATGGCGAACTATAAGAATGTTACGTTGAAGAGCAATGTCTTGGCGAAAATAATGGAGGTTGAGTATTTTCAAACATCTTTATTTAGAAAAATGGTCAACTTACTGGGTGACAATATGCTAAAAACAGAATTAGAAGGCTTTGAAACAGACCAAGAAGACAAAATAAGTGCATTGGATCCATGGAAAAACGAATTATGGGTTAAAAAATGGATGAAGGCGAAGCCAATGTTGTCAGAGGAAAAGTTAGAGAACTATTTTTACTTTATGCGAGCGTCTGCTAAAGATAATATATTTACGAGTGTCGAGAAAATGAGTGAAGAGGCAAAGAAAATATTTGAAGGGATCTCAAAACATTCGGACTTAGCATTTAATCAAGCTAAAATGGCTGTTGATAAAATATCTGTCTTCGATCAACATCAAATTTTAGATGGTTTATATCAAGATGTGATTAGTGATGATAGTTATGAAAAGGAAAAAGTAAGATTTTTTTTGCTATGGGGTGCATTAAACGAGCAGTTGCAAGAGAATACAATTAAGTATTGTACAGATTTATCAGCACAGAAAATTTCTGTATCGCAGATTCCGTATTTTGAAGGTTTTTATGCTCAATGTAAAAATCAGGGAGCAATGAAGACTATACTAGAGCGGTGGAAGAGCGAAAATACGATGCTTAAAACAGCGGTGGAGGATTTTTTGTAAAAAGTACAGAGAGGTAATAAACTATGGGAACATCAAGTAGTCATTCAGGAAATAAAGATAATAAAGGACTTTTGCCAAGCGATTATGACGGACAGCAATCTAAGACTGAAGTTAGTTGGCAGGCAACGAAAACAGGGTTTTCTAAATATATAAATGGTCACGGAGGCGGCGTGGCTAAAACTGCAAGAAATTATGTAAAAGCAGCAGGCGGTACTGCGGGTCTGATTAAAAGTTCCAAATCAGGAATTAGAGGTGCTGTTAATATTGGAAGGTTATTCTCGGATATTCAGCAACAAGGTTATCAGAAAACCTTTGATGATTTAGGAATAGAATATCAAGGCAAGAGTGCAAAAGAGATTTGCTCTGGCTTGGTAAATTATATTTCAGATTCAGTGGATTCAAAGGAAGATTCGGTGGCAAGGATTGCAGCTGTAAATGCAATGTCGAAAATGTATGAATATATGGAGAACAATAATCTGGAGCTACAGTCATTAGACAAAGTTGATAATGTTCTAATGGAACAGATTCTTAGTACATATGTTGAATGTTATATTTGGGGAAGGATTTTAAACGATTTACAATATTGTCTAGAAAAATATTCTGATGACATTGATAGAACAATAAAAGTTGAGCAGGAAATGAAGGATTATGTTTCGAGCAAAGTTAAGACTACCTTTCAAATAAAGGAAATCAGAGACAAAATATTCGGACATCAGTCAATGGAAGATGGAATAGAAGCATTATATGAAAAATGCTATTCGGTATTGGAGGATATGTAGTATGAAATTAGTTTGTAAACTTTCTGAAGATGAGTTTGGAGTGGAGGAAAGTAAAATAATAAATTTAAATTGTAAGAAGGAGTTCAAATATACATTTTGGAAACAAAATAATACTTTTGCCGAATTTTACAAAGATGAAGCAATTGATATGTTATATTTATCATTGGCGGTGTTTGTAGCAGACAGACTAATTTTGCGTGAAACAGGAGAAGATGCGTGGAGTAGGGAAATTGAGTTATATATGCCAGTTTTATGTGTTGATAAATGGAATGTTTGTCAATCATTAGTAGAAGAAATGTTGAACTTCCTTACAGGAGACAAGTGGAAGATTTGTTTTCGGGAAAGGGAATTGACGGAGATAGAGAAGAAAGCGAGAAAAAAGTGGGAAAAAGTAACTGAGAAGAATAAGAATGTATCTAAAATTTGTATGTTTTCTGGTGGATTGGACTCTTGTATAGGTGCATTGAATTTGCTCTATGACAAGGTGGATGCTTCTGATATATTTTTTGTGAGTCATTATGGTGGAGGAAAAGGGACTGTAGAATATCAAGGAATGTTAAAAGAAGCATTCATTAACCGGTTCAATGTAGATGAAAGTAATTTTGTTCAAAATTATGCAGCTATTGTTACAAAAAAGAAATACAAAAAAGAAGATACTACACGTTCCCGTTCCTTTATGTTTTTCTCTCATGCCATTGCATATGCAAGTGCTATGGGTAAAGAGGTAGAGTTGATAATACCGGAAAATGGTTTAATCTCGTTAAATATTCCGTTAGCATATACAAGAACTGGAACAAGTAGTACAAGAACAACACATCCACATTATATGAAAATGCTACAGGAATTGATTGCAGAATTAGGTCTTCAAGTTAAAATCAGGAATCCATTTCAGTTTAAGACAAAAGGTGAGATGATTTTAGAGTGTAAAGATAGAGAGTTTTTACAAGAGATATTAGATAAAACTATGTCGTGTTCACATCCGGATGTTGGAAGGCATCAAGGCATGAAAACAACCATGCATTGCGGATATTGCTTACCATGTACTATTAGAAGAGCCTCCATTCAAAAGGGGGGATTACACGATACAAGCACATACTTTGATAGTAGATATAAGAAGCTTCCTGTCGCAAGACAAGCATATAGAACATATAAATGTGCATTTAATAATTTTGATGAGAATAATGCATTTTTGAGAATTCAAGAGTCAGGACCCATTGAAGAAAACATAGAACAATTTGCAGATTTATATGTGCGTGGGATGAAAGAAATGAGAGAGTGTTTGGAGAAAATAAATGTTTGATTTTTATATGGATGCGCATATGCACTTTGATTTATATGATGATAGAAGCGAAATATTGAGATATGTTAAGCAGAAGGCGTCTTATACCATAGCAATGACAAATCTGCCTCAACTCTTTGAAAAGTATAAGCGTCAATATGTGGGAAATAAATATTTTCAATTAGCCCTGGGATTTCATCCAGAATTGGTGCATCAATATAGCAATCAGCAGGTGCTTTTTAAGGAACTGATAAATGAAACTAGATTTATAGGTGAAATTGGTTTGGATTATACAAAAAAATCAAAAGAAGATGTAATGTGTCAAACAGAAATATTTGAAAAAATAATAGAGTGGTGTTCTGGGAAAAATAAAATATTAAGTGTTCACAGTCGGTCTGCTTCAAAGAAAGTGATTGATATACTTAATGGTTTTGATGGAACTGTCATTTTACACTGGTATTCTGGTGGAATAACTGATTTAAGGAGGGCAATAGAGCAAGGTTGCTATTTTTCTATTAATCATCAAATGTTGCAGAGTGTAAATGGAAGAAATATTGTTGGAAATATTCCAGTAGATAGAATTTTGCTCGAAAGTGATGCTCCTTTTACAAAAGGGCTAAGTGAAAAATATACAATTGATTTTAATGATGCGATATACAAGTATATAGGTGAATTGTATCATCAGGAACTTGATGTAGTAAAGAAGAGGATAAAGGCAAATTTTGCGGAAGTGTTAAAAAGGTAGTGGAATTGCATTTGGAGGTACAAGTGGAACGAATATCATATTTGCTGCAAAAAATTATAGATTATATGTTAAATAATAATTTGAGTATTGATAAAGCAACATTTTTTACAGTGATAATCGGGCAAATCACAATATATGGAATATTATTGACATTTTATCAATTTGTAGCATCATATCAAGGTGGTGAAAAAGCTGCAACTCGATATCTAGGAATCAATATTACAGAATATTTTGTAAAAAGGAATATAAGTGTTTTCAATAACATTGTATCCAGAAAAATCTTTGGTGCAATATTTGTATTAGAAATTTTGTATAAACCATTTATAACAATATATGGAGATATGCTTCCTATAGAAATGATCAGAGTGATGAATTTTACATGGTTTTTCTTTGTGATTTTTTATTTTGTAGTATTTGTCTTCCTGTTTTTTCAGTGCACCAAAAGTATATTGATGATAAAACTAAGTTCTGATGTAAAAACAAATGGATATTTGATTCGTGACATCAACAATATGTTTTTGAAGAAAACATTGAAAGAGAGGAGTGACAAAAATGCTATAGAATTATTAGCGCAGGACTTGGCCTATTTACATGAAGCAATCCGATTGGATGATAATCCAGAATTGCAAGGGAGATATAATCAGTTGATTTATAGTATTTTCTCGGAATATATGAAACGTAAAAAATATGAAATCTCTGTTATTGAGAAAAAAGGGAAAATATTAAAAAATCAAGTTCCATGGATTTATAATGCAAATTATGAAGCTCATTTGATAATGGAAATTCTCGAAGAAAAATATTTTCAGTTGGATGATGATAATATAAGACTTGTTTCAAATTTTCACATAGATTTACTTGAACTAAACTTTCAGAGGGCTGTATTGGAAGGATACAACAAAGTAAGTTGCAATAGATATGAATGTGTATCTATGAAAGCGGAAGAAAACGTATTTGATGCTGCTGAATGGAAAAATGTGACATTAGAAATATATCAAAAGATGTCCAATAAACAGAAACAAAATATAATTCGTATTCTTGGGTCAGGGAAAAATCGTAAACAAGATTTTTATGAATATTATTGTAATGACTGTATTAGTACTTTAATTGTGAGGGAGATTGACAGTATATTTGCAGGAGAAAGGAAACAAAAAGATTTTCTAGAGATATTTGGTCAAATTATGAAAGAGGAACGTATTAATGATTTTTGTGCACAAATAATAAGGGATAAGATTATTTGTTATAACAAATTTGATGCCGGAGAAATTTTATTTCAATTAAGCGAGAAAAATTGCACTTATCTATTTGTGTATATGGTAATGTATTATTCGATTTATAGATTTAGATTTGAATGGGAATATATTAATGTAAATGTGTTACAGACTTTATGGAAGCGACATAGTGATATGCAAGATGATGCAGGAGATATTATCAAAAAAATAAGGAATTCAAATATCGGACATCGTTTCGAAGATGAAATGTATATAAAGTTTATGGATTATGTCAATGCAAGAGTTGAGGGTGAACTTTTTGATAGGATTTATGCTGATAAGGTGTTGGACGTATTCTATATTTGGGTTATAAAAAACTGTGTTATCAATCCGAACGAATTTATGTATTCTATATATCAGGATAAATTTGATATGGGGACTCAAATAAAAATTATAAACGAATTATCAAAACATGGTGAATTGATGGAATGCAATAGTATATTTAAATGGGTACAATGTATGAGATATAATATATTTGCGCAACAAAATTCATTTCCGGAAAAGTTGAATATTACACTAAGAGGTCTCTTGTTGACAAATATAAATGCTGTAGTTGTTGCAAACTATACATATTTAAGCTGCTATATCAATGCAATTGGGACATATTTATTGATTAAACTACATGAATTGTCTGATAAGACTCAAAAACAGAAACGGATAAAAGAAATTGTAAAAAAAGCATTCACAGCAAGTAATATGAATATAGACGAATACATAAATATGATAGAAAAAGAATGTCGCATATGTAGGTGCGAAATTAATTATGTTCAAAAAGAGAGGATAAAAGAGTATTTGATGAGGACGTTTTAGAGGAAACTGTGCACAAAAAGATATTATTGTGCACAGTTTAGGGAGTGTCCCAAAGTTTGTGTAAACCTTCAAACTGATGTAAGATAATATTACTCAGTTTGGAGGTTTTTTTATGGGAAGAAGAAAAGGAGACACACCACAAAAAGCAGCATTAAGACAATTAATGCAAGGATATTTAAAGGACAATGATATCAGTGTAAAAAATGGAACAGATGTTAATGCAATCATGCGTGATATGATGTCAGTGATCCTTGAAGGTGCTCTGGATGAAGAACTTAATGAGGAACTAGGCTATTCCAGATATGATTATCGTAATAAAGATACCAATAACAGTCGCAATGGTCATTCTGGGAAAACCATGCATACCAGTTATGGGGATATGGAAATCGCTGTTCCTCGTGATCGTAATGGCGAATATGAACCCAGATTAATCAAAAAATATCAGAATACTGTTACCCAGGACATGGAGGAAAAGATTCTCTCCATGTATGCAAAAGGCATGACGACCGGAGATATTGAATCTCACATGAAAGAACTCTACGACATTGATATATCAGACAGTACGATCAGCAGGATTACAGATAAGATCCTTCCGATCGTAAAAGAATGGCAGGAAAGACCTTTGGAAGAAGTCTATGCAGTTGTTTATATGGATGCAATCCACTATCATGTGCGAAGTGAAGGCCGAATTGTAAAACGTGCTGTTTATATCGCTCTTGGGGTCAACATGGATGGTAAAAAAGAAGTCCTTGGAATGTATGTGGGTGATAATGAAAGTGCTAAATTTTGGCTTTCTATCATCAATGGGCTGAAAAATCGTGGCGTTGAAGATATTCTGATCACATGTGTGGATGGACTGACAGGATTTCCACAGGCAATCGAAGCTGTATTTCCACAGACAGAGATACAACAGTGCATCATTCATCAGATACGAAATACCACAAGATATGTATCTTATAAAGACAATCGAAAAGTAATGGCTGACCTAAAGGCAGTCTATGCTGCACCAACGGAAGAGATCGCTTTAGAAAATCTTGAAGATTTCGGAGAAAAGTGGAACTCAAAATATCCAAAAATCTATAAATCATGGAGCGAACGCTGGGCAACACTGGCTACTTATTTTAAATATCCAGAACAGGTTAGAAAACTTATTTATACAACAAATGCCATCGAAGGATTCAATCGTCAGTTGCGAAAAGTGACAAAAAGCAAAACTGTATTTCCAACTGATGACAGCTTATTAAAAATGCTTTATTTGGCAACGATGGACATCACAAAAAAATGGACTGGTCGCAGAAGAGACTGGAGCCAGATCCGTGCACAATTAGATATATTTTTTGAAGAACGATTAGAAAAATATATGTATTAAAAATCTGTGTTTTTAGACAGGTTTATTTGACATGCCTAAAATCTTTTGTATAATGCAGATAAGGGCTATGAGTCAAAATTTGACTCATAACCCTCATAACTATTGATTAATCTTATATCAGTTTTTTGTGTTTACACAAAACTTGAAACAGTCTCTCTTTTTCCATCGCCATAAAAACTGTGTAGATGTAATCTTCTGCAATATTCATCA
>ENA-ORTW01004367-ORTW01004367.1-human-gut-metagenome-genome-assembly--contig:-NODE-4367-length-11153-cov-2.613804_pt1 | contig 11153 bp, 12 predicted proteins | sample MGYA00242072_ERZ509193 | MGnify/ENA primary metagenome ERZ509193 (study PRJEB26280, sample SAMEA2338813) | human gut metagenome | biome: human gut; feature: human-associated habitat; material: faeces...
TTTACATATAATTCGTTCCTTATTATAGCTTTTTTTCTATCTAAAAACAACTTTTTTCTTTTTATGCCCTTATCTTCATTTCTTTTCACAAAACTTTTCATGAAAAAGGATACATTTTCTCCATGCAATAGGAAATTGTCTGTTCCACACTCAACCCATTTTCTATCGGTCTTTGTATAATAACTAATTTTGTGCCTGTTTTTTGCGCTGCTTCAATCTTTTCATCAAAGCCACCTGCTTTTCCCGATTCTTTTGTCACCAGATATGCTGCTTCTGTATAATGAAGCAAAGCAATATTCATTTCTGTTGAAAATGGTCCCTGCATAGCGATTAAATGTCTGCCTTCAAATCCTAGTTTGGCCGCATCTGTCATAGAGTTTTTTGTTGAAAGCACACGCGCATAACATCTGTCTTGATAATCCTTAAGCTGAGTATATTTTTGAAGTTCTTTTCCACCTGTCGTAATTAATATGTTCCCTTTCGTCTCCTGCAAATAAGAAACTGCTTTATCGACATTCTCTGCCCAGACACAATTTTCATTTTCAAATGCTTCATTTTCCGCTTCTCTGACACAACGGATATATTTTATTTTTCCATTCTCGCATGCTTTCTGTATATTTTCTGTCACCACTCTTGCAAATGGATGGGTTGCATCGATCACCAGATCGATCTGCTTTTCCTTTATCATCTCTGTCATCTGCTTCTGATCCATACGCCCAAAAAAGACTTCCGCATTCTCATGCTCTCCGGTACATTCTTTTCCATATTCGGTTGCGGCACTGACATAAACTTTTACATTTCTTCCATCCAGAAATTCCGTAATCCGCCTTCCCTCTGTTGTCCCTGAAAATATTAAAATCCGCTTCATATTCTGATCCTTACCTTCTTTTCTGCCACTGCTATTGTCACCCGGTTCATGCACTGCTTCGGCATCAGAAGCCTGCCATCCTCTCCGGCTGCAAGGATCGCCGCCCGCTCACAGACATTGTCCACACCCGTGACCTTCCGGACAAACTCCGAATGGGAGCTGACACATTTAACCTTTCCCAACTCTTCTGCTGAAAACGTGTAAAATGGAAGCTTCCACTTTGCCGCATAAGAAAGTAATCCCTCTTCTTCTTTTTTCAGATCAATACTGTCGATCTCAATGACTTCCTTTTCTGTAAATCCAAGGATCTTTTTTGCCTCATTGACCGCACTTTGGATCTCTTCTTCGGAAATCCCTTTGCGACATCCGATTCCCAGCACCAGGTTCTTCGGCGAAAGATCCAGAATCGTCTCTTCTTCCCGCCTTTCGCCACTTCTTCCTGCAATCCGGATTCCATATGGATAGTTTCTGAGAAACTCTTCTGTTTCACATAGCTTTAATTCCTCCGGAAACTTTCCTTCTACTGGAAATACACTGTAAAGTCCAATCTTATTCCCATCCAGAACCACAGCTGAGATCTCCTTTGCCTTTTTCCGGTCTGTCAGTACCAGACCATTGCTTTTTGCAAATACATCTACTGCAAACTTTTGTTCCACATCCGTTGCTGTAGTAAGTACTGCCTGCGCATTTATTTTCTCCGCAATTTCCTTTGCAAGCTCTACAGCTCCGCCCACATGTCCCGACAGGAGCGGAATCACATAGCTTCCTTTTTCATCCATCACCAGAACCGGCGAATCGGTAAATTTGTCCTTCACGTGAGGGGCGATCATCCGCACTGCGATTCCTGCCGCCCCGATAAAAAACAAAGCCTTCTCTCCCCAGAGGCTGCCTATCCAGCTTTTCTTATCTTCCGGAAAAGCATGAAATCCGTATAATCTGCAAAACCGTGTCAAAGTATACACTTTGACACGGTATCCGCTTTGTATGAAATTCTCTCTGACTTTACAGGCCATCTGACAACCTGCATCTGTAAAACTCAAGATTACAATTTCCATAAACTTTAGTATTTCTCCATCTGCTCCACGTTCAGTACAAAAATCGTACTTCCGCCTACCTGCACATTGATCGGAACGGACGGTGCTGCGCTCATGCTGCTCTGTCCTGAGATCAATGCCGGGTTTGCATAAGTGATCGTCTTTCTTTCGCCAGAATTCTTCTTGATGATCTTCAGTGCCTCTGCTACCTTCTCATCATCCACTACAACCATGATCGTGGTACTCTTTTTCTTCAGAAATCCACCAGTTGTAGCCAGCTTTGTTACCATGTATCCGGCAATATTCAGTTCCTCTATCGTCTCCAGTTCATCATCCTTATGCAGGATCGCCATAATCATCTTCATACAAAAACCCTCCTGTCTTATCTGGCTTTTGATGCCAGATTCCTTTTTCTTTTATTTTACCGCATTTACCTGGAAAGGTAAACGAAAATGTTGCATTTTAAAAGATTTTAAAAGATTAGTTGAAATCCAAAACGAACTTTAACTTTGTGCATTACCTATTACAATAATCTTCTTCAATCCTGCCATCCAGTATCCGGATCACCCGGTGTGCCTGACTGGCAATCTCTTCATCATGTGTGATGATAATAACCGTTCTGCCTGACCTGTGCAGTTCTTTCAGGATTTCCATGATCTCCTGTGTTGATTTTGTATCCAGATTGCCGGTCGGTTCATCGGCAAGAATGATCGGCGGTTTTGCGGCAACCGCTCTTGCCACCGCAACTCTCTGCTGCTGTCCTCCGGACATTTCATTCGGCTTATGCTTCATCCGGTCTTCCAGACCGACACTTTTCAGGGCTTCCATCGCAAGTTGCTTTCTCTCATTTTTTGACACCCCGCGGTATACCAGCGGAAGCTCTACGTTTCCAACTGCATCCAGATTACTGATCAGGTTGAATCCCTGGAAAATGAAACCGATCTCTTTATTCCGCACATCTGCAAGCTGATTATCTGTCATACTCGCCACATCCTGCCCGTCCAGAACATACTTGCCGGAAGTCGGTGTATCCAGACAGCCGAGCATATTCATCAGCGTTGATTTTCCCGAGCCCGAATGTCCCACAATCGCAACCAGGTCTCCTTTTTCGATATCCAGATCGATCCCGTCAAGTGCACGGACTTCATTCTCACCCGGATTGTAGATTTTCTTCATATTTTCTATATGAATCAATGCCCCCATAAATGTTCTCCTTTTCTTTTCGCTCTACTTTACGTTCCTGTTTTCAATATACCTTATTTTGAATCCAATCACAATGCTATCCTCCTGGCATCATGAATTCTTAAGAATTTCTATTGAAAACATCTTTAAATTTCCTTCTTTATAAAAAATATCAATTATACATCTCGTTTAAAAACACTTATGATAAAACTATCATTTATAAAAAAGGAGATCTGAAAATGACCAATTTAAAATTACCGGAAGATTTTGAAACCTATCCGGAAGCAAGAAAGAATGCTTTTCTGAAAATGAAAGAGCTGAAGGAGTCCGGGCGCAGAATTGTCGGAGTTTTCTGTACCTACACCCCATGGGAACTGATTGAAGCTGCAGACGCAGCTGCAGTTGTACTTTGCGGGATCGGAGATGACAATATCCCGATCGCAGAGACCAGACTGCCACAGAACCTTTGTCCTCTGATCAAGGCAAGCTACGGTGCCGCCCTCGCTGACCGCTGTCCATTCTTCTATTTTTCGGACATGGTACTCGCAGAGACAACCTGCGATGGAAAAAAGAAAATGTATGAACTGATGTCCGAGCTTAAGCACTGCCATATTATGCAGCTTCCACCAGGAAAAACAGGCCGCGGTGCGCTGGAATTCTGGAAACAGGAGGTAATCAGCGTCAAAGAAGATCTGGAGGATTTCTATCACATAAGGATCACAGATGAGCAGATCCGCAAAGCAATCCATCTTCGCAACCGGGAACGCAAGGCCGTCCTTGACTTCTTTGAGATTGGACGCTTAAAACCGACTCCGATTACCGGTTATGAGATCAACACGGTTATTTCCTCGAACGAATTCACGGTTGATCTGGAAGAAAAAATCAAATACCTGGAACACCGTACCGCTGAGCTTAAAGAGCTTTATGAAAAGGAATATAAAGGCAAACCATCCCGTCCGAGAGTTCTCATTACCGGATGTCCGACCACCGGCGTGATCGACAAAATTGTACGCCAGATTGAAGAACTCGGAGCAGATGTTGTCGGCTTTGAGAACTGTTGCGGTCCACGTGAGAAAAAAGATCCGATTGATGAGACAAAGGATCCAATCACTGCAATCGCCGAAAAATATCTTCGTGTAAACTGTTCGGTCATGAGTCCGAACCCGGGACGTCTCGAGGCGCTTGATGCCCAGATTGATGAATATCAGGTAGATGGTGTCGTTGAGGTCCTTCTGCAGGCATGTCATACCTTTGCCATTGAGTCCGATGCGATCCGCACCTTTGTCACCAAAGAAAAAGGACTTCCGTATATTGCAATCAATACAGACTATTCTTCTGGTGACCAGGCACAGATCAATACAAGACTCGGGGCATTTATCGAAATGCTCGGTTAAAAGAAAATCCGGTGATCTTTCCTTCGATCACCGGACTTCTTTTTTCTCTTTTTGGCAGAATCATTTAAGCTTCTTCTTTCCCTTCAACAAGGCTGTTCAGCTTCTTGTTAGCCAAGAAGATAAGTGCTGTAAATACTAACATAATGACTGTGATTCCAACAAATACAGGGAACACATCAAATTTTTCAATAAATGCCTGTACAAACGGGCTTAACTTGTTTGCGCCAAATGTAGAAATTGCGATAACCCCCATCAAAAGTGAGAGATATTTCTTCGGCGCATACTTACTTACAAATGCATTACGCAGCGGTGAGAAACACATCTCTCCGATTGTAATAACCGTTACAAACAGGAATGGCCAGAAAACGCTTGCTTTTACAGAAGCATCTACGCCAACTCCGCGAACCAGTTCACAAACAACCATTACTCCAAACGCAAGTCCTACAAAAAGGAAGCCAAGTGCTACTTTCTTAAACATATTCATATCGCCCTGCGGACGCTCGGCAAGTTTCTTCCAGATGGCTGCCATCACACCACCAAGAACGACACACAAAAGTCCGTTCCATGTAGTAGTAACCCATGACGGCGGAATGTCAAAAGAGCCAATACTCATCTTCACATAATCGGTCATATAAATGACAAGCGCAAGATCCTGCTGATAGTAGAACAGCCAGAAGATAACAGAGAGTGCCGATACAAGAATGATCGCTATCATACGGTTTCTTTCCAATTTTGTAAGCGGCTGCTTGTCGTTCTTCCCATCTTCTTTCTTTTCGTTAGACCCGATCACATTTCCATTCTCATCCGTAAGATACTTGAATGGTTTCACACCCTGTCCCTGAAGGTTTTTCCAGTTCAGCACAAACCATGCCAGACCAACGATGCACCAGATCGATGCCACAAAGAAGCACTGACGGAATCCAAGCACATCGCCTTTTTTAAATAAGTGGAGATACAAAAATCCGGTAAGCAGTGAACCTACGAAAGCCCCAACATTTACATAAGAATACTGAATGGAAAATGCAGCATCCAGAAGCTCTTTGTTCTGATATTGTCTTCCGATCAGAGCGTTTAAGTTTCCTTTGAAAAGACCGGTTCCAATCGATACAAGAATGATCATCAGATTGACCATTCCCGGACCTGTTGCCTTCCAGCCTACCAGATATCCGATTGCCATGATAATATATCCCAGAGAGATCGCATATCTCGCTCCCAGCCATCTGTCAGAGATAATTCCTCCGATCAGCGGTGCCATATAGGTGTACGCTGTCAGATTCGCTGCCATGACTGCCGCATCTGTTCGCTCAATACCAAGACCACCCTGTAAAGTTGCAGTGATCAGGAATAGAAGCAAGATTGGCTTTGCTCCGTAAAATGCCAGGCGTTCAAACATAAATGTGATACAACAGGCATAAAAGCCTTTTGGATGTTTTTCATTAGTCTGTGCTTTTCCCATTACTTTTTATTTCCTTTCTGTTTTGGCGACTGTCGACAATCGTCATCCTTTATAAGTAATATAGCATAACTTCACCACTTTTTCAATACAGCTCATGTCTTACACTCTTTTTTTGTTATAATTCAACAAAACACAGCAAAAAAAGATGTGGAATATTACTATCCACATCTCTTCATTATTAATATTTATCCATTTACTACTATCTAAAGACTGTAACCTCTCTCTGTATCCTAGACAAGAAAATCAAATGAAAATCCGGAATCCTCTTCCGACAATCCCTGCTCTTTCAAAAGCCTTCGGATCGTTCTCATGTAATGTTCGGAAAGAACGTGACAGATTTTCTCCTTGTTCTTTTCCCTGCAGGCATCCACCAGTTCTTTATGAATCGGATACTGTCTTTCTAACACACGCTTTTTATCCGTGCTCAGGCTGAAGCCCGTAACAATATTTCCATAATTCAGCTCTTTCCATGCTTTATAGAGCCTTGTCATACCAGTCATCTCTACAAGCAGTCCATGCATCTGGTTATCATAGACAAAAACCTGGTCAAACTGCTCTTCATCCAGTTTTTTCATTTTTTCCAGCACTTCTTCCATCCGGCAAATGGTATCCTCTGGAACGTTTCCTCCCATCAGCTTCACTGCCATGGTTTCGTAATTCGCCCGCATAAGGTAAATTTCAAATGATTCTTCCAGTGTAATTTCTTTTACAGAGCATCCTGCATTTCTTACATATTCTATAAGTCCTTCATTTTCCAGCTGTCTAAGTGCCTCACGAATCGGAGCCCTGCTTGTCTTAAATTCCTTTGCCAGATCCTGTTCCACAATCTTCTGTCCCGGCTCCAGCTCCTGGTAAATGATCCTCTTCCGGATAATATCTGCAATATTTTCTCTTAGTGTTCGATATATTAATTCTGCCATTCCTTTTACCCAACCTTGTTACTCATTCTCTGCCATTTCGGTGATCTGACACCATAATTATTATAACAGGACAGTTTCTTTCCTGTCTATAAAAAAATTAGAATGCACTCTGAATTTTATTTTTCTATCGTTCCTCGAAATACGCCTTCTTCCAGATTCGGAAAAACTTGCAGAGAGTTCTTCCGGAACTCCCTGCAAATACTTCTTTATGCAATTTCAAACAAACCATCGCCTGCTGCCTTGATATGACAGCTGTAAAATTCTTTGGATGCCTCGATCAGATAACCGGTATCCTTTACACCGGAAGTCTCATAAGCCGAATGCATTGCGAGCTGCGGAAGTCCGATATCCACGGTATTCATGGATACCTGCGCCATTGCAATATTTCCCAGTGTACTTCCACCTGCCGCATCCGAACGGTTGGCAAAAAACTGCACCGGTACACCTGCCTTTTCACAGATTGCCTTGAAAATCGCAATACTTACTGCATCACTGGTATATTTCTGACCGGCATGAGATTTGATCACGATTCCTTCGTTCATATAGTTACAGTTATTTACATCCGTCTTCTGCTGATAATTCGGGTGTACTGCATGTGCATTATCACAGCTCAGCATAAAACTTCCGGCAACTGCACGATAGAAATCTTCCTCATCCTTTCCCAGTGCCTTGTTGATCCGCCAAAGCACATCCGACAACAGTGTCGATGCTGCTCCCTGCTTGGTTCCTGATCCAACCTCTTCATTGTCAAAGCAGGCAAAAACATTGATATTCTTTGCATTTTCTCCTGCAAGGAAACCATTCAGCGACGCAAACGCACACTGCAGATCATCCAGCTGTGGACAGGATAAGAATTCATTCTCTCTTCCCCATACAGATGGCTCCATTCGGTTATACAGGAACAGATCCATACCATAAATCTTCTCTTCTTCTACGCCAATCTCTTCTGCGATCAGTTTTTTCATCTCACCCGGTTCTTTTGCCGATCCAGCAAAAACCGGAAGCATGTCTACCTGTTTGTTGATCGCACGGCCTTCATTGACTGCGCGGTCCATATGGATTGCAAGACTTGGAATCATCAGAAGATCTCTTTCTACCTTGACCAGTCTGGTCTCCATTCCACTGTCCGTCTTTACAATTACGCGCCCTGCTACCGATAACGGACGGTCAAACCAGGTAGAGCAGATCATTCCGCCATAGCCTTCTGTATTCAGAACCGTGTATTTTTTCTTCACCTCAATCTCTGCATTCTCTTTGATCTTAAAGGTCGGTGAGTCACTGTGGGACGCAGTTACATGAAAGCTGTACTCATCCAGTTGGTTTCCGACTTTAAATGCAAGAATGCTGGAATGGTTGCGGGTCACATAATATTTTCCGCCTTTTTCTATTTTCCATTTTTCCGATTCTTTCAGCTCCTGAAATCCTTCTTTTGTAAGAATATCCCGGATTGATTTTACTGCATGAAAAGCAGTCGGCGAGTTCTTTATAAATGATGTGAGTTCTTTAATTGTCTGGTTCTCCATAATGTTCCTCCTGGCATTTCAGCCCCTTTATTTTCCAGATTCTTTTGCACGTTCACACTCGGCAAGCTTCAGCATGATAATTCCAAGTGCAGTCAGCACTACCGGTGTGATCACATTCATTGCAAAGGTAAATGGATTTTTGTTATACATTCCCATTATACAACAGATCAGTGTCACAAAAAACACCATCCTCCAAAAAAGTATGCGATCTTCTGATTTTTCACAAAACGGTATTCTGCCGGAATCCAGTCAATACATTTCCTTTAATTCTACTAAATTCCCCTTTATTCTGCAAACTGTCTAATGATGTCTTTTACAATAAGGACTGCTTTATCCATTCCTTCTACCGTGATATGCTCAAATACGCCATGGAATGCATGTCCGCCCGTTCCAAGATTCGGACACGGAAGTCCTTTGAAGCTGAGTCTTGCACCGTCTGTTCCCCCACGGACCGGTGACACGATTGGTGTAATACCTGCATGCTCAATCGCTGCTTTTGCGTAATCGATCAGCTGCATGCACGGTTCAATCTTTTCGCGCATGTTGTAATAAGATTCTACAATTTCAACTTCCACTTTTCCTTCGCCGTACTTTTTATTCATCTCTTCTGCGATATCACGAAGTTTCTGTGCTCTTGCGTCAAAAGATCTGCGATCAAAATCACGGATAAAGTATTTCATCTTAGTCGTTGTCACATTTCCCTGCACGCTGACCAGATGATAGAATCCTTCATATCCTTCGGTTGTCTCCGGTCTTTCATTTACCGGAAGCATCTGGTGGATCTCGGTTGCAATGGTCTGTGAATTAACCATCACGTCTTTTGCTGATCCCGTATGTACGCTGACACCGTGAATGGTGATAAATGCAGTCGATGCATTGAAATTCTCGAACTGAATCTCGCCTTCCTCATCACCGTCCAAAGTGTAAGCATAGTCAGCACCAAAACCTTCCACATCAAAATGCTTTGCTCCTCTTGCAATCTCTTCATCCGGTGTAAATCCGATGCAGATCTTTCCATGCGGAAGTCCTTCTTTGATGATCTCTTCTGCCACGGTAAGAATCTCTGCGATTCCCGCCTTGTCATCTGCCCCAAGAAGTGTGGTTCCGTCAGTTGTGATCAGAGTTCTGCCCTTTAATTCTGCAAGGTACGGGAACTCATCTACTTTCAGAATATCTCCGGAACCTTTCAGGACAACGCCCCTTTAAGGACGGCAGATGCGGAAACTGCTTTACAGAAAGCACCCGTCCGCTTTCGCCAAGCTTCACATCTTTACCGTCATAATTCTCAATGATCTGTGGCTTTATATTTTCCCCTGATGCATCTGCCACAGTGTCCATATGCGCAACCAGACCAAGCGACGGCTTGTCTTCGCATCCAGGAGTTGCAGGGATGTGTCCATATACATATCCCTTGTCGTCCACTCTTGCATCTGCAATTCCAAGACCTTTCATCTCTTCTACAAGCATTCTTGCCAGTACCAGCTCTCTGTCTGCTGACGGGACAGTATCGCTTGTCTCATCACTGGTTGTCCATACCGGAACGTAGTTTAAAAATCTTTCGTAAGCTCTCATATTGTTAGGTTCTCCTTTGCTTTTCTTAGTTTCATTTTATTACATAAATTGTCGGATGTACATTGGCGAATGTCGACAATTTATGGGGTTTTATTTTGTTTAATATTTTCGCCAAAATAAAAGTTTTTCACTTTTTCAGGTATTGTATGTTTCCATTTGTGATAGTTTTTCGGTTCTACTTTTTCTTAATATTGTAGATTTTTCTACAGCATAAGTTCGTGGTAAACTTCGCCGTATAGGTTTTTCCATTTGGCGAGACCGTCTTCCAGGATCATGTAGCTGTGGGCGCTGTTTTCTTTTGGGATGGAAACGGAGCCTGGATTTAAGTAGAGGTTCTCGTTTCCGAATGGTTCCCAGGCCGGTACGTGGGTGTGACCGTGTAGGAGAATATCGCCTGGCTGCATTGGGATTGGGGTCATGACGTTATGATGGTGTCCATGGGTGGCGTAAATGATCCTGTTGCCACACGGGATCACTGCATAATCTGCCATGATTGGAAAATCCAGTACCATCTGGTCTACCTCTGTGTCACAGTTTCCGCGTACACAGAATAATTTCTCTTTGACTTCATTTAACATTTTGATTACCTTTTTGGGTTCGTATTCCAGCGGAAGATCATTTCTTGGTCCATGATACAGGATGTCGCCCAGAAGTAACAGTCTGTCCGGACATTCTTTTTTCATCGCATCCAGCATTTCCAGACAATAATATGCGGATCCGTGAATATCTGATGCAATCATTAGTTTCATAACGTTCGTCTCCTTTTCTTCTATCTTTTTGGTAAATATTTCTGTTTCTGTAAATCTTTCATAATTATAAATAGGGGGATTGCGTAGCAATGGAAATGGAGCAATCTGGTATCATCATAAATATTCTGCCGTAACAGATTTTTCACTCATTTTCATCTCAGACGGTGTACCGGCAAACAGCAGTCTTCCTCCGGCATCTCCTCCTTCTGGTCCTAATTCTACCACATAATCAGCGGATTTGATAAATTCTATGTTATGTTCGATAACAAAAATGGAATTTCCTTCATCCACCATCTGGTTCAGAAGCTTTAACAGACTCCGGACATTCTTGATATGCAATCCGTTTGTCGGCTCATCAAGAATGAAAATACGGTCTTTACTTCCGAGATAGGAAGCAAACTTCATTCGCTGCAACTCTCCGCCGGATAAAGTAGAAAGTGCCTGATTCAGGTGCA
>ENA-ORTW01004374-ORTW01004374.1-human-gut-metagenome-genome-assembly--contig:-NODE-4374-length-11138-cov-2.734007_pt1 | contig 11138 bp, 7 predicted proteins | sample MGYA00242072_ERZ509193 | MGnify/ENA primary metagenome ERZ509193 (study PRJEB26280, sample SAMEA2338813) | human gut metagenome | biome: human gut; feature: human-associated habitat; material: faeces...
TGGCAAACAGGAAAATGTTTCGGCTGGTGGCGGGGACAAAGACAAAGGTAATGATCCGCCAGATTTGCCCCTGTAAGATCGCATCAGAACTGAAACTGAGCAGGCTGGTGGCAATGGGATAGCCGCCGGTGCTGAACAGGTCCAGCAGAAAAACCAGCACATTGCCGATGACGATATACCGCATGAGACCCGGGATGCTCAGACGGGGGTGCTTGTAGCAGAAACGGTCCAGCCACTGTTGCATGGCGCGCAAAGAAATGACCTCCTTGTGAAATGGGATAGATTGTCTACCTTATTCTACCCGCTTTCCGGCGGGAAGTCTACAATAAACTGTAAACAATTGCCTCTCTTTTCAAATTGTCCGCATCCTGAAAAATTTTTCTTGCCTTTTCTGTTGGATGGTGTATAATATAGCGTAAATGTTTTTCGCGTGAATTGAATAGGAGCGCATTATCGAGAGTGGGCGAGAGAGTTAGCTTGATGACCTCACACCAACCTGCCTGCGGGCAAGGTGGTTCTGCTAACAGCGATAAGGAGGCGCCGCGTCCAGCGACCAAGGCTTCCTGACGGAAGCCTTTTTTTGTGGGCGGCCGGTCAGCGCCTATATTTTCACATAGAATGTGAAGAAAGGAGCGGAAGAAGATGAGCATTGTTAAAGATCCCGCGCTGGCGGAAGCCGGCCGGAAAAAGATTCAATGGGTCCGGGACTTTATGCCCGCGCTGTCTCAGATTGAGGCCCGGTTTCTGCGGGAGAAACCCTTTCAGGGGCTCCGTGTGGCGGTGTCGGTCCATCTGGAGGCAAAGACCGCCAACCTGGGCTATGTGCTCCAGCAGGGGGGCGCGGAAGTCTATTTGACCGGTTCCAACCCCCTGTCCACCCAGGACGATGTGGCCGCTGCCATGGCCAGCCTGGGGGTGGAGACCTTCGGTGTCCACGGGGTGGACATGCGGGGCTATGAGGACCTGCTGACCGAGACCCTGAAGGAGTACCAGCAGCACCTCACGGAGACCCTGAAGTGCCCCCCCCACCTGGTCATTGATGACGGCGGGGACCTGATCGACCTGCTGGGGGGCCAGTGCCAGGCGTACGCGGACTGCCTGATCGGCGGCTGTGAGGAGACCACCACCGGCATCCTTCGTCTGAAGGCCCGGGAGAAGGCGGGCATCCTGCCCTGCCCCATGATGGCGGTCAACGACGCCAAGGCCAAGCACTACTACGACAACAAGTACGGCACCGGACAGTCGGTGTGGGACGGTATCATGCACACCACCAACCTCATCGTGGCGGGCAAAACGGTGGTGGTGGCCGGGTACGGCTGGTGCGGGAAGGGCGTGGCCATGCGGGCCGCCGGCCTGGGCGCCCGGGTGATCGTCACGGAAATCGACCCCATCTGCGCCTTGCAGGCCGCCATGGAGGGCTTCGAGGTGAAGACCGTCGAGAGTGCGCTCGCCGAGGGCAACATCTATGTCACCTGCACGGGCAACTGCGACATCATCACGCTGGAGCACATGGAGCGGATGCGCGACCAGGCCATCGTCTGCAACATCGGCCATTTCGACAACGAAATCCAGATGGCGCGCCTCGAAACGTCCGGGGCCGTGAAGTTGAACATCAAGCCGCAGGTCGACAAGTTCACTTTCCCCGACGGCCATTCGATCTTCATTCTGGCCGAAGGCCGTCTGGTGAACCTCGGCTGCGCCACGGGCCATCCTTCGTTCGTGATGTCGAACTCCTTCACCAATCAGTGCCTCGCGCAGATGGAGCTGTGGCAGAAGGAGCACGCGGTCGGCGTCTACCGCCTGCCGAAGCGCCTCGACGAGGAGGTGGCGCGCCTGCACCTGGACAACCTCGGCGTCGAACTGACCCGCCTGACCCGGCGTCAGGCCGACTACATCGGCGTTCCGGAGGACGGTCCCTACAAGGCCGAGCACTACCGTTATTGATTTCAGGGGCTTGCCTCTTTCGTTTGTCCGGCCCGGATGGAACATATGCTCCTCCGGGCCGGACTGCGTTCGCATTCTTCTCCCGAAACCCTGTCAGCAGGGCGGTTTTTCCGGATTGTTTCCCGTTATTCGCATAAAAACACCTCTCCGATTAAGAACTTTTGCGATTTTAGGGTACTTAATCAATAGAAAGCATGGACCCGACCGACATACGTTACATCCTCGACGACCTGGCCTGCAATGCTTCCCAGGAGGCTTTGCAGGAACTTTATATGCTTTATTACAAGCGGATAGCCCGTTATATTGGATTGTATGTCCGCTATGACGGGGCTGTTATGGAACTGACTTCCGACGTGTTCTTCGCGGTCTGGGAGAACCGTCTTGAACTTCCCGAAATCCGGAATTTCAATGCTTATATCTACCGGATCGCCAAATTCAAGGCATTGAATTATCTCCGGAAACGCAACCTGCCCACCGTCAATCTGGACGAAATGCCGCTGGACCTTTTCGCCCGCACCAGCACGACTCCCGAGGACGACTGCATTTCCGCCGAGACCGTCCGCGAGATAAACCGTGCCATCGAGTCGCTGCCGCCCAAATGCAAGCTGGCCTTCAAACTGGTGCGCGAGGACCGGATGTCGCACCGCGAAGCGGCCGAGACGCTCTATATCTCCGTCAAAACCCTTGAAGTGCACCTGGGCCATGCCGTGCAGAAGATCCGCGAGGCTCTGCGCAAGAAAAATATTTGCTGATCCGTTAAGAACATTCCGCCGTTTCCGGTACTTAATCCATAAGACATGAAATCAAAAACAGACATACGCACCCTTTCGGAAAAAGAACTCAACGCCCGGCTTGTCCGTGATCTCACGGAGGTTTGCCCGGCCGGTGAACGCGAAGCCCTCGCCGCCTGGCGGGCCGCCGATCCCGCGCATGAAGAGGAATACGCTCGGATCAGGAGCTATTGGAACGCCCGCGTGACGACGACCCGCAGCATTGACCCGGAGCGGGAGTTCCGGAAATTGCAGCGGCGGATCGCTGCCGGCTCCGAATCGCGCAGGAGCGGCATGCTGCGCCTGCTCGCCACTCGTATGGGGCGTTATGCGTCGATGGCCGCCATGCTGGCCGTGGGACTGTTCTGCGGATGGGCGCTGTCCGGTCCCCGTGCTGCCGAAAGGTTCGCCTTCATCACGGGCAGCAGCATTTCGTCGTTCGAGCTGCCCGATGGCAGCCGCATTACCCTCGATAAGGAGAGCCGTCTGGAATACGACGGTGATTTCGGCAGGGACGAGCGGAACGTGCGGCTTGTCGGCAAGGGCTTTTTCGAAGTCGAGAAGATGCCGGACAAACGATTCGTTGTCGAGATGGGCGATGTGCAGGTCTCCGTGCTGGGCACGACTTTCGATGCCAGCAACCGGACTGAAGAGGGCATTGTCAGCGCTTCGCTGGTCGAAGGGTCGGTCGCGTTCCGCGCCGGAAATCAGAATCTGCGGTTGACGCCTTCGCGCCGGGCCGTTTATCATGTCGGGAGCGGCGAAATCACCGTCAGTGAATTCGATCCCGAGATCACGACCGCCTGGAAGGACAATCTGTTCCGCTACAAATCGCTCACTCTGGAGGAGGTCCTCGAACAACTCTCCGCGCGTTACGACGTCCGCATCATCACCGATGCGGGAGACGTCGGCCGGACCCGCTTTTCAGGTGCGCTCGAAACACGGCTGTCCGTCGAGCAGGCGCTCGACATCGTGAGCCGCCAGACCGGCATGGAGTGGAGCAAACTCGACAATGTCTATTTCGTTACCAAACGCTGAAAATCCAACCCGATAATACCGAACTCCTAAATTTTCCGATGCCTATGAACTGACAAGATCCCTGTCTTCGCCTTTCCGATTTTTGCGGCTTCCGCCCGAACGGATGCCGTTCTGCTTCGGTCCGATGCCCCGATCGCGGCAACGTACCAATACCTTTAAACTTCCAACCCGGAAACAATGAAACCAAACTTTACCAACGCATTTTTTCAGAAGACACGCTGCTTGCGCACCGTCCTGCGCCGTGCGGTCGTGTGCATGCTGTTGCTGGGCACGACGGTCGTTCACGCCCAGGAACGGAAAATCACCGTGGATACCCGACAGGAGGTGTCGCTCGTGCAGTTTTTCCGTCAGGTAGAAGCCTCCAGCGACTATCTGTTCAATTACAAGGACCAGGATGTGGCGGACATCCGTGTTTCGGTGAAGGTCGCCGACGCCTCGATCCAGGAGGTGATGGATCTGGCATTGGCGCGCACTTCGCTGACCTATACCGTCAAGGGCCGCCATGTCATCATCGGACAGTCCGCAGCGCGGTCTGCCGGAACACCCGGAACCGATTCCCGGCCGGTGGCCCTGACGGGGCGTGTTACCGATGAAAAGGGCATGCCGTTCGTCGGCGTCACGGTCATCCAGGAGGGAACCACCAACGGATGCGTCACCGATGCCGACGGCAACTACCGCATCAGCGTCCCGGTCGGGGCGTCCGTCTCGTTCAGTTATATCGGCTACAAGACCCAGCGGACGCATGTCGGCGTGCAGACCCGTGTGGACATCCGTCTCGAACCGTCGGACATCTCGCTGGAAACGGTCGTGGTAACGGCCCTCGGCATCAAGAAAGCCGAGAAGAGCCTGGGATATTCGCTCCAGCAGGTCAACTCCGACGCTTTCGACAAGGTGAAGACCGATAATCCGATCAACGCCCTGAACGGCAAGGTTGCCGGACTTACGGTCAACACCCGCGCCGGCATTCTGGAAGATCCTCCGATCAAGCTGCGCGGCGAGACCCCGATCTACGTCATCAACGGAACGCCCGTGACCTATTACCGCGGCGTGTCGTCGGACGACATCGAATCAATCACGGTCCTGAAAGGTCCGCAGGCGGCCGTGCTTTACGGTTCGCGCGGCGCCAACGGTGCGATCCTGATTACTACCAAGACGGGCGACGACATCGGCGAGAAGACCGAGATCACGCTCAACTCTTCGACGATGTTCACCGCCGGGTACCTCACCCTGCCCGAGCAGCAGAGCATCTACGGTACGGGCGATTTCGGCCAGTATTCCTACCTCGACGGCAAGGGCGGCGGCGTATACGACGGTCTGTGGACCTGGGGCCCGAAACTCGACCAGAAGGACCCCACCACGCCGAGCGGTTATTTCGAGACCGTACAGTACAACAGCCCGATCGACCCCAAGACGGGGAAGCGGATTCCGACGCCTTTCGTCTCCCACAAGGACAATTTCCGCAATTTTCTGCAACAGGGCCTCACCACGAGCAACAACGTCAGCATCTCCCATAAATTCAAGGAGGGGTCGTTCCGCATCAGTCTCAACCAGCTCTACCGCCGGGGGCAGACTCCCAACACCGATCTCAAGCGCTTCGGCGTCAATATGGCGGCCAACTACAACATCACCAGGAAGCTGCATATCAATGCCAGCATGATCTACAACTATACCTATTCCAAAAACCGTCCCTGGTCCGGTTACGGCAATTCGCATCCGTATTACAACATTCTGGTGTATATGGGCGCCAACAACGACATCCGCGATCTGCGCAATTACTGGGAGGAGGGGCAGGAAGGCTACGCCCAGCGTAACTGGAACCACGTGTGGTTCAACAATCCCTGGTTTGTGGCCGAGGAGTACACGCGTCCTTACAGCGAACCCGAGCTGATCGCTTCGGCGTCGCTGGACTACGACATCACCGACGACCTCAATTTCATGGTCAAGGCCGCCACCGACTCCAAACACCAGAACCAGGAGGAGTGCAAACCTTACGCCTGGGTGGGCAACGACCGCGGTCTCTATTCGGTCGGCAGCGACCGCCGCGTCGACGTCAACCTCGACGCCATGCTCTCGTACAAGAAACGGTTCGGGGAGTTCGACCTCGACGCCATGCTGGGTGTTTCGCTCTTCAACTACCAGCGCAATTACCTCTTTTCGACGACCGAGGGCGGACTCCAGCAGCCCGATCTCTACAACCTTTCCAACTCGCAGAACACCCCGTCGACCACTTCGAAGATCGAACGCCGCCGCATGGCCGGCGCTTACGGGTCCGTCACGCTGGGTTACCGCGATGCATTCTACCTTTCGTTCACCGGCCGCAACGACTGGTCGTCGACGCTCAACAAGAACAACCGCTCCTTTTTCTATCCGTCGGTGGCGTTCAGCGCACTGATCACCGAGGCGGTCAAGCTTCCGAAGGCTGTTTCCTTCTGGAAAGTCCGCGCCTCGTGGGCCAAGGTCGGGTTCGACCAGTCGACCGTCTACATGTTGCAGGACACCTATTCGTTCAATACCTACTGGAACGGCAATGCCGCGTTCACTCCTCCGACCACGATCATCGATCCCAATATCAAACCCTATTTCACGAGTTCGTTCGAGGTCGGCACGGACCTGCGCTTTTTCGGCAGCCGCCTGCGTTTCGACTTCAGCTATTACCGCACCTACGACGAGGGCCAGATCCAGAAGGTCGACATCAACCAGTCGAGCGGCTACGAGGAGATGCTCACCAACGGCAACGACTACCGCCGCGAAGGATACGAACTGATGGTCGGGGCCACGCCGATCAAAACCAAGGATTGGAAATGGGACATCAGCTTCAACTGGTTCCAGACCCGTAAGTACCTCGACAAGATTTACAACGGGGCCTATAACTACAACAACCTCAAGGTGGGCGACCGTGCCGATGCGCTCTACGAGAGTGTCTGGCAGCGTGATCCGCAGGGCAATTTCATCGTTTTCGAGAACAACGGGCGTCCCATCGAAGACCCCTTCAAGCGTGTGATCGGCTATGCCGGCGCCGATTGGGAGTTCGGCATCTCGTCGACGCTGCGTTACCGCAACTGGAGCCTGTCGTTCGACATCGCGGGCCGTGTCGGCGGTGTCATCCGTTCAGACCTCAACGCCCGTATGATCGAAGCCGGAACCCACAAGCTCACGGCCGCTCCCGAGCGGGAGCTGGACTGGACGAAAACTCCGTCGTACATCCCTTCGAACGCCGTGGTGGTGGTTGACGGCGACATCGAGTATGACGATCACGGCAATGTGCTCTACGATACGCGCGGCTACGCCCCTTCGACTACGCCCGTCTATTTCAAAAGCTGGATCGGCTACATGGGTAAGCTCAACGGTCCCTACACGATGGGTTACAACCTTTTCAAGGGTGATTTCATCAAACTCCGCACGATGTCCGTCGGCTACGATTTTTCGGATTTGCTCTCCGGCAGCCGGATTTTCAAGGGACTCGAACTCTCCGTTATCGGCACCAACCTGCTCATCTGGAAGAAGCTCGACAACGAAGACCCCGATGCGGCTTACAAGAATTTCTCCTATCCGACCGAACGCATGATCGGCTTCAATCTTACCCTCAAACTCTAATACGGATATGAATATGAAACGCTTTCTCTCGATATTTTTCGTCCTGCCGTTGGTGTTCGTTTCCTGCGACCTGACCATGGACGAGGTGAGCCAGGACGTGAACAAGCCGACGCAGGTGCATCCGAAAACCATCCTCACACAGCTCTGCATCACGACTTTCGGCATCGAATACTACGGTGTGCAGCCCTACCGGCTGGCCTGGCAGTGGGATCAGCGCGGTGGCGGCGGCCATTTCAACTTCCAGCGCCGCAATTTCATCAGCGAATACCGCCGTGTGACCTGGTGCTACGACATGATCCGCGAAGCCGAACGCCTCAACGATCCCCGTTATATCCACCTTGCGGCATACTTCCGTGCCAGCTGGATTTTCGACACCACCCGACTGTTCGGCGACGTGCCTTACACCGAGGCTGCGCAGGGACGCTTCGACGACCCGAACTTTTCGCCCAAATACGATCCCCAGGAGGAGATCGTGGCCGGGCTGCTGCGGGAGCTTGCAGCGGCCGACGAGGCCCTGGGGGACTACGACAATACCAAAATCGACGGCGATGTGATCTTCGGCGGCGACATTCGCAAGTGGCGTCAGCTGATCAATCTTTACCGCCTGCGCATCCTGATCAACTGCTCGATGAAGCAGACCATCGCCGGGGAGCGTGTCGGCGAACTGTTCGCCGGCATCGTCGGCGATCCGGAGGGCAACCCGATCATGGGGGCGTTGTCCGACAGCGTCATCCGCGACGAAAAGGGCAATATGGAGAATTACAAGTATTACAACGACAACAATTTCGTTTCGTCGTACCGGATCTCCAAGTTCGTCGTCGACTGGATGCGGGAGCGCGGGGACATGCGTCTGCCGAAACTGGCCGAAATGATGATCAAGCTGGACGGCAAGAATGCCGATCCCACGGACCTTGCGAATTACAAGGGCGTCATTCCCAATCCCGGCGCTACGGGCGACAACAACAATACCGACATGGAAGACGGGTCGCAGTCGCGCCTGAAGTCGAAATGGTATCTGGAGCCGGTCGGTCCTTCGGCCATGAACATCGGCTATCCCGAGCAGGAATTCATCCTCGCCGAAGCCGCCCTGCGGGGCTGGACCGAGGACGATCCGGAGACCCATTACCTGAACGGCATCCGCGCTGCGCATGAGTTCCTGGGGGTGAGTTCTGCCGACACCCGGGCCTACCTGGGGCACGAAAAGGTGCAGTTCAAGGGCAGCGACACCGAAAAACTGGGTAAGATCATCACGGAAAAATACCTCAATTTCTTCATGCAGGGCGGCAACGAGGCCTATTTCGAACTGCGCCGTACGGGCTATCCCGATTTCTCGGCCTACCTGACGCACAACACCGACCAGATTTACAACGACGGCTACCTGCCTCTGCGCTACCGTTATCCGCAGTCGGAGATCGACAACAACAATGCGCAGGTTTCCGAGGCGATCAAGCGTCTGGACAAGGGCGACGACCGCAATTCACGGATGTGGCTGTTGCAGGGTTCCGATCCGCTCTTCAACCCCGCTCCGTTCCCGTTCCGATATAAAAACTGATAAAAGCAAAACACCATGAATACTTTCCATATTACGAACCGACTTCTGAAATCGACCCTTTTTTGCGGACTTCTGCTGTTCAGCTCCTCGGCCCTCTCGTGCAGTTCGGACGACGACGGCGGCGGCAACGGCGGCACACAGCTGGAATGGCTCGAACCCATCCGCGTGGCGAGCTACAACATCCAGTACGACAACCGCAACGAGGAGGCCGGACGCTGGGAGAACCGCAAGGAGATCGTCTGCCGGCTGCTCGAAGCCGAGGATTTCGACATCTTCGGTGCGCAGGAACCCTACAAGTTCCAGATCGAGGATATGGCTGCCGCCCTTCCCGGATACACCTGGATCGGCACGAGCGTGACGGGCGAAGACAATGTGGAGCGCCGTCATTTCAATCCGATATTCTACAAGACCGACAAATTCGAAGTGCTCGAAAGCGGTTCGTTCTGGTATTCGGAGACGCCCAACGTTCCCAATACGAAATTCTCCGACTCCTATTCCCCGCGCATGTGCAATTGGGCGCATTTCCGCGTGAAGGCCACGGGCAAGGAGTTCTACTACTTCAACACGCATCTCGACCACAAGGGCGTGGTGGCGCGCCGCGAGGGTGTGAAGCTCGTCGTGCGGGAGGTGCAGCAGATCGCGGGCCGCAAGGCGGCCGTCGTCGTGGGCGGCGACTTGAACTCGACGATCGACGACCGGATCTTCGACCCGCTCAAAAAGTTCATGACGCCGGCGCGCGAGAAGGCCCCCGTTACCGACCGCAAGGGAACGTACAACGGCTGGGGGCAGGCGCCCAACTCGATGGTCATCGACCACCTCTTCGTGCGCAACATGAAGTGCCTGTCGTACCGCACGCTCGACGGCGACTACGGCGTGCCTTATATCTCGGATCACTATCCCATCGAGATCGTCGTGCGGCTGAAATAGTCGGATACGGGCGATAAAACCGGCGGGGCGGCTCCACGATGGAAGCCGCCCCGCTTGCGTTCGACGCCGAAGCCCTATTCCTCCTTGTTGTCGCCCGTGCCGAAGGGGAACTGATGCTCGTGTACGTCCTCGAAGCGCAGCCCCTTTTCGTAGGTGCGCATCGCGCGGCGGCTCATGCCCATCGACGAGAAGCCGCCGTCGTGGAAGAGGTTCTGCATCGTCACCTTGCGCGTCAGATCCGAGAAGAGCGTCAGCACGTAGTCGGCGCAGTCGTTCGCCGAGGCGTTGCCCAGCGGCGACATGCTCTCCGCGAACTCCATGAGGTCTTTGAGCCCCAGCACGCCGTTGCCCGCGGTGGTCGGCGTCGGCGACTGCGACACGGTATTGATGCGCACGTGCTTCTCGCGGCCGTAGATATAGCCGAAACTGCGGGCGATTGATTCGAGCAGCGCCTTGGCGTCGGCCATGTCGTTGTAGCCGTAGAGCGTGCGCTGTGCGGCGATGTAGCTCAGCGCCACGATCGAACCCCACTCGCGCAGGGCGTCCTTCTTGCGCAGCACCTGGATCATCTTGTGGAACGAAATGGCCGATATGTCGAGCGTCTTTTGCAGGTAATCGTAGTCCAGGTCGTCGTAGGTGCGGCCCTTGCGCACGTTGGGCGACATGCCGATCGAGTGGAGCGCGAAGTCGAACGGCCCGCCGAAGTGCTTCATCGCCTCGTCCACGAGGTGTTCCAGATCGGCCACCGACGTGGCGTCGGCCGCGATGACCGGAGCGTTGCATTTGGCCGCCAGTTCGTTGAGCGTTCCCATGCGCAGCGACACGGGGGTATTGGTCAGCACGATCTCGGCGCCCTCCTCGACGGCGCGTTCGGCTACCTTCCATGCGATCGACTGCTCGTTGAGCGCGCCGAAAATGATTCCTTTCTTCCCTTTTAACAGATTGAATGACATAAAATTCAGTTTTAGTTACCGGACGCCGGACACAAAGCCTTCGGGCGTCGAATCCTGTAAAACAGGGCGTAAAGGTAAGCATTTTTTTCGAATCGCCCGATTCTCTCGTCTGTTTGTCCGCTGTTCGGCCGCTCGCGGGGCGTCTGTCCGCAGGCGGTCGCAGCATCGCCGGCCGTTCGAGGAGGGGCGATCGGCGGCGGAGACGGGGTCTGACGTAATCGGGGAGAGCAATGCTCTCCCCGATCGGTTTTTCAGCCTCGTTTGCGCCAGAACCGCGGCGTGAGATCTTCGCGCCGGCCGTCGGGCCGGATGCGCCATAGCCGCTGGTTGGTCGCCGGATCGTCGAGCGGCCCCCGCGCA
>ENA-ORTW01004387-ORTW01004387.1-human-gut-metagenome-genome-assembly--contig:-NODE-4387-length-11109-cov-3.644473_pt1 | contig 11109 bp, 9 predicted proteins | sample MGYA00242072_ERZ509193 | MGnify/ENA primary metagenome ERZ509193 (study PRJEB26280, sample SAMEA2338813) | human gut metagenome | biome: human gut; feature: human-associated habitat; material: faeces...
TTTCAGCTTATGCAGTATTATGAGTTAAACACCTAACTGCTTAATAGACTGCATTCTTGCTGTGTTATCATCAACCTTGCTTTTTCTTTCTGCGTTTACTTTAGATGAACAACTGGCCCGCGAATACGGCGCCGAAGGACTGACCGCCTGCCCCATGCTGAAAGAAGGACAAGTTTTTTATGCTGATTATGCCAAGCCGGAAGGTTTTTGTGACGAGGCTTGGAAAGCGATTTACCAATATGCTTTTGCGTTGTCACATGGTGCTGGAAAAGAAGTATTCTATTATGGAGACTGGATCAGAAAACCGGGAGTTGCCATCTGCAGTTGCAATGACGGATTACGCCCTGTCATATTCAAGCTCGAAGCGACGGACGAAGAGTCCGAGATAGACTACACGCCTGTCCGTTGACCAAAAATCAGGATGTATACCCTTATCCTGTAAAAATGGTACTTATCCCCGTAATTCATATACAATCCGAACCAACCTGTCACAGTAACTTTGTATCTGTTCCTCCGGAACTTTTTTAATAGCGATTTAAACTAATATACAAGTATGGCAAAAAAAGTATTGATCTTATCATCCAGTCCCCGCCGAGGCGGCAACTCAGACACGCTCTGTGACGAATTTATGCGTGGTGCGGCAGAAAGCAATCATGAAGTGGAAAAGATTTTCCTGAGAGACAAAACAATCCATTACTGTACGGGATGCAGTACATGCAGTCTGTACCAGAAGCCATGCCCTCAAAAAGACGACGCGGCAGAAATCATCGAAAAAATGGTGGATGCCGATGTGATCGTAATGGCTACCCCAGTCTATTTCTACACAATAAGCGCTCAAATGAAAACCCTGATAGACCGCTGCTGTGGAAGATACACGGAGATGAACGGCAAGGAATTTTATTTCATCGTAACGGCAGCCGAAGACGACCGTAAGAAAATGCTCCGCACGATCGACACTTTCCAGGGATTCCTGGACTGCCTGGAAGATCCCGTAATAAAAGGAACCGTGTTCGGATTAGGCGTTTGGCACAAAGGAGAGATCAACGGAAATCCCGCCATGAAAGATGCCTATCAAATGGGAAAACAGGTTTAAGCAATTGCAATGACAGCCCTTTTCAAAGCATATATGTTTCGTTTTCAAAACACCGGTGTTTTGAAAAAGGAATCCTTTACTGCAATAAACTTCATGCCTCCATGAGCGGTTATATATACAATAACAACATAAAATTTAAAAGCTATGGGATTTTTATGGTACATTATCATAGGTATAGCAGCCGGTTTTCTTGCTGGTAAAATCATGCGGGGAGGTGGCTTCGGAGTAATAATCAATCTGATTTTGGGAATAGCCGGCGGTGTATTGGGCGGCTGGGTATTCGGATTACTCGGAATTGCAGCTTCCGGTATTATCGGCAGTCTGATTACGGCGACAGTCGGAGCCATTCTGATGTTATGGATCGCTTCGTTGTTTAATAAACGAAATGTAGATTAATAACAACAGGACATATAGAGTAACGCAAATCCACCCAATTGGCAAGATCTGCGTTACCCTGTTTTTTCTATGGGAACACATCCTATTTCAACACAACCAATACCTTGACCGGGCCATGTGCACCCAATACAAGAGCCTGTTCTATATCAGCTGTTTTGGAGGGGCCTGAGATAAAAGCACCGAAATCATATGTCATGTTTTCCGTCCGTTTATAGGCTTCATGCATATTGTTCACGATCGAATTGCGGTCTATCAGCATAACCAGGCTGTTGGAGATAAAATACAATGCCTTGTGCTTCACCCCGCGGGTAATCCAGACAGCCCCGTTCTCGGCTACACCAAAATGGCCTTCCACGATGGCAAGGTCTGTATTGTCCAACTCACGAGGATCGTCGAGATCGTCCGGATTAAAGGTGGCACAGGTAATACTGGACAGATTGGAGGCGATACGGATTGCATCAGGAAAATGGTGACGAATAATATCGTTGATATCGTCTCCAGGCTGCATCAGGACGACTTGCCCCCCAGCAGCTTTCAGAGAGTCGGTAAACTGGAGGATTTTATCTTCGTAAGTGATGGCATCCAGCGTCAGTTCCGGCATATCGTAACGTTTGCCGGTGTGACGACGGATAGCAGATAATATATCGTTTTTGCTACTCATTGTCGTATCATTTTAAGGGCAAGCATACTTCACCCCTACATTATTTTATCTTGTTACTTTTCCACATTTCATTGAACGACTGCTTGGCAAAAGCTGGCAGTTCACGGCCCTTCCCCCATGCATTCAAAGCGTTGTAGATCATAAAACGAGGCATGTTATTGACTACCGGGGCAAACTTCAAAGCCGTATTGAACAGTTTCGGACGTTCCATCAGGAACTTCATGCCGCCGGACATAATCTTTTTCTCCGTACTCGCTTTCCCTATCTTATCCAAGTCCTGACGCCAGCGATAGATCTGTTCGCCGAGGTCTATCTTGACCGGGCAGACATTCGAGCAAGAGAGGCACAACGAACAGGCAGAAACATTGTCCGAATATTTCACCGGATCTTTTAGCATCCCCAAGTTGATCCCGATCGGTCCGGGTATAAAATAGGTATAGGAATAGCCACCGCTACGACGATAGACCGGACAGGTATTCATACACTCGCCACAACGGATGCAGTTCAGCGTACGGATATGATCGGGACATGCCAGGATATCACTCCGCCCGTTATCGACTATGATGATATGAAACTCACCTCCTTCTTTCGGTTTACAATAGTGAGAAGTGTAGGAAGTGATCGGCTGCCCCGTGCCGGAGCGTGCCAGCAGGCGGGTGAAGACACCTAACGAGTCCCGATCCGGCACGATCTTCTCCATTCCGAACGTCGCAATGTGGACATTCGGGAAAGAAGTTCCCATATCTGCATTCCCCTCGTTGGTGCAGACCACTATCTCTCCGGTCGAAGCAACTGCAAAGTTAGCTCCCGTCATGGCAACATCGGCTGTCAGGAATTTCTCACGCATATTTTTGCGGACGGCATGCGTCAGATAGGTCGGGTCGGAATTGCCTTTTTCCGTACCTAACACGCGCTCCATCATCTCGCCCACCTCCTGCCGCTTGATATGGATAGCGGGCATCACGATATGGCTGGGATGAAGTTTCATCCATTGAAGGATACGTTCGCCGAGGTCGCTCTCGATTATATCGTAACCTTTTCCGAACAGGTAATCGTTCATGCCACACTCTTCTGTCAACATGGATTTGCTCTTTATCAGCGTATGCGCCTTGTGCTGTTGCAGGATTTCCTCGACGATCGCATTATGTTCCGCCGCGTCTTTCGCCCAATGGACAATCGCTCCGTTGGCCGTGGCGTTCTTCTCGAACTCTTCCAAAAGGACATCCAAATGGCTGTTCGAATAAAGTTTGATCTCACAAGCCAGTTCACGCAAGCGTTCCCATTCGGGAAGCGAATGGCTCATTTTATCCCGTTTGGCACGGACCATCCAGAGGGTTTCGTCGTGCCAGGCTTCCTGCTTGCGGTTCCCGATGAAGCGGGCAGCCGCTTTTGAATGTTTCGTGCTCATAATCCGGAGGCTAATATTTCAACAATATGAATCGTTTTGATTGGAAGGTTGTCACGCTTGATCACGCCTTCCATATGCATCAGGCAGGAACTGTCGGCACCGGTGATATACTCGGCTCCCGTACTCATGTGATCTTTCACCTTATCTCGTCCCATACAGACGGACACTTCGGGTTCCTCAATCGCAAACATGCCACCGAACCCACAGCACTCGTCGATACGTTTCGGTTCAAATATCTCAATGCCTTTCACCAAAGAGAGGAGATCGCGCAACTTAGAAAAATACGGGATATTCCGTTCACTCGGAGAAGAAAGATGCAACTCGCGCACACCGTGACAGCTATTGTGAATGCTTACCTTGTGGGGAAATTCAGCTTTCAGTTCCTTGACCTTCACAATATCGTGCAGGAACTCGCAGATATCATAAATCTTCTTGCTATTCATACACACATGCCCTGCCTTTTCCAGAATACCGGGATGATTCTCTTTCACGAAAGCGACACAACTGGCAGAAGGGCCAACCACATAATCGTACGAACGGAACAGTTCTTCCATACGCAGCGCCAACCCTGCCGATTCATGCTCGAATCCGGCATTTGCCATTGGCTGGCCACAACAAGTCTGGTCTAACGGATAATCCACATCCAACCCAAGACTTTTCAATAATTTATAGGAAGCAACACCAACTTCCGGATATACCGCATTGATATAGCAGGGAATAAATAATCCTATCTTCATATTGGTTTATTTTAATTACCACAAATGTAATAATTATTTCTGTTACTTTGAACTTGATCCAAAAGTAACAAATCACTTATACTCCTGCCAGCTTCGGATTTGTATATCGTCCATGCCCAGCGTGCAGAAAGCTTCGATAAAGGCACTTGCCAGACGGGCATTCGTGATGAGTGGAACGTTCAGATCGATGGCGGCACGACGGATCTTATAGCCATTATTCAACTCACCGGCTGAAAGGTCGCGCGGAATATTCACAACCATGTCGATCTTCCTTTCGTGGAGCATGGTGAGTGCTTGAGGTTCCATGTCCTCCTCACTCGGCCAGTAAACCCGCGTACTGGAGATGCCGTTTTCTTCGAGAAAGCGGTGTGTCCCGCCTGTTGCAAAGAGGTTGTAGCCTTTCGATGCCAGCATCTTGGCGGCATCCAACATGGCCACTTTCTGTTTTGGCGTACCCGTCGAGAGCAGAATATTCTTTTCTGGGATACGGAGACCGACGGAAAGCATACTTTTCAAAACAGCCTCGGAAACATCGTCGCCGATACACCCGACCTCGCCCGTCGAAGCCATATCAACACCTAAAACAGGGTCAGCTTTCTGCAAGCGGTTGAAGGAGAACTGCGAGGCTTTGATACCTACATAATCCAGATCGAATTCGTTCTTATTAGGTTTCTCGACAGGCAAACCTAACATGATGCGAGTGGCCAGTTCAATAAAGTTAATTTTCAATACTTTGCTGACGAAAGGAAAGGAACGGCTCGCGCGAAGGTTACATTCGATCACCTTGATCTCGTTGCCTTTCGCCAGATATTGGATGTTGAACGGACCAGAGATATTCAGCTCTTTTGCGATCTGCTTGCTGATACGCTTGATGCGGCGGACCGTTTCAACATACAGCTTTTGTGCGGGAAACTGGATAGTTGCATCGCCGGAATGCACACCGGCAAACTCGATATGTTCGGAGATTGCATACATGACGATCTCACCCTTATCGGCTACAGCATCCATTTCCACTTCCTTGGCATGTTCGATGAACTGGCTGACAACGACCGGATGTTTCTGCGACACGTTGGCTGCCAGCTGCAAGAAGCGTTCGAGTTCTTCCTGGTTGGAGCAGACATTCATGGCGGCGCCACTCAGCACATAACTCGGACGAACCAAGACCGGAAAACCCACCTCAGCCACAAACTCGTTGATATCTTCCATCGACGAAAGCTCTTTCCAACGCGGCTGGTCTACACCGATGCGGTCCAGCATGGCGGAAAATTTCTCGCGATCTTCGGCATTGTCGATACTCTTGGCGGATGTCCCCAAGATATTAACATGCTGCTCGTCCAGACGCATCGCCAGGTTATTGGGTATCTGGCCGCCTGTCGAGACAATCACGCCGTGCGGATTTTCCAGTTCGAGGATATCCATCACACGCTCGAAGGTCAGTTCATCGAAGTAAAGGCGGTCACACATATCATAGTCGGTCGAAACTGTTTCGGGATTGTAGTTGATCATCACTGAACGCCAACCTTCCTTACGGATCGTTTCCAACGCCTGCACGCCACACCAGTCGAACTCGACCGAACTGCCGATCCGGTAAGCGCCGGAACCCAGCACGACGATGGAGCGATGGTCGCCCAGATACTGCACATCGTTTTCCGTACCGCTATAGGTCAGATACAGATAGTTCGTCTGCGCCGGGTATTCAGCAGCCAGCGTATCGATCTGTTTCACTACCGGAACGATGCCGTGTTCCTTACGAAACTGGCGGATTTGCATCATACCTTTTTCTATATTTCCCTCAAGGCCGAAGGCGCGAGCTATCTGAAAATCGGAGAAACCTTGCCGTTTCGCCTTGCGAAGCAATGAACTATAGACTATGGACGATTGACAATTATCAGGATTGCGATATTCTTTTTTAATTGCCAATTGTCCATTGTCAATTGTCAATTTATGCAACTCCTTGGAGGTGCACATGATTCCGTAGAGTTTTTGTAGGAACCACCGGTCTATCTTGGTCAGTTCGTGTATCTGATCGATGGTATATCCGGCACGGAACGCTTTGGAGATAACGAAGATACGGGTGTCGGTCGGTTCATGGAGTGCCTTGTCGATGTCGGTTATCACCAGCTCCTTGTTTTCCACGAAACCATGCATGCCCTGTCCGATCATACGCAACCCTTTTTGGATCGCCTCTTCGAAGGTGCGCCCGATCGCCATCACCTCGCCCACAGATTTCATGCTCGACCCCAACTCACGAGCCACACCATGAAACTTACCCAAATCCCAGCGCGGGATCTTGCAGACCACATAGTCGAGAGCCGGTTCGAAGAAAGCACTTGTCGTCTTCGTCACCGAGTTTTTCAAATCAAAAAGGCCGTAACCCAGTCCCAACTTGGCTGCGACGAAAGCCAACGGATAACCAGTTGCTTTAGAGGCCAGCGCAGACGAACGGGAAAGACGGGCGTTCACTTCGATCACGCGGTAGTCTTCGCTCTCCGGATCGAAAGCATATTGCACGTTACATTCGCCCACGATACCGATATGACGGATGATCCGGATAGCCAGTTCACGAAGTTTATGATACTCGCTGTTGGTCAGTGTCTGTGACGGAGCGATCACGATGCTTTCGCCGGTATGGATACCCAACGGGTCGAAGTTCTCCATGTTGCAGACCGTGATACAGTTGTCGAAACGGTCGCGCACCACCTCATATTCCACTTCTTTCCATCCCTTCAAACTCTTTTCCACCAACACTTGAGAAGAGAAAGAGAAGGCTTTTTCAACCAGTACATCCAGTTCCTCCTCATTGTCGCAGAAGCCGGAGCCGAGGCCGCCCAAAGCATAAGCGGCACGGACAATCACCGGATAGCCTAACTCGGCAGCAGCCCGGCGGGCATCTTCGGCATTTTCCACCGCTTCGCTCTTGATCGTCTTCACACCGATCTCGTCGAGTTTGCGGACGAAGAGTTCGCGATCCTCCGTATCCATGATTGCCTGTACCGGAGTACCGAGTACACGGACGTTATATTTTTCCAGCACACCACTCTGGTAAAGCACCACACCGCAGTTCAACGCCGTCTGGCCTCCAAAAGCGAGCAGGATGCCATCCGGACGTTCTTTGGCGATCACCTTTTCGACAAAGAAGGGAGTGACGGGCAGGAAATAAACGGTATCTGCCACTCCTTCCGAAGTCTGTACCGTAGCGATGTTCGGATTGATAAGCACTGTCTGGATTCCCTCCTCCTTAATAGCTTTTAAAGCCTGGCTGCCTGAATAGTCGAATTCTCCCGCTTCGCCGATCTTTAGGGCGCCGGAACCGAGTACCAGGACTTTCTTTATATCTTCTTTCATTTTCGGACTCTTTTATTCGTTAACATTTTTAGATCTGTCGTCCCAATTCCTAAAGCAAATCGACAAACTTATCGAAGATAAACTCCGTATCGGTCGGTCCGCTACATGCTTCGGGATGGAACTGGGAAGAGAAGAAAGGCTTCGTCTTATGCCGGATTCCTTCGTTTGTCCCGTCGTTCATATTGACAAAGAGCGGTTCCCAGTCAGCCCCCAATGTGTCATTATCCACTGCGTAGCCGTGATTCTGGGAGGTGATAAAACACTTCTCCGTCCCCACCATACGCACCGGCTGGTTATGGCTGCGGTGGCCATACTTCAGTTTATAGATCGAAGCGCCGCCTGCTTTGGCAAGCAACTGGTTTCCCATGCAAATGCCACAGATCGGTTTGTCCCCATCCAATGCCTTGCGGATATTCCGGACAGCAACATCGCAAGTATTGGGATCGCCAGGGCCGTTCGAAAGGAAAAGCCCGTCGTATTCCAAATGATTGAAATCATAGTTCCAGGGAACACGTATCACCGCTACATTCCGCTTCAAAAGGTTACGGATGATATTGGCTTTCACACCACAATCGAGAAGCACAACACGCTTCAAGAGTTGAGAGTTGAAAGTTGAAAATTGAAAGTTGTCGAAGCCTACAGGGTAATGGGTGGTGATCCCGTCAGGTAAGTAGGCGACAATGTCTTTGCAAGAAACACGATCCACATAATTGATGCTACCGTAATCCGGTATTTCCCCTCCACTTTCACCTTCTTTATCGGCGGTACCGATAACGATACGTCCCATCATTACCCCGTGCTCTCGTATCTTTTTTGTCAGCGCACGGGTATCGATGCCGGTAATTCCGGGAATCTTCTCACGTTTCAACCAGTCACCAAGGCTTTCCACAGCATTCCAGTGGCTATACTCTTCACTATAATCACTCACGATAATCGCCTCCGCATGAATTTTCTCACTCTCCATAAAGGTAGGCAAGCCGTTCTCTTCGATAGAGAAAGGAGGCACCCCGTAGTTTCCGACCAGCGGATAAGTCAGAACCATCAACTGCCCGGCATACGAAGGGTCGGTAAGACTTTCGGGATAACCGGTCATAGCAGTGTTGAACACCACTTCGCCGGCCACTGCCTTGTCAAAACCAAAAGAGAAGCCGTGAAACATGCTTCCGTCGTCTAAGACCAATGTTGCTGTTTTTCTTGTCATTTTCAATATTCAATTATCATTTTTCAATTCCCCAATATTCCTCTTCCATATAATGAATGAACGCTTCATTCACCATTCGTACACCACCAGGTGTCGGATAATCACCGGAGAAATACCAGTCGCCCGGATGATCAGGACAAGCGGCATGTAACCCTTCGAGTGTCTGGTAGACAATCTCCACCTTCGCACGTGTTCCTACGGGGGTAAGCAGTTCCACCATCTTGGCCGAAATTTCCTCGTCGGTGAAAGACGCATAAATCTCCTTCACATAATTTACGGTCGCATCGCACGGCATAACCTGCTGCCGCTTGGCTTTCTTATAGGCATCGAGCAGAACGGATTCCATCCCCTTGTCCACTAAAAGTGCCACGGCAGCCTTGAACGCGAGAAATTCGCTCATACGAGACATATCAATACCGTAATAGTCCGGATAGCGCACCTGCGGAGACGAGCTGACCACCACGATCTTCTTCGGATTCAGGCGGTCCAGAATACCGATGATACTCTGCCGGAGTGTCGTACCGCGCACGATACTGTCGTCGATCACGACCAGATTGTCCTCGAAAGGCACGACGCTTCCGTACGTGATATCGTACACATGGGCAGCCAGATCGTTACGACTGTTTCCCTCAGCAATAAATGTACGCAATTTTATATCCTTGATCGCTACTTTTTCACACCTAACACGCATGGACAGGATTTGTTCCAGTTCTTCCTCCTGAAGCAGGTGGCTGCGATCGGCGATCCATTCCTTTTTCTTCTTGTTCAAATATTCGTTCATGCCCTCCTGCAATCCGAAGTAGGCAACCTCCGCCGTATTCGGGATAAAGGAAAAGACCGTATGGTTCAGATCGTTGTCCACAGCCTTCAGGACTGCAGGTACAAGATTTTCACCCAACCGTTTCCGTTCGCGGTAAATATCCCGGTCGCTTCCACGTGAGAAGTAAATGCGCTCGAACGAGCAGGCCTTATTCTTCTTCGGCTCCATGATCTGCGACGTATGCCAGTCACCTTGCTTATTGATGATCAGCGCCTCTCCTCTTTTCAGTTCATCTATGTCTTCGGCAGGTACGTTCATGGCTGTCTGGATGACCGGACGTTCGCTTGCCAGAACCACGATCTCGTCATCGGCATAATAGAACGCCGGACGGATGCCCCAGGGATCGCGCACGCTGAAAGACTCGCCGCTCCCAGTCAATCCGCAGATCACAAAACCACCGTCCCACAATGGGGCACAACGTTTCAAGACATTCGACAGGTCGACATTCGCTTCGATCGCATGGGTGATCTCCATTCCCTTCAGCCCTTCGACTTCATACTTCCGGTACAGCCGTTCGACCTCACGGTCCAGACGATGTCCCACCTGTTCCAGCATGATAAAGGTGTCGGCATAGGCACGCGGATGCTGGCCAATGGCTGTTATCTCTTCAAAAATATCTTGTACGTTAGTAAGATTGAAATTACCGCAAAGAGCGAGATTCTTGGCTCTCCAGTTGTTACGGCGTAAAAAAGGATGGACATAGGAAATACCGGACTTACCGGTTGTACTGTAACGCAGGTGCCCCATATAAAGCTCTCCTGCAAAAGGAAGGTTTGTTTTAGCAAAAAGCGGATCGTTCAGTTTGTCAGGCGGCAAATCCTTGTAATGCTCATGAACAGCTGCGAATATCTCGGTGATGGCTCCTGTGCCTAATGCTCTTTCCCGAAACATATATTCTTCGCCGGGGCTGGCTTCCAACTTGACACATGCTAAACCGGCTCCTTCCTGACCACGGTTATGCTGCTTTTCCATCAACAAATAGAGCTTATTGAGCCCATACATCCAAGTTCCATACTTCTGATAATAATATTCCAAAGGCTTTAGTAACCGGACCATGGCAACTCCACACTCGTGTTTAAGTACTTCCATTTGGTTCTATCTTGTTTATTTCGATTGCAAAGATACTTACATTATATTACATAATGTTCATACAAACGAAATTTATTTGACATATTAATAGAAATAATTATTTTATCTACCATTTAGTTAAATTATTTTATAAAATAATATTCTTTCGACAAATCTATCAAATAAAAAGGAAAAGCCCTTTCGCCATATACGGATCGTAAGAGAGCAAAGGGCTTTTCCTTTATAATCATTATCGGAGTGGTTTTGTTCCGGAGAATCCGACCTTTATTTCAAGCAGGACAACCATAACCCTTTTCGACCTTCACCAACACGACTTCCGGTAAAAGCACTCTTATCTCCTCTTCTTTTATCTTCAGGGC
>ENA-ORTW01004390-ORTW01004390.1-human-gut-metagenome-genome-assembly--contig:-NODE-4390-length-11102-cov-4.743188_pt1 | contig 11102 bp, 6 predicted proteins | sample MGYA00242072_ERZ509193 | MGnify/ENA primary metagenome ERZ509193 (study PRJEB26280, sample SAMEA2338813) | human gut metagenome | biome: human gut; feature: human-associated habitat; material: faeces...
AATTCAATGTCAACGCCTACGACAAGGAGGTGACGACCGTCTATCTCAAAGAGGGGAAGGTTCGCCTGACCGAGCGGGTGACGGGGCGGCAGAACCGGTACCTCATGGCGCCCGACGAGATGCTGGCCGTCGACCGGAACGCCCGCACGTGCCGTGCCGTGCGGCCGGCCGGGAAGTCGGCTCCCGAAGCATGGCTGCACAACAACTACGCCTTCACGAACGCGCCGTTGGAGGATGTCGTGGAGTTCCTCGAACGGCATTATGCCGTCGAGATCGAGGTGGCCGACGCGCGCATTCTCCAATACAGCTACACGATGGAGTTCTACAACGAGACGATCGACGAGGTGCTTTCGGTGATGTCGCAGATCACGCCGATCCGCTATTCGCGTGTCAACGACCGGATTACCGTCCGAGCCGCCCGATGATTTATACCCGACTGAACAGATAACCTAACTTTATCATTATGAATCTATTTAGACTTCCTTGCGGAATTCCGTGGGGAGGGGCGAGACGGCTCGTGCTTACGCTAGCCTGTCTGTTCGCCCTCTCCGGTCTCTCCGCGCAGAACGTGACGCTCCGCTTCGAGCGGGCGAAGCTGAAAACCGTGATGGACGAAATCACGAGGCAGTGCGACCTGAGTTTCGCGTACAGCCGCGAAGTGGTCGATGCCGACCGGATCGTCAGTATCGATCTGAAAGACGCGCCGATCGATGCGGCGTTGCAGAGCCTTTTCCCGTCGGGGAACGGGATCGACTATGCGATCAAGAACCGCAAAATCCTGCTTTCGGCCGGTAAACAGTCCTTGCATGTCGACACCGTTGTCTCGGGACGGGTGGCCGACGACCAGAACCGCCCGCTCGTGGGGGCGACCGTGGTCGTGGCGGGCACTTCGCAGGGTACGACGACCGATCTCGACGGGAATTTCTCGCTGCGCGTAAATGCTGTTGATCCCGTCCTGAAAGTCGATTATCTGGGCTACGAACCGCAGGAGTTGCGGGTTTCGCCGTCGCAGACGACCTTCGACATCCGGCTCGCGCTTTCATCGAAGGCGATTGATGACGTGGTGGTCGTGGGCTACGGCACGGTCAAGCGGCGCGATCTGGTGGGTGCGGTCGATCAGGTCGACCGGAAGGTCATCGAAGACCGTTCGACCGGAACGCTGGCCCGTGCCTTGCAGGGGCAGTTACCGGGCCTGAACATCACCTTCACCGACAGCAAACCCACGCGCGGGGCGTCGGTCAACGTCCGCGGATCGGGTTCGATCGGTGCGGGCGGTTCGACGCTCGTCCTGATCGACGGTGTGGAGGGCAGCATCAATGCGATCAACCCGCAGGACGTGGAGTCGGTCTCGGTGCTCAAAGACGCTTCGTCATCGGCGGTGTACGGTGCACGCGGTGCTTTCGGCGTCGTGCTGATTACGACCAAGAGCGCCAAGAAAGGGACGCCCGTCATCAATTACAACGGTTCGGTGACGATCAACCGCCGCACGGTGACGCCCGATGTGGTGACCGACGGTCTGACGTGGATCAACTGGTGGAAGGATTGCTACAACGGTTATTACAACGGTTCGAAGGCGCTCCTGAACCATGTCGATTCGACGATTCCCTATACCGAGACGATCTATCAGGAATTGATCCGCCGTTCGCAGGACCCTTCGCTGGCGCGCACGACGGCGCTTTCGGGGCACGACCAGTTCGGGTGGGCCTATTACGACTCGACCGACTGGCATTCGCTCTTCTACAAGGACTACAACTGGTCGACCGAGCACAACCTCTCGATTTCGGGTGGCGGCGACCAGGCCGACTACTATATTTCGGGCCGTTTCTACGATATGGACGGCATCTACAAGGTGGGCAACGACAGCTACAAGAAGTACGACGTGCGCGCCAAGGGAACGCTTAAAGTGCGTCCGTGGCTGCGTCTGACCAACAACATGTCGGTCTCGGTGATCGATGCCTACGAACCCAAGCATCAGAAGAACAACTCGCAGATCCCGCGTCTGATCAACCACACGGCTATGCCGCTTTCGCCGGTGAAGAACCCCGACGGTACGTGGACGGCCGCGGCAGCCAAATCGGGCTATGCCGCCTTCTCGGAGGGGACTTCGTGGCGCACGAACGACTATGTCTACCTGCGCAACAAGTTCGACGTGAACATCGATCTGGTGAAGGACGTGCTGACCGCTTCGGTCGACTACTCCTACAACTACACCAACCGCAAGCGCATGGACGCCCAGACGGTGATCGAATACTCGAAAAAGCCGGGCGAGATTCTCTACGAGTCGGAGGCTGCGGGCTCCAATCTCCAAAGCGTCGAATACCAGACGCGCTATCAGTCGGCCAACGCCTACCTGAACTGGTCGCCCAAGCTGGGCGACGACCACACGTTCAAGGCGCTCGCAGGCTGGAATATCGAGAAACAGAAATACGAGACGCTGACGATCAAACGCGAAGGGTTCGTCACCGCTTCCAAACCGTCGTTCGGACTGATGAACGGTACGACGACCGACCCGACCGTCGGTGGATACATCTGGTCTTACGTGGGCGCTTTCTTTCGGCTCAATTACGGTTACAAGGGCAAGTACCTGGCCGAGGTGAGCGGCCGCTACGACGGTTCGTCGAAGTTCCCGACCAACTCCAAATGGGGATTCTTCCCCTCGGCATCGGTGGCGTGGCGCGTGTCGGAGGAGCCGTGGATGAAGTGGTCGGAGGAGTGGCTCGACAACTTCAAGATCCGCCTTTCGGCCGGTTCGATGGGCAACGGCAACGTCGATCCCTACTCCTACACGTCGGAGATGACCGTGGTTACCGCTTCGGACATCGTGCTCGGCGGAGGGCTGCCCTCCTATACGACGGTCGGCAGTACGGTGCCCGTGTCGCTGACGTGGGAGAAGTCGACGACCTACGACGTCGGCCTCGACCTCGATTTCTTCAACAACCGTCTCTCGGTCAGCGGCGACTACTATCGCCGCTACACCACCGACATGTACACGCCCAGCATTTCGCTGCCGTCGGTCTACGGCACCACGTCGCCCAAGGGCAACAACGCCGAACTGCGCACTACGGGCTGGGAGCTGTCGTTCACATGGCGCGACTCGTTCAAGCTGGGCGGCAAGCCGTTCGATTACAGCATCAAGGCGATGGTGTGGGACAACCGTACGGTGGTGACCAAGTACGAGAATGCCACCCGTTCGCTCGGTACGCTCAAAGGCTATATCCAGAACGGCGGTTCGCCCTCGGACTTCTACGAAGGCATGGAGCTGGGCGAGATGTGGGGGTATACCGTAGCCGGGCTGTTCCGCGATCAGGCCGACATCGACTCCTCGGCCACGCACGACTTCACGCAGGCGTCGGACAAGGTGACGCGCCCCGGGCAGGTCAAGATCGCCGATCTCGATCATAACGGCAACATCGATCCCGGCGCTTTCACCGCCGACGATCACGGCGACCTGTCGATCATCGGCAACATCAATCCGCACTACATGTTCGGCGTCAATCTGGCGGCCAACTGGAACGGCATCGGACTGTCGGTCTTCCTGCAAGGCGTGATGAAGCGTGACTGGTACCCCTCGCCCGATTCGGGTTATTTCTGGGGCAAGTACGCCCGTCCGTTCATGTGGGTACTGGGCATTCACAATTATACGGACGACATGTACAGCGAGGAGAAGAACAACTGGGATACGGCTTATTGGCCGCGCATGACGACCTACCAGTCGAACAGTTCCTATTCGTGGACCAAACTGCTCGAAATTCCCAATACCCGTTACAAGCAAAACGCGGCCTACCTGCGCGTGAAGAATATCCAGGTCGACTACACCTTCCCTAAGGCGCTGTGCCAGAAGATCCGTTTGGGCGGGTTGAAGATTTACCTGTCGGGCGAGAATCTCTTCACCTTCACGCCGCTGCATAAATACGCCCCCAACTTCGACCCCGAAGCACTGGGATACGACACCGATTTCTCTTCGACGGCCGGCGACGGATATACCTATCCCGTGCTCAAAAGCGTGACGCTGGGCGTCAACATCACATTCTAATTAGGGAGGAAGAGCATTATGAAAAAATACATTGCAATCCTGTTCGCATGCGTTTTGTTCTGCGCGTGCGAGGATTTCCTGACACAGGAGAACCCCAACAAGATCGAGAGCGAATACTACTTCAAAGACGAATCGTCGCTGGAAATCTATGCCAACGGTCTGACGCGGAGTTTCGCCACGGGCATCAAGAACTTCGTCAACGGCGACAAGAACGCCGATACACACGCATGGGACGGTGCGGCGGCCTATTTCAAGGACAACTATTCGGCCTCCGATGCGTCGAACTGGGGGACGAGCAACTGGTCGCAGCTGCGTTCGATCAACTTCTATCTCGACAATATGCGCAAGGCCGACGCACCGGAAGCTGTGTTGAACCACTACGAGGGTGTGGGGCGTTTCTTCCGCGCGCTGTTCTATTACGCCAAGGTGCGTACCTTCGGTGCCGTGCCCTGGTACGAGAAATCGATCGAGGCGACCGACCAGGAGGCGCTCTTCAAGGATCGCGACAACCGCGAATACGTCTGCCGCAAGATTCTCGCAGATCTCGACTACGCCTGCACCTACTGCTCGACGGCGGCTTCCTACCGCAACCAGGCGTCGTACATCCATCGTTACGTGGCCCTCGCGCTCAAAGCGCGTTTCTGCCTCTACGAGGGGACGATGCGCAAATACCACACGCTCGATCCCTCGACGGGCCGGCCGTGGCAGTCGGACGAGAGTGCGATGTACCTCGGCGAGTGCGTCAAGGCGTGCGAGGCGATCATAGGCGACGGCGTCTACCATTTGACCGACAATGCCGCCGACCGCCGCACGCAGTACCGTGCGATGTTCATCGAGAGCAACGCCACGACGGCCTACGCCAACGAGATCATCTGGGCGCGCAACTACGATTCGGAGCTGAACGTGACCCATTACATGAACTCCTATTTCATCAATCAACAGTATGCCAACTACGCCTTCACGCGGCAGTTCATCAACACCTATCTGATGACCGACGGTACGCCGTTCACCGACAAATATCCCGATTACGACAGCGTCGATTTCACGACCGAGTGTAGCGGCCGCGACTACCGTCTCGCGCAGACGATCCGCACGCCGGGTTTCACGCGCGACGGCGGCACGACGCAGTGGGCTCCCGACGTGACCTTCTCGAAAACGGGCTATCAACCGATCAAGTGGCTCACCGACGATTCGTCGAAGGATACGAACACCTCCAAGTGCGACAACGACGTGCCGTTGATGCGCTACGCCGAGGTGCTGCTCAACTATGCCGAAGCGAAGGCCGAACTGAACGAAATGTCGGAGGAAGTGTGGAACAAGACGATCAAGCCGCTGCGCGAACGTGCGGGAGTGACGAGCATCTATCCCACGACGGCCGATCCCTACATGGTCGAGTATTTCCAGAATCAGGTGACCGATCCTTTCATCCTGGAGGTGCGCCGCGAACGGGGCATCGAACTTACGATGGAAAACGTACGTTACGACGACATCATCCGTTGGCATCAGGGCGAGTTGTTCGCGCGGCCGTGGAAAGGCATCTGGATCGCGGCGTCGGAGACACCGATCGACCTCAACGGCGACGGCGTCAACGACTGCATCGTCACGTCGGACCCCAACAACAAGTCGCCGCTCAAAATCCTTTTCATCGACGGCGCTTCCGAAGCGGGGCACAAGCTTTCGCAGGGTACGTCGGGCAATATTCTGCCCGCTACGGCCATCGAGCGCAAGTGGCACGACTATAAGTATGTAAAACCGATTCCGACTACCGCTTTGCAGGAGAATCCCAACCTCACGCAAAACCCCGAATGGTAGTCTGCGTTTAATCCTTAAAACCGAACATCCATGAACCTATTCCATAAAATCGGGCTGGCGGTCGCCGCTTCGGCTGCGTTCTTTGCGGCGTGTTCTTCCGACGACGATCCCTTTTTCGCCCGCGAGAACGATTACCTTACTTTCGACTGTAACGAACAGACGGTCGAGCAGAGCCTCCAATGCGACGGCGCGTGGAGCATCGACTACGACGGCAACGACGACTGGATCGCCGTCACGCCCGACAGCGGCGTCGGCAACGGCGAATTGGACTTCATTACGGTCGGCGTGGCCTACAACCGGGGCGGCGAGCGCACGGGTACGATCTATATCGATTTCGCCGGACACGCCTATCCTATCCATATCACGCAGGGTGCCTGCGACTTCGCCTACGGAGCACTCTCGTCGGCGGGCACGCTGGTGCGGGGTGTCGAGAGCGATTTCACGCTGATCCTCGCTTATGCGAACGCCAACGGCGACGAATCCGTTGCTCTGAGCTGCCGGATGACGGGCGCTTCGGAGGGACTCGTGGCGGCCGACTGCACGTTCGATAAGTTCCAGAAGGGCAGCGGCACGATTACGATGCCTGTGACCGGCGTGCCGGCGCAGACGGGCGAAGTCTTCTTCGAACTGCTCGTCGACGGCGAGTCGAAAGGCACGGTCAAGAGTACCGTCGTGGCCGATCCCTCGTCGATCGTCGGCGGATTCCCCGTCTGGTGGGATTTTTCGTCCGAGAGCAAACCGACGTTGATGGCGGATCCGCACAATTACAGTTGGGGAGCCGGTTCGCAGTATCCCTGCGAGGATTCTGCCCCTTCGACCGACCACAAGTATCTCGATTGGAGCGATCGCGGCGGCTATCTCACCGTCGTCTGCTCGACGGCCAGCGGTTGGGGCTACGGCGAAGGCCACTGCTACATGAAGGGGTTGCAGAAGGACGACTATTGGCTCATGGCCTTCCCTGTGAAGAACCTCAAAGAGGGAACGCGCATCGCTTTCGAGGCGGCCGTCGGCTGTTCGGGGTCGGGCGCACGCTACTATGCGTTGGAGTATTCGGCCGACGGGACGAACTGGTTCCTGGCCGAAGGCGCCGAAACCGTCACGGGAGTCGACGGGTCGACGGGGCCGGCGCACTATACGGTGATGACCGACCAGGCGCTTCCCAACGACAAGACGCCTGCATGCGGTTGGGCCAGCTATACCTTCCCCGTCGAAGGGTGTTCCGTGACCGACGGCCTGTTCTACGTGCGTCTGCGCGTCTCGCTCGACATTCGCCTGAACGCTTCGGCCACTACTTACACCATCTCCAAGACAGGCTCCGAACGGCTCAAAGGGATCGTCAAGGTGTCGCTTCCCGAATAACAAACGTCCGGGCGGAGCGGACCGGTTCCGCTCCGTCCGGTAACGTCGAATGAAAAAACCAGATATAAAACGATGAAAACGATCAATCGCATGGTTTTGCTGCTGGCGACGCTCTTCGCAGCGATCGGTTGCAGCGACGACGACAAGGAGCTCGTGATGTACTCCCTGCGTTTCGAACCCAACAGCATCACGCTCGGTATCGGGAAGAGCTACCGTCTCGTGCCGATCTCCGATCCCTTCTACGACGACGTACAATACGAATGGAAATCGGTCGACGAACGGGTGGCCACCGTCGACCAGTCGGGAGTGGTGACGGGCGTCAGTGCCGGTTCGACCGAGGTACGCGCCTTCTACGGCGACAACCGGTTGGCGCGGTGCCTGGTTTCGGTGGTGGAGAGCACCTCGTCGCTGCCCGATCCGACGGCGGCCCTGTCGGAGGGGCTGTCGCAGCAGATGATCTTTTCGAGCAATCAGCTGCCCTACAAGGGAACGATCATGCAGTGCTTCGACTTTTACGACGAGAACGGCTACATCTATTACACGCAGAGCGTCGGCGACACGAAGACCGGCAACAGGTGGATGGTGGCGCTGGGACGCCAGAAACGCAACGAAGCCCCGTCGGACGACTACATGAAACTCCAATGGTTCGGTCATGGCACGCTGCTCGTGGCCGAGCGGGCCGACGACGGCGACTACGTGTGGGTGAACTCCAACGGTACGCTTTCGGGAACGGACTACACCAACAACCTCACCTTCTCGCGCATCCGCTACCAGAAGGGCGCGGTGCTGAGCCACTACGCCGGCGACACGTTCTACATGAGCGAGTATGTCGACGCCGCGGGTACGACGTGGACGGTGCGCGACGTGCAACCTTCGATCGACTTTGTGAACCGCCGTCTGCTTATCGGCTGCCGCACGACGGACATGCGCCACAATGTGATCTACGACCTCGACGCCGTGCTGGCGCTCGGCAAGGAGACGGTAGAGATCACCCGCACGTGGGGTGGTGAAACGGCTGCCGAGGGCGTCACCGAGAAAAAGACCGAGACGACCTCGGTCGAGGTACGCAATCTCAACCGCCTGACGCCGCTCGGATCGTTCCGTCTGCCCAGCTATCTCAATACGGGCCAGACGCACCAGGTCTATTCGTACAGCCACCAGGGACAGGCCGTGTGGGGCGACTACGTTTATTGGTACGAAGGACAGGCGATCCAGCAGACGGGCGAGTTGTACGACGGTTCGGTGGCCTATGTGGCCGTGTTCGACTATACCGGCAAACTGGTCTGCCCCCGCACGCGGGTGGCCGCCTGCTCCGACTTCCCGAGCCTGAGCACGTTGCTCGATGCGAAGAACTGCTATTGCGAAGGCGAGGGGATGCAGCTCAAACAGGGGCGGAAGCTCTATCTGGGCATTGCGACCCATACGTCAGCTGCGTCGGGCAACCGACTGGCGTCGATCCTGCAATACGAATGCGACGTCGAATAGCGGTCGGCTGCGACATTTTGCTATTTTTGGCTTGGCCTTAGATACTTCGTCTCGGCATAATCAAGCTGACGCTTGCTTCTGCGCTCGACTTTTGCTATCTTTGCCTTAGCTGCTTCTGTATTCGACTTTTCCTAATCTTTGTCCTGCCCGCGCCGCCGTCGGAGAACGGCGGCGGGCGGGGTGAAGAACGATAACCGATAACTATGAAGAACCCCGTTATGAAAAAAACGTTGTTGCTCGCGTTTGCGGCGCTCTGCTTCGTGCAGAGTGCGCTGGCGTGGGGCAAGTCGGGCCACGACGCCGTGGCCTACATCGCCGAGACGCATCTGACCAAACGTGCGAAAGCCGTGATCGAACGGTATCTGGGCCATTCGATCGTCTACGACGCGTCGTGGATGGACGACTACCGTGCCGAACCCGGTTACGAGATGACCAACTGGTGGCACGTGGATTACGGCAAGGGCGAACCCACGAAGGATGCCGCCGGCAACCCACTCGAACCCAATGTGCTGCGTGAACTGAACCGTGCGATCGAACGGTTGAGGGATTACCGTAATCTCGACGATTCGACCGTCGTGGTCAACCTGCGCTACGTGATCCATCTGGTAGGCGACATGCACTGTCCGTCGCACGTCAACTACCAGCAGAGCCGTATGCGCGTGCTCTTCTACGGTGTCGATACGCAGTACCATGCGCTCTTCGACGGCGGTATTCTCGACCGCAAGCACCGCTGGGGCTACATGGAATACAAACACCAGCTTGACCGTTATTCACGGCGGGAGCGGGAAGCATTGGCTGCCGGTACGCCCGACGACTGGTTCGCCGAGAGCCGGCGCGAATGTGCGGTCATCTACGACTGGGCCGCACCCGGCGACAAGTTGGGCCTGTCCTTCTGCAACAAAGCGATCGGTTTGTTGGATCACCAGCTCATCAAGGCTTCGTACCGGCTGGCTAAGGTGCTCAACGAACTGTTCGGCTAAACAATACTCTCTCTCTAATCTTCTTTTCTCGGGTTCCAACACCCGGCCTCCCCCGGAATCAGCGTGCAGTGCTGTTTTCGGGGGAAGGTATTTGTCCGGTCGCAGTCGGACCGACTCAGGAGCGTGCCTGCTGAACACGTCGATACGGAACATCGGCTGGCTGCCGCGGTTTTTAGAGGTGGTATTTGGAAATGCGGGGGCGAATCGCTACCTTTGGAGGGTCGAAATCAAACAGCAACAGCATAAGCCCATGAAAGCTACCTATCTCGGACTGGAACTCGACAGCCCGATCGTCGTGAGCAGTTCGCCCTATACGGCGACGCTCGCCAATATCGAGAAGTGCGCCGCCGCCGGAGCGGGCGCGGTGGTTCTGAAATCGATCTTCGAGGAGCAGATCATGCACCACGCCGCTTCGCTCGAACAATATTCCGATTCGCCCTACGGCGATGCGGGCGACTATCTGCAACGTTATCTGGGCGAGGATTACAAAGCGGGATTTCTGCAACTGATCGCCGATGCGCGGCGTGCGACGCGGATTCCCGTCATCGCCAGTATCAACTGCGTGGCCGCGGGCGAAGAGTGGATCGAATACGCCGCCGCGATGGCTCGGGCCGGAGCCTCGGCGCTCGAACTGAACATCTTCATCCAGCCCGTCGACGCCGCACGTTCGTCGCAGGAGCTCGAACGGCTCTATGTGACGATCGCCCAGCGTGTCTGCGCCGAGGTGAAGATTCCCGTTTCGGTCAAACTCGCGATGCGTTTCACGAACGTCGTGGCGATGGCCGCCGCGTTGGAGAGCGTCGGGGTGAAGGGTGCGGTGCTGTTCAACCGTTTCTTCGAACCGGACGTGGATGTCGAGCGGATGACCTTCGTCGAAGGGTCGCCTTACAGCGAAGCGTCGGAGTTGCGCAACGTATTGCGCACGACGGCTATCTGCGTCGGTGCGTTGCCGCGTATGGATTTCGCCGTTTCGACGGGCGTGCACGACGGCGAGGCGGCGGTCAAGGCGCTTCTGTGCGGTGCTGCGGCCGTCGAGGTCTGCACGGCGATCCACCGCGAAGGTTTCGATGTGATCGCGCGCATGAATGAGTGGATCGACGCCTGGGCGGCGCGTCACGGCATCACGGCGCTCGACGAATTCAAGGGCCGGCTCGGTTTCGGCAAGAGCGACTCGGAGTTTTTCCAGCGCGTGCAGTACATGAAGTATTTCCCCGGAAAGGATTGATTTTTCCGGACAAGGCAGCGGGGCGGAACTCTCGACAGAGTTCCGCCCCGCATTGTTACTTGTCGGGATCGTACTCCCGTGCCAGTCCGCCCTCGCCCGTCTCCTTGTAGATCGAGGGAAGGTCGTGCCCCGTCTGTTTCATCACCTCGACCACGCGGTCGAACGAGACGCGGTGTCCGCCGTCGGTGAAGGCCGAATAGAGGGTGGC
>ENA-ORTW01004397-ORTW01004397.1-human-gut-metagenome-genome-assembly--contig:-NODE-4397-length-11096-cov-6.924554_pt1 | contig 11096 bp, 10 predicted proteins | sample MGYA00242072_ERZ509193 | MGnify/ENA primary metagenome ERZ509193 (study PRJEB26280, sample SAMEA2338813) | human gut metagenome | biome: human gut; feature: human-associated habitat; material: faeces...
TTATCTGGGGTATCATGGCCATTGGCGTGTACCTGACCTACCGTATTCTGGATGTGGCCGATCTGACCGTGGACGGCTCCTTTGGCACCGGCGGTGCAGTGTGCGTCATGTGCCTGCTGTCCGGCCAGAACGTCTGGGTCTCCCTGCTCATGGCGCTGCTGGCAGGCCTGCTGTCCGGCTTCGTCACCGGTGTCCTGCACACATTTATGGGCATTCCGGCCATCCTTGCCGGCATCCTGACCCAGCTTTCGCTGTATTCCATTAACCTCAAAATCATGGGCAAGGCCAATCAGGCCATCAACGTGGACAAGTACAACCTGCTGATCTCCCTGCGCTGGGTCAAGGAGTTCGCTCTCCACAACCCTATCGTTATGATCATCATTGTCACAGCGGTGCTGATCGGCATTCTGTACTGGTTCTTCGGCACCGAGCTGGGCTGTGCCATCCGTGCCACCGGCTCTAACCCCGCTATGTCCCGTGCGCAGGGCATCAACACCAACTTCAATATCGTGCTGGGTCTGGCTGTGTCCAACGGTCTGGTGGCGCTGTCTGGCGCTCTGCTGAGCCAGTATCAGGGCTTTGCAGATGTCGGCATGGGCCGTGGCGCGATCGTCATTGGTCTGGCTGCTGTCATCATTGGCGAGGCTCTATTCAGCCGCATCTTCCACAACTTTGCACTCAAGATGGTTTCTGTCTCTCTGGGTGCCATCATCTACTACATTGTCATTCAGCTGGTGCTGACTCTGGGTTTCGATGCCAACCTGCTCAAGCTGCTGAGCGCTTCTGTGGTGGCTGTTTTCCTTGCCGTGCCGTACTGGAAGGGCAAGTACTTCTCGAAGCCGGTGAAGAAGGCAAAGGAGGATGCAAAAAATGCTTGAGATCCAGAATGTTTCCAAGACCTTTAACGCTGGCACGGTCAACCAGAAAACTGCCCTGAACGGCCTGAACCTGAAGCTGAACGAGGGCGATTTCGTTACCGTGATCGGCGGCAACGGTGCAGGCAAATCCACCATGCTGAACGCAGTTGCCGGTGTGTGGCCGGTGGACGAAGGCAAGATCATTATTGACGGTGTGGATGTGACCCGCCTGAGCGAGCATCAGCGTGCCGCTTACATCGGCCGCGTGTTTCAGGACCCCATGACCGGCACTGCTGCCACCATGCAGATCGAAGAGAACCTTGCCCTGGCTGCACGCCGCGGCAAGCCCCGCACCCTGCGCATTGGCATTACCAAAGCAGAGCGCGAGCAGTACCGTGAACTGCTCAAGACGCTGGATCTGGGTCTGGAAGACCGCCTGACGGCCCGTGTGGGCCTGCTTTCCGGCGGTCAGCGTCAGGCACTGACCCTGCTGATGGCTACCATGAACAAGCCCAAGCTCCTGCTGCTGGACGAGCACACCGCTGCGCTGGACCCCAAGACCGCGCTCAAGGTGCTGACCCTCTCGGCCAAAATCGTGGAGGAAAACCATCTCACCACCATGATGATCACCCACAACATGAAGGATGCCATTAAGTATGGCAACCGCCTGATCATGATGTACGAAGGCCATATCATCTATGATGTTTCCGGTGAGGAAAAGAAGAACCTGCACGTCTCCGACCTGCTGGCAAAGTTCCAGATCGCCAGCGGCGGCGAGTTTGCAAATGACCGCATGATTCTGTCCTGATAAATTACAAGGTTAAAATGCAAAGCGCCTGTCCCGGAAAAAAACCGGGACGGGCGCTTTTTATGTATGTTTACCAATTCAAGAGCAAGGCACAATCATCAATCTTTTTTGTCAATCGGGGAAATAATCGCTGTCGATACGTTTGATATAATAGGTCTTCTCAACGGATACACCAATACTGTATTCGATCATCAAAGTGGTCAGTTTTTGCCCGTCTACAAGAATGATATGCTGTGCATTGGCAAAATCTTTAGCACCTTGAGAAAATTTGGCTGTTGTAATGAATAGCCCTTTCTCAATCTTCGGCGGTCCCATCATAGCTCCAGCAAATTTTTGTAATTCCGGTTTCCCAATCGTAGTGCTGGGATCCCAGCGTTTTGCCTGAATATAAATCAAGTTAAATCCAAGTTTGTCCTCATGAATGATGCCGTCAACACCGCCGTCTCCGCTGTATTTTGTAACAAAACCATCGCCATAATCCATGGCTTTCATTAAATCAACAACCAACTGTTCAAAGAATGCCGGAGACTGCTGCATAACCTCGGAAAGTAAATCATCTGCAAGCTGCTCGTTGATGAGGGAATAAGTGCGCTCCAGAGTTTCCTGCGGAGTATCTGACACAGTTGAAGAAGGCGTTCCGTCCAAAGCAGAAGGAGTTGCTATAGAAGACCCACTTACAAATGCAGAGAAGGCAGGATACCTGTTCTTGAGAAGATCATTTGTAATTTGAACACCACTTGCTAATAGGTTCAGGCCTTCTTTCGTAATAATATAGATGCCGCGTCGTGGAGAATCAATCAAACCTGCCTTTTTTAGATAAGTTTTTGCCCAGTTGACGCGATTATCAAAGGTTGGCTGGCGTTGGCTTGGAAGCCGCTCGGCAAGTTCTTCTGTGGTTAATTGAAGCTTTTGAGAGATGATTTTCTTTACATCTTTTGAAGAATGCGGGGCACCGTCCTGAATTGCAAAGAGGAACAGCGAATAAAGTTCATTATATTTTGGAATAGCCATTTTTTCAAACCTCACACCTTGGAAAGGCTCAGCACACATTCGCAATGCCGTGTTCTTGGAAACAGATCCACCGGCTGCACCTTCTCTGCGTGATATCCATTTTGTTCCAGCCATGCAGCATCTCTTGCGGCGGTGGCGGGGTTGCAGCTGACGTAGACCACCCGGCGGGGAGACATGCGCACGACAGCGGAAAGTGTGGCTTCGTCGCAGCCTTTGCGGGGCGGGTCCAGCATTACGATGTCCGGGTGAAGGCCCTCAGCGGCAAGGCGGGTGGCGGCCTGACCGGCATCTGCGCAGAAAAATCGGCTCTTTGCGGCCACATCTGCACCCATGCGGGCAGCGTTAGCCTTGGCACTTTCAATGGCTTCCGGTACGATCTCCACACCGATCAGCTCACGGCAGTGCGCTGCCATGGAAAGACCAATGGTGCCCATGCCGCAGTAGAGATCCAGCAGCAGGTCGTCCGGGGTAAGCTGAGCATACTGGGCGGCAATGCCGTAAAGCTGCTCAGCGGCAAGGGTATTGACCTGATAGAAGGAAAGCGGGCCAAGCTGCACCGGAACGCCGCACAGGGTGTCTTCAATATACCCCTGCCCATACAGGGTGTGGGTCTCGGTGCCAAGGATCACGTTGGTGTTTTTAGCATTTACGTTCAGCAGGATCGTGGTGATCTCTGCAAATTGAGCTTTCAGCCGGGTGCAAAGCTCTTCAGCGGAGGGCAGCTTGGCACGGGTGCAGACAAGGCAGACCATGATCTGGCCACTGTGAGCGCCGCGCCGCAGAAAGATATGACGCACAAGGCCCCTGCCGGTCTCCTCGCTGTACGGCTGGATGCCCTTTTCTGCAAAAAAAGCGCACAATGCGTTGCCGATCTCATTCAGCACACCGGGCTGCAGGCGACAGTCCGGGCAGGGGACGATGCGGTGGGTGCGCCCGGCGTAGAAGCCGATACAGGGCTTACCGCTTTTGTCCACGCCCACCGGGAACTGTACCTTATTGCGGTAGCGGTTCACTTCCGGAGAACCCACAATGGGCAGCACAGGCACATCCAATCCTCCGATGCGGGCAAAGGCATCTGCAACATTCTCCTGCTTGGCGCGCAGCTCGGCAGCATAGTCCAGATGCCGCAGGCTGCATCCGCCGCAGGGGCCTGCCACGGCACAATCCACCGGGATACGGTCCGGCGAAGGAGTGAGCACCTCGTCCAGAATACCGAAGGCGTAGCGCTTGCAGTCCTTAACGATGCGCACCCGGGCTTCGTCGCCGGGGGCGGCACCGGGAATAAACACGGTCTCACCGTCTGGGCTGTGTGCTACGCCGCTGCCATCGCTGGAAAGACGCTCTACGCGCAGGGTGAGAACTTGATTTTTCTGTAAGGGCATGAAGGGTCTCCTTTACTGGTGGTCGGGGCCGTCGGCGGGAGCATCAGCCTGCGCCGCAAAATACTTGCTGGGCGGCACGCCCTTGGCGCGCTTGAATACCCGCGAGAAATAGAACTGGTCAAAGAAGCCTACCGACACCGCGACCTCGGCAATGGAAAGGTTGCCTGCGCGCAGCAGCTTGCAGGCTTCGTTGATGCGGTATTCGGTAAGATAATCGATGGGGCTTTTGCCTACGTTCAGCATGAACACGCGGTACAGGTGACTGCGGGAGACACCTACGCTTTTTGCCACATCATCAATGGAAATATCGTGTGAATAATTGAACTGGATGTACTTGATGGCGTTGAGCACATACTGGCTGGAAGAGGAAGCCGTGTGCGGTTTGCCAGCGCTGGTCTCCTTCATCAGAGAAGCGATGAAGAGATAAAGGTAGCCCACCATGGCGGCTTCATCCTGCGGCTGCAGCCCGCGGGAGGAATAAATGTTGGCCAGAGCAGCACGCATCCCATCGGGGTCGTGGGTGTGATGCACCGGCGAGTCGTCGGTGAAAGGGAGCTGCGCGGCCAGTTTGTGGGCACACGCACCGTTGAAGCCTACCCAGCTGTACTCCCAAGGCTGCTGCTCATCGGCAGTATACCGGATCAGCTGGCTTGGCCGGGCAAAAAACAGCTGACCCTGGCTCACTTCCCAGGTTCGTCCGCCCACCTCGAATACGCCCTTGCCGGAAAGTACCAGATGGATCAGGTAATGGTCGCGGATACCCGGCCCCCATGTTTGGCCCGGAGCACAGCGTTCGATGCCGCAATTGAAGATGGAAAGCTCAATATTATTGGTATAATTTTGTTTGAAGGATTGCTTATATACATCTGCCATAGCCGCGTTTCCTCCGCTCTGTCACGTTGCGGGCAGCTTTGTGCCCGATCTTTGGTATAGTATACCACACATCTGCCCGCAAATTCAACAAAAGTACATCTTATTCTTTGAACTGGGTGCCAAAATTCGCGTTTTTTCAGCGTTGGAAATTGAAAAAAGCGGTTGGATGCATTACAATAGACGTAACAAACCCATCTATCCCAAAGCAGCATATTGAGGGAGGAATCGTTATGGCAAACAGTGCGCAGCTCCGAAATGAGATCGCGGCGGGCAAATGGGACGATAAGCTCCGGGCACTGTATGGCGATGCGGCGCAGGAGATCTGTCGGCAGCGGGCACGCTACTGTGCTGCGCTGGAACAGTTTGAGCTGTACTTTGGGCCGGGCAGGCAGGTGCAGGTTTATTCGGCACCGGGCCGCGCAGAGCTGGGCGGCAACCACACCGATCACCAGCACGGTTATGGCCTTGCGGCGGCTGTCACGCTGGATCTTGTGGCCGTGGCTGCGCACAATACAGACGGCTACGTGCGGGTCAAATCCCGCGGGTTCAACAAGCTGGATGTGATCGACCTGACCGTGGAGGGGCCGCAGGAAGGGGAGAGCACCCACTCGGCCAGCCTGATCCGCGGCATTGCCGAGGGCTTCCGCGCGGCAGGCAAAGCGGTGGGCGGCTTTGATGCATACACGGCCAGTGATGTGCTGCGCGGCAGCGGCCTTTCCAGTTCTGCTGCCTTTGAAATGGGCATGGCTGCCATCTGGAACGGAGAATATGGCTGCGGTCTGGCCCCGGCGGAGCTGGCAAAGATCTGTCAGTATGCGGAGAATGCCTATTTTGGCAAGCCCAGCGGCCTGCTGGATCAGCTGACCAGCGCAGTGGGCGGCATTATCTTTGCGGATTTTGCAGACCCCCAGCAGCCGGTTCTGGAAAAGATCCACGCCGACGGCCTGCTGCCGCCGGGCATGAGCCTGTGCGTTACCGATACGCGCGGCAGCCACAGCGAATTGACCGGTGAGTTTGCAGCCATCCGGCAGGAGATGGAGCAGATCGCAGCGTTTCTTGGCAAAAAGGTGCTGGGACAGGTGACGGAGAGCGCATTCTGGGCAGCACTGCCTGCGCTGCGCAAAGCCTGCGGCGACCGCGCGGTGCTGCGCGCCATCCACTATTTTGAAGAGAACGCTCGCACCCTTGCCCAGAGGGACGCGCTGCAGGCCGGGCAGTTTGCTGTCTTTGCAGCGCTGGTGCTGGAAAGCGGACGCGCATCCTTTGCGCTATGCCAGAATGTCTACTGCAGTACCGATGTGCGGCATCAGGGGCTTTCGGTGGCACTGGCGCTGAGCCAGAGTATCCTGCAGGGCAGCACGGGAGCCTGGCGGATGCAGGGCGGCGGCTTTGCAGGCACCATTCAGGCGTATGTTCCCCAGAGCCTGCTGGAACGCTATCACAGCGAGATCGAGCGGGTATTCGGCAAGGGCAGCTGCTACATTCTGCGTCTGCGGGAGCAGGGGGCAGTGAAAGTGATCTGAAAACAAAAACGCATCTGCAAGATTTTGCAGATGCGTTTTTTGCTATGCTTTATACTGCTGGGGAAGTTCAGAAAACCGGTTTCGGGCCGGGAGCGGACTGAGCCTGCTCTTTCTCTTCTTCCCGGCGCTGCTGATCCGAGATATACTGCACCATGTCCCGCTCCTCGTGGGAAAAATGGAACAGGTCTGCGATGGTATCGTAGGCGCTCACCACGAAGTTGAAGCCTGTCTTTACCACATTGAACAGCAGCATGGGCACAAAGGTGAAAGAAAGTGAGATCAATCCGCCGCTAAAGAAAAGATCGTCCAGACGCAGATTGCTGAAGAAAAGATCCAGCGCATCGCCCAGCGGCCCGCCGCCGGAAATACTGCGCAGCTCTTCTTCGGAAACAGAAATGTATGAATGCGGCATCTGAAGGTTTTTCATGGAGAAAGCTCCTTTCTGACAAGATCGTTCCGGGAATGGAATCAAACTCAGGCGGCAGCGGTTTCCTCGGCCTGAGCGGCATCAAAGCTCGGCATGGGGTTCACGATCTGATCGTAGATGCTTGTAACGGTACGAATGACGTTCATGACCTGCGAATAGACATAGACACCGGCCAGACCGGCAACGCCCACAGAAGCGATACGGCTCCAGGTGTTCATCTTATCCCAGGTGTGATAGAAGGTGCCGGACAGGCTCAGACCATTCGACAGACCGGACTGCACACGGCCTGCGATGTACCGGAAGGAATAGTTGGTCATCAGCACGAACAGGTTGATCGCTGCATTCTGGCAGAATGTAGCAAACTGATCGGTGTTGAAATAAATATCGTGATTAAAGGCTGAGCCAAGGTAGATGGACTGACCGCCATCCAGATAGGTCATTTCTTCTTCGGAGATAACGGCATAGGAAGCCGGTAAAAGCATGGTATTCTGATTGGGATGATCCATGGTGGAAGAACTCCTTTCCGTAGTGGAATCTGCACAAAGGCAGACAATAATACTATCTGAATTGTAACATAACTGTGTCCAAATAACAAGAGCAGAGATGCGCAAAATCATGATACATTTGTGAATAAACTGTTACAGAAAGGCGGCAAAATCACGGATGTCAGCCCAAAAATGCGCAATATGTCCATAATCTGGTCCTGAAAAAATGTTCTGTAGAAAAAACAAAAGCGCCTGCACATTCCGGGTGCAGACGCTTTTACGAGGAGAAAATGATCGGGGAATTACTGTGCCCGTTCGTAGAGCACAGTCAGCTGCGCAATGTGCCCGGCCAGTGCTTCCGGCAAGGGACAGGTGAGCCGCCACTGCCAGTTGGAGCCTTGGGTGCTGGGAGTGTTGATGCGGGCCTCACTGCCCAGATGCAGCCAGTCCGCCAGAGGGATCACAGCGGTATCCGATACACTGGCAAGGCAGGCACAGATCATGGCCTCGGTCAGCTCTTCCGGCTGGCAGCGCAGGTAGCGGCAGGCATAGGCCACATCCTCGGCACTGGCGTTGGTACGCCAGCCTTCGGCGGTCACATTGTCGTGGGTGCCGGTGTACACCACGCTGTTGCGGTGGTAGGTGTGGGGCAGGTAATTGCCGGATTCCCGGCTGTCAAAGGCAAACTGCATGATCTTCATGCCCGGATAGCCGCTGGCAGCCAGCATGGTCTTGACCTCTGGGGTCAGGTATCCCAGATCCTCCGCAATGATGCCGCCCTGACCCAGGGTCTCGTGGATGGCATTGATGAAAGCGCAATCCGGCCCCTTTTCCCAGTGGCCGCCTGCCGCCGTCTTGTTTCCGGCAGGGATGGCGTAGTAGCTCTCAAAACCACGGAAGTGGTCGATGCGCACGACATCATAAATGGAAGTAGCGTGCTGCATCCGGCGCTTCCACCAGGCAAAATCCTCGGCCTTGTGGCGGGGCCAGTCGTAGAGCGGATTGCCCCAGAGCTGACCGTCTGCCGCAAAGGCATCCGGGGGGCAGCCTGCCACCTGCGTCAGGTGGGTCTGGCCGTCGGTCTGGAAAAGCTCCGGCCGCGTCCACAGATCGCTGGAATCCGGGCTGACGTAGATGGGAATATCGCCCACCAGTTGGATGCCCTTGCCGTTGGCATAGGCTTTCAGGGCGTTCCACTGGGTGTAGAAGAAGAACTGCACCGCCTTGAAATAATCCACCTGCCCGGCCAGACGCTCCCTGGCAGCGGCTACGGCAGCGGGCTGGCGGGTGCGCAGGTCATCCGGCCAGTCACACAGGCCTGCCTGTCCCTGTTCGGCCTTGATGGCCATGAACAGGGCGTAATCGTCCAGCCAGAAGCTCTGTGCCGTGCAGAAGTCTTTGTACTCCACGCTGGCTGCAGCCAGCAGACGATCGGCGGCTTTTTGCAGCACCACCGGGCGCTGCTGGTAGAGCACGCCGTAGTCCACCGGTCCAACCGGAACCTCAGCGGGAATCTCATCAGCGGTCAGATAGCCCTGCTCGTGCAGGACACGGAAATCGATAAAGTAGGGGTTCCCGGCAAAGGCGGAAAAGCTCTGGTAGGGGCTGTCACCGTAGCCGGTGGGGCCAATGGGCAGGATCTGCCAATAGGTCTGCTTTGCACGGGCCAGAAAATCCACGAACGAAAAGGCTTCTTTCCCCAGCGTGCCGATGCCAAAGGGCCCCGGCAGACTAAAAACGGGCATCAGAATGCCGCATGCTCGCATGGTGAACTCCTCCTTAACCCTTGACAGCGCCTGCAACAACACCCTCAATGATGTATTTCTGGCAGGTCATGTACAGGATGATGATGGGGATGATGGCGATGATGATGCAGGCCATCATGGGGGCCAGCTCCACACGGCCATAGCCGCCGCGGAAGTACTGGATCGCCATGGGGATGGTGCGGTACTTCTTGATATCCAGCACCAGAGTGGGCAGCAGGTAGTCGTTCCAGACCCACATGGTTTCCAGAATGGCGGTGGAGATCATGGTAGGCTTCAGGATGGGGAACACGATCTTGAAGAAGATCTGGATGGGGTTACAGCCATCGATCATGGCGGCCTCCTCGATCTCCATGGGAACGCTCTTCATAAAGCCGGTGAACATGAACACGGCCAGACCGGCACCAAAGCCCAGGTAGATGATGCAGATGTTCCAGGGGGTGTTCAGCTTGAGGGTATCTGCGGTCTTGGAGAGGGTGAACATGACCATCTGGAAGGGGACAACCATTGAGAACACGATGAGCAGGTTCATAAATTTGCTGAGCTTGTTGTTCACGCGGGTCAGGTACCAGCCTGTCATGGAGCAGCACAGCAGGATGAGGACCACACTGGAAACGGTAATGACAAGGCTGTAGCCCAGACTGGAGAGGAAGCCCATTTTGATCACGCCGTAGACGTAGTTGGAAAGGCCAGCAAAGGTCTCACTGGTGGGCAGCTGGAACACGGTAGAGGTGGTAAAGGTGCCCTCTTTTTTCAGGCTGTTCAGCAGGATCAGGACAATGGGGTAGATCCACAGCAGGCAAAGCAGGGCCATGATGACGGTGAGAATGTTATCCCACAACTTTTTCTGTTTAATCATTACTGCTGGACCTCCTTAGAACGGGTGAAGTGGAGCTGCGCCAGAGAGATGACCACAACGATCAGGAAGAATACCACAGCCTTTGCCTGGCCGATGCCCTTCCACTGAGCACCGGAGCGGCCATAGAAGGTGTTGTAGATGTTCAAGGCCAGCATTTCACTGGCGTTGGCAGGTTCGCCGGCCGTCAGAGCAACGTTCTGGTCGAACAGCTTAAAGCTGTTGGTCAGGGTCAGGAAGGTGCAGATGGTGATGCTGGGCATGACCATGGGCAGCTTGATCTTGAACAGGATCTCGCGGTCAGAGGCACCGTCGATCTTGGCAGCCTCGATCAGGTCACCGGGCACGCTCTGCAGACCGGCCACGTAGATGATCATCATATAACCGATCTGCTGCCAGCACATCAGAATGACCAGACCGACAAAACCGGCCTTGGCATCCAGCGCCAGCAGGGGCTTCTGCAGGTTGGCCAGAACGCCGTTGAGCAGGATCTGCCAGATGTAGCCCAGCAGGATGCCGCCGATCAGGTTGGGCATAAAGTAGACGGTGCGGAAGATGTTGGTGCCCTTGATGCCGCGGGTCAGCACGATTGCAATGGCAAAGGCACAGACATTGATAAGCACAGTGGAGATCACGGTAAACGCTGCCGTAAAGCCGAACGCATGCAGGAAGGTGGAATCCTGGAACACGGAAATATAGTTCTGGATGCCCACAAAGGTGGTCTTGCTCACCGTGGTGAAGCGCTGGAAGGAAAGGAAGATGCCCCAGATAAAGGGCCAGATAAAGCCGATGATGAACGCAATCAGCGTAGGAAGCACGAACACCGGCCAATATTTGCTGATGGCCTTTTGCATGATATACCTCCAAAACAAAAGGAGGCGGGCGAACAGCTCGCCCGCCTCCCATTACGGTTTACACAAATAAAAGGGGAAAGAGAAAACCGAGAATGCTTAGCCGTTTGCCAGCTTGTACTCCTTAGCCCAGCCATCGACGAAGGCAGTGACAACGCCGTTCCAGTCGCCGGTGCCTGCTGCGTAAGCGGTCAGAGCGGAACCAACGCCGTTCTTCCACTCCTCGGAAGGCATGGTGGAGAAGCACCAGTCAACACTGG
>ENA-ORTW01004399-ORTW01004399.1-human-gut-metagenome-genome-assembly--contig:-NODE-4399-length-11094-cov-2.587644_pt1 | contig 11094 bp, 10 predicted proteins | sample MGYA00242072_ERZ509193 | MGnify/ENA primary metagenome ERZ509193 (study PRJEB26280, sample SAMEA2338813) | human gut metagenome | biome: human gut; feature: human-associated habitat; material: faeces...
CATCACCAACTGCGGCCTTTCGGACGAGGTGGGCGATCACGAGGACGTGCAGCGTCAGGGCAAAAAGGCCGGCGTGCGCATGGAGCTTCTTTTCCGTCGAATGATTAAAAACCTGTAAACTTATGGTAAATAAGGTTATATTGATCGGCAACGTGGGCCTCGATCCCGAGGTGCGTACGACCGAGGGCGGCGTGAAGGTCGCCCGCGTCCGTCTGGCGACGACGGAGCGTCTGTTCGACCGGGCGTCGAACGAGACCAAGGAACACACCGAGTGGCATACGATTACCTTGTGGCGCGGTCTTGCCGACGTGGTGGACCGTTTTGTCCGCAAAGGCTCGCAAATCTATATCGAGGGGCGCCTGCGCACCCGCGAATGGATGGACAAGGACAACAACAAACGCTATACGACCGAAATTCTGGCCGACACGATGAACCTCTTGGGCCGCCGCTCGGACAATCCCGCTTCGGACGGCGCTCCGGCTCCCTCCTACGGCGCACAGCCGCAGGGGGCTTCCTATGGCCAGCAGGGCGGTTATCAGCAGCAGACACCCCGTCCGGCAGCGGCTCCGCAGCCCCAGCCGGCGGCTCCTTCGGTCCCGGCCGACGATCCGGATGACCTGCCTTTTTGATTTTCGATTTATAAGCGGCTGTTTCCGCACATCCCTCGAACGGGGCGAATGGAATGTACCTCAAGTACTATCCGTCCGCTCCGTTTTTCACGATGCGCGAAACACACACGCTTAAAATCAAAAATTGCAGGGATAATCCGAAAAATCCGTTCTCGGGCGGCCTATGATCGTGGTGCGGAGCGTTACCGGTTCAGCCACTGCCTGAAATCGGGCACGCGGTCGGTGCTGACGAACGCCTCCTCCCCTTCGGCGAGGGGCGGGTGGAGCACCACCTTGATTCGGCTGCCCGAGTAGCGTATCATCTCCCGGATGGCGTCGAAGGCGACGATGAAACGGCGGTTGATCCGGAAAAAGAGGTTCGGCGGCAGTTTTTCGCCCACTTCGGTCAGCGTGCGGTCGACGATGTAGTCTTTTCCGTCGTGGGTCACGAGGTGGAGGTACTTGCCGTCGGCCATGAAATAGGCGATCTCGGCCGTGGTGACCGATTTCATCCGGGCGCCCATGTGTACCAGGAACCGTTCCTGGTAAACCGGTGGCGTCTGCGTCGGGGCTCCGTGCTCCGCAGACGCGCTTCCCCCCCCCGATAGAAGCCCCAGCTTGTCGATCGCCCGCTGCAAATCCTCGCGTCCGAAGGGTTTCAGCAGGTAGTCGATGCCCTTGTTTTCGAAGGCTTTCAGGGCATAGGAGTCGTAGGCCGTGATGAAGATGACCGGCACGGAGATCTCCGTGCGCTGGAAGATGTCGAACCCGCTGCCGTCTCCGAGGTGGATGTCCATGAAAATCAGGTCGTGACCGACGCCGGCGATGACAGCGGCGGCCTCCGCGACCGACGATGCCGTGGCGACGACCTCGATCTGCGGCGCGACCTCTGCGAGCGTCGTGCGCAGTTCCGCGACCGACAGCGGCTCGTCCTCCATTACCGCACCGGACGGCACCAAGGTTCCCGCAACGGTTGAGGTAAAGAACGGCACCGCAGCGGTTTCCGCCGACAGCTCCAAGCTGACTGCGGTTTCCGGCAAGGATTCGCTGACGCTTGACCTGTCCGCAGATTCCACCGTACGCACGGTATCGCTCACCGGCGATGTGGTAGCTGCTCTCGCCGGTGCAAAGAACGGCGCAGCGCTTACCCTGCCGAACGGCACGGTTGCACTCGACCGTGAGACGCTGACCGCACTCGGCAGCGCCGCACAGGCCGATGGTATGGCAAGTATTTCGATCGCTTCCGCTGACAAGTCCTCCCTGACGGACGCACAGCGCAAATACCTGCCGAAGAACGGCACCATTCTGAACATTTCTGCACAGGTGCAGCCGAAAAACGGCACTGCAACCCGCGTTCACGCGCTGAACGGCACGGCTTCGGTTTCTGTAGCATACAGCCTCAAGAGCGGCGAGAACGCCGCGCATCTGGTTGCATACTATCTTGCTGAGGACGGCTCGTTCGAAAAGCTGCCTGTCATTTATGATGCAGCGACCGGAAAGGCTACCTTTAAGACCACCCACTTCTCCACCTTCGTTATCACCCACGAGTACAGCAGCGACTTCTCCGATGTCAACCTGCGCAAGTGGTTCTACAACGAGGTCAACACTGCACTCGAGAACGGCTGGTTCAAGGGCCTGACCGCAACCAAGTTCGGTCCGGATGACGGCATGACCCGCGCAATGCTGGTTCAGGTGCTCTACCGCATGAGCGGCAGCAAGGCCGCTTCCACCGCACAGTTCACCGATGTGGCGGACGGCAAGTGGTACGCAGAAGCCATCGCATGGGCCTCCGAAAACGGCATTGTCAACGGCTTCACGGACGGCAGATTCCAGCCGGATACGCTGATCACCCGTCAGCAGCTGGCGGCCATCCTGTACCGCTACGATACCTATCGCGGTCATACGCCGCAGGGCAGCGCAGCACTCGATGGCTACGCAGACGCGGCTTCTGTCGAGTCGTGGGCTGCTGAAGCAATGAGCTGGGCGAACGGCAACGGTCTGGTAACCGGCGTTACCCCGACTACGCTCGTGCCGAACGGCACCGCAACCCGTGCTCAGGTAGCGGTTATCCTCAGCCGCTACACCGACCAGTAATCCCATCCGATCCATACCACCCAACGGATATGGTATGAACAACCGCCCTGCAAGGGCAGACAATACCGACAGCGCCTGAAAACGCACACAAGCGACACCAATCGAAATATGGTGTCGCTTGTTTTTTTGCTTCTCACACGGAATACGCTCACGCGAGAACGAATCGAACAGCCGCGGCAGAAATTCCATGCTCATATGTCAGCTTCTCCGGCATGATATACTCTGCCAACCAAATCGCAAGTATTTTCAGGCTTGCAGCTCATTATATCGTACATCATGTTCTATATTTGCATAATACTGTGCAAATTCGACTCATTTTGATTTACAACGTCGTTGCAGAGTGATATACTGAAATTACCATATAAGATGCGCCGGATTATGCTTTGAGGAGAATGCTATAATGACCATGAATGACCCGCTGCTCCGCACGGACAGCTATGCAAAAATCTTCCTGTACAACACCCATGAAACCGTCGCCTGTGTGCCGCGCCACACCATCCGCATGCGCGATAAAGTGCGCCCGGACAAGCTGCGCGAAGCCGTCGAGCAGGCACTGCTGCGCTTTCCGCACATGATGCTGACCGCCGAGCCGACCGAGACCGCGTTCCGCTACCGCCGCAACGTGCAGCCCGCCGTAGTGCTGCCGTTCGACGGCGTATCCACCCGCTACACCATCGGCTCCAAGGATACGAACGGATACTTATTTCTCGTCGGCTACCACGACAAGACCATCTATATGGAGTATCAGCACTCTATCTCGGATGGACGCGGATTCGAGGAATTTATCCGCTGTGTACTGTTCCAGTACCTGAAAAACTGCGGTTTCCCGGTTGAGAATGACGGCTCTGTGCGTGGCATGGATACCCGCTGGTCTCCTGAGGAGAGCGCAAACGGCTACGAGCAGCTGGCAGACCGTGAATTTTCGCCGGATGGCATCTGGAAAAAGCCGGAGGCTGTTCATGCCCCCGAGGTACAGTGGGGCGCTGACGGCTCCGAGGTCGTCACCGAGGTGACGTTCCCGTTTTCTCAGCTGCACGATTACGCAAAGTCCATCGGCGTCAGTCCGCTGTCTGTACTGGCTCCGCTGATGATGAAAGCGTTTGATGATAAGTTCGGCGGAACGGACAAGCCGGTTATCGCGGAGATTCCGGTCGATCTGCGTCCGCTGCTGCCAACGCTTACCACGCGGTATTTTATTTGCTTTATCGATCTGCCGTATTTTCCGGAATACCGCGATCTGCCGAATGACGAGGTGTTCCGGCGCACGAAGGCGTTTTTGAAGGATCAGATGCAGCGCGAACAGCTGCTCTATCGTGCAAAAGCCGCCGCAGACCGCTGTGAATCGCTGCATGAGGCAGACATGCCGCTCGCGGAGAAAATGCATGCGGCACAGAAGGTCACGACTGATTTTGTACTCGAGGACAGCTTTCTCATTACCAATGTCGGCCGATTCGCCCTGCCGGAAAGCTGCCGTCCGTATGTACTCGATTACGGCGCAATCCTGCCGTGTGCTGTGCAGCCGTTTGCGCTGCTGATCTCGTCGTATGGAGATAAAATGAAACTGTCCGTTGCGCAGCGCGACCACGATATGCAGGTTGTCGAGGATTTGTGCGCCGGTCTGCGGCAGCTTGGCATCCAGCCTGAAACACTCAGCTATCCGTTTGTGGTGACACGGTATAACGGACTTGAGTGCGGGATGTAAGTTCAAAACTGTAATTTCAAAAGCAAAACGCTCAGCTACCAAACGATAGCTGAGCGTTTCGCTTTCTTTATCCAAGCCGCGCGACTGTGTAGCCGACATACAGACCGGCTCCGGTCACAAGTGCATTCTCGTCCACATCGAAGCCGCCGTTGTGGTTGGTGATCATCGTGTGCGGCAAATCCGGATTGCCGGTGCCGAGATACGCATACGCGCCCGGCTTATACAGCTCAAACTCGGCGAAATTATCGCCGCTGAGCGACAGCTCACGGTCTGTGACAACGTGTCCTTCTCCGAGCAGCTCGTCCACGACCCGAGCAGCTTCCTCGCACACCTGCGGGTCATTGACGAGCGCAGCGGCAAAGTCCGTCCACTCGATTTCCGCCGTGCCGCCGTACAGCGCCGCAATGCTCTGCGCGGTCTCACTGACCTGTGCACGAACGCGGTCGCGGCTCTCCTGCGAAATGGTGCGCGTTGTGCCCTCCATTTCAGCAAATGCTGCCACGGCGTTGTAGGTCGTGCCTGCATTCAGCTTGCCGATACCGATGATGACCGGCTCGGTCGGTGAAGTGCGGCGCGTAACCAGTCCCTGCACTGCCACGACAATCTGGCTGGCGATGTACAGCGCATCTACGCCCAGATGCGGCGTGGAAACATGCGTGGACTTACCGTGCACGCGAATGCGGAAATGATCGACTGCAGCGTTGTTGATGCCCGGTTTGAGTCCTACCGTGCCTGCCTCCAAATCATACGCGGTATGCAGACCGAACACGCGCTCGGCACCCTCCAGCACGCCGGCTGCGACAAACGGCTTTGCACCTTTTCCGATTTCCTCTCCCGGCTGAAACACAAGACGGACCTTTCCGCTGAACGCGTCTCTGTTCTCCGACAGGATTTTCGCAGCACCCAGAAGGCAGGCAGCGTGCGCATCATGGCCGCAGGCGTGCATGACGCCTGCATTCTCCGAGCGATAGACGCACTCGTGCGTCTCCTCAATGGGCAGCGCGTCGATATCCGCACGCAGAACCAGCACTTTTCCGTTGTCCTTTGCGCCCTTCAGCGTGCCGAGCACGCCGGTTTCGCCTACGCGCGTGTGCGGAATGCCGAACTTGTCCAGTTCCTCCTCAATGCGCTGTGCCGTGCGGAATTCCTGCAGGCTCAGCTCCGGGTGCCGGTGAAATTCCCGACGGATGGATACGATGTAGTCCTTCGTTTCCGCTGCGGCTTTCTTTACATCCATGACGGCTTTTCCTCCTGTTTATCGGTGTTTCGGTTTGATCTTATCACGCAGACCTTCCAGACGGTTGAGTGCATCGAGCAGCGTCTCGTCCTTCTTGGCAAAATGCAGGCGAATCAGGTTGTTGACCGGCTCACGGAAGAAGCTCGATCCGGGAACCGCGCCTACGCCGACATAATGCGCCAGATCCTCGCAGAACGCAAGATCGCTCTCGTAGCCGAACTCGGCAATGTCAAGCAGAACATAGTACGCGCCCTGCGGGTCGGTATGGGCGATTTTGAGATCGTCCAGACCTTTCAGGAACAGATCCTTTTTGCGGGTGTACTTGGCCTGCAGATCGTCGTAGTAGTCCTGACCGAACTTAAGACCGGTAACAACAGCCTCCTGCAGCGGTGCTGCTGCGCCGACGGTCAGGAAGTCATGTACTTTTTTCGCACGGTCGATAATCTCCTGCGGGGCAATGATATAACCCAGTCGCCAGCCGGTAACCGAGTACGTTTTGGAGAGCGACGAGCACGACAGCGTGCGCTCCCACATGCCCGGCAGGGTGGCAAAATAGGTGTGCTTGTTCGGCGCGAATACGATGTGCTCATACACCTCGTCGGTGATAACGTAGGTATCGTACTTCTCCGCGAGAGACGCGATAATCTCCAGCTCCTCGCGGGTGAACACCTTGCCGCACGGATTGGACGGGTTGCACAGGATGATGGCCTTCGGGTGCTGACGGAACGCGTCCTCCAGCACATTTGCGTCAAAGTGGAAATCCGGCGGCACGAGCGGCACATAGATCGGCTCTGCGCCGGACAGGATGGTGTCCGCGCCGTAATTCTCGTAGAACGGGGAGAAAATGATGACTTTATCGCCCGGATTGGTGACCGTCATCATCGCGGCCATCATGGCCTCCGTGCTGCCGCAGGTGGTGACGATTTCGGTGTTCGGATCGATCCTGCGGCCCATGAAATACGTCTGCTTGGCGGCCAGCGCTTCGCGGAAGTTCTGCGAACCCCATGTGATCGAATACTGGTGATAGTCTTCGTAGGCCACCTGCGCCAGACGGTCGAGCAGCTCTTTCGGCGGCTCGAAGTCCGGGAAGCCCTGCGACAGATTTACCGCATCATACTGCATGGAAACGCGCGTCATACGGCGGATGACCGAATCGGTAAAGCCGGCGGTGCGCTCAGATAAGCTCTGCATGGTTATTTTCCTCCCACAATGTAAGATTTCTGGTCGTTCAGTGTATGTTTCGGGTCGAGGGCGGTCTTGATGGTGTTCATCACGGCGAGATTGTCCTCCGCAGTTTCCCGCAGGAAGTACGACCGCTTGGAAATACCGATGCCGTGCTCACCCGAGGCTACGCCGCCGTAGAAATACGCCTTGGCGTAGGCCTGCTCCATGTTGTCGTGCAGTTCACGCTCCCAGGTCTGCTGGTTGCGGCCGTCACGCACCACGCACAGATGCACGTTGCCGTCACCCGCATGACCGAACGCGATCATGCGCATCCCCGAGGATGTTTCCAGCTCGTTGATGTAGCGAACGAAATCCGCCGTGTGGCTGATCGGCACCACGATGTCCACCGGCTCCTGCTCGGACACAGCCTCGACCGCCATAACGAGCGCACCGCGCACCTTCCAGATGTCGGCAGCCTGCTCAGCGCTGCGCAGCACGATATAGTCGATGGCGCCGTTGTCGAGCGCAAGGCGGCGCACGCGCTCGATATTCGCATTGACCTCGCTCTCGTGACCGTCAAACGTCAGCAGGATGTATGAACCGGCATCCGGACGCGGATATTGCACGCCGGAAAAGCTCTCACCGAGGGCTACGACCTTGCGCTCCATGAACTCGACTGCGGTCGGGTTGGCATTTGCCTGCAAAATCGTCAGCACGCTGCGGATGCCCGTGCCGAGGTCAGCAAACGGCACGAGCACGCTCACCGTGGTCTCCGGCTTGGGAAGAAGGCGCAGCAGGCACTTGGTGATGACCGCCAGCGTGCCCTCCGAGCCGATGAGCAGGTGCTTGAGCGACAGTCCGCTCGCGTCCTTCACCTGCTTGCCGCCGACTTTCAGCACCGTGCCGTCCGCAAGAACGACCTCCAGCCCGCGCACATAATCGCGTGTTACGCCGTACTTGACCGCACGCATGCCGCCCGCATTGGTGCTGATGTTGCCGCCGATGCTCGAGGCCTTTTCGCCCGGATCGGGCGGGTAAAACAGACCGTGTTCCTCAACATAGGCCTGCAGATCCTTGAGCAGCATACCCGGCTCGACGGTGATGGTCATGGTGTCGCGGTCCAGCTCGAGCACGCGATTCATGCGAGATACATCCAGAATGATACCACCGAACAGCGGGATTGTCGAGCCCACCAGATTGGTTCCCGCGCCGCGCGGCGTGATCGGGATGCCGTTTTCGTTGGCGTACCGGAGCACGCCGCTGACCTCCTCGGTCGAGAGCGCGAACACGAGCGCGTCTGCCGTGCCGGTGCGGCGGCCGAGCGCATCGCTCAGGTATTCCGCCGGGATGTTCTCTGCGAAAAGCAGACGGTCTTCATCTGAAATGATATTCTGTAAAGCCTTTTTATCTATCTGCATTGCTGTTTCCTCCTGCCGAAAATGCCGCCGGTTGTTTCCGGCGGCATTGGAAACGATTATGCATTACTTGTCTGCCAGCAGATCCTGATCCCAGCCTGCCTTGATGAAGTAGCCGCCGAACTGGTCGTTGAATACCTTCTCGGTCTCATCGGACTGGAACGCTGCTACGACCTTCTTGTAGGTCTCCAGCTTGTCCGCATCCTCGAGGTCAGCGGAACGCGCTGCGATCAGGTTCCAGTACTCCTCGATGTCCAGCTGGTCATCCTTGTAGATGGCGTCCTCGGTCTTAAGGCCGAAATCCAGTGCGTAGTTGCCGTTTACAACAGCTGCGGTAACGTCAGCCAGCGTGGACGGGATTACGTTAGCCTTCAGCTCCTCGATGGTGATCTTGGTGTTGTAGGTCTCGATGTCGTCGATGGTCGGGTTGAACTCTGCGCTGTCCTTCAGCTTGATCAGGCCCGCTGCTTCCAGAACCTTGAGCGCACGGCCGCCGTTGGTTACATCGTCCGGAATGGCTACGGTGTCGCCGTCCTTAAGCTCATCAACCGACTTAACCTTGTCGGAGTACAGGTTCAGCGGGATGATAAAGGTGTTGCCGATATTCTCGATCTCGTAGCCGTAGTTGTCGATCTCGCTCTGCAGGTAAATACGGTGCTGGAAAGCGTTCAGATCGATCTCGCCGTTAGCGAGTGCGTTGTTCGGGGTAACGTAGTCCGAGAACTGTACGAACTCAAGGTCGATGCCCTCGTCAGCCAGCTTTTCCTTGGCCGGGGTCCACAGATCCTCGTAGATGCTGCCTACTACGCCGAGCTTTACGGTTACGGCATCGCCGGAATTGCTGTCGGATGCCTGTGCATTATCGGAAGCTGCGCTGCTCGAGCCGCCGCAGGCGGTCAGAGACAGGGCGAGGGTTGCTGCGGACAGGGACAGTGCGATGATTCTTTTGAGCTTCATTGGGATTACCTCCATTTATGATGTGAACTTTTTAATTAACTGATGTTAGAGAGTGAGCGACAGCTGATAATTCTCGCTCATGGTCTTGCAGGATGCGTTGAACTTCTCCTGCTCCTCCGGGGTGAGGTGCAGCTCAATGATCTCTGCGATGCCGTCGCGACCCACGATAGCGGGCACGCTGGCGTACACATCGTGCTGACCGTATTTGCCGTCCAACAGAACGGAAACCGAAAGAACGCGGTTCTCGTTGTAGAAGATGGCGCGAACGACCTCTGCGGCAGAAGCGCCGATGCCGAACTCGGTGCACTGCTTGCCGCGCAGGATGGTCCAGCCGCCCTCGCGGCCTGCGTCAGCAAGCGCATCCAGGTCGAGTTTGCCGAAGGTGTCCGGATACTCCTCGCGCCACTGGGAAAGCGGCTTGCCCGCAATGGTGACAGCCGACCATGCGACCATCTGGCTTTCGCCGTGCTCGCCGAGCGCGTAAGCGGTGATGGATTTCTGGTCAATGCCGATCTCCTGCGCGATCGCGCGGCGCAGTCTTGCGGAGTCCAGCGTAGTGCTGGTGGAGAAGATGCGCTCCGGCGCCCAGTTCAGCGTGTGCTGGATGTAATGCGTGATAACGTCCGCCGGATTGGAGATATTAACGATAATGCCGTCAAAGCCGGATTCCTTGATAGATTTTGTTACATCTTTCAGGATGGCGATGGTCTGACCCAGCGTATCCATGCGGGTCTGATTGCCGGTCGGCAGCGGGCCTGCCGAAATGATCATAATCTGTGCGTCCTTGGCATCGCTGTAGTCACCTGCGGTGACCTTGGTGCGAACCGGAAGGTAATTGGTCGCATCGGTCAGGTCGAACGCCTGTGCGACTGCCTTTGCGTGATCGGAGTCAATGTAGACGATCTCGTCTGCCAAACTCTGCGAAATCAGTGCGTAGCCGACATGGGAGCCGACATGGCCTGCACCGACAATAACAACTTTGCGATTGGAAATACTCATGTCAGACACTCCTTAATGCGTGTTCTTCTTGACGACCTTGCCGCCAACAAACTCCATAATACAAACAATGATAACGAGGACCAGCACAGTGACGTTGGTAACGTCCAACATGTTGCGGTCGTGGCCGTAACGGATGGCGAAGTCGCCCAGACCGCCGGCACCGACGACACCGGCCATTGCAGTCAGATTGAGCAGGCTGATCGCCGTGATGGTTGTGCCGCGCGCGATGGCGGCAACGCTTTCCTTCAGGTATACGCGGAAGATGATCTCCAGCGGTGTGGAGCCCATCGAGAGCGCCGCTTCGATCAGACCGCCGTCCAGCTCGGCAAGTGCACTCTCCACCTGACGGGTAAAGAACGGCACCGCACCGAATACCAGCGGAACGATTGCACCCCGAACATAGATTGCCGTACCCATAATCGCACGGGAAACCGGCATTACCCACGTCAGCAGGATGATGAACGGGATGGAACGGAACAGGCTGACCAGCTTGTCCAAAATCTGATAGACAACCTTGTTCTCCAGAATGCCGCCCGGCTTGGTGACCGTGATCAGCACGCCCAGCGTCAGCCCGAGCACGAACGAGATCGCGCCCGACCAGACCACCATGAGCAGCGTGTCACCGATGGCTGCGTAGAAGTCCGGCAGCTTTGCCATTACGTTTGGAATGATGTTATTCAGAAACTCTTGCATCCTTGATGACCTCCACTCCTACGTTTTTCTCAATGAGATATGCGATTGCCTGCGTGATCTGTTCACGCTCGCCGCTGATGATGGCTACCGTGCCGCCGATAGGCGCATCCTGCACGATGGCAATATCCGAAAAGATGATGTTGAGCACAATATCGAACTTGCGCGATACCGTCGAAATGAGCGGCTCGGATACATTGCGCTGAATGTAGCTCAGGCGCACGATAA
>ENA-ORTW01004403-ORTW01004403.1-human-gut-metagenome-genome-assembly--contig:-NODE-4403-length-11091-cov-2.982331_pt1 | contig 11091 bp, 9 predicted proteins | sample MGYA00242072_ERZ509193 | MGnify/ENA primary metagenome ERZ509193 (study PRJEB26280, sample SAMEA2338813) | human gut metagenome | biome: human gut; feature: human-associated habitat; material: faeces...
ATTTAATGATTCCAGCTCTTCCGCGGTGATTCTCTGGCATGCAAGGTCGATGGCAAGCTCCTCTAAAGAACGGCGCACCTCCAGAACATCCCGCAGGTTGCTCTCAGAGATCTTCGCAACCTCCGCGCCCTTTCTCGGTATCATGAGGACCAGGCCCTCGAGCTCCAGTTTACGGATCGCCTCACGGATCGGGGTACGGCTCACGCCAAGCCGCTCCGCAAGCTGGATCTCCATCAGGCGCCCGGCTCCAGCTCTCCTTTTAAAATTGCCTGGCGCAGGGTCTTGAACACAACATCCCGTAACGGCAGATATTCATCCATATTTACTTCAAAATGATTCGTCATCGTGTCTCTCTCCTCTATCTGGCTTTCTTCCGGTTGTAGAATTCAGTCAGGTACACCTGACGGGCCAGACGTCCGCCGTCCGCTTCCCTGAGGGCCTGACAGGCCTTTTCTGCCAGTTCCCTGTCCTTGTATATACCGAATACCGTCGGCCCGCTGCCGCTCATCAGGGAGCCGCAGGCGCCGTTCTCCACCATTATTTCCTTGATTTCCGCGATCTCCGGATGATCCGGGACCGTCACGGTCTCTAGGACATTTCCAAGACGTTCGATCACACCGTCCAGGTCACCATTTTTGATCGCCGCCATCATGCCATCGATATCCGGGTGTTCCTCCGATGCAAGCTCATTCACGCGCAGTTTTCCGTATACCGCTTTCGTTGACACGGAGATCTGCGGCTTCGCGATCACGAGATGGCACTGCGGCGGTGCCGGGAGCTCTGTCAGGATCTCACCGATTCCTTCCGACAGGGCCGTTCCACGCATGATACAGTACGGAACATCCGCGCCGAGCTTTACGCCCCGCTCCATAAGCTCTTTTTTCGTGAATCCAAGATCAAACATCCGGTTCACACCGACTAAAACGGCTGCCGCATCGGTACTGCCGCCGGCCATGCCGGCCGCAACAGGAATATATTTGCGGATCTTTATGGTCACGCCGTCCTTGATCCCCTTTTCATCGAGAAGCAGCTTCGCCGCGCGCCACGCAAGGTTTCCCTCCCCGTCCGGAACGAACGGGAGATTCGTCTCCGTCCTGATCACGCCGTCTTCGGTCCGGTCCATCTCGATCCGGTCGTACAGGTTCACGGTCTGCATGATCATGCGGACCTCGTGGTACCCATCCTCTCTCTTCCGGATCACATCCAGGCCAAGGTTGATCTTGGCATATGCTTTGAGGTCTAAATGGTCTTTCATGTTGTCACCTTCTATATTTTCTACACGCGAGTCCTACCATTGGAATGCTTCGCATTCCCAGGAACAAATTTAAAGCTTCTCCTGCAGGCAGGCTTGAGCCGAACCTTTAAGCTTGTTACCCTGGTATCATCAAATTGTATTTGTGTTGTTTGTATACAATGTTTAATATACATGATTGATACACCATTTGACAAGAGAAATCTTGCGGAATTAATGACTTTTTTCCTCAATAAACCTTTATTCCGTCCGCACGAATCCCAGGCTTTCCGCGACCTTCTTTGACACGATGTTTTCCTTCCCGATCCTGACGATAAACTGGGCAGTTCCAAACTCTTCCTCAGCGTATTTGATCGCCGCCCGGCATGCCTCTTTCGCGTATCCTTTTCTCCGGTATTCCGGGAAAATATGGTAGCCCAGCTCCAGCGTGTCATCCAGGATATTCTCATCATCCAGGGACAGGACATAATAATCCACATCCCCGATGCCGTCATCCTGCGGGATCCGGAACCCCACAACACCGGTGAGATTTCCGCTCTTCTTTTCCTCGACCGCCCAGAATCCAAACTCAAACACCTCATAATGGTGCTTTGTGTAACCGGCTACCTTCTCCACCGTATCCAGTCCGGCATCCACATGGTTCTCCACGATCTCCTCATAATCGCCTTCCGCGATCTCCCGGATCTTAAGCCGCTCCGTCTCGCAGATCGCCCACGGCAGCCCAAGGTGCCTTCTCGCGATCCGCCCCAAAAACTCTTCGTCCGCATCCTCCACATCCGCGATCAATGTGTCCGCCGCGCACCACTCATCCCCCTGTGTGTCTTCTCTCCATAAGCCAACAATGGCCCTCCCGGCAGCCTTTGCCGCCAGGAGAGCCTCGTTTTCATCGGAGAGCAGGACAGGAATTTTCTCACCGTCTACAACTGCATAACGGGTCTCCTGCATAGCACGTCTCCTTTTTTATATTTGCGGCAGTTGTTCCTGCTCCGCCTGCACACCTGCCGAATCTCCTCCGGCAGCTTCTTCCGAATGCATGACAGCTCAAAAACAGTACTTTTCCATGTCTGGAATCCAACTGCCATTTTTATCGGCACTTCTCCGGTTCCGGATACTCTACGCCGAAGGTCTCTGCTGTGATGGATTTGATCTTCTGCTCCTTCATCGGACGGTCGCTGTAATCGGTGCGGACCTCAGCGATCTTGTTGACGATGTCCATACCGTCGATGACCTGACCAAACGCTGCGTATTCACCATTTAAGTATGGAGCGTCCTTGTGCATGATGAAGAACTGGGAGCCTGCGGAGTTCGGGTTCATTGCACGGGCCATGGAGAGAACGCCCTCGGTATGCGCCAGATCGTTCTGGAAGCCGTTGTGGGAGAACTCGCCCTTGATGCAGTATCCCGGGCCGCCCATTCCGTTGCCGTCCGGGCATCCGCCCTGGATCATGAATCCCTTGATCACGCGGTGGAAGATCAGTCCGTTGTAGAATCCCTTATTTACAAGACTTAAAAAGTTGTTTACCGTATTCGGGGCAACGTCCGGGTAAAGCTCAGCTTTGATGATATCGCCGTTTGTCATTTCGATGGTAATGACCGGATTTTTCTTTTCTGCCATTGTCTTTCTCCTTTTTAACTGTGGGCTTTTACCGCCTGAACAGTAATTTATGTGGCTGCTAAGATACTGGACAGCCACTTGGTCGTATCCTATATTATACAGGGCATGGTCCCGGATGTCCACTGTTTTCCGGTCCATGCCCTGTGAAATAGTTACAGTTCAGTCATTACATCTTCTTGTTTTCATATTCATGAAAACAAGAAGCTTGGTGGTTCCACCATATGCTGATTTGGATGAAAAAGTGCTTATGCAAGCAAGCTTGCAACACACTTTCTCATTCAAACCAGCGCATGGCTGAACTGTAACGTGAAATACCTAGTCTCCCATGGAGAACACGATCTTAATATTCGCGCTGACTTCCATTTCGCCCGGCATCACGTTCATATCTGCCGCGGTGTCCTCTGCCCCGGCTGCCTCCATTACAGCGCTTTCCTTTTTCAGGTTCACGCCGCCGTCCACATATCTGCCGTACTGGCTGTCCGAATACTCTTCAATACTCACCACATATCCGAGTGTCCGTCCGCTGGCCTCCGCAAGTGCCTCCGCCTTCGTCCGGGCAAGATCAACTGCTTTCTTTAACGCCTCCGCATACGCGTCATCATATCCGCTGGAATAGTAGGACACGGAATAGATCTCATTCGCCCCGTTTCCGACACCGTTGGAGAGCAGCGTGCCGACCTGGTCCACCGCAACATCGGAGACGGTCACCTCGGTCTGCATCTCGTATCCGATGAGCTTCCTCGTGTTGCTGCTCCAGTCATACCGTGGATTCAGGTAATATCCGGAGGTCGTGATGGACTTTTCATCGATCCCCTGTCCTTTCAGGTATTCGGTCAGGGAATTTAAGCTCTCCGTATTCTTCTGCTGGCACTCATCCGCTTTAGTCGCCTCAGAAGTAACCGCAAACACGATCTTCGCCATATCCGGCACGATCTTCACCGTCTCGCTGCTGTCCATGGTGATCTTTCCGTCCGAACTGTCTCCCACATTTTCGACCTTCACGGTATCCGGCACAGACACCGTCGTGCTGCATCCCGCAAGAGAAACTGCCATTATCATCGCCAAACCTGCCGCCGCCAATGTTCTTTTCTTCATACTGGATTCCTCCTTATCCCTGAATGGTATGGTTTCACACTCCCAAACATGCCTGCCCTGTCCGCAGATATGCGTATTTCCTGCGTTGACTGTGAACCATACGAAAACACGTCTTTTATATTAAGGAGTATAACAGAAAAACATTGCGGCGTTTTATCTTTTCTCTTACTTTTTTAGGACATTTTCCTGTAGAAAAAATGGCATCCGATAATCGATCTTTCCTTCTGTTCCATTGAAGCGATATCCGCATACTGCTGACCGATTTCACCATATTTATACACAACCTTATGCCGTTATTTTCGAGAACTATGTCAACAAAATCTGGAACAATGTCATTTGAATTCGGAACAATATCAATCATATTTGATATTGTTCTTTTGTACTGTGCCTTTTCATTATTCTTTTAAGCTTGGTCTTCTATCAACGTATGCAGGATCTCCGGCAGCTCCACAAGCAGGCTCTTTCTAGGCAGGTCGACGCCTTCTTCGCGCAGGAACTCTTCAGCCAACCAGTCGATGATCACATGGTCGAAGTCGTCACCACCCAAGTGAGTGTCACCGTTTGTGGATTTTACTTCAAACACACCGTCTCCTAATTCCAAGATAGAAATATCGAATGTACCGCCACCCAAGTCGAATACGGCGATCTTCATGTCTTTGTTCGTTTTGTCCAAACCGTAAGCCAAAGATGCGGCAGTAGGTTCGTTTACGATACGGCGAACGTTCAAGCCTGCAATTTCACCCGCTTCCTTAGTCGCTTGACGTTGTGCGTCGCTAAAGTATGCCGGAACGGTGATAACGGCTTCCGTTACTTCCTGTCCTAAATAGTCTTCAGCTGTTTTCTTCATCTTCTGAAGTACCATTGCGGAAATTTCCTGCGGAGTATAGAGACGTCCTTCGATATCGACACGCGGTGTATTGTTGTCACCACGAACTACCTTATAAGGTACGCGGTTGATTTCTTTCTGAACCTGATCATAGGTTTCACCCATGAAACGTTTGATAGAGAATATTGTTTTTTCCGGGTTTGTGATAGCCTGACGTTTTGCAGGATCACCAACCTTACGTTCACCACCTTCAACGAATGCAACGATTGAAGGAGTCGTTCTTTTTCCTTCGCTGTTTGCAATTACAACCGGTTCGTTACCTTCCAATACGGCAACACAAGAATTGGTTGTTCCTAAGTCGATTCCGATAATTTTTCCCATAATTTTCTATTATTTTAATTGTTATTATTTTCCTGTACTTGCTTTTCTCTTTCGAGCTGCATTAACTGTTCTACAAATCGTATGCCAAAGTAACAAGGATCGGTTTGTAAAAGTTCAGGTGGCAGGAAGTGTGACAATACGTCAGTTTAGACATTTGCCGTCATGTGAAAGATATGACGGGTTATGCATGAAATGTTATAGGCCTTTATTATTCTATAGTTCTTAAGGAACTGTGGTATTTGTAGATAAAAAATTAACACTCACTCAAGTTTTTGTTGTTTGTGGCCGCAAACATACACACTTTATTTAGAAAATGCAAACTTAATTTTTTATTTAAACACAAAAAAAACGATTTATCACACCACAGTTCCTTAAGAACTGAAGTAAGAATTAAATGTAATATCATGATGTCTTTGTTTTTATTCTCAAATATTTCCTTTTGGTTTTCTGCAGACAGTTAATGTCTTAGTGGAATTTTTTGTTGTGATTTTTTATGTCTAATATATTACCTAAAATCAAAATGCAAAAGTGTAAATTGAATTTTTTGCTACGATTCGGTTTGATTTCAATTCTGTTAGGGCTGTTTGTTACCCAGTCTTTTGCTCAGAATGTGACGATTACCGGTGTCGTAAAAGACCAGTCGGGTGAACCTCTGATTGGCGTGAACGTGATGGAAAAGGGGACGACCAATGGTTCCATCACGGATGTGGATGGTAAGTACAGTGTTTCTGTAAAAGGGGGCAAAACCATCCTAGTGTTCTCTTACATCGGTTATATCTCCCAAGAGATTCCGGTTGGGAATCAGAAAACGCTCAACGTGACGATGAAAGAAGACACGGAAGAGCTGGAAGAAGTGGTTGTGATCGGTTACGGCACGGCCAAGAAGAAGGACTTGACGGGGGCGATCTCGCGTGTGAAAGCGGAGAAGATGGAGGTTGAAGCGCCTCGTTCAGTTCAAGATTTGTTACGTGCTAGTGCTGCCGGTTTATCAATTTCAATGTCGACTGATGCTGCTGGCACAGCTGATCTGCAAGTTCGTGGTAAGAACTCTTTGAAAGCTGGTTCTTCACCTTTGCTGGTTCTTGACGGTGTGATCTATGATGGTTCGTTGCAGGACATCAACCCGATGGATATTGAAAGTATCGATGTTTTGAAAGATGCCAGTTCGGTTGCTGTTTATGGTGCCAAGGCTGCTAATGGTGTAGTAGCCATTACAACTAAAAAAGGTAAAACGGGTAAGCCGGTTATTTCATTTAATGCTAATGTTGGTATGGTAAGCAATGCTCGTTTACCTAAAACAGTAGATGGTGCCGGTTTTATCAAATTCAGACAGGAATATGGTGAAAGTTTGATGACTGAAGCCGAAATGGTTGCACAGCCGGGAAAGTTTGCTGATCCGAGAAATTTAGCAGCAGCAGGCATAGATCCGTTGGCTTGGTACAATTATGACCAACAGACACCTGTTTCTGCATTGCCTGATGAAAAAACTATGATTAATAAATGGTTGACCCGTTTGAATTTTAAAACGATTGAAATCGAAAACTATTTGAATGGAGTGGAGACTGATTGGGATGATATTGTTTATCAGACTGGTCTACAACAGGATTATACGGTCAGCCTTTCCAATCGTAAAGAAGATTTCAGTTATTATTGGTCAATGGGATATGCTGATAGAGAAGGTGTAAAAGTGGGAGATCGTTATCGTAATTTGCGTACCCGTTTGAACTTGGAATCCAAAGTGACTTCTTTCTTGACAGTGGGTTTGAACGCTCAGTTCGCGACTCGCTTAGGTGGTTATTTGGCTGCTGATGTGGAGCAGCGCGAACATAACTCACCATTTACCACAAATGATATTGATATTCTTGACAGTCCTTATCGTATGTATCCGTCTGGAGATAATAATACAAAGAATCCGTTCTTCGATAACTTGTATCGTGACAGACGTGACATTCACCATGATTTGAATGCCAATCTGTATGCAATCGTAAAACTTCCGTTTGGATTCGAATATCAGATGAACTTTACGCCTCGTTATCACTGGTATGAATATATGAATCATGAGTCAGCAGAACATCCGGAATGGGCTGGAGATGGAGGTCGTTCAGAGCGTAAAAATGAAAAAACATTTAATTGGCAGGTTGATAATATTCTTCGTTGGAAGAAAGAATTCGGTGAAGATCATCGAGTTGAAGCCACTTTTTTGCAGAATGCCGAAAAAGGTCAATGGTGGAAAACCGTAGCCCAGAATAAACTTTATTCTCCGAGTGACATATTAGGCTTTCATAATATTGGTGCCGGTACTGCTCCTTCCGTTTCTAGCGAAGATACATATAAAACCGGAGATGCTTTGATGGGACGTCTGTTTTACTCATTCAAGGACAAGTATATGCTGACTGTTTCTGTGCGTCGTGACGGTTATTCTGCATTCGGGAGTATGAATCCGCATGCTGTATTTCCGGCTGTTGCTTTGGGTTGGGTATTCACGTCCGAAAAATTCATGGAAAAAACTTCTGATTGGTTGAATTATGGTAAACTGCGTTTTTCTTGGGGACAGAACGGTAACCGTGATATTGGCCAATATGAAGCATTGGCACAATTGAATTCCGGTGCTTATACTTATGTTGATCCAAACGGAAATGTATATCTGACATCTCAGGTATATATCAATCGTATGCCGAACAGTTCGTTAAAATGGGAGCGTACGGCTTCTTACAATATAGGTTTGGACTTCTCTTTGTTTGGTGATAAATTGAGTGGTAGTATGGAAACTTATATGGCTGAATCAAACGATTTGCTGGTTAACCGTTCACTACCTTCCATCTTGGGATATGCAAGTGTAATGGCCAATTTAGGAGCTTTGACAAATCGAGGTTTTGAGCTTTCGTTAAACGCCAATTTGATCAATCGTGACAATTTTTCATGGAATTCGACCGGAACGTTCTCTTTTAATCGTCGTAAGATCAAGCATCTTTACGGTGATGTCGAGGAAGTGAAGGATGAAGCGGGTAACGTAATCGGATATAAAGAAGCCGATGATTATGAAAACCAGTGGTTTATAGGCCATGATACAGAGCAGATTTGGGATTACGAACGTGATGGTGTTTGGCAGTTAGGAGAAGAGGAGGAAGCTTCCAAGTACGGAAACAAACCTGGAGACTTTAAATATGTCGACCAAAATGGAGACGGAGTTTTGGATACGAAAGATAAAACTTTTCAAGGTTATAAAACTCCCCGCTATGTGTGGTCTTGGCGTAATGAATTTGTATTCTTCAAGAATTTGAGCCTTTCATTTATGATGTATTCGCATATAGGGCAATATGGTACGTTCAACCGGGCTGCTAATACAGGGGGGATGTATGACCGTTACACGATTGTCGATATTCCACGTTGGACCAAAGACAACCCGACGGATGACTATGCACGTATTGGTTCTACCAATAAAGGAAACAATTATGTGAAGAAAACATTTGTCCGTATGGAGAATATTACGCTTTCATATAGTGTGCCTAATAATCTGCTGAAAAAGTTTTCTGTGCAAAATATGCGTTTCTCTTTGGCCGTCCGCAATCCGTTTGTGATTACCGGTTGGGATTTTGGTGATCCGGAAGGTGGTGATACAACTTTGCGCACTGTGAATTTTGGTGTGAACTTTACTTTGTAATTAAATTGATAAACGTAGAAGAATATGAATAAGAAAAAGTGTATGATTTTGGCGCTGGCAGTCCTTCCAATGTTAAATTCATGTAGTGATTGGTTGGATCCGAAGCCCCTTTCTTTCTATTCACCTGAAAATACATATGTGGATGCTGCTGGACTTTATGCAGCTTTGACAGCCTGTGAACGTAATATGCGCCATGAGTTTTTTGGTGATGGTGCTCCGATTTTGACGGAAATGTATTTGACCGATATCGCAGTCCATGGAAAAACAGATGAAAGTGGTTCTTTGGTTGATTTGGATAACGAAATGTTACCTTCCCGTACGAAAAACGACATGAAAGGTAAAAACAAATGGTATTGGGAAGAGGGATTCAAAGGAATCAAATATGCTAATATAGCCATTAGTCGTTTGGATGGTGCCGAGTATAAAGATGAAGCAGAGAGGAATGCTGTGTTGGGAGCCGCCTATTTTCAGAGAGCTTATCGCTACTATAAGTTGACGCATCAATTTGGCGATGTCCCTTATTTGGACAAAGAAATCACCGAGCCGAAGTTGGACTTCTATAGCTACGATCGGTGGAGCATCTTGGAGCAATGTAAGAAAGATTTGGAGTTCGCCTATCAATGGGTTCCAGAGGTTCAACCTCGCGGACGAGCTAATAAGGATGCTTGTGGCGTTTTGCTAATGAAGATATGCATGGCTGTTGGTGATTTTGATAGAGCCATAGCGGTTGGGAAAGAAGTAGTCGGGCGTCATCCGTTGATGACAGGGCGTTTCACGGGCAACCAGACGAAGCCGAACACCAATTTAATGCATGACTTGCACAGTGTGGAGGCAAAAATTGATATGAGTAACACCGAGGGTATCATGTATGTGGTCGCTCATCCTACAACAACACCGCTGGATAAGGATAACCGTATCTATACAATGCGTAATGCATTGCCATATTGGGCGAAGGGGGGAGCGATTAAGACACCGGACGGAAAGACGGGTACAGCTATTGCACCAGATGAAGCTGATAAAAATACAGAAATTGATAATGATACGAAATATGGACGTGGTATCGGTACGTGCCGTCCGACGAACTATTATCAGTATGAAATCTGGGGGGAAAAAGAGAAAAACGATTTGCGCGGTCCTTTCAACCACGATAGCTGGAGACGGATGGAAGATTTGCGTTACAACGACCCTGGATTGAAAAAAACAAACAATCCCTATTACGGTCAAAATTTGATTCGTCCTGTCGATTTGTCTGTTGCCGATTCGATCCGTTGCTGGTATATGTGGCCGCATTACAAAGTGTTTGTTCCGGATCCTACGAAGACGCAGGATCTTCAGGGAGGTGAAACACCGTGGTATGTCTATCGTTCTGCCGAAGTCTATCTGATGATGGCGGAATGTTATTATTGGAAAGGTGATGCGACTAACGAAGCTGCTATGTTAAACGTGGTTCGTGCACGTGCGGGCGCTGAACCGCTGAGTGGAAATATCGGTATTGCCGAAGTGTTGGCCGAACGTGCCCGTGAATTGTATTACGAAGAGAACCGTCATGTTGAACTTGTTCGTATTTCCTACTTGTATGCTAAAACCGGAAAACCCTGTGAAGCATTGGGTGGACGTGTCTATAAGTTGGATAATTTCTCAGGACCGGGTGGTGTCGGAACGAACTGCAAAGATGCCGGCGTAAACTTCTATTTCGACTGGGTGATGGTTCATAACAACTTCTTCAACAAAGGAGTTAAAATTCCGAACGGCGAATATCGCATGAGTGTGCATCACGTCTTGTGGCCGGTTCCCGAAACAGCTATTACCAGCAATACTGGTGGCGTGATCAATCAGAATATAGGTTATCCGGGGGCAGAAGATAATCTGGAACCGCTGAAAGTCGAGCCTGTTGATCCGGCTATTTAAGAATAACGGAAAACGCGCACAATAACAACACCGCGTAAATGAGACGCACTCCCGCGGAGGCCTCAGGGCCTCCCACGGGGTGCGTCTTTTTTGTATTCTTTCGCTGCGTCGAACGAAGGACAGGCCTTTTGGGGGTTCAAGTCGCGGTGTCCTACGGTGAGAGCTGCCGGGAAGTGGCGGCCCAGCTCTTGCAACAACTGCGTGAGGGCAGTCTTCTGGGCAGGCGTGCGAGTGTCTGCCGGGAGGCCTTTGCCGTCCAGTCCCCCTTCGTAGCAGATGCCGATGCTGTGGCGGTTGTGACCGAAGCAGTGCGCCCCCTCCAGGGAGAGCGGCCGGCCGGGATGTACCCGGCC
>ENA-ORTW01004412-ORTW01004412.1-human-gut-metagenome-genome-assembly--contig:-NODE-4412-length-11061-cov-49.858259_pt1 | contig 11061 bp, 18 predicted proteins | sample MGYA00242072_ERZ509193 | MGnify/ENA primary metagenome ERZ509193 (study PRJEB26280, sample SAMEA2338813) | human gut metagenome | biome: human gut; feature: human-associated habitat; material: faeces...
AAATAACATCCGTGTGTTTTATAACATATATGGTGTAAAATAGTATATAATAACCTCTCTCTATACCGGAAGAATACACACATATAGGTATGTTTGGCGAGAAGACGATGGGAAAAGTATTTCAATTCTGTCATGTAAACAAAGAGCGATCAGGTTCGAGAATAGAATGGCATAAACCTGGAGATAAGTGCCCTAATAAAAACAATCAAATAGTGTCAGGAAGTAGCGCATGTAGAGGATGTCCTGAGTATCTTCATGATGAGAAAGACGGGTATGTCTGGTGTGATCCTGATATGAGTTACGGCAGGTTGAAATAGGGCGAGAATTGCCTATCTTTGTGCTATTATCAATCAAAAAAATGTAAGAAGATGGGCAGATCAACAGAGTACTACAGGACTCATCCCGAAGCCAGGAAGAAAAAGGCTAAAAAAGACAAGGAGATAAATGCCAGACCGGAACAGAAAGCCAAACGCCGGGAGCTTGGTCGTAAAAACTACGAAACGGACAAGAAGAAGGGTAAGGGCTGGAGAAAAGGCAAGGATTGTTCTCATACCAAGAACGGTCTTAGGTATAAATCAGTAAAAGCTAATAGGGGATCCAAATCGGATACAAAAGGTGACAAAAATGCACGAGGAGATAGCAAATAGGATAGATATAAGAAGGATATTCAAGACCTCTAAACAGGTCATGGAAGAGGCGTATGAGAATATCTTGAAATACAGGCGGGGAGAGCTTATCCCCGCTAAAACCGGATACGATTATATTGATGAGGCTTTGCTTGGAGGTATTTTCCCTCAGCATGCTATTGCCATAGGAGCCCGGCCATCTGTAGGTAAATCGTATGTGGCCCAAAAGATATTGGAAAATGTGATGAATCCGATGATCAACCCGCAAGCAGAAGATTATTTTCTTGTTAATTGCGAGTTCGAAATGAATCCTCAAGATCTTCTTCTTCGTAGAATGAGCCAGGATATGAAAAAGCGGGCTCCTGAAATATTAAGAAGGCAAGATTCTAATACAGTGGAAGAGATGAGGATGTTTGAAATCCTTCAAGGTGAAATCAGGAATAATATAATATACATCGATGCTCCGTGTACGGTAAAAGAGTTTGAGGCGGCTGTGTATCATATAGCTACCAAACACAAAGACAAACGTCTTATAATATTTAAAGTCGATCATATTGCTTTGATAAAAAGAATGGGGTTAGATCCTAAGTCGGCTATAGATGATTTGGTGGCGGTTATGAACGAAGCTAAATTAGTATATAAAAACATATTTTTCCTCATCATATCACAATTCAACAGAGAGATAGAAGGAAGGATAAAAAGCCCACAAGAGCAGCCTCCGCGTCTTTCTGATTTTTACCAATCTGATACGCTGGGTCAGTTATGTACGTTAATGATAGGTTTGCACAATCCTCGTAGGTACGGGCTGGATAAGTATATGATATTTGGGAAAGATTGGTATCAGACTCTTGATAGGTTTAAAACTGAAAACAAAACATCATTCAGGACAGCCGGACTGGTGTTTCATCATATACTGAAGGTAAGGCAAGTTAGTATGGAAGAGCTTACTAATACAATCCACCCAGAGATTCTGCCGGGGCATGGATGGATGTACGGGGAGGGCGGGACGAAGTTCGTGAACCCCAACCAGCCGCCGACGCCGCCCAAGCTCTATACTGTGGAAGACGTTACGGACAATCAGGAACAAGAACAAGAGACAAAAGAAGAACAGTCATTGTATTAAAAAAAATAAGAACCATGAGACTGACAGTAGAAGAAAACGAATACCTGATAAGTAAGTTCCTTTTGGTTCTTACTGAGTTTGCAGGAGATGAAAGAGAGATGTTTTTAATCAACTCCATACATGATAAGGCGGTGGCGGATATGAATTATCGTCTTCCGTCTTTAATAAGCAGAGAACGTAAAAGACGAGTCATTGAGCTCCTTAAAGAAGGAACCAGAATAATCAAGGACTTTTCCGGATATGCAGGTGATATGGGTATGATTAACGAATACGATCGTTTAAAGAAAGAAATAGGAACCGTCCAAGACCAGCTTGGTGACGTAGAAGGTCAACTTCGGGCAGCAGGAGAAGTTATTAAAAAAGAACTTGATATGATTGCTGACCGAATCAAAGAAGACCTCCTCGACCGAGAACTGGCTAAAAGTAATGCCGAGGCCGAAAGAAAAGCCAAAGTAGATCCGAGATACGAAGTAGCTTTAGGTGATTACAAGGAGATGCTGGAAGTGATTTTTACAACCAGAAACAAGTATTCTACGGTAGATTCTGTACATGACGATCTTCGACAGTCGGTATCTACCGGTAGAAATTCGATTATTAAAGAAGGGTACAACAGTTAAAAACAAGGAGGGAATATGGAAAAGAAGGAATTTAAAGTAGGAGAAGTATTTACTGCCGGACTTGTAAGATTAAAATGTGTGGAAGGTGATACATGCGATAGGTGTATATTCGAAGATTACGATTCTTGTTCATGTACAGACATAATTGTTGGTCCATGTGGACGTGTTGATAGACAAGATAACAAGAAGGTTATTTTTATTAAAGCTGATTAGGCATGTACATCAATTTCAGACAACTTGCAGCATCAGACATGACTCCTAATGATCTTGCCAATCTTCTTGCCATAAGACAGAAGGATTCGGTTATGATCGAAGCCATGCCGGAAGAAGATGCTGGGAGGTATATAGAGCTTGGCCTGGTTGAGAAATTAAAATCAGGCGTGATGAGATTGACCAACAAGGGAACGTCTTTTGTGAATTATATAGAGACACCGGAAATGACAGACGAGGTTCTGGAAACGTTGAAGATTATGATAGGAATGTACGAATCATATTCAAAAGACATAGGTGTCAGCAGAAAAGAAGCAGAATCCAGATTGTGTTGGTTTATGGGTAACACCTCATTCAAGAAAGAGGTCATACTTCAGGTAACGGAATCTTATATAGCAGAGTCAGGAGATTATACAATGAGCTTATGTAACTTCATATGGAAACCGCCTTCTCAAGCTTTTTCAGTTCATATGAACCTTAAAAATTCAAAGCTCTTTGACTTAATAGCTGAAAAATTTAAGATCGCTACCGAGCCTTATTTGGAGCCTAAGAAGAATAAGGAAATGGATTGGTTGTTTGCCGTATCTAAATTGCCTACGCCGCCGGCTAAAGGCAATCCGGATTATTTATTTACCGGAAGTTCTGAAACAGACAAAGAGAGATTAAAAAACATAAAAACATACTTATTTAACAAAATTAGAAAGCAATGGAAAAAGTAAGAATCAGAAAGATAATAGAGGATATAATTATTACTCAGTTTCTTAATTCGGAAATAGATATAGTTCATGAAGAAGATGTGTCGTTTAAAGAACTTGGATTAGATTCTGTTGATCGGATTGAGCTTGATGTGATGGTGGAACAAAAATTCAATATTGTTATTATTGATTATGATATGGAGACCATCAAAGATATGACTGATCTTGTTTACAAAATAATAACAGAAGGATATGGGAAGTGACATAATTTTATGCATGGCTTTAATAGCGTCATTTGCTTTTGTTATACAGTTTTTGTTGTCGATATTAGGATCTGATCTGGATACGGATATTGACATTGACAGTGCTTCTGATTTAAGCATGTCTTTGTCGGACATCATATCATTCAAGGGCATAACACATTTTATTCTTGGATATAGCTGGACTACCTACTTTTCGGGTTCCCATTTAGTAGGGGTTGTGATAGGGTCGCTTTTCTTTATCGTTTTGTTTTACGTATATAAGTTACTTCTTAAGTTAAAGCAAGAAATGGTGTACGAATGTCCGGAAGATTTAAATGGAAGAGAAGTGGAGATAGTGTTTAGATCAGGGAAGAATCATTATATGGTAAATATTTCGAAAAATGGAAGACAGGAGCAAATGAGAGTAAGATGCTTGTCTGGAAAAACCTACAAAAACGGTGACAAGGTGAATATAAAATATGAAGAAGGAGAATTAAGTATCTAATTTTTTTAGGTGATTATATACCACTTTACACCAAAAGCGTAAAACAATATACATTTGTACGAAGCATCATACTGGGTATCACCAATACCCTCTACCGGTTGCTCAAAAGTGAGATCACCGGATTCTTTTACTAAAAACGTTTTTGATTTTACCCATCTTACGTTTTCAAGATGGAACCTTATATCAAAGACCTCTTTTGCTCAACCGTCTTGTCCGAAACAAGGGACTTAGTGATTCGATTGGGTGAAACAAAGTTAGAAAAGAAGAATATGAAATTAAATAACATCCGTGTGTTTTATAACATATATGGTGTAAAATAGTATATAATAACCTTTTTTTATCAACAATTAAATTTTAAAAGTTATGACAACAATCATGTACGTGTCAGCTATCTTAGCTGTAGTGATTATTTTGACAATCATCGGAGTCTTATCAAGGTATCGTAGATGTAAACCTAATCAGGTCTTGGTCGTTTACGGTAAGACAGGTGGGGAAAAGAAATCGGCGAAATTATATCATGGTGGAGCGGCATTTGTCTTGCCTATTATTCAAAGCTATGATGTTTTGTCAATGGAGCCTATGCAAATAGATTGCAAGCTTACCGGTGCTTTGTCATCTCAGAATATTAGAGTAGATGTACCTACGACCATTACAGTAGCTATCAGTACAAATCCCGAAATCATGCAAAATGCGGCAGAAAGACTTTTGGGGATGGATACCGAATCTACTGAAAATCTTATTACGGACATCGTTTACGGTCAGATGCGTTTGATTATTGCTGAAATGACAATCGAAAAACTTAATTCTGACAGGGATGAGTTTTTGGATAAGGCGAGAAAGAACATTGATAACGAGCTTAACAAGTTAGGTCTTTACCTCCTGAACATCAACATCAGTGACATCAGAGACGAAGCCGGTTATATTATGAACCTTGGTAAGGAAGCTGAAAGTAGGGCTCTGAACGAGGCACAGGCTAATATCGAAGAACAGGAGAAGCTGGGTGCTATTAAAATTGCTGTACAGCAGAAGGAAAAAGAAACGGCTGTGGCTAATACCAAAAAAGAACAAGAGATTCAAATTGCTTGTACTGAAAAAGAAAAGGAGACAATAGTAGCTGAAACGAAGAAAGAAAAAGAAATAGCTTTAGCTTTAACCGATAAAGAGAAACAGATCGGTGTAGCTCAAGCAGATAGAGACAGGGCTGCGGTTATCGCAAAAACTTTAACCGACAAGGAATCGGCGATCGTAAGATCTAAGGCAGAACTTGAAGTAAATAAAGCCGAGGCTGAAAGAATGGAAGAAGTCGGAAAGAATAAGGCTGAAGCTGACAAGGAAGCAGCTATAGCAATACAAGACTCTGAAGCTCAGATTAAGAAGGCTGAGGCTGAGAAAAATGCGTCTATAGGATACAACAATGCCCAGAAGGAGGTTGCTGTATCAGTATCAGAACTACAGATCATCAAAGCTCAATCAGAGAAGAAGGCCGGAGAAGAAAAAGTTAAATCGGAAGCGGCTGTAAAAACAGCAAAAGAGCTTGCCGACAAAGAAGTGGAAGAAGCTAAGGCTAAGAAAGTTCAGGCTGCGCTTAAGGCTGAAAAGATTGTGCCGGCTGAAACCCAGAAGGAAGAGGCTATCTTGCAAGCTGATGCCGAGGCCGAGAAGATCAAACGCCGGGCTGAGGCTGAGGCAGCAGCACATTTGGCAAAAGCTGAGGCGGAGGCAAAAGCTATTCAGATGAAGCTGGAGGCAGAAGCCGAAGGTAAGAAAAAGTCGTTAATGGCAGAAGCCGACGGATTTAAGGCCATGGTGGAAGCAGCAGAATCCAATCCTCAGATCGCCATCCAGTACAAGATGGTTAATCAGTGGAAAGAAATTGCCGGAGAACAGGTTAAGGCATTTGAGCACATTAACCTCGGAAATATCACAGTATTTGACGGCGGTCAGAACAGTACCGGTAATTTCCTTAACAATGTTGTCAAGACCGTCGCTCCGGCATTGGGAGTCATTGATCAGCTTCCGATTGCAGATACTTTAAAGAAGCTAAAAGGAGATGACAAAAAATAAATACAATGGCCCAAGGTTACACTTGGGCCTAATTGAAGAAATAAAAGCAGCATTCATAGATTTCCTGCCGGCAGGAACAGTGCTTTACTAATTACGATATTTTTAACATGGATTTTGGACAAGATTTAGAACCAGAAGAACTGACCAAGCATTATGATCAGTATTATGGAATTGATTTTGAAACAGAAGAAGAGGAGGATGAAGAGTATGACTGACGAGGAATTTGTATTGGATAATAAGAAAAGGGTTGTTGTAAGAAAAAGAATATCTTATTTAAGCAAAGGGGATAAAGTGTGGATTGTGTCTTCCGACGGGTATCTGCTACACACGGACGTGGTTAGAGCCGACCGCGGCCGATCTTATGTGGATATAGACGGTATCCTGTATTGGAAACGAGGATTGGATGGCAAGCATCGTAATCGTAATAACTACATGCAGTTTGCCATGACACCAGAAGACGGTAAGAAGTATGTCGTATATTACCCAGAAGGATTTAAAGACAATGACTTATGATGGTCCCGGAAACGCATTTGCTATATAAGGAGTTTAATGGTGTGAAACGTCTTGCCATATCTTATTCCCAGATAGATACGTTTCTTACCTGTCCAATGAAATGGTATAAAACTTACGTAGAGGGCAAAAGGTCTACAGAAAAACAAGAAGCTACATCTTATGGTACGGTTATCCATAAGACACTGGAATACTTCTTTAAGAACGGAAGACAGCCTTCTGGTAAAGACCTTGGAGAAGCAATAAGTTACTATGCTTACCAAGAAGACATACCTTGGCTATCACCGGAAAATATGATGATAGCCATGAAACAATCTGGGGAGCTTCTTGCTTGGATTGTGGATCTGTTTAAAAAAGACGGGAATAGGTTTATGATAGCTGATAGTGATCTTAATCCCTGTGAGAAACTTATCAGACACGGCGCTATAGTTGGAGTCGAAGAAGATTTTGTGCTGCCGTACCGTCTTCCTAAGCCTGTTGATATAAATGGAGTAATTCATACTCATGTGTACATAGTAGGATCGGTAGACCTTCATCTGGCTATAAAGAGCAAGAACGTAGTTCACCATTATGTCATAGATTGGAAATCAGGGAATAAGATTTTTGATTCTAAGAAGTTGGAAACGAATTTACAGCATCCTATATATTCATTTTACATCTATAGAAAATATGGTGGAGTTCTGCCAGATATGAACATCTATTTCTTTACCAGAACCAGGCAGTACCAAAAGGTTAAGATAGATGAAGAGCGTAAAACAAAATCTATAGAAATGCTAAATGACACTTTGTCTAAAATGTATGATTTTGAAGATAATAGTGTAAAAACATTTCAAGCGTACATCCAGGGAGCAGAAGAAGCCAGGTATAGCAAGCGGCGCGCCACCCTAAGCCAGCCTGTTTCGCAAAACAAGCTACCCTGCCCGTCGGCGCTGTGTTATTATTGTGACTTTGGATTACATAACAAAAACGAATGCCCTTTCTCTTCAGATTGGGATCCGTCTAAAAAGATAAAACGATGAAATACGAGGATGTTCAAAAGTTAAGAACGAAATACCGGCAAGATCCGGAAGTTATAAACGTAGAATACATGAGAGACGTTGCTGTAAGATGCGGGAATTTCAAGAAAGCGTTTGAGCTTCAGGAGAAGCTGGAGGATATATGGTTCAACTATTTAAAAGGAGTGTAATGAAAGAAGATCTAATATGTGGAGTAGCGATCCTTTTGTATTTAGTTTTATTATACTTACTCACGACAGCTTTCATAAAAACAGGTAGAGCAGTAGAGCGTTATAAGATGAAGAAGAAAACTGACAAAATCAAAGTAGGTCAAAGATACGAACATAAGAGCTACTTTGAGGATCCATTTGAAAGAGGCAAGCATGTGATTAAGATATTAGACATAAAAGAAGGGTACGCTCTATATGAGTACGAAGAAAAACTACATAGGTGATTATATACCACTTTACACCAAAAGCGTAAAACAATATACATTTGTACGAAGCATCATACTGGGTATCACCAATACCCTCTACCGGTTGCTCAAAAGTGAGATCACCGGATTCTTTTACTAAAAACGTTTTTGATTTTACCCATCTTACGTTTTCAAGATGGAACCTTATATCAAAGACCTCTTTTGCTCAACCGTCTTGTCCGAAACAAGGGACTTAGTGATTCGATTGGGTGAAACAAAGTTAGAAAAGAAGAATATGAAATTAAATAACATCCGTGTGTTTTATAACATATATGGTGTAAAATAGTATATAATAACCACTACATATACGTTCTTCTGTGAGTCTTGAAGATATTGCTAAAATATATGTTTTAATTACTGATATAAAATAAGGGATTATGGAAAAGAAAGTCACAATCAAAGAAGGAATGGATATTTTTTACAAAAATGCAGGGAAAGATATATGGGTCTATATTGGACTTTTTGGAAATAAAGTGCTATCCATTTTAAAAAACAAAGGTGTTATTGCATGCGAAAACGATGCTGAATATTGCGTGTTGATGGATGGAGAAGATCATTTTATAAGTATAGCAAAAGACATGAGTCACGACTATTGTTGTGAGTACGTTGTAGAAAGAGCAGAAGCCTACAGAGACTACCCCTCCAAAGGTGCTACATGCAGTGTATGCCTGTTTGAAGATAATGAGAATAAAGCAAGGGAGATGTTGAAAGAGGCGATAATAGAACTTTCAAAAAATAATATAATAGATTGCGATGGGCTTTGAACTTAGACCTTACCAAAAAGAAGCAGTAGATGCCGGGCTTAAGTTTCTTACAGGAAGATCTAAGAAGCCTGGCATAATCGTAGCCCCATGCGGATGTGGAAAGAGCCTTCTGATATCCAAGATAGCACATGAAATAAATAGACCGACATTAGTATTACAGCCCTCAAAAGAGATTCTGGAGCAGAATTATGCAAAGGCCGTATCATTCGGTTCTAAACCTACTATATATTCTGCTTCATGTGGTATAAAGGAGCTGTCGGCTATGACTTATGCAACATTAAAGAGCATAAAGAAAGATGTAGCGAGGTTGAAGGATATAGGGATAGATACCTTATTGATAGACGAATGTCATTCAGGATATTCTCCTGAAGAAGGTTCTGAATTTATGGAGTTTATGAGCGAGTTTCCCGAGGCGAAGGTGCTGGGCTTCACTGCCACGCCCTGCCGCCTCCGGACCTACAGTTCTATGCTGGAAGGGAACTACAGCAAACTTAATATGCTGACGAAAGACGAGCATAATTTCTTTAAGAAGATAGTTCACGTAACACAAATACAAGAACTAACCTCTCAAGGGTTTTGGTGTCCACTTAAGTACGAACGATGGTCGTTTGATGAATCGGCTCTAATGTTAAACAGTACCGGGGCCGAATACACCAACGAATCTATTAAAGAAAGTATTGTACGAAACGGCTTAAACAACTCTATCTATAAGCGTCTTCTTCAGCTTATGAACGAGCGTAAGGCCATTTTGGTTTGCATGGATTCTATCGAATCATGTAATAGAATATCCGAGTTCATGAATGCCAGGATGGGAGCCATAACAGGTGTCGTAACATCGCTAACAACCAAAAAGAAAAGAGAGCAAATCATATCCGATTTCAAAGAAGGTAAGTTAAAGGTCGTGTTTAATTATTCAACGCTTGCTACCGGATTTGATTTTCCTGAACTTGATTGTGTGATGTTTGGACGACCAACGTTCTCATATTCAGTATTTTACCAAATTGTAGGTCGAGCCGTCCGCATCCATCCTGACAAGAAAGAGGCGCTGATAGTTGATTGCTGCGACAACATGAGGCGTTTCGGCCGGATAGAAGATTTAACGATCGAACAATTTCCTTCTAAGGGATGGTGTATGTTTGCCGGCGATCAACTTCTGTCCAATATAAGGATGGGTGATATTATTACCAAAGACGAAATCCTTCGCCGGGCAGCCTCGCTTAAATCCGTAAATGGAGATGGTAGGAGAGAGGACGATCTTGACAGCATAATAATGTGGTTTGGAAAATATGAAGGAATTAGATTCAAAGACATACCGGTGTCGTATTTTAGGTTCTTGGCTGAGAATATGGCAGTAAAACCGGGAGATAGGAAAGAAAAGATTATCGAATATTATAATAGGATAAAAGCATGAACAACAAGAGAAGAAAAAAAATATCAGATGTTATCAAAAACGCAAATAAGTATAAAACAGATTTTGAATACATCAAATCAAAGTTATCGGAGTTAAAGCACAACATAAATTCAGCCAAAGATGATATTGATATGATTTTAGATGAAGAGACGGAGGCGAGAGATAATATACCGGAATCGTTACAAGACTCAGAAAGATATTGGGAATCAGATCGGGCTGTAACTGATATGGAGGAGGTGGTTGATGACATGGAAAGCATTATAAATGATATAGATGATGTGATTTCAACCATAGATGGGAGCATTAAAACCATAAATGGTTCTATAAAAGTAAATTTAGAAGGAATAATATAAATGGAAACAAATGAATTAAGGGAGATACTTAAATTATATGGTCTTAAACATGATGTTGTTATCAACAAAAGTTCAAAAAGATATTCTATTATATTGGATAACAATATAATAGGAACCAACCACGCTAAAGAGAGGGTGGTTATATTCCGTCCTATACCGGAAGGGAAGAACACGTTCTGCATGGAACGAGATAGGTTCTATACGGAGTTTGAAGAGGCTTTTGATGATGATAAGGCGATTGAAGCTGTAAGACAATATTTTGAAAACAATAAAAACAGAAGGTCATGAACGAAAACGAAGTATTTAGATTAAAGGGCAGAATAGCCATATCCAACCTGTCACGTGAGGACAAGGATATGATAAATAGCATTCTTGATGGTATCAATAAAAAGGATGAAGATGAAAAAGGGTATGTCTAGGTGATTATATACCACTTTACACCAAAAGCGTAAAACAATATACATTTGTACG
>ENA-ORTW01004413-ORTW01004413.1-human-gut-metagenome-genome-assembly--contig:-NODE-4413-length-11060-cov-2.586642_pt1 | contig 11060 bp, 8 predicted proteins | sample MGYA00242072_ERZ509193 | MGnify/ENA primary metagenome ERZ509193 (study PRJEB26280, sample SAMEA2338813) | human gut metagenome | biome: human gut; feature: human-associated habitat; material: faeces...
ATATGGACAGATCGCACCGGTATATTCTATCTCTGCCGGACTGGATTATCCGGGAATCGGACCAGAGCATGCTAATCTTTACGAAACAGGCAGAGCACAGTATGTTCCGATTACGGATGAAGAAGCGGTAGAGGCTTTTGAATATTTGTCAAGAACAGAGGGCATTATTCCTGCAATCGAGAGTGCCCATGCAGTAGCATATGGTAAGAAGCTTGCACCTACCATGGATAAAGACCAGATCATTGTAATTAACATTTCAGGACGCGGAGATAAGGATGTAGCCGCAATCGCCAGATACAGGGGGGTAGAGATCTTTGACTAGAATACAGAAAGCATTTGATAACCAGAAGGCATTCATTGCCTTTGTAACAGGGGGAGACCCTGATGTGGAAACCACAAAGAAGCTGATACCGGAGATGGCAAAAGCCGGTGCAGACCTGATAGAGATAGGGATTCCTTTCTCAGATCCAATTGCAGAGGGTGTGGTAATCCAGGAAGCAGATGTACGTGCATTAAGTGCAGGTACTACGACAGATGATCTGTTTGATATGGTAAAGGAAATCCGTAAGGAGACAGATGTTCCCCTTGTATTCATGACTTATATGAATCCGGTGTATACCTATGGGACAGAGCGTTTTATGAAGAAGTGCGCAGAGTGTGGAATTGATGGCGTGATCATTCCTGATGTGCCTTTTGAGGAAAATGATGAAGTCAGTGGCGCATGCGAGGCAGCAGGCGTAGATCTGATATCCATGATCGCCCCGACTTCCAAAGAGCGTATCCATATGATTGCAAAGCAGGCAAAAGGTTTCCTGTATTGCGTATCTTCATTGGGCGTAACGGGTGTGAGAAGCCAGATTACAACAGATATTCATGCTATGGTTGAGCAGGTGAAACAGGTATCAGACATCCCCTGTGCCATTGGCTTTGGTATTTCCACACCACAGCAGGCATATGAAATGGCAGCTAAGGCAGATGGAGCTATTGTAGGCAGTGCCATTGTAAAGCTTGTTGCCAGGTATGGTAAAGACTGTATTGCTCCTGTGTGTGAATACATTAAAGAGATGAAAGCAGCAGTCAGCAGGGCAGAAAATTAAAAAAGGTTGTAATTTACCTGATATATAGTAAAATATAACTAGCCTATATATGGATTTATGATGTATAATCTGTATACAGTACACTGGTTATTTGTTTATGAGGAGCTTACTATATGTTGGAAAATAAAGAAAAAATTGACTTGAAAAATAAATGCATTTTTATTACCGGTGCGGCGGGATTTATCGGTTCCAATCTGGCTAAGCGCCTTTTGAAAGAAGTAGAGGGTGTAAAAGTTGTCGGGCTGGATAACATGAGTGCATATTATGATGTATCTTTAAAAGAGGCAAGGCTGGCAGAACTGAATCAGTATGAACAGTTTTATTTTATAAAAGGCAATCTGGCAGACGGGGCTGCGGTTGATTCAATTTTTGGTCAATACCAGCCACAGATCGTTGTAAATCTGGGAGCACAGGCGGGGGTCCGCTATTCCATTACGAATCCGGATGCCTATATAGAAGCAAATCTGATTGGCTTTTATCATATCCTGGAGGCTTGCAGACATTCCTATGATGAAGGGAATACTCCTGTAGAGCACCTGGTATATGCTTCCAGTTCTTCCGTATATGGCTCTAACAAGAAAGTGCCATACAGCACGGAGGATAAGGTGGATAACCCGGTCAGTCTCTATGCTGCAACGAAGAAATCCAATGAACTGATGGCACACGCCTATTCCAAGCTCTATAATATTCCATCCACGGGACTGCGTTTCTTTACGGTATATGGACCTGCAGGAAGACCGGATATGGCATATTTCGGCTTTACGGATAAGCTGTTAAAAGGTGAGAAAATACAGATCTTTAATTACGGAAACTGTAAGAGAGATTTTACCTATATTGACGATATTGTAGAGGGTGTGGTCCGTGTCATGCAGGGAGCACCAAAACGTGAGAATGGAGAAGATGGCTTGCCGATTCCACCTTATGCAGTCTACAATATCGGTAATCAGAATCCGGAGAATCTGTTGGATTTTGTACAGATATTGCAGGAAGAACTGATACGGGCAGGCGTGCTGCCGGAGGATTATGATTTTGAAGCACATAAGGAACTTGTACCCATGCAGGCAGGAGATGTGCCCGTGACGTATGCAGACACATCAGCATTGGAACGTGATTATGGCTACAGACCATCCACAAGCCTGCGTGAAGGACTAAGACATTTTGCAGAGTGGTATGCAAGGTTTTATAAATAAGAAGGAGAACACCATGAGAGAATTTAAAGATTTGAAAATTGCAGTTGCCGGTACAGGCTATGTAGGACTTTCTATTGCGACACTGTTGAGCCAGCATCATCAGGTAACAGCAGTAGACATTATTCCTGAGAAGGTAGAGATGCTTAACAAAAGAAAGTCTCCAATTCAGGATGAATATATTGAGAAATATCTGGCAGAGAAGGAGCTGGATCTGAAAGCAACACTGGATGCCAAGGAAGCTTATTCTGATGCAGACTTTGTTGTGATTGCAGCACCGACCAATTATGACAGTAAGAAGAATTTCTTTGATACCTCTGCTGTAGAAGCAGTTATCAAGCTGGTAATTGAATACAATCCAGAAGCGATTATGGTCATCAAATCCACGATTCCAGTTGGATTTACTGCATCTGTCCGTGAAAAATACCACTGTGACAATATTATCTTCAGCCCAGAATTTCTGCGTGAGAGTAAGGCTTTATATGATAACCTGTATCCAAGCCGTATCATTGTTGGTACAGACGTGGAGAACGCAAGACTGGTAAAGGCTGCACATACCTTTGCAGAATTACTTCAGGAGGGCGCAATCAAAGAGGATATTGATACGTTATTCATGGGATTTACAGAAGCAGAAGCAGTGAAGCTTTTTGCCAATACGTATCTGGCATTACGTGTCAGCTATTTCAATGAGCTGGATACCTATGCAGAAATGAAGGGGCTGAATACGAAGCAGATCATAGACGGTGTATGCCTTGACCCTCGTATCGGAACACACTACAACAATCCAAGCTTCGGTTATGGCGGTTACTGCCTGCCAAAGGACACGAAGCAGTTACTTGCCAATTATGCAGATGTTCCTGAGAATCTGATCGAAGCAATCGTAGATTCCAACCGTACCCGTAAGGACTTTATCGCAGACAGAGTATTGGAGATTGCAGGCGCATATGGTGCAAATGACAGCTGGGAAGAAGGAAAAGAGAAAGAAGTAGTAGTGGGCGTATATCGTCTGACTATGAAGAGTAACAGTGACAACTTCCGCCAGAGCTCCATTCAGGGTATTATGAAGCGTATCAAGGCAAAGGGCGCTACAGTTATTATCTATGAGCCAACCTTAAAAGACGGAGAGACCTTCTTTGGCAGCAGGGTTGTGAATGACCTGGAGGAGTTCAAGAAGCAAAGCCAGGCAATCATTGCCAACCGATATGACAAGTGTCTGGATGATGTAGAAGATAAGGTATATACAAGAGATATTTTCCAGAGGGATTAAGGGATAACTTAAAAGGGTATAAGGCGTTTTTCATGCCTTATACCCCTTTACTTTAAGTGACGCCGTGCATAGTTAACAATTCACCGCAGGCACACTCTCGTTGCTCATCGCTGGCAGCGGTACATAAGCGGCTAAAATACAGCCGCTAAGTACCGACCGCTCTGAAGCACCTGCTTGTGAAATTGTTAATTATGCACGGCTGTTACTTTTAAAGTTTAGTTTCGTAAGTACTTTATTTAGAACAAGCCCCTGATATCATATATTCTGCCGTCGGTGGCATGGAAGCGATAGATATTTGGGGATGCATTTTCGTGTATCATGTAGTAGGAACCGTCGAAGTACGATATGAAATAGGGGGTACCGTTGTTGCCGAAAAGGTGATAGAGGTTTTCAAAGCTGCCTGTGGTGAAGTCCTCCAGTGTTCTTGCACGTAATACGGTGGAAGCGGATAGGTCATATTGGAGATTGGTGGACACTGTAAGAAAGAAATATCCGTCTACAATACTGATCTGTACCATTCCTGCGATATCGGGCGAGACCGGATAGGTCTGGAGAACCTCGAAGGTGGACTTATCGACCATCATGATACTGCTCAGCTCCACGGCCGGGAACAGGATTACATCGCCTGCTATTGTGAAAGAACGCACATAGCAATGCGCCAGCTCAGGGATTGCCTTTATCTCCAGAAGCTGCAGGGACAGGGAGTCACCGATTCGCTGATAAATATACATTTCACCTGTCATAGAGCTCCATGCGTAGAACAGTTTATCAACGGGATCATAGCTGACATAATGAGGACGGACACCGACATTTTCAAAGGTCTGAAGGAGTCTGAAGCTGTCATAGCCCTTTGCAAATGTAAGAATCCGGTCATTTTCCGTATCGGTGACCATGTAAATGTCGCCATCACTGCATAAGGCATGAGGCTCCTTCAACTTTCTGGTCATGACATTCCAGTCGCGAAGCTCTCTGGAGAGATCATCGGAATAAATGATTTGATTATGATTGGAATCTACAATATAATAGGTATTGTTGATTTTGGTAATCTGTGTAGGCATCAACAGATAGGAATAACCGTTGGAGGCAGCAGATACCTGCAATGCCGGCTGGCTGCACAGAACCGGCAGAAGAACCAATGCCGTTAGTTTTTGCAATATATTCTTTATACGATACATACCCCACCTCGAAAATATATTATGATACATAAATGATAGCATAGAGAAAGAGTCAGGTAAATAAATACTTTAAATCATACCAGGAGGAAAAAACAATGAAATGCAGGAAACCAAAGAAAAATACCGGGATGCTGGTGTTACTTGGCATACTGACAGTAGTACTGCTGATTCTGGTTGTCATGACTTTCAGATTGAGCAGGAAGTCCCCAATACAGGAGTCACAGGAAACGACAGAGAGCTCAGAAGAGGAAAGCACACAGGCTGCTGTCGAAACGACAACGGCTGAGACAACCCAAGAGGAAACGGAGTCAGAGACAAGAGAAGAAGCAAAGCAGGACGGATATATTATCATAGGTGACAGCCATGTCGTTGTGACGGATGGGCTTGGCTATGGTGTATATGGCTCTGCTGTGGAGGGCGTTGTCTATAATGAGAATTTATTCTTTGTCCACACAGATCTTGACCCTGTCATGGGAACCTTTGAATGGCTTAAGGGAGATGGTACGGCGCAGATACAGACTATTATAGAAGAGCATCCGCAGATAGGGGACTGGAATATTATCAGCATACATGGAACGAGCATGGTCACCATGCCGGATATAGCCGCCCGGTATATAGATAATTATGAGAAGTGGATAAATGACACCTTCAGCCGGTATCATGTGTATATGGTATCCATTCCGCCACTGGATGAAAAGGCATGGAAAGAGAAGCACCCGGATGTTCCAAGAGACAACGAGAGCATCAAGGCTTTTAACAAACAGATCAAAGAAGCCTTCCCGGAGAATTATTTTGATTACTATGACTGGTTTCTGGAGCATGATGATTTTCAGGATGAAATCCACTATACAGGCAAGACGTATTGTATGCTTTTTGATGAAATCATAAATAAAATCAAAACGCAATCTTAAATTTTTCTAAACTTAAACACTTGTATGGTAAAAACAACAATGTTATTATATATACAAGTGCTATTTTCAGAATTGTCAGTTAATGACATGTGAGAAAGCTCATTCAGTTTTACACCTGAATCGAGGATAAATAAAGAAATGTACAATTATGAGGAGGAATTATGGCTTCATTAAAAGAATCCCTTTCTAAGGGAATTACCACAATTAATGTAAAGACCAACAGTTTTATGGAGGAGTCAAAATGTAAAACTTATATTTCGACTCTGGAAAAAGAAATTCAGATCTTAAAACAGAACATTGGAGAGACTGTATATGCTAAATCTGTGGCTGGTGAGAGCTATGAAGAGGAAGTAGCCGGGATGATCGGGCAGATTCGGGGCAAGTATGAGGAGATCGAGCAGCAGAAGGCAGCGATTGAACAGCTTGCAGTTCAGGAGAAGCAGATACTGGGTAATCAGTCCATGACAGTAAATATCAGATATTGTGCAAATTGCGGTGCCCAGAATGCGGCAAATTATAAGTTCTGCAGTAAATGCGGAAGCCCGTTGAACTAATCATTACGCTACATATGTAACGCTGCTGTGATAAAGCAGAAAACAGCAGCAGTTAATTATGAGAAATAGAGAAAACAAGGAGAGAAAGTTATGCAGTTTGATCCCATGACAGGAGAACCAATCGAGGAACAGCAGAATGAAGAAAATGTGCAGTTTGACCCTATGACAGGAGAGCCAATCGGCCAGACAGCTCAGGAAGAACAGCCCACAGGCGGCTTTGATCCCATGACAGGAGAACCAATCGGACAGACAACACAGCAGTCGGGCGGTTTTGACCCAATGACAGGAGCACCCGTAACACAGAAGCCAAAGAGCAAGGTTCCGGTTATCGTGGGAGCAGTAGCAGGCGTCATTGTACTTGTATTCCTTCTGGTATTTGGCGGAATTAAGTCAGGACTTTTCCTTGGCAAATCAGGCAAGGTTCTTTTGGCAGCAAACAATACATTAAAGAAGATGCCTCATTTCGTAGAGACACTTGAGCCAATGCTTGGTCTGGTAGAGGACGAATTCACAGTAGAGTTCAGTGCGAAAGCAGATGGCGTAAAGATAGGTGGTTCTTTTATTAATGCAAGCAAGCAGAAGCAGGTAACAGCCAAGCTTGAATATGGCGGAGAGTCTATAGAAGGTCTGGCAGGTGTTGATTCCGACTCTTTGAAATTCCAGGTTCCTGATCTTTCCAAGAAGCTTTTTGTATACAATTACAAAAAAGAAAATACCGGATATATCGTAGATCTGATCGGTGACGAATATATTGATACGCTCAATTCTTCACTGGAGCAGCTCGTTTCCGGCAGCAAGGATACTGACAAGGCACAGAAGGACGTGACCAATGTTGTAATGAAGGAATTAAAGAGCCTGAAATTCCAGTCTGCTGCCAAGGAAGAATTCACTGTAAACGACAAAGATGTTACGTGCAAAGGCTACGCGACAACAATTACCGGTGCCAACATATGGAATATCATTGATGGAAGTTATCAGGCATTGCTTGATAATTATCAGTCCGTAGGAGAAGCAGTAGATGTATTAGACAGCTATGGCGAAATCGAATCAGAGTTATCCTATCTGGAAGATGAACTGGATAATATGGAAGATATAGTTGTTACCTTCTATATCTATAAGAATCAGCTTGCAGCTATCGTCGTAGAAGATGAGGATTTTGAGGATGATCTCCAGCTGTGCTTTGAAGGTGGAGACTACAGATTACAGAATATCACATTTAAGAGCGGTTCCTACAGAATCTCTATGAAGGGTTCTGATGATGGAACAAAAGAGAAATTCAAGCTTAGAGAGAAATATGGAACCAATGCATATGATCTTGGCAGCTTCGAGTATAACTACGAAAGCGGCAAGTATAAGATTGAGGTAGATGGCGAGGTACTCAGCGGTAAGCTGTACAAGGAAGGCAGGACACTGAATCTGTCTATTGATGGTCAGTATGATATCCCTGATATGGATTTTGCTGTTACCAGAGGTGCTAAGCTGCAGAAGTTCTCAGGAGACGAATTCGATATCGGTAATGCTGATGCAGACGATCTTTACGATCTGGTAGACGATATTACAGATGAATTAAGCGACTTTGATTATTTAATTGATCTTTTTTAAAAAAATGGCAGGCTATGTATGGGAGGGAAATACTTATATTTCCCTCTTATTTATGAGGAGAAAAGGATATGAGTACACGGTTGTTAAACAGTGGTGTGATCATTGGGGGAAAATATCAGATCACAGCCGCATTGGGAGGAAATCCGGTAGGAATCACCTATGCAGGTACTGCAGTGCAGACTGCACAGAAGGTGATTATCAGAGAATTTATGCCGCAGGATTGCTGTGAAAGAGCGGCAGATGGAAGTATCATCAATGCAGCAGACGTTTTTGAACAGGAGAAGCAGAAATATATCGCAGGTGCAAAGATTCTTCTTGCCAATCCGGGACAGGCAGTGACACAGGTATATGAATTACTTGAAGAAAATGGCACTGTGTATACAATTATGGAATATGTGGAGGGAATCAGTCTGGATGCATATCTGACACAGAATAAGAACAGATTCCCGGTAGGAAGAATACAGGTTTTGATACAGCCTCTCCTCGCTGATTTTGCTCGTTTACAGGAAATGGGCTTTATACATGGTAATATTTCACCGGACAACCTGATTTTCAGTAATGCCGGAAGTCTGAAGCTGACAGGCTTTGGCTATGTACAGGGAAAGGTATCGCTAAAGTCTGATGCATATGCAGCTGCCGAGATGTTCCAGACACAGCAGCCAGTCAGTATGTCAGCAGATGTTTATGCTCTGTGTGCAAGTATATACAGATGTATTACAGGTGCGGCTCCACAGGAGGCTTACAGGAGAATGAGTCAGGATATGCTTCAGAAGCCATCTGCCCTGGGAGTAGAGATACCGACCAGCACAGAAAGTGCATTGATGATGGGTATGAAGCTTTCTGCAAAGGAACGTTTTCAGGCAATGAAGGCTTTTGCAAGAGCCTTTGGTCAGGCACAGGCTGCCACACCTGCCAAAGAAGCAGTACCGGTGAAGGCAAAGTCAACTGCTGCAGGCAGCCGGCCGGTACAGGCTGCCACACCTGAAAAGAAGAAGGGAGGCAATGGTGGAACGATAGCACTTATTATCGTCGGATGTGTTCTTATAATAGGATTGGCTGTTGCTGCTTTCATACTGTTTGGACAGATGTCCGGAAAAGAGGCGGCTTCTGACAATGACCAGACAGAAGCTACGACAGAGGCTTCTTCAGAGAGTACAACAGAAACGACAGAAGAAGGCTCAGAATACAATCAGCTGCTTTCAGAAGGACGATATGATGAAGTGATCAATCAGATCGTTACGCTTTCAGAAACTGCCGATCTGCCGGATGCAATGAAGGAACAGTACTCACAGATTCTGCAGCAGGCATTGGAAGCGCAGTATTCTGATTTTGAGAGCAAGGTTGCAGACAGCAGGAATTCCAATGATTATGACGCTGTATTTTCACAGATTGCAGAAGAAGAGGATATGTATAACCAGCTGCAGTCCAACAGTCTGGCGTCAGCGTATATAGATATGCAGAAGCTTACAGATAAACGTGATGAAATGAAACATGCTCATGCAGAATATCTTATGAATGATGCAATCTCCGCTGCAGCTGCCAGGCTTGATGAAAGCGGATTAAATGATGCAGCAGCGAAGCTGCAGGAGTATGCAGATGAGGGAATTATCACGCCGGAAGAGCTGGAAAAGAGCAGAGAAAGTGCTTATTCCACCTTTGTGATCGCAAAAATAACATCTTTTAATAATGCAGGAACTGATGCGGAGACTATTCTGCAGTATATCAATACGAACCTTGCAAATACAGGCAATAACAGCCAGGTACTGGAATTCTGGGATTATTACAATGCGCTGCTTGGCAGAAATGTCATGGATGCTACAATCAGACATCAATCCGGAAACGGATATATTCTTGAGTACAGTAATTCAACTGAGCTGACAAGAGCAGATATTGATTATCTTTCACAGTACGAAGTGAAATTAGCAGTATATGAAATTTTTGCTAGACATGGCAAGATTTTCAGTGATCAGGCATTAAATGAGTATTTCCAGGCCTTTAACTGGTATCAGCCATCTTCTGACTTCGACGACAGCGTTCTGAATGAATATGAGAAGCACAACCTGGATTTACTGGTCAGCTATCAGAGAAGCATGGGATACAGATAAATATGCGAAAGAGAAAAATGCGATACATATGTGCAATGCTTTTTATGATCTGCTGTATCAGCGACATGAGGGTGAATGCACAGGAAGATAAAATATATTATGTCAGACAGGATGGCACCGGTGATTTCACTTCCATACAGGATGGAGTCAATCAGGTGGAGGATGGTGCTGTTCTGATCATTACTCCCGGAGTCTACAATGAATCGGTCACGGTGACAGATAAGACGATCAGGCTGATAGGAACGAACCGTGAGAAATGCATCATCATGGCAAGTGCGGAGAATTATCATAATATCCCGCTTACGATAGGCGCAGGAATGGTGAGCAATCTTACCATATACGGCAGAAATCTCAGTGGAGAATATATCCAGTCGGTCAGTCTCAATGAAAATACTGTATATGAATGGCAGGATACCTTTCCGGGCTATGCCATTCATATAGATCAGGATTATTCCTATGGCCGTGAGCTGATCATAGATAATTGTAAGGTAATATCGGACAGCAATCAGTGTATTGGAATAGGAAGCAGGGGGAAAAGCACAATACAGATCAGCAACAGTGAGCTGATCGCAAATGGACAGGGGGGCTGCATCTATCTTCATAATAATTCGAATCCCGAGCTGGATGGTGATGCACAGTTCATTATGAAGAACTGCAGGCTGACGAATTATAAATGTCCATATATTATGGCGCTGCATTCCATGGGAAAGAGCAATTCGCTGTATCTTACTTTTGAAAATGTAAAGGCTTCAACAGTTGCCTACGAGGATATGACGTGTTATAATACATGGAACGCAAATACATGGTTTGATGTAAGAGCCTTACAGTCCTACGCTGTGAAACAATATTTGCAGGAAAACGGATATTATTCTGCTGCAGCAGGGCAGCTGCTGCATACATATAGTGTAGCGCAGAGAAGACAGTTTAGTGCTTCCTTACAGAATAATTCGCTGCTGAAAGAAAGGCCGGAGCTGGAGGAAGGAATTACCATACTCCAGTCCGATACGATAGGAAGAAGAACCGGAAGCAGCAGTACTGCCTGTCAGGTCATTGATATTGCAAATGCAGAACATGATGAGCAGGCAGACGGCTGGTGCACCTACAACGGCGACCAGATTTCCAACTATGACATCAACGCGGGCCTCACCAAGACCATGGTCCG
>ENA-ORTW01004420-ORTW01004420.1-human-gut-metagenome-genome-assembly--contig:-NODE-4420-length-11037-cov-6.722546_pt1 | contig 11037 bp, 8 predicted proteins | sample MGYA00242072_ERZ509193 | MGnify/ENA primary metagenome ERZ509193 (study PRJEB26280, sample SAMEA2338813) | human gut metagenome | biome: human gut; feature: human-associated habitat; material: faeces...
GCGCCGCCTGCACCGTCTGGAGCAGGCCTGCCTCTCCGGCGGCCTGAAGGACCTGCTGGCCGCCGCCCGGCAGGAGCTGGGCAACCCGGTGCTGGTGGTGGACAGCAGCTTCCGCACCCTGGCCATGGAGCCGGAACAGCCCATCGGCATCGACAGTTGGGACCGCATCCTGCAGGGCGAAGCGCCTCAGCATCACGACCTGAAGCAGGCCGAAGCCATGATCGAAAATTTTTCTGCCCGCAACCTTACCGGCCTGCAGACCGTACCTTACACCGAGCCGGACGGCCGCCCCGTCCGTCGGATGGTGGGGCCTGTGGTCGCCCCCGACGATGGCCGCAACTGCGGCGGGCTGGAGATCATTGAGCTGGAACACCCCTTTGCTCCGGAGGACGAGGTCCTGGCCCAGCGTCTGCTGGAACTGCTGCAGCATTATCTGGTGCATGCAGCCCCCACCGCCTGGCGGGCTGCACCGGAAGAGCGCTTTTTGCAGGAGCTTCTGTTCTGTGAGCCTGCCCAGCGGAGCGCCATGCAGAAAAAGCTGCACCGCTTCCCGGCACTGGAAGCGCCCCCGCACTTCTATCTGGCCAGCATCCCGCTGTCGCAGGCGCACCGGCTCACCCGCACGAATCAACAGGCTCTGCTGGCCCACGAGTGGCCGGAAGGGTGGTTCATGCAGACCGAAACCGCCTTCCTGCTTCTGCTGCCCGGCACCGGGGACGCTGCCCAGCCGGAACAGCTGCTGCAAAAATTGCAGGAGGTGGGCCTGCGCATGGACCAGACCGTGATCCTGAGCATGCCGTTTCCCTCTCTGCTGCAGCTGGGCACCGTGTGGCGCTTCAATCAGGAAGCCGCCGCCACCGCCCGGGACCTGCACTGCGGTGCGGGCTGCCGCAGCGCCTCGGCCCTGTATCAGGACGTGTTTGTCCGCACCATCGCCCAGAGCGCCAACCTCCGGGCCTTCATCCACCCCATGCTGCGCCGCCTGCAGGAGTACGACCAGGCCCACAGCACCGCCCTGCTGCACACCCTGTGCGTCTACCTGCTGCAGGAGCAGAACCTCCATGCCACGGCCCGGCAGCTTTTCATCCACCGCAATACGCTGGTGTACCGGCTGCAGCGCATCCGCACCCTGCTGCAGCTGGATTTGGATGACGCCGCCGTGCGCAATGTCCTGCGCACCGGCTGTATCCTGCTGGAATACTATCAGGGTGCCTTCTGATTTTTCGCACAAAACAAGCCCCGGCACAGTCTGCATTCCACACTGTGCCGGGGCTTCATTGGTTTGTTTTCGTTACAGGGTCTCTACGCGGTCAAACAGGGAGCCTGCGGCCTCCACCGCGTCCCTGCTGCCAAAGGTCACCTTCACACCGGCAGCCATGGCATCGGCCAGACCGGCGGCCTGCTCTTTGAGCAGAGCTGCGTCCACGGCACACAGGGCCTTGCGGTCGGCAGCCTTCATTGCTTCGGTGATGCCGCAGAAATACTGCCGGTCCAGCTCCCGTGCCTCGGCGCGGGGCTTGCGGGGCGTGTCCAGCTTGGCCACGGCACCCACGATCAGGTCGTTCAGGTCCTTTTCGGTGTAATCGCGGGCGGCCAGCTCCGCCGGGCCCTTGGCAAAGGTGTCGTAGCTCTCGGTCAGATGGGGGTCCCGGTAGGTGTACAGGTACTCCACGCCGTCCGACGACAGCATGCCGGTGCCGTAGGCGCCGCCCACCTCGCGGATGTTGTGCCACAGGTATTCGTAGCTCATCACGCGGGCCAGCGCCTTGCGGTCGCTGCGGCGCTCCATGGGCCATACCTGTACATCGTAGTTCACACCGCCGTCAATGATAAACGCTTCGTTCACCGGCGGTGTCAGCGGCTCCACATAGGGCTTTGCCGCAGCGCGGCCCTCGGCAGCAAAGCGGCTGTCCGGCAGCAGAGTGCGCAGCTTTGCAAGGGCATCCTCGCTGCCGTACAGGCTGACCGTCAGCTCCGCGTGCTGCAGCACCTCTGTGCGCAGGGCATCCAGCTTTTCACCCAGTGCTGCCCAATTGCCGCGCTCCTGCACGCCGCACAAGAACTTGTAATAGCTCACACCGCTGCAGCGTTCACTCACCGCACCGTCCACCGTGTAGTGGGCACTGGCGCGGGTGGCTGCGTATACATTGCCCTGCTGGATGAACTGCTGTTCCATGTTCAACTTCTGCTGGCTCAGCACCCGTGCAAAAGCAGCTTCTGCCGCCGGGCCGGTAAGGATGGTATCATACAGCCATTCGCCGCCCAGCTCCACAGCCTTTTCCAGACTGCGTTCCAGCAGGCTCAGGCACAGGCTCAGCTTGGCGTGGCAGGGTGCACCCTCCTGCCGCCCAGTCCAGATGTCCAGCTGGGTGCGGCTGTCGCCCAGCCATGTGCTGCGCAGAGTGTTCAGTTGCTGAGCGGTGTGTTCGGTGCTGTCCAGCTCGTCCAGCACATCGGTCAGCAGGTCCAGATACGGCATGTCCTCAGGCTTCACATTACCAAGGTCATAGTAGAAGTTCAGGTACAGGCTGCCTGCCGAAGGGTGATGCACCAGCTGCGCACCGGCCAGAAGTTCCCGCTCGCCTGGGGCCGTCCTTGCTCCGTCGCCAAGGTCGGCAACGGTCAGCGGGTGCTCCAGCACAAGCTTGCCGTCGGTGCGGATGGGTTCGCCCTCCTCCTTTTTAGGCAGGGTGGGCACCTGCACCACCTGCACCGGAGCCGGTGCAAACAGCTCACGCAGCAGCTCATCGAACCAGCCAGCGGCCATCTTTTCCCGCAGGGAAGCAAACAGCCTGTCCGTGTGCAGCAGCAGAGTGGGGTCGCCGGTGTGCAGCCAACCGGTGGAAGCGTTGATGGCATCCAGCACGCCGTCTGGCAGGGTGCCCGGGCGCTCCAGCGATGCAAACTCTGCTGCGTTCAGCGAAGCCAACAGCAGTTCCTGCGGGATGCCCTCGGCCAGAATGCCGTCTACCGCCTTGCGCACAGCGGCAGCAAACTTGCGGGCGCTCTCCTCGGTGGCACCGCGCAGCACCAGTTCCAGCACTGGCTGCAGGGTGCTGTCGTCAAAGCCAATGTCAATATCTGCGCCCAGCCTTTCGGCCAGCAGCGCCGCCTTCAGCGGGGAGTTATTGGTGCCAAGCAGGGCGTCCAGCAGGATCTCCACGCCCAGCTGCCGCTCCCGGTCTGCAAAGGCACCGGTGTACCATGCCAGAGCACACTGCACCTCGTCCGGCTCCGGGTTTTCGGTATAGTAGGGCAGTTCCACGCAGGCACCCGCCTGCTCGTGCTGCACGGTCAGCTGCGGACGGCTGGTGCCCTTGGGCATTTTGGAGAGATAATCCCTGTCCAGCAGTTCCAGCTTTTCAGCCATATCCATTTTGCCATAGAGGGTAATGCAGCAGTTGTCGGCGCTGTAGTGGCGGTGATATACCCGCTTATACTTTTCATAGGTCAGCGCCGGGATGCTGGCCGGGTCGCCGCCGGAAACAAAGCCGTAGGCCGTATCCGGGAACATGACCCGTTCCAGTGCATTTTCCAACTGAGCATCCGGTGCAGCCAGAGCGCCCTGCATCTCGTTGTACACCACTCCGCTCACGGTGCCGTCGGCACTGCGGTGCCAGCCCTCCTGCTCAAACACGCTCTTGTCCACCATAGCCAGCGGGCAGAACACCGCGTTCAGGTAGACATCCATCAGGTTTTTGAAGTCGGTCTCATTGGGCGTAGCGAACGGGTAGACCGTCTTATCCGGGAAGGTCATCGCATTCAGGAAAGATGCCATGCTGCTTTTGAGCAGCTGCAAGAACGGCGAGGTCACCGGGTATTTTTCGCTGCCTGCCAGCACCGAGTGCTCCAGAATGTGGAACACGCCGGTGTCATCGGACGGGAAGGTGCCAAAGCCGATGCCAAACGCCTTGTTGGTATCCTCATTTTCCACCAGCAGCACCGTGGCACCGCTCACATCGTGGGTAAGCACGGTCAGGGTTCCGTGCTGTTCAGGGCAGTCCTCGGTACGCACGAGGGTATAACCGGGAAATCGTTCCATTTCGTTTTCTCCTTTGTGGTTTTGAAATCGTTTGACACTATTGTATCATTCGAGGGCAAAAAACACAATTACCGGTTTGTTAATAATAACCAGAAAGACGATTTAAAATGGCCTCCGTTACACTCTGGCCATATTCAGCGGAAATTTTATTTTTATTTCGCATTTGTCGCGGCCTGCGGGCCGCTCCAAACGCACTTTCACGAATAGAGTCGCTGCCGAAAACTGCATCTTTACTGCGTAATGGCAACAATATGCCGTTTGCCATTGCGCCCTTCCCGTGAAAAAGGAAACAAGCCGGCCCCGCAGGGCTGGCTTGTTTGCAAAATTATAAAATAATATTTCCTCTGATATTGCCAAAGCGAAAGCGTCGGCAATTTTAAATCGTATTTTTTACACCTGTTTTGCGCCCTCAGTCCGGCAGGACACCCGGAACAGCACAAAGCCCACTGCAAACAGCAGCGCCAGCATCCCAATGCCCACATTGGCGCTGCCGGTCAGCTGGCTGCCCACGCTCACGATCATGGTGCCAAGGAAGGACGCGCCCTTGCCGCAGATGTCGAACAGGCCAAAGTATTCGCCGGATTTTTCAGCCGGGATGATCTTGGCAAAGTGGCTGCGGCTCAGTGCCTGCACGCCGCCCTGGAACATGCCCACCAGCACGGCCAGTACCCAGAACTGCCACTGGCTGGTCAGGAAGAAGGCAAACACCGCAATGCCGGTGTAGGCTGCGATGCAGACCGGGATAAGCTGGCTGGACGGATATTTTGCGCTCAGCCGACCAAAGATCAGCGCCGAAGGGAAGGCCACGATCTGCGTCACCAGCAGGGCCAGCAAAAGGCCGGTGGTCTCCAGCCCCAGTGCCGTGCCGTAGGCGGTGGCCATATCGATGATGGTATACACGCCGTCGATGTAGCAGAAGAAGGCCAGCAGGAACCAGAACACCTGCTTATCCTCGCGCAGATGCTTGAGGGTGTGGCCGATGCGCACAAAGCTCTGCCGGATGGCGTGCTGCTCTACCTCCACATAGTTGATCTGCTTATAGTTCCGCAGCAGCGGCAGGGTGGTGCCCAGCCACCACACAGCGGTGATGAGCAGCGCCACGGAAAGGGCGGTCATCTGGCTCAGGCCGATGGCCCCGCTGCCCAGCACCAGCGCCAGACACACCACAAAGGGCACGCAGCTGCCAATGTAGCCCCATGCATAGCCCTGCGAAGACACAACATCCATGCGTTCCGGTGTGGTCACATCGCCCAGCATGGAATCGTAGAACACCAGACTGCCCGAAAAGCCGATCTTTGCAAGGATGAAGATGATCAGGAACGGCAGCCATGTAGTGGCAAGGCCCATAGCACAGCAGCCTGCCACGCCCACGAACAGGCAGAGCATAAAGATGGGCTTTTTAAAGCCTCTGGTATCGGCCAGCGTGCCCAAAATCGGCCCCAGCACTGCCGTGATCACCGTGACCACCGAGCTTGCATAGCCCCAGTAGGCCAGATAGTTCACCGGACTCAATCCCCCGGCCTCGGCCAGCGCATTAAAGAAAATGGGCACCAGTGTGGCGATCATCAGCACAAAGGCCGAGTTGCCCACATCGTACAGGATCCACGCGCGCTCCAGCGGTGTCACCTTGAATTTTTCATGTTTCATCTTGTTTCCTCTCGCACCGCCGGGCGGTGCCCCCTCTTTTTAGATTTCACCATTTAAAATGGCCGCCGCTCACGCTCTGGCCATCTTCAGCGGAAATTTTATTTTTATCTTCGTGTTTGTCGCGCTCTGCGGAGCGCTCCAAACACATTTTCACCAAAAGGGTCGTAGCGGGAAACAGCATCTTTCCCTGCTGAGCTGCATCAACTTGCTCAGAACTCCCCAAATGTATGGTCGTAGGCCTTATCCAGCGGCTCATCGGTATCCAGCTTTGCCACAAATTCCAGGATCAGCGTTTCTGCCAGCGGAAGCGCCTGCGCATACAGTTCTTCCAGCCGCTTGCCGCTCTCCACGCACTTCGGGTTCGGCTGCGGATCTGCCACAAGGCCGTGCAGCATGTCGTATTTGCCCACCACCTTCATGCCTGTCAGCACCACCCAGCGCTTGACCGGATTGGACGCCTGCAGCAGCCTGTGCACTGAGATCATGCCCTTGAGCGAGTCCAGCGCCACCTGCTCCGAGATGCCCTCGTAAAAGGGCGCGATCGCCTTTGCATTCTGTTCCGACGGGTGGATATGGCTGGCTGTGAAAAACTTCAGCGGGTCGTATCCGTCCCGGCGCAGCAGCATGTTGTCAAACTCGGTCTCGATCTCGCAGTGGGTCACGCCGCTTTCCCGGGTGAACTGCTCCACATACGGGTGGCAGGTGCTGTCCAGCGCAAAGTGGCACACAAAGCCCAGCGCATAGGCCAGCGCAGCATCCCGGTCTGCCTCGCAGTGCACCACCCTGCGCGCCCGGTCAAAAAAGACCCGCCCCGGCTCCTCGTGCATGGCATTGCCCAGTGCACCCACCGGGTTGGACTTGGCAGCATGGTAATAAAACAGCAGGTCCGGCCCGTGCAGGCCGATATCGTAAAGCTCACGGTTCTGTTCCAGCTGAGCACGCAGTTCATCCGGCAGATGTTCCAGCACATTGGCACCGAAGCGGCGGTGCGCATAAGTTGACGGCATGGCAGATTCCTCTCTTTCTCTCCGACAGGGTGCACAAAACGTCCCCCGGTTTTTGCGTTCTGTTTCAGTATAGCAGAAAGTTTCCCGACCTTCTACCCTTTTACGTCTGATTTTGGTAAAAAATTTGAATTATTTTGTGTTTTCGGCCAGTGGGCAGGCCGCGCAGCAAAAAAGGCACAGCCATCTGCAGACGGCTGTGCCTTCTCCCTTAAAATTCAGACTTTTTCGTAGCCCTGCGGCATCTCGTTCTTCCGGTTACGGTCCATCAGGGTGCGCAGCGCGTCGCTGGCGCTCATGCCCTCCTTCACGATGGCGTTCACCGTCTGCACAATGGGCATTTCCACATTGTACTTTGCTGCCAGCTCCATAGCGGCGGGCAGGGCATTGATGCCCTCCACCACCATGCCGACCTCCTTCACGGCCTGCTCCGGGCTTTTGCCCTTGCCGATCAGAATGCCCGCACGATTGTTGCGGCTGTGCATACTGGTCGCCGTCACGATCAGGTCGCCGATACCGGCCAGACCCGCAAAGGTGTGGATGTTGCAGCCCATGGCCACGCCCAGCCGGGCGATCTCGGCAATGCCGCGGGTGATGAGGGCTGCGCGGGCGTTGTCGCCGTAGCCAAGGCCGGTGGAGATGCCAACACCCAGCGCAATCACATTCTTCAGCGCGCCGCTCAGCTCCACGCCCTTGATGTCGGCGTTGGTGTACACACGCATACAGGTGTTGCTGAACACATCCTGCACATACTCGGCAGCGGCTTCATCCGGGCAGGCCGAAACGATGGTGGTGGGCAGATCCAGCGCCACCTCTTCGGCGTGGGTGGGACCGGAGAGCGCTACCAGCTTTACCCCTTTGGGGCCGCCCTCACGGTTCAGCTCGTCGGCGATGACCTCGGTCATGGTATATAAAGTGTCCGGCTCCATGCCCTTTGCAACGTCCACAAGGATCTGGCCGTCCGGGATGTAAGGCCGGGCCTTTGCCGTGGTGGAGCGCACAAATACCGACGGCACTGCAAACAGCAGCACATCCTTGCCGGTGCACACTTCCTCAATGCTCTTGGTAAACTGCAGCTCTTCCGGGATCTTCATGCCCGGCAGATTGGGGTGCACCCGCGTAGCGGAAAGGTTCTCCACCTCAGCCGGAAGCGCCGACCACACCTGCACATCATTGCCGCTGACACACAGCATCCGTGCCAGAGCCATGCCCCAGGTACCTGCACCCAGAACGCCAATTTTTTTCTTCGTCACGTTCGTGTCCTCCGTGTCTGCACCGCGCAAAGGGCACTGCGCCCTCTGCGGTGAATTTGCGCCTGTGCCGGGCCAAGCCCGGTGCGCGTTGTTATGTTCATTGTACACGAAAGCCGGTGCGCCGTCAACCGCTTGCCGCATTGCACAAAGTTTTCCAGATGGGTCGTCCGTTTTTGTACACATCACGCGTTTTGAGCAAACCGTTTGCACTCCATCCGGATTCATGCTATAGTATTCTGGTAGGTTTTGTAGGAATTTTAGAAAAAGCCCTTGACTTCAAGCGCACTCCAAGCCTTATAATACCTTTGTTCTTACGATTTACAAAGTATTTGAATACCGTTCTGAGGGAACATTTTTCATGTTTGAAGCATTTCTTTCCAACCGTACGGTCAGCGTGCTGGCGGAGGCCCTGCCCCGTATCCTTACGGCAGGCCTTACCATGACCATCCCGCTCACGCTGGTCTCCTTCTTTTTTGCCATGATCATTGCCGTGGCCGTTGCGCTGGTGCAGTACGCCAATGTGCCGGTGCTGCGGCAGATCGCACGGTTCTACATCTGGGTCATCCGCGGCACGCCGCTGCTGGTGCAGCTGTTCATCATCTTTTATGGTCTGCCCAGCGTGGGCATCATGCTGGACGCTTTCCCTGCTGCGGTCATTGCCTTTGCCTTCAACGAGGGTGCCTACTGTGCCGAGACCATGCGCGGCGCACTGGAAAGCGTGCCGCAGGGCCAGCTGGAAGCCGGTTACTGCGTGGGCATGAGCTGGTGGCAGATCATGCGCCGCATCGTGCTGCCGCAGGCCCTGCGCACTGCCGTGCCTGCCCTCTCCAACTCCCTCATCGGCATGATAAAGGACACCTCTCTGGCCTCCAACATCACGGTAGCGGAGCTGTTCATGGCCGGCCAGCGCGTCGCCGCCCGCACCTACATCTTCCTGCCCATCTACTGTGAGGTGGCCGTGGTGTATCTGCTGTTCTGCACGGTCATTACCAAGCTGCAGGCACTGCTGGAGCGTCGGCTCAACGCCCACGGCTTCCAGTAAGAAAGGAGTGTGGCAACCATGTCCATGCTAGAGATCAAAAACGTCCACAAGTCCTTTTTCACCTACACAAAGCCCCGCCTGCAGGCAGGCATCTTCCACCGGCCCGGTGCACGCAAAGTGACCAGCGAGCTGCAGGTGCTGCGCGGCGTGGACCTGACCGTGGAAAAGGGCGATGTGGTGGCCATCCTCGGCCCCTCCGGCTCCGGCAAGACCACCCTGCTGCGCTGTCTGAACTTTCTGGAGACTGCCGACGCAGGTCAGCTCACCTTTGACGGTGAGACGTTCGACCTTGCCCAGGCCAGCCGTGCCGACATTGCCCGGCTGCGCAAAAAGACGGCCTTTGTGTTCCAGAGCTACAATCTGTTCCGCAACAAGACTGCCCTGCAGAACGTGACCGAGGGCCTCATCATTGCCCGCAAAATGCCCAAAGAGCAGGCGGATGCCGTTGGCATGAAGATGCTGGAAAAGGTGGGCCTTGCCGACCGAGCCGACTACTATCCGCGCCAGCTTTCCGGCGGCCAGCAGCAGCGCGTGGCCATTGCCCGTGCGCTGGCATCTGACCCGGAGATCATCTATTTTGACGAGCCGACTTCGGCCCTTGACCCGGAGCTGACTGGCGAAGTGCTGGCCGTGATGCGGCAGCTGGCCGAAGAGGGCATGACCATGCTGGTGGTCACCCACGAGATGGGCTTTGCCCGCAATGTTTCCTCCAAGACCGTTTTCATGGAGAACGGCGTGGTAGTGGAGCAGGCTCCCTCGCATGAGTTTTTCGCCAACCCCAAAGAGGAGCGTACCCGCGAGTTTTTGCGCAAGATCGCTCACACCGAGTGAGGTTTAACCAACTCCCCCAGTCTGCTTCGCAGACAGCCCCCTCCGGGATGGGGCCTTTGGCAAAACCAGAAAGTCTCCCTCTTTGCCTGAAGGAGTTTATTTCACAAATATTTTTATAGAGGAAAGGGAATCCAACTATGAAACGCAGAACCTTTATTTCTCTTATGAGCGTTATGGCCGCTGCCGGCGTGCTGACTCTGGCTGGCTGCTCCAATTCTTCCGGCAGCACCGCTGCTTCCGGCACGGCCGCCTCTGTGGCTCCTGCTGCCAGCGACCAGCTGTCCAGCATCCAGTCCAGCGGCAAGCTGATCGTTGCCCTGGAAGGCGCATGGCAGCCCTGGAGCTTCCATGACGAGAGCGACACCCTTGTGGGCTACGACGTGGAGGTGTCCCGCGCCATTGCTGAAAAGCTGGGCGTGGAGCCGGAGTACGTGGAAAGCGACTGGGACAGCCTGTTTGCCGGTCTGGACGCAGGCCGCTACGACATCGTGTGCAACGGCGTGGAAGTGACCGACGAGCGCGCCAAGACCTATGATTTCACCGAGCCCTACGGCTACATCCACACTGCCCTTGCCGTCCGCAAGGATAACGACGAGATCACCAGCTTTGAGGACCTGAAGGGCAAGACCACCGCCAACAGCCTTGCTTCCACCTACATGGAACTGGCCGAAAGCTATGGTGCCACCGTACAGGGCATCGACACGCTGGAAGAGACCATCCAGCTGCTCACCGCAGGCCGCATCGACGCCACCCTGAACGCTGATGTTTCCTTCTACGATTACCTGAACGTCCACCCGGATGCAGATTTCAAGCTGGTGGCCCAGACCGAGGATGCATCCCACGTTGCCATTCCTCTGCGCAAGGGCGATGCCAGCGCCACCCTGCTGGAAGCCATCAACACCGCCATCGACGAGCTGCGTGCCGACGGCACCCTGAAGGAGCTGAGCGAGAAGTATTTCGGTCAGGATATTTCTGCGGAGAACTGAATCATTTGAATGCCCTCCGCTTTGCTCTGGGCATTTTCAGCGGAATATTTATTTTAATATTGCAAACCCCGGCAGACTACGGTCTGCCGGGGTTTGCCTTTTCACGGGAAGGGCCGTAACCGGCAAATGCATCAATCGCGTTTTCTTCAGCTCTGCACATTCATTGCATCTGAATGCAAAAAGCTCTCCCTTTCGGGAGAGCTGGCATCGCGCAGCGATGACTGAGAGGGTT
>ENA-ORTW01004431-ORTW01004431.1-human-gut-metagenome-genome-assembly--contig:-NODE-4431-length-11014-cov-2.438270_pt1 | contig 11014 bp, 7 predicted proteins | sample MGYA00242072_ERZ509193 | MGnify/ENA primary metagenome ERZ509193 (study PRJEB26280, sample SAMEA2338813) | human gut metagenome | biome: human gut; feature: human-associated habitat; material: faeces...
AAAAATCCATTCCGGATCGGCTGCGCCGATGGGATTTTTGCCTTCCAGCTTATGTTTTCTTACGGTCAGCGCAGCAAGTGCGCAGACCTGCTGAACAGTTACAATGATTAAAAAAATTCAGATCTCTCCGATTAAAAAGTTATTTCTCTGCGGCTGCCTTCGCAAACTCCGTATTCACAAGATCCTCATAAGGAACCCGCGTGTCAAGCTCGCCGGCTTCCTCCAGAATGTTCTCGAGAAGCTCAAAGCTTTCCTTCTCAAAGACCGTATTTTCTTTCCAGGTATCCTGCTCTTTGTAGCGGTCCACGATGATCGCGATCTTTTCGGTGTCGGTCTCCTTAAACTGCGGGCTTATCGTCTCGGCGATCTCCTCAGCGGAGTGGGTGTTCACATAGTCGAGGCCTTTCTGAATCGCATTTGTGAATTTCCGGATGATCTCCGGATGCTTTTCAATATAGCTTTTTTTTGCACTGTAGGCCGTGTAAGGGACGTAGCCGGAGTCTTTTCCGAGGGACGCGACTACATAGCCGTTTCCTTCCTGTTCCAGGGCTGTCGCGAAGGGTTCGAACTCGACGGTGTAGTCGGAATCATTGCTGGTGAACGCCGCCGCGGTGAGACCGAAGCTGATGCTCTGGTCGATGGAGAGATCCTTTGTGGGATCGATGCCGTTTTTCTTTAAGATATACTCAAAGACCATCTGGGGCATGCCACCGGCACGGCCGCCTAAAACTTTCTTCCCAATGAGGTTTTCCCACTTGAAATCAGCTTCCGGTGTCCGTCCAACGAGGAAGTTCCCAGCCCGCTGGGTGAGTTGGGCGAAGTTTACGGCGTAGTCATCATCGCCCTGGATATAAGTATAGATACTCGCCTCAGATCCCATGAACCCGATGTCCGCATCCCCGGATACCAGAGCTGTCATGACCTTGTCAGCCCCTGCACCGTTTACCAGTGTCAGATCGATTCCCTCCTCCTCAAAATACCCCAGCTCGATGGCGGCATACTGGGGCGCATAGAAGATGGAATGGGCCACTTCGTTTAAGGTAACCTTTGTAAGCTCCTCTTTTGATTCTCCATCTTTTGCAGCAAAGACTGTGGCTGGTAGTGCAGTTACAGTAAGAACCACGGCTACTGCCAGTGAAATCCATTTTTTATTTCTCATACAGTGACTCCTTTTTTGACTTCTGCTGTTAGGATATGCAAAATATGGGAAATATGTTCGTAATAAGCATATTGCAAAGCTAAAAAAGAGGGTCGAGAAAAGTTATTTATCTGCCTCTTCTGATAAAATTTGTAACTGGATTTTTAACTTTCCTAACAGTTAAAAAATATGAAACGTACTTAACAACAATTCAATTGTGCTCATCTGTCAATTCTGCTATGCTTTAATCACAAAAGCTTTTGGAATTTTAACCGAATAAGCTGCGAAGCAGCATTCGGTTATGAGCAAGTAGCAAAGCGGATTGCGAATATCCGCTTGACTCAGGAGAAAAATATGATGAATATTGGAAGTGTGATTAAAAAATATAGAAAAGAATTAGGTTACACGCAAGAAGAAATGGCAAACCGTCTGGGAGTAACCACTCCGGCGGTGAATAAGTGGGAAAACGGGAACTCCAATCCTGATATTGAATTGTTAGCTCCTATTGCAAGACTACTGCATATTTCCCTTGATATCCTGTTGTCTTTTCACGAAAATCTGACTGACCTTGAAATCGAAGAGCTGATCCACAAAATGGACAAAATGTTTTCGGAGGAAGGCTTTGAGAAGACCTATCAGTGGGCTGTAAATACTATAAAAGAATATCCAAACTGCAATCTGCTGATCTGGCAGCTGGCAGTAATGCTTGATTCGCGGCGGATCATTGGCATGTGCGAGAATCCTGACAGGTACGATGAGCAGATCAATTCCTGGTACGAAATGGCGCTCGGTGATAAAGATGAAAGAATTCAGCACCATGCAGCTGATTCCCTGTTCGGCTTCTATTTGCGGAAAAAGAATTATGAAATGGCAGAAAAATATTTAAACTATTTTTCCGATTATGATCCCATGAAAAAGGTGAAGCAGGGACAATTATATATGGAGCAGGGGAGAACAGAAGAGGCATTTGAGATGCTGGAAAAGGCTGTTTTTTCAGAGTATACCACTTTAAATATGGCTTTTGGAATCATGATTACTAAGGCTCTTGAGGAAAAAGACCATGGATACGCAAGGTTTCTGGCAGAGAAAATGTGTACATTAGCTTCAGGCTTTGATATGGGAAAATACAATGAATGTGCAGCAATGTTGAATGTCGTGACCGCCGAGAACAATGTGGAGGGCACTTTCCAGGTCGCAAAGCAATTGCTAAACAATGTGGACACCCTAGGTGATTTTCAAAAATCCCAATTATACAAGCATATGAAATTCCGGGAAGTCGAAAATCCATATACGGAAGAAATGAAAAAAGAATTGCTGGAAGGCTTCAGAAACGCGGAAGAGTTTGCTTATATGAAAGGATATGAACCCTGGGAAAAATTGTTATCAGGGAATTAAAATTGTCACTTTCCTCAAAATGGTTGTATATCAATGAAGAAAGATGTATAGTATGTGCAAGGTTTTTTCTTTTATTCAAAATCAGGAACATGCTTATGTGGTAAGCAGAGTATAGAAAGACATACGAGGAGTGACAACAATGGAAACAATCACAAGAGACGAGGCTTTTGCATTATTAAAAAAATACAACAAGGATCCATTTCATATCCAGCATGCACTGACTGTGGAAGCGGTCATGAAATGGTATGCAAACGAACTGGGCTATGGAAAGGATGCTGAATACTGGGGAATTGTAGGACTTCTTCACGACATTGATTTCGAGCTTTATCCGGAAGAGCATTGCCTGAAAGCGCCGGAAATGCTTCGCGAGGCAGGGGTAGGCGAGGATGTGATACACAGTGTGGTATCTCACGGATATGGAATAACCGTAGGCTGCGGTGTAACGATCGATGTAGCACCGGAACATGAGATGGAAAAAGTGCTTTTTGCAGCAGACGAACTTACCGGATTGATCTGGGCAGCAGCTTTAATGCGTCCGTCCAAGAGCACCAAGGATATGGAACTGAAATCCCTGAAGAAAAAGTACAAGAGTAAAGGCTTCGCAGCAGGCTGCTCCCGGGAAGTAATCGAGCGCGGTGCGCAGCAGCTTGGCTGGGAACTGGAAAAACTGCTGACCATGACACTGCAGGCGATGGCAGCCAGTGAAGATATGATTAATGCGGAACTTTTTATATAATGAAAAATCCTCTTGAAATGACAGGACTATTAAGTACCCATCAATTCAAGAGGATTTATAGTATTGAGTTATTCTTTAGAGGACTTATTTAAATTTACTGGCTGATCAGTTCCTGTAATTCAGCATCATAATCAACTCTTTCTCCACTTGTGGTATCAAATACCATAGTAGATTTGTTATCGTCTGTATAGGTGCTCCATGCAGGTACATTATCTCCATTTGGATCTCCGGTGGTTGCAAAGTTTACCCATGCACTTGCCATTACATCCTGCAGATCATAAGCGTCCTGACTTCCGCCATAGGAACCGGCTACTAAATCTACATTGTGGAATACAAATGGGATTTCTCCGCAGTGCCATAAGTTTACACCACCGTCAAGTGGAGACTCATAGGATACAAGATAGTTGTAGTTTTTGTTATCTCCGGATTCCAGTCTCTTTGCCAGTGTGCCGAAGTCTCCTGTTCGGTTGGATACATAATAAGCATCGCAAGCGCTCTTTTCCGGATATGCCTTCAAGAATGCTTCTTTTACCGCTTCCGCTTTATCACCATATTTTTCAGTTAATTTTGCGTCTACTTCTTCTTCTGTCCAGGAGTTTTTGTTGGTTTCATTTGGATCCAGAGCAGTCCAGCAGTTCATTTCTCCAAATACAGAACCTACCATAACCGGAACGTCATTTGTCCAATCCAGGAAATCAGTATGAAGATAATCTTCATCAAGAACAGGACTCCAGCCTACGGAAGTTCCCAGTTCCTCGCCTACCTGTTTCTGTGCTTCAGTTGCAGCTGCATCAAGAGTATCATAAGGAACCTCTTTTAACTGTTCAACCTCATTGTCTGAAATTCCTAAAATCTCAAGAGTTTTTGCAGTTACTTTTTTTGCGGTATCCTGGTCGATATGACCTTCACCGCCACTCTGTACTACTGCCTGATTGAATAATCCTTCTGCTTCAGAAGTAGCGAACATATTGAGAACCTTGCAGCCGCCGCCGGACTGTCCGAAAATAGTTACGTTGTCAGGATCGCCGCCGAAGTTAGCAATGTTTTCTTTTACCCACTTTAAGGATGCAACTAAATCTGCTGTGCCGCAGTTACCGGAGTACTGATAATCCTCGCCATAATCGGAAAGATCCATGTAACCCAGTGCATTTAAACGATGATTTACAGTTACCACAACTACATCACCAAAGTCACTGAGATTCTTTCCATCATATGCAACGCCTTCAATAGAGGAACCGTTGTAGAATCCGCCACCATGGAACCATACCATAACCGGCTTTTTGGCATTGGAATCCAGATCCGGTGTCCAGACATTAAGATTCTGGCAATTCTCGCTCTGAGCCCAGTAACGATGAGGAATGATGAAATCTCCACCATCCGGATCGGTCATCTTTGTAATAGGAGCTGTTGAACCATAGACAAGGCAATTTCGGATACCATCCCAGGAATCAGGAGCCTCTGGCATTTCAAATCTGTCAGCTTTTGCATAAGGAATTCCACGGAAGGTATAAGTTCCATCATCAATAAAACCACGAACCTTTCCGTATGTGGTGTCTGTAATGCCTTCTGTTTTGCTGACTACAATACTTTCTGTGGATGCTGTGTCATCAGCTGCAGCAGCGGAAACGGTTGAAATTCCCATAGAGAAAATCATAGCACTGCTTAAAAGAATCGTTAAAATTTTTTTCTTCATTTTTGAAATCTCCTCCTTCGAAACAAGTGACTTTATTATAAAAAAACAGGTCTGCCAGTGCTATAAGTTTTTGAATCAGTCACTATTACTTTTTTGCTTGTTTGGGAAATCCGATTGAAAAACAATTTGATTGGTTGTACTATATTTACTATGAAAGTCCTGGATAGCAGCTGTGGGAGCGCCATAGGCGCGGAACAGCTGACTTTCATATATTCAATATGAAAAGAGAGTTCTTATGAAAAAAAATCTGAAGATGTTTTTATTAATTGCTGTTTGCGCCATGGCAAGCTGTTGTCTGTTATATATCAGAGAAGCGGATGAAAAGCAGCAAATTCACAGTGAAAAAAAAGAAAAGGAAAAACTGGTATTTCTTACATCTAAGAGAGAAACAAGACATATTTTTGAAAAAATCATTGCAGATTTTAATGAATCACAGGATGAGATATATGTAGAACATATGGCAGTACCAAATCCGGATCAGGAGTTACAAATACGGGCGGTTCAGGGAGAATTTCCGGATATTGTTGAATTTATCGGAATGCAGAAAGATGAACTGGGAAAATATGTAAAGGGTGGATATTTGCGGGCATTGGATACTTTTTCCGCAACTCATTGCGTAAATGAACACTTTCTGGAAAAGTTAAAGATTCTTGGTGGCACTTATGTACTTCCATTGTCTGTGAATTACAGAGGGATATTTTATAACAAAAAGCTGTTGGAAGAGGAAGGATATCAGATTCCTTCTACATATGCGGAGCTTATTGATACGATGCAGCAGATAAAAAAAGCAGGAAAGCTTCCGATCATTTTTGCAGATAAAGACAGCTGGACGATTCATCAGGGGTGGGATGCGATTGACATGTCCTCAAGGGGAAGCCAGGACGATTTTTTTCAGAACGTGTTGAATGGTGATGCTTTCTTATATGAAGATTCTATCGCGCTTGATTCTACCAGAAAATTTTTGGAAATAAGAAAATACGGACAGAAACAGACCGTAAATACAGGATATGACGAAGCTGTGAAAAAATTTGCAAATGAGGAAGCCTATATGTTTTTTCAGGGAAACTGGGCGTATCCTATGATAAAAAAAATCAATCCCGATATAGATCTGTTGTTTATGCCGTTTCCTGCATATCACGAAAACCAGGCAAAGGTTGTGGTGAAAATAGATGCAACACTGGGGGTTTCCGCTTCCTGTAAGCATTTAGAAGCAGTCGAACAATTCCTGGATTATGTTTTTTCAAAGAATGTCAGTGAATATTATGCAGACAAAGCGGGGGCATATTCCTGTATAAAATCTGTAGATGTAGAAGACAGTTATGCGAAGGCATTTACAGATAGTATCAGAAGCGGTGAGTTTTTTCTGGAGGAATTTGCTTACGAGACCGAAAAATCGGATGCGATAAATGCTTTATTTCAGAACTTTATCAGTTCCCCTCAAAGGGATACAGAAAAATCATTTTTGAAAGAATTGAATGATCTTTTGATTCAGCAGAAAGGAGACTGAGGATGAAGAAAATTGCAAGATTACCTGTATGGTGGCAGCTTTTTATTGGGTTAGCATGCAGTTTCCTATTTTCCTTAATCATAATTTGTGCTTCTTTTTTCATTGATGTAAGAGAGGCCGAAAAAAATAACTGGTCTTATCTGCACGGAATGAACAGTCAGTGGGAGATGGAGATTGAGACCATAACGAAGAATCTGGATTATTTGAAATATTTACCTTTAATTGATAAAGGTATCATGACAGATCTTCGAAATGATTATGAAAAACAATCTTTAAAAAAACAACTTTCGTCCAAAGAATATGTAAATGGTATTCTGGAAGATATCTGTGGAATTAATCCTTATATTTTACGTGCTGCGATTTTAACCCAAAATGGAAATGTTTATGGTAACTTTGTGGAAGATTCGCTGACACAGATTGAACAGGCACAAGACCATATTGTCTATTCGAAAGTCGGTCATAAAAGTGAAGAATACATTACAGACATATATGAAGGCGAAATAAATCTGCTTCCTTATAAATTATTGACAATTGCATATGCTATGTATCCGGTGGAATCGGATGAAAAGCTTGCTACTATTTATATTGATTTGGATTTTGAAGAAATAGAAAAAAGTTTTTCTGTGTTTTCAAACGATGAAATTGAATGCTGCCTTTTTAACAAAAATGGAATCATTTATTCTTCTGAAGAAGAAAACAATTTTCTTCTTGAGGATGTGAAGAAGATTTATGAAAATTCAGATCATCAGGGAATACTGAAAGCAGATGGTTCTGCCTGGAATGCATATGTTGTTAAAGTCGATGATTTGGACTGGTATCTGGTTCAATGCATGCAGCAAAAAAGCTTTGTATTCAAAAGTATGAAGAATATTATGCTCTTTTGTTTTTGGGCTTTGCTGGTTTTCGTTTTTTTACTGATGGGTGGAATGCTGCTGATCAGTCGTATTACAAAACCTATCTCTGAATTTTCAGATGCTTTAGATCAGGTAACCTTACACAAAAAGCAAAAGCCACAGCACATTCAATTAGAAGAGAATGTACCAAGGGAAATTTCCACAATGGTAAGTGGCTATAACGATCTTGTATCCCGTATTGAAGAGAATATTATTCTGGCATACAAGAACGAAATAAGCCAGAAAAAGACAGAGCTGCAAATGCTGCAATACCAGATCAATCCTCATTTTTTATATAACACATTAAATATTGTCAGTGCATTGGCGAAACTAAATGGGATTGATGAAATATCGGAAATTTCAGAATGTCTGTCCCATATTTTCCATTATAACGTAAAAGGGGGAAATATTGTGCAGCTGAAAAAGGAGCTTGAGAATCTTCAGTGCTACGTAAAAATACAGTCCATACGTTTTCCGGGAAAATTTGATGTAATATACAACGTAGAAGAGGATATGCTGACTTGCGAAATGTTAAAGTTTATATTGCAGCCATTGATGGAAAATGCAATGGAACATGGTGTTATTCCATGCAAAAGAAGAGGACGGATAGAAGTGACAGGAAAAATCACTTCCGATCATAGCTGAGATCAGTATTTGCGATAATGGGAATGGAATAGGCGATGAAATGCTGCAGAGGTTACACCAGGAGCTGAAGAAGGACTTGCAGCAGGGCGTGAATCATAGTTCCTCTGGAATCGGACTTATAAATGTGCACCAGAGGATTAAAAACTATTATGGAGAAGAATTTGGAATTTCAGTTGAAAGTAATCAAGGGGAATACACTTGTGTGAAAGTTTGTTTCCCGGTATTGCGAGAAGAGGTGTGAAAATGAATTTTAAAATTTTAGTTGCAGATGATGAATATTATGCGAGAAAAGCACTTGTTATGATGCTTGAAAAATCAGAACTGCCGATTTCAGTGAATGGAGATTTTGAAGACGGGGAAGAAGTGATAGAATTTCTTCAGGAGAATGAGGCGGATATTATCATTACAGATATCCGGATGCCAAATACAGATGGCCTGGAACTGGCAAAATATGTGCAGGAACATATGCCGAAATGCTCGGTAGTAATAGAAACCGGATATGAAGATTTCCAATATGCAAGAAATGCGTTGCGCTATCAGGTAAAGGATTATTTGACCAAACCGATCAATGAATCAGAATTACTTAAGTCAATAAAGAATATTCTTGCTGAAAAAACACAGTCTGATAACCTGGAAAATATGAATAAATTAAAAGGGGTTGTTGAGAATCTGGATTTTGCACAATTGATACAAAACGAAAAATTGTTTGATGATCTGATGCCTGCTGATCTTTGGAATGTTCATTGCTGGTTTTTTATGGTGAAGGGAGAAGTTTCACATTCAGGATATCAGAAGATAAAAAACTATTTGCAAAATAAAAGAACTACTGCAGGTGTACAAAGCTGGTATTTTAAAAATAAAGGCGAATGCATATTGCTCTTTTTCTGCAATGAGAAAATGAATTTCAAAACATGTATTGGAGAAGCTGATTTTTTACAGTTAAAAAATAGTATAGACCCAAATTCCTGGTTTGGAATCAGTGGGATCCATAAAGAAAGAGCGGAAGTTGAAAAGGCGTACAGAGAGTGTATTTACGCAATCAATAACCGTATTTTAATAAATGAAAATCTGTTTTTCTGGAAGGAAGAACTGGAAATTACGGAATTACTGGAAAAGGATACTTTGGAAATATTCAGTAGGTTTATAGAATTTGGACGCATTCGTGAGGCAGAAAAGATCATAGACAAACTATTTGCCAAATGTATAAGAGAGCATGCAAACATTTACAGCCTTTATAATGCAATCATACAGCTTTTTTCTGTCCTCAGAAAAAACTATTACAACGGATGTCAGGTGCCCTCTGGAGAAGGGGGATATTTCCTGTTTGATTTTAAGATTGATTTGTATCAATTTCACACAGCAGATGAGCTGAAAGAGCATTTGCTTATGATTTTGAAAGAAGTCTGTGAGAAAAGCGAGGAAAATGAAAATGAACTTCTGATAGAAAATATTTTAAGTTATCTTGAAAATCACTATGCAGATGATATTACATTAAATGAGCTTGCAGAACATAAATATTTTGTAAGTGTGGGCCACCTTAGCAGAACATTTAAAAATAAAACAGGATTGACATTTTCCAAGTATCTGACAGAACTTCGCTTGAAAAAGGCAATAGAATTTTTGAAAAATACAGACTTTGACATTACGGATATAGCTACCTTTACAGGCTATAATGATGCTTCCTATTTTACTCAGATTTTTCGAAAATCCTGCGGCATGACGCCTTCAGAATATCGCATTCTGGAAAGAAAAAAAGCAAAGCAAAATAGTGATATTTAAAAAGAAAATAATTTATAGGATTTTTCTTTTGGGAGCCTTAAAATGAAGATATCAAAAAATGAATTTATCAAAAAAGGAGGCTCTGTTTAAATGAAGAAAAGGATGATCGTATTAGCTGCATTACTTACTTGCTCCACACTTTTGGGAAGTGTTCATGTATATGCAGAGGAAAATGAAAAGAACGTTGTTGAAACAGCGTACGGAAAAGTGCAGGGAATCAACAGTACGGATGAAAATTATCAGGAAGTTGTGGAGTTTCGTGGAATTCCCTATGCAGCACCACCGGTTGATGATTTGCGTTGGAAACCACCGGTAGACCCGGAAAAATGGGATGATGTACTTGTGTGCGACACTTACAAAGATATCCCGATGCAGGTATTGGGCGGAGCAGAGGTGGAACCGTATAAAACGGATATTTATTACGATGGAGTTCCTAAAATGAGTGAAGACTGTCTGTATCTGAACATCTGGACGCCGGCACATACTGCTTCTGAAAAACTTCCGGTAGCAGTATGGATTCACGGGGGTGGCTTTGAACATGGGTTTTCCACAGAACTGGAGTTTGATGGGGAAGCTTATGCAAAAAAAGGTGTGATCCTGGCGACTATTTCTTACCGCGTCAACGTGTTTGGTTTCCTTTATGATCAGAAACAGGAAGAGGAACTTGGTTTCAGTGGCAACCAGGGACTGCTCGACCAGATTGCCGCACTGGAGTGGATCTCTGAAAATATCGCTGCCTTCGGTGGGAATCCGGATAACATCACAATCATGGGCCAGTCCGCCGGAGCTATGAGTTCACATGTACTCACATTTTCTCCGCTGGCCACACCGATGATCCATCAGGCTATCCTTCAGAGCGGAAGCATTGCCTGTTTTCCGTCTCCAATGGTATTTACCAAAGCACAGGCGCAGGCGGTAACGGATAAGTTCTATGAACTGTGCGGTGTTTCTTCTATCGAAGAGTTACGCAGACTCCCCGCAGAAGATCTGCTGGACAAATCCGATGAACTGATGGCTCTGTACCCATCCCTTCCGTTTCGTCCGGTCGTCGACGGTCATGTACTTCCGGATACTCCGGATGTTCTGACAAAAGAAGGGGGCATGGCCCATATCCCCTATCTGATGGGTGTTACCAAGGATGATCTGTTTATTCCGGAGGGTGCTTCCCACAGAGAGGGTGGGTTCTTCACTGCTGCCGTTTCTTTTGCAAATGCCTGCCGGAAACAGA